>Ga0247735_1000194_pt1 | contig 26647 bp, 18 predicted proteins | sample UWRJL178409R2_FD_180934 | JGI IMG/M metagenome (GOLD analysis project Ga0247735, IMG submission 180934) | Plant litter microbial communities from Arlington Agricultural Research Station in Wisconsin, United States - UWRJ-L178-409R-2 | ecosystem: Environmental > Terrestrial > Plant litter >... | reverse complement strand
CATGATCATCCGGCGCGGCACTCCCCAGCGGATGGTCATCGCCACCGGGGTGGAGGCTTATCCGAACCTCGCGCAGATGGCCTATCAGGCGGTGCGGCTGCTGCGGGGGGATATCCGCCCGGAGCAGTTCCTGACCGGGCCCGGCGAGGAGGACGGCTTCTTTGACGCCCTTGGCAACGGCCCGGTCTCCGCGATCGATCCACGCGCCCTGGGCGGCGACCTCGTCGATGCCAGCGTCGGGCCCGATCGATGATGCGGGTCGTCGCCCTTATCGGCATTCCCGGGATCGTGATCGCCACCGGGTCGGCCGCGACCGCACAGACCGTCTCGCGCGAACAGGCGATGCGTGCGGCGGTCCACCCGGTCGCCGACAGCACGACCATGCGAGCGTGGTTGTCCCGCGTGCCGTTGACCCGCGACTTCCCCGACGACTTCGATGCAACGCTCAGGGGCCAGGGGCCGGTCTTCGTGATCGAAATGACGACAGCGCCGGGATGCGTGCCCTGCGGCGATTTGTGGTCGAAGCTTAGCGCGCTTGGGACGCGCTATGGCTGGAAGGTCCGGACGATCGGCGCGCAGGAGGCGATGATCCGCTCGGGTCGCCTTGGACTGCCCTGGGTCGGTCATCCTGTCGCTTGGGCCCGGCCCATCGCCGATGCGGGGAAGGTCGTTCCCATCGCGATCGGCACCGATCACGCGCCGAACCTCGCGCGCAATCTCTATCTCGCGGCCAAGATGCTGACCGGGGTCCGCCCGGCAGTTGGTGTCCGAGCCATGTCCAAATTCACCGGCATCGTGGGCGTGCCGGCACAATCCCGTGGGAAGCGCTGAGCAATGGCGGGCGCGGCGCTTCCCCTCTTCCCCCATCCCAACAGGAGCCTGCCATGTACCCGGTCCTTGCGCGCGTCCGCCTTTTCCTTTTCGGACTGATCCTTTCGGCGTCTGCCTGCGCGACGCCAGCGCACGCGCAGAGTTGGGCCGAAAGCTGGTTCGACAATGTCACCTATACCTCGCCGGGAAGCTTCGAGGACCAGACCCGCGGCTATGTCACCGCCGGCGGCATGTCGGGGCGCGTCGATGTCCACAATGACTATCTCATGTCGGTCACGCTCCCGAAGGTTCGCGCCGGGTGCGGCGGCATCGACATGTTCCTCGGCGGCATGTCGTTCCTCGATCCGGATTATCTCGTCCAGAAGCTCGAGAGCATCCTCCAGGCTGCGCCCGCTGTGGCGTTTCAATATCTACTCGAGACGCTCGATGAAAAAATGGGGAATATCATCAGCAAGATGGAGGCGGCGACCAACTTCCTCAATTCAATTCAGGTCAATGACTGCCGGCTAGCCAATCGAATGGTGCAGATCGCCAAGGGCGACGACAATATGAGCGGCATCATTGAAGAAATGACCGGCTACCGCTCGGTCAAACAGGGTTTTTCGAAGAGTTATCAGCAGAGCCGCGAGCGGATCGAGGCCAACAACAACAACCCGACCGAGGATCTGCGCGACTCCCTTGCCAACTGCCCCGAAGAGGTGACCGAGATCTTCCGGACCGGATCGCTGCTAAGCCATGCCGCGACACGGGTCGGGGCTGGCGACTGGGCGAGCGTGATGCGCGCCAGGGTCGGTGACGTCTATATGCGCTGGGACCCGGCCGATCGGGTGCCACTGTTTACCGCTATTCCGCAATGCCCGGCACAGGACACCGAGAGTCCCCAGGACTTTCTGACCGGTCGCGTCCAGCGACGGGCATTGAACATCCCGCCGACCGGCGCGGATTGCGCGCAGGATGGCACCGGCCGTGGCGCTCTGATCCTTGCGCGCGAGCGCATGCAGTCGATCGCGACCAAGATCCGAACCCGTGCGGCGCTTTCGGCCGAGGAGCGACAGTTCGTCGCCAATGTGCGCACGCTGCCGGTCTATCGTATGCTGGAATGGGGCGTTCGCCAGGGCGTGGTGGATTCGGTCATCGGCGATACCGACGAGCTCGTCGCCCTTACCCTCGCCTACCAGATGCTCAACGACCTCACGCGAACGATCGACTTTGCCGTCAGCAACGCCGAGCGCGGAGCGAGCGCCGCGGGGGCGGCTGACGGCAACAACGCCAACATCTGCCAGACCCGTATCCTGACCAAGGGCATCGAGCAGCTGCGGGATCTGCGCGACGAAGTGCTGCGGCAGCGCGGGCAGATGCGCCAGAGCTATATGGCGGCGCTCAATCAGGCCAACCTCTCGGCCAGCTATGCCGGCCTGGTTCGGCAGCGGGACCGCGACGCGCGCGACGCCGCCGGCGCTGCCGCCACCCGCAACCAATAATCGAGGATCTTGCCGATGCGCCGCCTCACCAGGATCCTTGCCCTCCTCCCCGCGCTCCTCGTCGCCGATCCGGCCCTCGCGGTCGAAACTAGCTTCCACACTTATGATGGCTTCGCCGAAACCGTCGATGCCTTCCGGCTCGTCTCGATGATTTTCGCGGACCCGCGATACGAAACGCTGGTGCTGATCATTGCCACCGTCGGCATTGCCATCGGTGCCTTACTGGCCAGCGTGCGCGGCTCCGGCATGGGCCTGGTCGCCTTTGGATTCCAGATTCTGATCGGCATCGGGCTCTTCGTCGGCCTCATAGCGACGACAGGCACGGTCCATGTCTATGACCGTGTCCGCAATGCCTATCAGCCGGTGGGGGATGTCCCCAATCTGCTTGTGCTGGTGGCTGGCGCGACCAACATGATCGAACGCGCTCTGGTTGAGACGATCGATGACAATACGATCGATCCCGACGCCAAGATCGAGTTCGGGGCCGGCGGGCACTCTTTCGACCTTTTCCTGAATGCAGTGAGCCCGCGCGGTCCGATGACCGACACGTTCCTCGACGCGACGATCAAGGATTATGTTCGCCAATGCTATCCGGTTGCGCGGGTATCGGCGGCGTACGGCGTGGATGACGACAAGCTTTTCCGCACCACCACCGATTTGCCCGCGGCCTTCGCCGCGATGGCAGGCCCCGCGACCTTTTCGACAGTCTATACCGAAAGCGACAAGGGAGGCACGACGGTGAGCTGCACCGATGCCTGGGCCCATATTTCCGATCGCCTGACCGATCCCACACTTTTTGAGTCCTACACCCGTCAGGTTTGCGCACGGACCGGCTTCGACACCGGCAATGCGCAGCAACTCGCGCGCTGCCGCGCACAGCTTGGCGAAATGGGCGAAATGATGCTTGGGCGCCCACTCACAACCCAGGCGCTGATGTCCCACATCCTGCTCGGTAACACGGTCGGCGACGTCTTGTTCGAGGACTCCCCGGCAACCGCTGCGCGTGTAATGGCGAATCGGGCGGTAGTATCTAACGGGCTGGCGACGATGTCGGTCGCCAACGAATGGATGCCGACGATCCGCGCCACCGTGTTCGGGATCATGCTGTTCATGATCCCCGTCGCGCTGCTCTTCATCCTCACCCCGATCAATCTGCGTGTCGCGAGTTTCGCCCTTGGGCTGTTCGTCTTCGTGGCGCTCTGGGGCGTAATCGATGCTGGCATCTACCAGTTGACGCTCGGTCGGGCCGCTGACGTGCTCGAGGAGATGCGATCGAACGCGCTTGGGGCCAATGCCTGGCTGCTCGCGCCCTCAGCCGCAATGAAGGCTCTGGCGATCTTCGGCACCTTCAGGACGGCTGCGGCCGGGCTTGCCGGGGCTTTCGTGTTCACCGTTTTCCGGTTCTCGGGCAATGTCTTCACGAGCTTCACGAGCGGCGCGCTCGGCGTCGCCGGTCAAGGGACCGCAGCCGCGGCACCGATTGCCACGAGCGAGGGCTATGCCTCGGCGCTCGAAGCCCAATCCTCGGCCGCCGGCACCCGCGCCCGTGCCGGCGCTGCCTCAAGCTTTGGCGACTTTGGCGAGCGTTCCACCTTTGGGGCCAATCGCGCTTACGGCGAAGCTGGCCGAATTCTGGGGGAGCGGCCAGGCACGGCAGGAGGTACGGCGTTCGCGATGGGCGGGATCGAAGGTGCTCGGCAGATGGGCAGCCTGGCTCCAGCCCTTAATGGCCGCGACCTGAGCGATCCGCAGGTCGCCCGCGCCGTGCAGGCGAACGCCGCGACCACGGCGATCCATCAATTTGCAGAGAAGGACGCGCTGCGCCGGCTCGGCACAAGCTATTTTGGCCAGGGAGAGGCCGGAGAGAAGGCATTTGCCGCTTTTTCTCAGAACCTCGTCCAGTGGCGCGCATTCGGTGACCAGCGGGCCTATGGCATGATGATGCAGGCGGCCACGCGGCATTTCGAACGTTCAGGTTATTCGACGAGTGACGCGGAGCTGAAGGCTTCGGGCGTGATCGGCGAGGCACAGTCCGACCCGACCTTCGCCAAGCTGATCGCCAACGCCTATGAGCAGCAGCAGATGCTCGCCAACGACCTGACCTCCGCGCAGGTTCAGGTTGGCGCGATGGAGGGCCGGCGGGACTTTGCCGGCGACGATGTCGCAAGGATCGAGCGCGCCAACGTCTCCACCGAGCAGGCACTTCGCACCGGGACCAACGAAGGTCAGAGCGAAGCTGCACAGATGCTCGGGCTTTCCCCTCAGGAGACCGCACGCCGCATCGGCTTCATCAACGCGCTCTCCGGTGAGGCGCGCAGCACCGCGATTTCCCAACTCTCCCGCGCAACTGGCCGCAACGAGGCTCAGGTGCTTCACGCTCTCGAGACGTATAATGCCACATCTCAGGTCGGAACGGCGGATGGCGCGACAGCCGAAGCCGCGCGTGAGGGCACGAGCGTCTATGGACGCACCAGGGAGGCAGCGGGCTATGACTTCGCCGAGAGGTCCGGCAAGCTGGATGCACAGCGGGAAGTCGGCACGAGCGGCACGCGATCGGCGGCCCGTATTGGGGAACAGCGTCGGCAGTCGGAGAATTTCGGGTTCGCGGAGGGTGCCGCCGCGGCCGGTGTCTCGACGCGCGAAGCCGCTCGTCTTGACAGCTTCATCCAGGCGCTCAGCCGCACCGCCGGCAACCAGGTCGATATGGCCGAGGGTGGCGCGGCCGGTGTCGCCGATCGCGCGCGTAACGAGCGGCTGACCCGCATCGTCGACAATGAGCGCTTGAGCCGCATGCAGGGTCTGCTGCGCGCCGAGGGGGTCACCATGTCGAAGCGCGAGATCGCGATGGCGCAGAATGGCGATCTCGCGATGAACGTCACGCCGGAGCGCGCAGGCCAGCTGCTGCGCGCCGGCCTCATCAACGAGAGCCAGTTCGGCGCGCTCGCCAATGGCGGGTCTGCCCGGTTCAGCTTCGCGGATAATGACCTGTTGGTCTCCAGCAGTGCCGGGTTCCAGCAATCAGCGCGCAGCGACACGAGCACGCGGTTTGAGGCGGGCAAGCAGGCCGGCCCCGACACGATCGAGCATTTCATGGGCGGCGGTGAGGAAGGCCGCGCCGCCATGGCGAACTGGCTGCGCGGCGGCTTCGAGATGGATCGCAAGGGCGAATGGCGGCTCAAGCCGCAGGTCGCCGATACGCTGCAGCGAGACGTGCATGCCATCATGGCGCAGACCGGCTGGCAACGATCGCTTTTGCGAAGCGCGGACAAGCAGACAACGATGGGAACGTCTTGGGGGGCAGATCTAGGAGGAGGCGTCACCACGTCTGATCCGGAAGCGGCAGGCACCAAGAAGAGTTCGGGTACCCCGGTTTCGAGTTCGAGAGGAACTCAGGGTCGGGTCGCTGGCCACATCGGAATTGAGAGTCGCGAAACCGGCTCCACCACCTCTTCTGCTACGTCTGCAATGGACATTACCAATTACGACGTCCGCACGGCGATCGCCGCTGCCGAAAGGGCGGCGGCCCGCTCCCAGAATCCCGGTGAAACGTTCACGAGGGAACTTGGGCGGAGAGTTCTTGGAAGCGACGGGTTACGCAATCGCTATCTCGAAAATGCGGACTCGGGCCGTGGTACTTGGGATTATGCCGCGCCGATCACTTCCATGGAACAGTCCTCGGTTCTTGAGGGCGGGCGTCTCAGCACCGACTTAGACCGCAGCAGTGGTGACGGCGACCCCACCTACAAGACTAGGAAAGACTAGCGATGCACGCGATTGTGCGTGCGATTTCCAATCCACCTCGGCCCGGAACGCGGATTAAACTCATCCATGGTTGGGTGCGGTAGCCCAGGAAGGCGACGGTTGCCGTCTCCAAAATCCATGTAGGGGTCAACCGGCTCGCCTTCATTGAGGCGCGGCCGGAAATATCCGAAGCCGAGAATCAGCAGAGCCGTTACCGGCAAAAACATGATGTTGGTGACAACCGCGTAGCCGCTTTCATAGAAGTCAGCCAGCCAAGCTACCCGAGTTGGGCCGCCGGCCGGTGCCCAATAGAGTGGAATCCCAACCCACCACAGTTTCGCGTACCAAGGCTTCCAAAGATAAGCGGACGCGCCCAGATGACCTCCCCGTTCTGCCGGCTCGTCGGGCACTTGGGTATCGCTCGAAGTTTCCGATGACATGGGAGCTACTCCTTGGCCTCCATTCCATAACAGAATCCGGACCTCGTTGGTACTGTTGATCACTCGGAGCGCTCGTTTTCTCGTCCACTTACATCACCTCCGGCGCTGTTCTTCCCTCCCTCTTTCCTCCATCACCAGGAGGCACATGGCCGTGCGCCCAAGGACTGGGCGAGCCCGTTGTGCGGGCGCGGCGGTCGCCGACATGGACGTCAGAGCGACCATTCCATGGCTGCCGATGGGCAAGGCCGCTCAGATATTTGTTGGAATACCAACCTCGTTGGTCCTGGCGACCATCGCCTCGGTGATCGCGCGAGGTACTCGCCGCCCCGCTGGTCTTGTCAGTGTGGAAGTTAGCCCGCGGCGCTCATTTTTGAGGCGAGGTTCACGGCGGCCCTGCCGAGCGTATCCTCGGCGGCGCGGGCCATGGTTTCCCACGTGACCGCGGAGCGCTCATGCATCTCGCGCCGGTTTGGCAGATTGGTCTTTTCGGCTGCCGCGCGCTGGGCTGCGGCATTGGCAAGATAGGTTTCAATCGTCGTCATCGCGCGCCCTATCGCCGAAATTCGACTTCCCGTCGAATCCGGTTCGCGACGCAGCGCCGCGCGCCAGTGACATGCACGCTGGCTGGCGGGGCAGCACCTCGTTTGGCTATTCATGTTGACGCGCCCAACGCGTGATAGGAATAGGATCACGGATGGACGCTTGGCTCTTCTCCAATTCCGACCGACTTCATGCGCTGACGATCGACGAACGGGGAGACAACCTTCCTGCCGAGCTTGGGCCGTGAATGCCGGTGCGCTGCTATTCGCTCGATGCGACGGCGTCTGACGAAAGGGAGGCCATCGCTCTGCTGGATCAGCATGGCTATTGCTGCTTCGAATAGGCAGCGTCAGCTTGGCAAGAGCGCGCAGAGCCGTTTCACGGCCGCCACCGCTTGCTCGAACGACGGAACCTCGCTGTCGCCCCGCGAAGGCCATGCCCTCCACGAAGCGCGCATACTCGGGCGGATAGAGCGCGTCGCCCTGCAGGGTATCGAGCATCGCCGCCAGCCGATCCCTCGGTGCAAGCTTTGTGGTTGTCTCGCCACCACGTCCCGCGTCGGCGACAAGCGTTTCGGCGAGCAACGCGGGGAAATCGCTGCTTGCCGATGCCGCTGCTTCCAACGCGGCAAGATCATGGAGATGACGGACGATCGCGGGGTCGTCCCTGGCCGACGCCCTGTCGCGGACCAAAGATCGCCAGCTGAAGGCGCTGAGCTTGTCCGCAGCCGTCTCCACGGGGTCAACGCAAGCGATCGCGGCAACTTCCGCGTCTGCCCGCCGGAATTGGGCAACATAAGAGGACAATGGGCGGGATTGCGCAGCCAAACGGGGCGGCTTTGCCGACAGCTCGGCGAGGATGTGCGGCCGCAGCGCGTGATGTCCCTTTAGGATGGAAGGGTAATCCATCTCGAACTGGAGGAAGCCGTTCGCATCGCGCGCCACGACGCTCGTGACGTCGAACCCGGCGGCTTTCCACGCGTCGTTCAGTTTGTCCCTGAAGTCGCCGAGCGCCCGTCGCCGCTGCCCGCCCGACAGATCGGCGAAGCCGGCGGACAGGCCGAGCTTGAAGTCGATGTCTTCGGAGAAGCGCTTGATCAGGCCATAGCCTTTCAGCAGCGAGGTCCCGCCGGAGAAGATCGGTGTAGTGTCTTCGCCCCCCACAGCGACGAGCACGGCGATGGCCCGGACGACGAACCAGTCCTTTTCGACAAAGGCTTCGTCGACCGCCAGCGCACCGGCGACGCGGCCGAGCGTGATTGTGTCAGGCGCGTTCGAGAATGACATATTTGCCGTCGTATCCAATGCGGCGGCGAACGCGATCCTTCACGGCCAGGGTACGACCCGTCGGCACCTGCGTCGAACGGCCGCTGTTATAGGCCTTGTCGAAACTCGACACATCGACGCTCTTTCCGAGCCGCTTCAGCGCTTCGGCAGCAAGCCGACGGATACCCACTAGGGGAGCCGGCTTTCCACTGAATGGCGACACCTCGGCCTTGGCATAGAGGCCGTAGCCGATCTGCACGAGCTTGCCGGTCCGGGTGAGTTGCTTGAGCGCGCGTCCGACGCCGTCATAGCTGCCGAGCTTGTCGAAGTCGGCTCGCAGGAAAACGTTGCGTTTCGAACGACCGACCTGTCGGCTGATCGCCTCTGCGATCGTCCCGCTGGATACGAGCGCACTGCCGGTCGCCAGTTTGTAGCGCCCCCGCCCCACCCGCGCGATCTTGCGCGCCTTGACGAGATCTCCCAACGCCCTGCCCACGGAGTCGTAATTGGCAGGCAGAGTGAGCTCGGAACGCGCGATCGTATCGCCGCCCGCGAAGCGCTCCAGAATCTGGTCGGTCAAGCTTGACATCGGTGCTACCAAAATACGTCGTTTCCGACATGGAGGTACGCTTCATGCAGTTGATTTTCAAGGCGAGGTTTGGGAGTTGGCTGCACCCGGCCGCCCCCGGGCGGGGACGAAGCGGAAATGGCACTCATATCTGCGGTTTTCAGGACCCCGCGCGCGAAAGGTGCCTGCCGGCTGTCCGCCGCCCGGACCGAGCTGAGGCCATGGCTGCTCATTCCGGCCGTCGCCCGGTGTGCGCGGCATGACCGAACGAGAAGAGCCTTTATGGGAGGGGCAAAAGCCGCACTACACAGATCCGCTTCGAGGACAGCTGCCCGAGCTGGAACGCTGCATGATCCGGCATCGCGCCCTGCAGATGATCCTGATCATCTATCACGCCGAAGAACTGAAGCGCGAGGTGCTCGAAACTGTCGATGCCCAACAACATTGGAAGGAGGCCGTCAACGACGAGGCTAGCACGACCGAAACCCAGGTTCCCGAACGCAAAAAGGTGCGGCGCGCCTTCGATACCCTGGTGCGCGACGGTGTGCTGACCGGAGACGAGCGGCGCGCGATGGTTGACCTGATCGGCAAGCGGAACAGCATCGCCCACCATCTCGATCAGGTGACCGCCGATCTCAACACCGATTCCTCGGTCCGCGAATATGTCGCCTTCATGCCCAATCGCCAGGAGCACGACTATGAGGCGCTCGATCGGCTGAAGGCGATGCGTAGTCTCCTCGAAGAACGCACGATCGCCAAGCATTATGTCGGCGTGATCAGCATGCGGGGGATGTTTTTCGAGGCCACCGAGCGGGCGCTGCGCGACGACATCAAGCGCCTCGACCGGAGGATTCGCGAGCTCGTCCGCAAACGGCGTGCTGCGATCGAGGCCTTGAACAAGGAATTGTCGATCGAAGGCAGCGAGCTTGTCGGCGATTTCGATCCGCGTTGGCCGGAGAACCGCTACCATCGCGGTCGCCTGACGCCGCGCGGCGTTGAGATTTGTTACCGACTGTTCGACATGGGCAAGTCTGCCATGGCCGTCGCGCACATCATGCAATTGTCGCTTTCCTCAACCCGCGCGCGCGAACGCCAATGGCACGCGCTGGGCGGCAGGACGCGGCCCGTTCCCAAGCTTGAAGATGTGCCCAAGGTGCGCATCCCGGCCCGGTACGAAGATATGCGCTGAGCAACATTCCTGCTCTGGGCGCCGGGCCGAATTGGATCATATCCTGACTTGTGCCCGATCCGAACTCGTGAGACCTTTCGGGCGAGTTGTTTTGCGTATCTGGGGGGATCCGTGCGAACACTAGGCTTTATCATCGTCGCCGTTTCAATCGTGTCGCCAGCCATTGGTTTGGCGCAGACCGTGGATATAGCGCATCGCTCGCAACCCGGCACCGCGCCGGTGCCGGTATCGTCGTCGACGCCGGATCTGATGGCCGCCCATTTCATCAATGTCGGACAGGGATCGAGCGCGCTGTTCGAGTTCAGCTGCGGGCTCGTACTAGTGGACACAGGCGGTCAGAGCCAGGCAACCACCGACTGGAGGAAGGCCTTCGTCGATTATCTGAACGGCGTCTTCGCGCGGCGTCCCGACCTCGATCGCCGGATCGATGTGCTCTATATCACTCACCCGCATCCGGACCACACGCTCGGCATCCAGGCGTTGCTCGACGATCCGACCATCAAGATCGCGCATGTCATCACCGATGCGGAGCGCAGCGGGCAGAGCCTGAAGCAGCAGACCGCGCTGGTGAACTGGGCAAATCAACACCGGATACCCGCCGTGCCGATCAATACCGGATTGATAACGGGCCCTGAGGGGCTGTGGAGCCGCTATATCGACCCGCTGCGCTGCAAGGGCGGCGATCCCGATATCAATGTGCTGTGGGGATCCTACGATGGTCGCGCGGCGTGGCCCAAGGGCGAGCGCGAGGACGAGAACAACCATAGCGTCGCGGTCAGGGTGAAATTCGGCGAAAGCACCTTCCTCGTCACCGGCGACATGGAAGAGATCGCGCTGAAGGCGATGCTCGAACGATATTCAAGGGTTCCGCGCGTGCTCGACGTCAACGTCTATGTCGCCGGGCACCATGGCAGCCGCAATGGTACGACTCCTGAGCTGATCGAGGCGATGAAGCCGGAGATCGCGATCATGTCAGCGGGCAATCCCTCGGCGATGGAGCCTGGCTACGCCGCGTATAACTTCGCCCATCCCAATGCCGAGGCCATCCGACTGCTGAGCGATCCGACGTACGGGGTCAGCTTCACGCGTCCGCAGGTGCGCGTGAGCGTCGGCGTCCGCGGTCGCAACCCCAGGCCCGGCGGGCTTCCGCCGGCGTTCGAGGATCAGGATATCTCCAAGGCGATCTTCGCGACCGGCTGGGACGGGACGATTGTCGTTGTGGCAAGCCATGATGGGAGCAAGCGCGTCATCGTCGAGTGAGACCTCCGTCGGGGGATCGTCGCACGTCAGATTTTTCCGGTATCTCGCTTTATGGGTCTTTTCGCCCAGGAACCGGGAGTGCCTTTGACCTGCTTGCGATTCCACAGCCGCACTTCGCTCGCCTGATCAACAGCCACGCGATGACAGCTTGACTCCATCCGGCCGGACATAGAACATAAAGGGAACGAATTTACCGCTTCCGAGTCTGACTATGTCATGCGCCAATCGACCGTCCTTGAAGATCTGCGTGCGCGTATCGCGCAGATCGAAGGCGTGGGCGTGCGCCATGACGCGATCCCTTTTGGCCTGAGCGCGGTCGACGATCGCCTGCCGGGCGGAGGCATCGCCAACGGCGCGCTCCACGAGATCACCGGAAGCCCCGACCTCGCGGACGACGCCAGCGCGACCACTTTCCTTGCCGGCATCCTCGCCCGGATTGAAGGCCCGGTCTTCTGGTGCCTGCGCTGGCGCGACCTGTTCGCGCCGGCCTTGCATCTCGCAGGGCTCCATCCCGACCGCGTCATCTATGTCGAAGCGGGCAGCGACGCCAACGTGCTGCTCGCGATGGAGGAGTGCCTGCGCCACTCGGGCGTCGCCGGTGTGGTCGGCGAGATCACCAAATATTCGACGACGGCGTCGAAACGCCTGCAACTGGCAGCCGAAGGCTCCGGCGTACCGGCATTCGTCTTCCGCCGGGGGTCCAAGCCGGAGGAGACGGGCGAAGGCACCGCCGCGGTGACGCGCTGGCGGGTCACGGCCGCGCCAAGCGAGGATCTGGGGATCCCCAGTCTCGGACGCGCCCGCTGGGAGGTCGCGCTCGAGCGCGTCCGTGGCGGCAACCCGCATAGCTGGATCGTGGAGGGGTGCGATGCGACGGGTCGTATCGGTCTTCCTGCCGCACTGGTCGACCGACCGGTTGCGGCGGAAGAGCGCCAAGCCGCCGCCTGACGGCGCGGCGTCTCTCAGTGCCATTCCGCTGGTCACGGCGATACCCGATCATGGCCGGCGCATCGTCGCGTCCATGGACGGCGCCGCGCGTTCCCTTGGCGTCCGGGCGGGCATGACGATCACCAAGGCGCGCTCCTTCGCACCGGAGCTCGAGGTGGTCGACGCCGATCCCGATGCCGACTTCGAAGGCTTGCGGCGCCTCACGCTCTGGGCCGGGCAACGTTACTCGCCCGTCGTCGCGCCCGATCCGCCGGACGGGATCTGGCTCGACATCACTGGCTGCGCGCATCTGTTCACCAGCGAGCGGGCACTGCTCAAGGATCTCCATCGGCGCGTCGCCGCCTTCGGCCTCTCCGTTCAGATCGCGGTCGCCGATACGGCGGGCTGCGCGCATGCTGTTGCCCGCCATGTGCCCGCGGGCCGGCCGGTGACGATCGAGCCGGGCAAGCACCGCGAGGCGCTGTCGCTGCTGCCGATCTCCGCGCTGCGGCTCGATGTCGATGTGATCGAGGGTCTGAGGAAGCTGGGGTTCGAGCGTACCGAGCAATTGATCGGCACGCCGCGCGGCCCGCTCGCCAAGCGGTTCGGACGCACTCTGCACCGTCGCCTGGACCAGGCGCTGGGATCGCTGCCCGAGCCGATCGACCCGATCTTTCCCGACGCCCTCCCCCGCGCCCGTCGCCGTTTTGTCGAGCCCCTGATGACGGCCGAGGCATTTGGTCAGGTGATACATGATCTGGTCGCGGACATCGTCGATCAGCTGAACCGGCTCGGCAAAGGGGCGCGACGGCTCGACTGCTATTTCCACAGGGTCGATGCCCATAACCAGGCCGTCCGCGTCGGGACCGCCACACCGTCGCGCGACGTCCCGCATCTCGCGAAATTGCTCTGCGCCAAGCTGGAGACGGTCGATCCCGGCTTGGGCATCGAGGCGATGACATTGGTGTCGCCGCTCGTGGAGCCGATGGCGGCCAGACAAAGCGAAGGGCTTGAGAGCCTAACGCGCCGTGGCCCCGATCTCGCCTCGCTCGTCGACGCGCTCGCCAATCGCTTCGGCCAGAACAGCCTCTATCGCTCCGCCCCTCAGGCGAGCGCCATGCCCGAGCGATCGGTCAGCGCCGCCGCTGCGCTCGCAGGCGCCAGCGGCGCGGCCTGGGACGACGATCTCCCCCGCCCCTGCCGCATGCTGACCCCACCCGAACCGATCGACGTGACGGCGATGCTGCCCGACCATCCCCCCGCGATGTTCATCTGGCGGCGTCAGCGTTTCCGCGTAACCCGGGCGGACGGTCCCGAACGGCTCCACGGCGAATGGTGGCGCGATGCCGGCCATGAAGCCGAGCGTCCCCATACCGTCCGCGACTATTACCAGGTCGAGACCGTGACCGGCGGTCGCTACTGGCTGTTCCGGCTTGGCGATGGCGAGGACCCGGCCACCGGCCCCATGCGCTGGTTCATCCATGGCGCGTTCGCATGAGCCCCTCGAAACCGGCCTATGTCGAGCTTCAGGTCACGACCCATTTCAGCTTCTTGCGGGGCGCTTCGTCGCCCGAGGAACTGTTCGCCGCCGCCGCGCTGCTCGGATTGCCGGCGCTGGGCGTCGTCGATCGCAACAGCGTCGCGGGGATCGTCCGGTCCTGGGATGCGGAACGGACGACCGGCGTGCGCGCGATCATCGGATGCCGGCTCGATCTGACCGACGGCACCGCGCTGCTCGTCTATCCCAGCGATCGTGCGGCCTATGGACGGATGTGCCGCTTGCTCAGTATCGGCAAGGCCCGCGCCGGCAAGGGAGCCTGCCATCTCGACTGGTCGGACGTAGAGGACTGGAATGAAGGGCTGATCGCGATGCTGGCGCCCGACCGCGCCGATGCCGTGACCGAGGAAGCGCTGATCCGGACGCGCCGCATTTTCGGGGACCGCGCCTATATGGCTCTATCGATCCGCCGCCGCCCGCGCGATGCCATCCGCCTGCGCGACCTGTCGGCGATGGCGTCCGGTGCCCGCGTTCCTACGGTCGCGACGGGTGATGTCCTTTATCATTTGCCCGATCGCCGCCTGCTCCAGGATGTGGTGACCTGCATCCGTGAGAAATGCACGATCGACCAGCTCGGTGCCCGGCGCGAGCGGTTCGCGGACCGGCATCTCAAGACCGCCGCCGAGATGGAGCGCCTGTTCCGGCGCTATCTGAAGGACAGCTCCCCCGTCGCGCGGAGCGTCGAGTTGGCCGCGCGCTGCACCTTCAGTCTCGAGCAGCTCAAATATCAGTATCCCGATGAGATCCAGGTCCCCGGGCGCACGCCACAGCAGGAGCTTGAGCGCCTCACCTGGGAGAAGGCGCCCATTCGCTACCCCGAAGGCGTCGACGGCAAGGTCCGCCAACAGCTCCAGCATGAGCTGAGGCTGATCGCCGAGCTCGATTATGCGCCCTATTTCCTGACCGTGCATTCGATCGTCGCCGAAGCGCGGCGCCGCGAAATCCTCTGCCAGGGGCGCGGCTCGGCCGCTAACAGCGCCGTCTGCTATGTGCTGGGGATCACCTCGATCGATCCGGTCCGTTCCGAGCTGCTTTTCGAGCGCTTCGTCTCCGCCGAACGCCGCGAGCCGCCGGACATCGACGTCGATTTCGAGCACGAGCGCCGCGAGGAAGTGATCCAGTGGATCTATGAGACCTATGGCCGAACCCGTAGCGCACTGACCGCGGTGGTGACGCGCTACCGTGCGCGCGGCGCTGTCCGCGAGGTTGGCAAGGCATTGGGCCTCTCCGAGGACATCACCGCCGGCCTCTCCTCCTCGGTCTGGGGCTGGAGTCGCGAGGGCGTGGAGGAAAAACATGCCGAGGAACTGAACCTCGACATGGCCGACCGGCGCCTCGCGCTGACCCTTGAGCTCGCGCGCCAGCTCATCAACACCCCGCGTCATCTGTCGCAGCATCCCGGCGGGTTCGTGCTCACCCGGGATCGCCTCGACGAACTGGTGCCGATCGAGCCGGCGGCGATGGAAGATCGCCAGGTCATCGAATGGGACAAGGATGATATCGACGCCTTGGGGTTCATGAAGGTCGATGTGCTGGCACTCGGCATGCTCAGCTGCATGCGCCGCGCATTCGAGTTCATGGCGCAGGACAAGGGGGTCCATGTCGACCTGGCGACCATCCCCGCCGAGGATCCGGCGACCTATGCCATGATCCGCAAGGCCGACACGCTCGGCGTCTTCCAGATCGAGAGCCGCGCCCAGATGGCGTCGATCCCGCTGATGGCGCCCCGGACCTTCTACGATCTGGTGATCCAGGTGGCGATCGTGCGGCCCGGCCCGATCCAAGGGGACATGGTCCACCCGTATCGCCGCAGGCGCAACGGCGAGGAGGAGGTCACCTACCCCACCCCCGAGCTCCGCCGCGTCCTTGAAAAGACCTTGGGCGTGCCGCTGTTTCAGGAGCAGGCGATGCGGGTCGCCATCGAATGTGCCGGCTTCACTCCGAGCGAAGCCGATCTGCTTCGCCGCGCCATGGCGACTTTCAAGCTCACCGGCGGCGTTTCGCATTTCCGGGACAAGCTGATCGATGGGATGGTCGCGCGCGGCTATGACCACGAGTTCGCGGAGAAGACCTTCAAGCAGATCGAGGGTTTCGGCTCCTACGGCTTCCCGGAGAGCCACGCGGCCAGCTTCGCGCTTATCGCCTACGCCTCGTCTTGGGTGAAATGCCATCACCCCGATGCCTTTTGCGCGAGCCTCCTCAACGCGCAGCCCATGGGCTTCTACGCCCCCGCGCAGATCGTACGCGACGCGCGGCAGCACGGCGTCGAGGTCCGGCCGATCGACGTCAATCACAGCCGCTGGGACTGCACCCTCGAGCCCGGCAGCGACCGTTACTTGGCGGTGCGCCTCGGTCTTCGCATGGTTCGCGATCTTGCCAATGTGGACGGCGCCGCGCTCGTCAGTGCGAGAGGCGATCAGCCCTACACCTCTGTCGTGGAAATCCAGCGGCGCGCCCGTGTCGGCCGCGGCGCGCTCGACCGTATCGGTGACGCCGACGGGTTCGGCTCGCTCGCCCTTTCCCGCCGTGCCGGCTTGTGGGGCGTCAAAGGTCTTGGAAACGAGGCACTGCCGCTCTTCGCCGCCGCCGACGAACGCGCGGGCAAGCTGCTCGCCGAGGCGACAGAGCCCGAGGTGCTGTTGGCACCGATGACCGAAGGGTCGCAGGTCGTGGAGGACTATCGCGCTTCCGGCCTGAGCTTGCGGGCGCATCCCCTCGCTTTCCTCCGCGACGAGCTGAAGGCCAGGAAGATGATCACCTGCGAGCAACTGCAAAGCGTCAAGGATGGGCGCTGGATTGAGCTCGCCGGGATCGTGCTAGTCCGACAGAAGCCCGGCTCGGCCAAGGGCGTCATGTTCATCACGCTGGAGGATGAGACCAACGTCGCCAATCTCGTCGTCTGGACCACGATATTCGAGGCGAACCGGCGAACCGTGCTCGGCTCATCCATGATGGGCGTCCGCGGCCAGGTGCAGCGCGAAGGCGAGGTTATCCATCTGATCGCGCAGCGGCTCGAAGATCTTTCTCCCATGCTCGCCAGCGTGGGCAGCCGCCGCGATGTCTCGGACATTTATCGGGTCAGCAGAGCGGACGTTGCGAAAAGCCCGATCTCGCCTGATCCGCGGGATCCCGCAAACAAGACGCTCGGGCGCGATGCGCGCACCATCTATGTGCCGGATTTGCGATTGGGGTCGGGCATCACTCCGGGGCAGCCGACCGAGGGTATCAAAGTAAAGCCGCGTGATTTTAGATAGCGCTTAAGGTCATAGTTTGGGGACATTCCCGACGTTCCGGCGAGGCAACTCGAACGTCCGCCGTTGCCAGACCTGACGTTCGAGAGCGGGATTTTCTTGCCGTCCTGAACGCGAAAGTCTGGCCGATTGATGGCAGGCAGCTTCCGCGAACGTGAGCGGGAATAACGGTCGTTCGCGCGCGCCCTCGGCAGACGCGCTAGCGAAGTTCATGTGGCGTTTTTCGCTTCCCCTGAATTCGCGCCGTGATCACACTATATTCGACGTCGGAGCCAGTGGGCGTCTTACGCTCGACACTGATTTGCTCGGAAATATGTGGCTGATGTCCCGCCCGATCGGTGAGGTCGAGGACGAGTAGAAAGCCGAAACGGACACCGGTCGTCAGATAGCCGGTCGCTTGTCCTGCATAACGCCGTGCCAGCGTCTTGTTGTCGAGAACGTTGTCGTCTTTCTTGACCTCGACGATCGTCTTGAGGCCGCGAAATGCAATGGCGATGTCCGATCGCCCGCCGCCTGTGTCGCGGGCCTCCGCCTGCATGGACGGAGTATCGGTCGATGATAGGAATTTGAGGAAATCCAGCTGGAGATCGTGCTCGACCGGCAGATTGCTACCGCGGCGGAAGACATATTCGCTGGATGGGTCGGTCGCGGTGCCGACGCTGGCGCGGAACTCCAGGAAACGAGTCATCAGCGTACACATCGTCTCTAGCAACACCTTCGCGTTGCTGCGGTCGATGTCGGGGCATCCGGACAGGTCGCTCATCAGTCTCTGCCATATCGGCGCCACCTGCTGGTTGCGATCGATCCCGGTTTCGATCTGCGCGGCCGTCATCAAGGCGGTCGCCGCGTCGACTCCCGACTTCATCAGCAGATCGGCGATGCGGACCTCTGCCGCTTCATCAAAAGGGCGTAGATGAATCCCATCGACGACAGACTGACGCACCGTGTCCCGCATCTGAGCCACCGATGCCGCGAGAGGGCTATCGGCATTCTCCGCTAGCCACTGGTCGATCGCTTCGAGGTAGAAGCTTCGACGCAGCAACGCGGTGACAAGGGCGTTGCGCGCCAGGAAATTCATGCCACCGGCATCCGACCGTCCAAATATGCGCTCACCGACGAAGAAGATTGCCAGCAGTTCCTCCTCGATCACCAGATTGGCATGAAGCCAGATGTCCTTTGTGAAGGTCCGGCCGAGTGTCGCCAATTTTGAAGCCATCGACAGCCAGTGGAACCGCTCCTGCGGATCCCCCCTGAGCCACGATGGCGCGCCATGCGATGCTGCGGCATAAGCGGAGTATTCAAAGGCATATCGGCGCAACTGGGGCAATCGGCGATCCAGCGCATCGTCCAAGCCGGCAGCCTGTGTCGCCAGCAGAACAGATGCACAGGCTTCATAGAGCTGGGCATCCGGCCGATTCTCGCTGGACGCCAGTGAGCGTCCGAACCACTCCTGCGCGCCGGCTAGGGCCGACGACACGCCAGCTTCGGTCTGAGCCACCAAACTTTGCCGAAGCTGGTCGAGGCCCAATTCGAGCGCCGCCTCATCAGCCGAGGCCTCAACGCCCGCTAGCTTAAGAAGGACGGCCCTGAAATCGTCGTCTGGATATCGCCGCAGGATAACGCCAGTGACTTTAGCCACATGACGCAGATAAGCGCCGTCATCCTGCGAGTCCACTTCGAGGACATAAGCCTGCAAACGTCGGATCAGGCTGGGGCTGGACTGTACCGCGAGAAGGCCGCCGCGCAGCGCATGGCACCGCATCCAGCTATGCTCCCATCGTGCCTCGAAGCGCGGTCGCAGCACATCCCATATCCGTTGGCCCAATGCCGGCGGAATAGCCGCAAGGCTCTCCAGACCGTCGATCATCTCAGCCAGCGACGTCGCATCCTCTTCGCGCTCAAGCAGGCGGACAAGCGCGGTCTGGACGGACGATGCGTCTGCCCACTGCGCGAGCCACAGGAAAGCATCGGCGCGCGCTACGTTGTCGAGCAGCCCATCGACCGCCTGTAGCAGGGCCGGTTCCGAGGTGGCTCCCGGATCGAGAATGCGATCTCCAAGCGAAGTGCGCAGCATGAAGATATCGTCGACGGGCGATGGCTCAGAAGAGATAGGCCTCTCCCTTGGCGTGCAGCCGGTGCGTGTCGGGCACCACGGCTTCCACCGCCTCGCGCGCGATCGTGCCAATGATGATCTGAATGCCACCAATGTTTCGCGCCGCCGCCGCGACACTATCGAGCATCTGCTCGAAATCCTTGCTCACCACCTCTTCTGAAGCCGGTGAATCGATGATCAACAGACCGGGGTGACGCCCGTGCCCGCGACGCCTGGCAACCTCGACGGCGGCCAACGCGATCGCGATCTTGATGCGCAGCTTCTCGCCCATGGTCAGGCTGGTGAAGAACGTATCGGCGCCGCCCTGGCGAACCTTCAGCCTGCCGCCATTGTCGAGGTGCATGCTCGTCAGATGAGAGACCCCGAACTTTGTCGCGAGGCTCATCACCGCGCCCGTGATCTCGCCCAGAATATCGTCCTGCATAGCGGTCATCGATGCCTTGCTGATCTCGCTGGCGGCGCGCAGGATTTGAAGGTCGGCTTGCGCTTCGCTGTCTTCGGCCGAGGGCAGTTGCAGCGAGGTGAGCAGCTCTTGCAACTGCTTGGCCTGTGCTTCCAGCTCGATCACCCGGTTGTCGGGATCGATCGGCAAGGCCGACAGCTCGTCCTGCACCCGACGTGCTTCAGCCATGTTGAGACGAAGCCGCTCGCTCTTTGCGAGTGCATCGGTTTCGGATCGCTTCTGCCTAGCTTTCGCCAACTCGACGGATCGCTTGAGCTCGGCGACCAGATGCGTCGCATCGGTGATGCGATCATCGTCTGCTTCGGCGCCGTCGGCGAGAAGCGCGCTCTTGCACAATGCGCAGCTGGCGTCCGACGACGGTTCCGCCATCGCTGCAATCTCGAACCCGCCCTCGCAGGCAGGACAGCAGGACGGGCTCAACTGCCGAAACGAATATCCTGCGGATCGCTCCTCCTCGAGGAGCTTGAGCCGCCGCCTGGCGGTTTCGAAGCTCTCCGATATGGCGCCGAGGCTAGAATGATCCGCGTCCATGACGGTATTGGCGTCACGGGCCTGTCTGCGATCCGAAGCAATGGTCTCGTCAAGCCGCGCCAGTTGCAGCCTGAGGGCGCTTCGATTGTCGGGACCGCGCGCCTTTTTGGCTTCCGCGAGCTGTTCTTCCACCTCGAGCAGCCTGGTCTTGAGAACCGTCGCCGTCCCGGCCTGGCTCGGGCGATTGGCAATCCCCTGCTCGATCTGCTTTTGCGCCGTCAACGCTGCGCTGTACGTCGAGACCCAAGGGAGCCCGATGAAGAGTTGGAGAAGACGCAAAGGAATGCCGTCGATCGGCAGATCGCCGAACAGCGCCTTCGGCTCGACCGAACTGGACAGATAGAAGGCGGACGATATCAGCGGCCAGCCATGCGGATGGCCACCGGTATTCTTATTATGTGCATAAATGACGGGGAAATCGAGTTCCTCCATCATCAACTGTTCGGTTTGCGCCTTCAAACCCTCTGCAGCGTCACCGCTGTATAGGGTCACCCACTGATTGCCGTCATCGCTGCGGCTAAGGCGCGCGCGGCCCTGTGCTGCCTTCTCCTCGCCAGCGTCTTTCTCAAGCTCCAGGCGGTGGAGGACGTTATCGATACGAAACCGAACCTCAAGCGCCTGCAGCCATTTCCAGATATCGGACTTGATCCGGCCGGGAAAATCACCGCGGATCGCGGCGTTCAGCATATTCAGGATTGAGGATTTGCCGCGGAGATTGCGCTCCGACATCACCGCGTAGATACCGGCATCAAGATCCAGCCATGACAGGCTAAATGGTCCGGCGGGGGTCGATTCAGACCGCATCCCGCTAAACACTATGCTTTCAAAGCGCAGGCTCTTCGAGCGCGGCGGGGTGGTCTGCGCGCGGATGCCATATTTGAGCAGAACCCGACGAACGTCGGCGATATCGAGGTTGCACTGATCGGCAATCGCCTTGACCCAGCCGGGCTCGGTCATTTCAACGGGAGCTGTCTTTTTCATGCGTTCGCCTCATCGATCCTGGCGAGCCGCTTTTCGACCTGCGAGCTGATACTCGCGATGATGTCGCCGTGCATCGTGTTTCCATATTCGGGATGTTCATACTGCCATTCTTTGAGCGCGGTGCCGCTTTTTCCGTGCGCGACGCGCATGACCAGCGCCAATCGATCCCGATACCAAGCCAATTCAGGATGCTCTCGAACGGTGTCCTCAAGAAATGCGAGCGCCTTGGCGGAAATCAGATACTCATATCGCCTGACTTTCCCGCCACCATCTGACAATTGCATCGGTCTCACCAAGCCGTAATAACTCAGCATCGACAGCGCATCATCAACGTTTTGATAGGCACCGTGCCGCCATCGAACCATGCGCACCAACCGGACGGATGGCTCTTCCTTGAGGAATATTTGCCGAACTGCTTCAAGCAGCTCCTGTTCGCTGGTTTGATCGTAGAGATCAAGCAGGGCATCGGCGAGATAGTCCGGATACCGAACGAGAAAATCCATGGCCATCAGGCGCTTCTCGGCCCTGAAAATGCGGACCGCGTCGCCTGTAGGATCCTCGGTCGGGTCGCTCCCTTGGGTGAGGATGAACAGGAGCCTCAGCGCGTCGCGATAGCGCGAACCAGGCTCGCGCTGGCCGTTTGGTGTAACGGCACTGCTTCCTCCGCCTGCACGATCCTCGCCCCCTAGCTCCATATCAGCACTGCCCTCTGCCCTTCACGGATTCTGTCGCGCCACTTTGCGCCGAGGCTGCGAACGGATCGTGGCAAGCCTATCCCGCCACCGTTCCGCACCCTGCCGCGACTGACGCGCTGCGATCATTGCCCGAGCGCGTCTACGACATCCAGCGCAGGCATGATCGGCTTAGAGACCGATCGCGATTTTTCCCCCAGCTGCCACAGTACGTCGATGGACTGAAGATAGGTGACCACCAGATCGTCGCTATCGTTGACGATGGTTTCCGCTTTCGTGCGGCCATGGCGATTGGCCGGGTCGCGATAGAAGCGCCCGAAATCGGCGGACCAGACATCGCATTCAACGGCGTTTTCTGCGACTTCCTTCACGACGTCATACCAGTCGGAGCGTTCGTGGACCGGATCGACATCGTGCCAGAGCAGCACGGTCAGCCTGCCCTTGCGTTCCCCGACGAACACGACCGGCCAGAGGAGACCGTGCATGTGCAACTGCTCGATGAAGCCGATCACCCGCGTGTCGTGATCCTCATCCCAAACCACCGCGAAGTCGTGCAATCGGCCGCTATCGCGAAAGTCTCCGTCCAGATCGCGCCACTGAACGCTCCGAAAAACCGAGTAATGGGCACCTCGGCCGAGATCGCCAACAGGCCCGGCTTGATCGTACAGGCACGCAAACATTTGCGAATATGAAGGTGGCGTGGTCATGGCTTGCTCCTGGCCGAGAAACATCGCGGCTTTCGGCCGCTGCGTCCCGGCTTTCGACCGACACGCCAATATATGTTACTGCATTGCTATGGCTGGCGCACGTCGAAATTTGTCTACAGGACGAAGCAAAGTGTTCGCTACTATGCCGTCCCCGCCGGTTATAGCGATTGCGACGCCAGCGCCGCGGCGATGGTTCCGATTTGGTCGATCTGGGTAAACGAGATGATCCGGGGATTTCGCGTTGCGACCGGAAAACGGCTGACGACAAGATGCTCGACCCGCTCGATTCCGAGTTTGAAGCGATAGGCGAGGTGGGCAAACGCTTCCCTTTTGGGAGAGCGTTCACCAGATTAGGAATATGCAGCCGCCCAAACCCAAAGCTCCGTTCGATTTCACGCTCAATCTCGACAAAATCGACAGATTCGAGCCGATCAAGTTCGACACGAAGTTCTTCGAGTCGCTGGAGAAGATCGCCCAAGGGATCGCGCTCTTTCAAGCCAACATGGCGAAGATCGCGCAGCCGCTGCTCATCGGCTTCGCCGAAGCCTTTAAGGACAGCAAGAAGGCGGATGCGGTACAGGCGGCAGGCTGGATCCCTCACCCCACGATCCCGATCGCCGACATCGAGCCCGACATGGCGGCGGCGAGGATCGACGCGATCCTGACCGCGCACTATCGTGCTAACTGGTCGACCGTGCGTGAGACGATGTCGAAGTCGGTCGCTTCAACCGCGATCGATGCAGAGGCCAAGGCAACATTCGAAGAGGCGCTCGCCGCCCATGAGGCTGGACTGTACCGGTCCGTGGTGCGCGTCCTTTTCCCCGAAATCGAGCGCGTCGCGCGCGAGACGGTGTATGGCGGAAGCCGCAAGGAATTAGTCGGAACGGGAGCAGGCCGAAAAAACAACGCAGGGCTGCGCGATTTTCGCGAAGCACTGATGTCGAAGCTGCCTGTAGGGGTGGCGCTCGGTACGCCTTTTGCGCTGACAGTGGTACAGAAGATGTACGAGCATCTATACACCTATGTTCCCGAGGATCCTGCCGGTCTCGCGGTGTTCGAACGGGATCCCGTGCCGAACCGTCACGCGAGTCAGCATGGATTCGTGGCCTACTCGTCGGAGCAGAACTCTATCAACATGCTCGCAATGGCCGACTTCATGTTTCACGTCATCATGCGAGTACATGGCTATTTGGAAGGTGTTGCGGCGGAGGACGCGCGGGCTTCATGAGCGGATTGCTTCCCCGCAGCCGCTAATGTTGCAACTGTCTGGTTCTGGCATAAGCCGACATCCCCAGCATCGCATCGGAACGGCGTGTGCTGGTCGACAGCTGACCTCGAAACTATGCAGAGCAGGCTCCAGAAATTTACCGGAAGTTCCGGGGTTTGCCGAACGGCTCGGCATAGCCTCCCCCTCGGCATAAGTGCCGGACCTGAGGCTGGGATCGAAGGTCCTACCCGGGCAACCGACCGAATGCATCAAGATCAAGCCTCGCGACTTTCGATGACTCCTAGGCTGACCGGCATCGGGACGAAACCGACGTTCCGGGACACCGCCGAGAAGGTCGGGTTCGGGACGAACTATATTGCTGTTGATAATCATTCGCATAAAACTAGGGTGAACCTATGAGTGCAATGAGACGGTGGGGACCATGCGGAAGGCGAATAAATGCGCAATGGCGATTGCCAGATTGGTGCTGAGCGGCGCAGTTTCAGCCAACGCGCAGGAGGCCCCGCCGTCCGACAAGAACGGGGATATCGTCGTCACCGCCACGCGCGCAACGACCGCGACCAAGACCGACACCGCGATCATCGATACGCCGCAGGCAATAGGCGTCGTTACCGCCGAGCAGATCGCTTCGCGCGGAGCGATCGGCCTTCAGGAGGCCTTGCGCTACTCGGCAGGGGTGAGAACCGAGCCCAACGGGTCTGACTTCCGCTTCGACTACGTGACCGCGCGCGGGGGCTTCAACGCGGAGCGCTATGTCGATGGCATGCGCACGCCGGATTCTTCCTTCACGCCCCGAACCGAAATCTACAATCTCGAGCGTGTCGAGGTGCTGCGTGGACCATCGTCCGTGCTTTATGGGCAAGGCGCCGCTGGCGGCATCATCAACAGCATCACCAAGCGTCCGGATTTCGCAACGCGGGGCGAAGTCGCCATCGAATATGGCAGCTTCGACCGCAAGCAGATCGAGGGGGACATCACTGGCGCATTGAATGCGGACGGCACGATCGCGGCCCGACTGGTCGGGGTGTATCGGGATGCGGGCAATCAGGTCGATTTCGGCAAGGACAACCGGATCATGCTGGCGCCCTCGCTCCGCTTCCGCCCGGACGACCGCACCGATTTAATGCTGGAAGGCTTGTATCAGCGCGATCGCGCCGCCTCTATCGCGTCCTTCCTGCCGCTCGCCGCAACCCTGCTCGCACCACCTGGCCGTGAATTGCGCTGGGGTGCCTATCTTGGCGAGCCGAGCCATAATTTCTACAACAGCGAGCAGGCCAGCGGCACGCTACTGCTCACGCATCGCTTTGCCGATGCGATCACCTACACAGGTGCCGTCCGCTACAGCCATTCGACCGCCCATAATGGCGATATCGAACCGTCGGTGTGGGGCGGGCTGGTCAATCCGTTTCTCGATGCCGATAATCGAATATTGGGTCGTTACCGCTACGACTCGCGCGGTTCGGCGAACATGGTGACGACTGACAACAACTTGCGCTTCGACTTCGCGACCGGGCCCCTGAGCCACAAACTGCTCATTGGCGTCGATTATCTCCGCTCCCGGATCAGCAGCGCGACGATAAATACCGAAGCATCTCCCATCGACATCTATGCGCCCGCGTACAGCCCGACCAACGTCCCGGCGGCTGACTTCGAGGACGCCCCCCGCGCAATCAACACACAGCTCGGATTCTACGCTCAGGATCAGATCGATTATCTCGATCTCGCGACCGTCTTGCTGGGTGTTCGTCGCGACCGCGCAGTCAGCGATGTTGCCGGCAACGACCGGCAGGTGGACAAAGCGACCAGCTTCCGCGCCGGTCTGGTGCTGCATCCCGTGAAGGGCCTTTCACCCTACGTCAACTATTCGGAATCCTTCCTGCCTACGATCGGGCGCGACTTCTACGACAAGCCCTTCGTCCCGCAGCGCGGCACGCAGTATGAAGTCGGCGTCAAGTGGCAGCCCGACACGGCCACGCTGCTGGCGGTATCGGCCTATTCGATCAAGGGCACCAATCTGCTCCAGACCGATCCGATGAACGGCAACAACCAGATCCAGGTCGGCAAGGTGAAGTCGCGCGGGATCGAAATCGAGGGCTCGCGGACAGTCGCGCGCGACTTCACCGTCAGCGCTTCATACACCTACACGCATGCGCGCGCAGGGCGCAGCATCGATTCACTCGGTCAGGAACTGCCGATCTCCGGCGTGCCGACGCACCAGGCATCGATCTTCGGCGAAAAGAGCTTCGATCTGGGCGGCGACACATGGCTCCGGATCGGTGCGGGCGTCCGCTATATCGGACCTTCGACCGAAGCTGCTGTATTCGATGATCTCGTGCCAGATGGCGCGATCGAGCGGCTGACCACCCCCGGCTTCACTCTTGCCGACGCGCTGGTTTCGCTTGAACGCGGTCGATGGACGCTGGCGGTGAACGCCACCAACCTGTTCGACAAGCATTATTATGCGAGCTGTTCGGTCCGCTCGGCCTGCGGCGCCGGCTTCGGCCGCAACGTGATCGGCACGCTCGGCTACCGCTTCTGATCCGATGTCACGAACGACCCAATATCGGCTGGGGATCGCCGTGCGGACCGTCGGCGCGATCGGCGGTGGTTATGCCCTCGCTGCCGCCGTCTGCGTCGCGCTGGCGAAGCTGCTGCCCATGGCCCCATCCGAAGCGACGGTGACAGCGACGATGGCCGACGTGCTGGCAATGCCTGCGGCAATCTTGTGGATGTTTGCGGCATCCAGCGCGGCGCGCGCGTGGGCCGGGCTACTAGGCGGCGTGGACAAATTCCGATGGAGCGATGGTAGCATCTCGGCGTCTACGATGTATGCTCCTGCTCATGGCGAGTTCTGAACACATCGGTCAGAGGTTTTGGCGCT
>Ga0247735_1000193_pt1 | contig 26671 bp, 28 predicted proteins | sample UWRJL178409R2_FD_180934 | JGI IMG/M metagenome (GOLD analysis project Ga0247735, IMG submission 180934) | Plant litter microbial communities from Arlington Agricultural Research Station in Wisconsin, United States - UWRJ-L178-409R-2 | ecosystem: Environmental > Terrestrial > Plant litter >... | reverse complement strand
GACGGAAAATAGAAAGAAAATATGACGGGCGTGTGAGGAGTAGCGAGGTGATTATGGAATTTCTGGAGATTTACCTGCATTCCAGGCGCGTCTGCAGTGATGGTGAGATTTCGAGTTGACGCCTGACTGACTGGCGATTGCCTAATGGGGAATGATCATGAGCAGGCCCAATTTTTCCATCAAAAATGCGAGAACATGAAAAACGAACACCTCTTCTCTCCTCTGTCCACCCAAGGGCAGTACCTGCGCACGAGTTCATCTCCCCCCGCCATCCTGGATTCATCAGTCCTCCCATGTTTAATATCCAGAACAAATGGCAAAAAATCGTTTCTTCAGTGAGTCGAGCGTCGGCACCGAGAGGCTCGTCGTCGGTGCTCACAGAGCCCATCTACAGTGCATCCAGTACAGACAGCCTCTTCCATGTCGCCTGCACATCCCTATACGATAGTCGCCCCAGGCGACGACGAGGACAGCGACATATGTCCAGTCTGCGATGGCGAGTGCACCTGTCACAAGGCTGCGGCTCCTGCTCCATCGCCAGCCCAACTACCACCCATCACAGGACCGATGTCTATGGCAGAGCTCAGCATGAGATACGCAGCATCGGGCCAGTCCCTCAGCTCCCCTTCCTCTGGTCGTGTGTGCCCACCGTCCACTCCAACCCCACTTACTACGCCCACGCCCGTTGCCAAACCATCATTAAAGATAAAACTTACCGTTCCAGCTGCTATGCTCGCAAAACGCCGCCAACCCATCGCATCAACATCATCAATCAGTTCAAACACCAAGAAGTCATCCAAGAGCGTCGGAGGGACGACATCAGACTACGCAAACGACGGATACAACAGCGCGTCGGACTCTTTAGATCATCTGCCTACCTTCCTTCCTCGCGCCAACACTCCTCCTCCCAGACCTGTCCCAAAAAAGCGCGGACGACCTCCCAAAGCTCTCGTTGCTGCACGCAAGTTTAATACTTCCCAATCACCCTACAAACCTCTCAATCCGAAATCAGCTGCCCCTGGCAAGCAGCCAAAACGATCTTCGTCGATCAAAGTTCGTCAAAACATCAAGGCGAAGGCCGCCCTCGCCAGAAAAGTCAACAGACGAAGAAAACAAGTTGCCAATGAGAGAGAATCATCGTCATCGCTCTCCGATGTCGATATGGACGTCCGCAGAGCATACAAGGACGACGATGCGGAGAGCGTGCAGTTCCCGACCTTTGTCTCCGCTTCTGCGTTGTCCTCTATGTCATCAGACGGCTCCGACTCTTCGTCTTCGTTGACAGACTTCGACTCGGACTCGAGCATCGAGGCCGAGGAGGAAAATTTCATCATGGCTGACGTTCACGACAAGGCTCGCCTCAGAAGAGAATTACTAGGCGGGGACGATGCCTCAATGCAGAAAAAACGCCAAGGCCACAACAATGAGTGGGTAATCCGCCCTCGGAAGAAGAGTGTTGGTCTGAGTGATGCGGAGATGGATGTGGACAGTGACGCGACGGAGGATGAAGATGAGGAAGATGAGGATGGCGAAGAGGAAGATAATGCCGAGGAAGATGAAGGTGCGACGACGGAGGGTGCCTCTGCAGTGATAGGGATGGGTATGAGCATGGAGGGGGATGACGAGGAAACAGATGAGATCCATGGCCAGCGGTATGTGGGTCTTGCAACCAGCTGGTCGGAAGAGGACGACGATGAATCAAGCTTCGATGCCGACCTTTTCTTCGCCAACCTCTCTGGTTCGGATTGCGACTCGTCGTCCGAGGACAGCGCATCCACTCCTTCTCGCACTGTCATCCGCCGTCTTGGTCCCCCTTTCGCCATGTCCACGGGTGAGGATGGTGACCAGAGCGATATTTCCATTTCCGAGTGCACAGAGGGTGCTACGCTCGGTCGTCACAGGCGGCTCGACAGCTTGCCCTTCGAAATTACCCAGAGCTGGGATGGGCAGGTCATGTTCACGAACGGGCTTCAGGACACGCAGGGCATCGTTGACCTTGCCTTCGAGGCAGACGCGGAGCGTTTCGTGGTTGACACCAGTGCATCGCCTAGTCAAGAGGGCGGTGATACTACCGATGCTTCACCTCTGCAACATCGTCGCAAGAGCGAATATATGCGCCATTTCGGACTCGGTTTGAGTGATCCAGATAGCGACGTCGACATGTCGAACGATTCTGACGGTGGCTATCTCGAGGAAGATGGCGATGGCGAGGCAGAAGGTGATACCACCGACGAAGAGCTCGTGGGCGACAACGACCTCCCAAACGAACGTGGGATGGCTCTGTTCAGCCTGCCGATGAGCGTCTCGGCTATAAACCCGCTTTCCACTGTGAGCCCTGCTGCTGCTGTGCGGAGGCGACGCGGTCAGGATCAGGAGACAAGCTTGGAGCGGAGAAGGAGGCGGTGGGGTATGGAGAGTCCGCGTGCGGCTGATATCCTGGCGGGTAAGGTGCCCTTCTGGGACTCGGAAGAGGAGGCGGAGATGGCGGAGAAGGAGGAGGTAGTGCGTGGAAGAGGGATGTCGCGTGTTGCTGGTCATTCTCGTGGAACCAAGAGGTCCAAGGCCAGCGGCACAGGCTCCTCAGGTGCGGATGGGGGTGCTGTGAGGCCACCAAGGACACCTACCGGGCCTAGGAGAGGTGTCTTCTTACCGTCGATGGAGACGAAACAAGCGATTATTGGCGATGGCAAGAAGGGTGCCGAAGTGCCCTCGCCGCATCCTAGGTTTAGGGGAAGGCGTCATGGGGGGCGATTCAGCGCTGTACGTATCCTGTTGTCCCTTTTGCTTTTCATTTCGCGTCTCTCAGCCTCTCCTCTACCCCCTTCTCATCTATGCACAACTCCGTGCCACAACCCTAATTGGACATGACGCTCATACTCATGTAACTCTCCTTTTCATTATAGGTTGAGCATCTGCTTCGAAGGCACCTACTGCAATCCATCACGACCCCAAGCCTTTCTAATTCAATCACGAGCATTGCGAGCACCGATTCAACAGCTGGCGTTTCGTTGTTGTCACCTGGGATCGATGATAGTTCTCCTCTGCAGTTGCTCCTTTCATCTGTGGGTGCCTCTGGATCTGGGGGATCCTTCCTGGAGGATAGTCTCGCTGCCATGTCGACATCATGCGATGACCATCCATCTGGATCGGCGGGGCCGATCGGACTCGACGATGTTCTTGAAGCTTCATTCCTCCACGATTCAGATTCTGGCCGTGATGTTTCTTCTGCACTGTCGAGTGAGGAGGGCGTAGCTGCCGCTTCTAGGAACTTAAACCGTTGGGATGTGATCTCTGTTGGTGCCTTCCGCCAGACGCGCGAGCATGGCTGGGATGGGCGACATACCCCTTCCACGAGTACAGACTTTGGCAACGCGATCAAGAGCAGCCCGATGAGCGCGATGATGTGGCAGAACAATGGTTCTGGCGCCAGGCCTGGGTCAGCGCCGGCTTCTAGTACACTGAAGAGCAGCAAGCTAGTGAAGAGAAGGCGCTTGATGATGAGTGCCTCGACAATGTCTTCGCCTTTGATCCTACCTATCTCTGGAGACCGCACACCCAATACCGCCTCAATGTCGTCCAGCTCGTTGACAAAACATACCCCCTCGCACAGCCCTACCAACGAGGACAACAAGCAGCAGAAGAACCGAAAGGAGCTGCGCCGCGAGAAGAAGCTACAGAAGAGGAAGAGCTTCCTGCCTGGTCCCCACCAACATTCGCATCATCAGACGCATCAGTTCCACTCCCATCACCATCATCCGAACTCAAAGACAAGAGGAACGAGTAGCACACAGAGGTCCAACTTTTTTTCTGTGTCGGTTCCGCCTTTGAACTTGTAACCTGGTTGTTTTGCTCAGCGTCCTGCTGGCTCGACTTGCCTCGTTGGTCCCGAACCCTAGCATGTTTCATCAAACACCATATACCACCACGAATCCTTCGCTTCAACGTGCTTCATATCAAACCCTCATCGACACCTTTCCACCCCTGCATCTATCCAATCGCATAAAATACGGCGACATGTACCCAACACTTGGGTTTCTACAATGATGCTCAAAAAGCTTCATAATCAAAGTCCACGAAATTTAACCCAATCAATTCGCTAAACTTGCTCCCTAAAATTATTTGCGTCTTCCTGCGATCAGGGACCGGTTCTACGTTCCCTCATTATCTATCATCCCTCCCATCAAGATCTCAAGCTCACATACGAGCATTCGTTCGAGTCTCATGAACCACCTATCTGAAATTTTGTGTATTATCGATCATCATCATCCGTAGTGACTACATCTCTTCTCAACCATCACGACTCCATCTTGTTCTTTGGCTCAACCATCGCTAATTGCTTTCTATTCACATCCACGGCCATTGACGACAAGCTCGCAAACGATCATCATCTTCTCTCATTCCATCGTGTTCCTCCTGCCCTACTCCATCCGGATCGATCCCGAATTAAATATGTATTGTAGCACTGTCTCGTTTTTATCATCTTCATCCTCAGCCCAATCACTCCATCGTCTCCACCTCTGCAGCCAATCATATCCAGCCATATTCCATCATCATCCACTGATCCTGTCCGTGTAATGCTTTCCAAACCACTTCCCTTCCAAACCCGTTATCATCCACTCCACCATGCATGACCCACCACCCGTTGAATACAACCTCTTTATCCATCTAACTATATCCACCAGACGTCTTCGCATACATACGTCGCACATCGACCGCTAGTTGACCTTGCTGTGGAAAAGAGTTCGTCTACTGTTTTAGATGCGAGTCGCTCTGTCCTTGTTGTACTGTGTATTTTTGACATCTTGTTTTGGGTAGATCTTGTGGTAGATAGGATCTGTATGTAAAGCAAATTAAGTCTAAAAGATTCTATAAAGTATCTGTTCTCGAGTTCATACCTTATGTGCTTGGGGTTACGATTATCTACAAATGACTTCGACAAACGCGTCGTTCCAGACGTTCGGCAAGCAACACGTGTCACGTGACGTGGAATTCAATTCAGCGTCCACGGTCCAGCTTCAACTTGAACCCCACTCCCCAAGACCAATACTAAGATGATGAGCAGCGGTAATGCGGCACCCACAAATGCCACACAAGCAAAAGAAAGACTGTATGCTCAACTTGCCGGCAGCTTGGGGAGGATGTCGCGTGCCGTAAGCCAGACAGCCGATCTCTGTGAACAACTGCAGGTCGATTTACATGCGATGAGAATATTTGCTGGTCTGGATGCTGCGAAGTGAGCCGATATAAGATAGGCTCAGAAGTACGGAGGTAATGACGCGATCTCCAGGTTCATGACCGTCGCAGCGCAGCTCAATCCTGAAGATGAAGAAAAGAGCATCGTGGAGGATGAGAATCAGTCAGAGGAGGTCAAGGTATGTGTTTCCATACCACAAATGGCTAATGAAACGAGATGAATCTTATTAACATAATCTAGAAATAGGGCCAATCTCATTTATCCTGTGGCCATTCGCTTTGAACATTTTGTGGTGTGGATTGCCGAGGCACATAAAGTGGGGGTTATTGGAGACCTACCTGGCCTTTCACCATTCTGGTTATTCAGATACTCAGAAGCTGCCAAATCTAGCGTCAGAAGATATCGAATCCCTTAGACTAAGAGACCTTAGAGGAGACCTTGAGGGTCCTAGTCGGTGCACATGCTTATTGTATCTATGGTACAATGCTGCCAGTACTACTACAGGCAAGAAACAAGAATAATATGGATACATTACAATGCTCATCTATTGGGGTATCGCAAATGTCCTTGCCCAATTCCCGAAGAAACTCAGGCGTTCCTGAGCCCGAAGCTGAGGGCATTCTCGAAGGGCTTCGAGGACTTGAAGACAAAAACTTGTGTAGGCCTGTAGCTTGTCGGCCTTGCCATCAGCCTTCCGCATGAGATCCTGATGAAATGAGCATTTGCGAGAGGTTAGCTACTGATAGAGTACTCACTGTACGTATGCTACGCATTTGAGATAACATCTTGAAGCAAAGATCGGTATACTTTTGACCACCTTCAGCGGTTTCTAAACATCTTGTTTCTAGGGTGTGGTCAATGTTCTTGAATATCGCTGACAATACGAATTAGTACTCATGCGCATATGAGGTTCGTGGGGGTTACCTTTTATCAGCAGAAGGCGGACTGCTACGAACTCATCCCCAGTGAACTCATAGTCACCCGAGACCGCATTTCGTGGCGGGAGATCAGTCACACCAACAAGAAGCGGATGGGCTAGACAGTCGATCGAAAGAAGGAAGGAGATGTATTGATTCTCGAGGCTAACGGTATTCGATACCAAGGCAAGAACGAAAGCTTCGATGGCTCGATCCATCTCAATCTATGCAAACAGTAAGTTTTTCCCTGCCTCTACAGAAATCTGCTCATACCTCGTAGATCAGAGGATCCAACTGTAGGAGCTGAAAAACAATACTGAGGTTGACGCGTGACTGCCAAGTCCCAGCTGCATCTTGGTCCAGGATATTTTCCTCTCCAGGCTTATTGCGTAAGGCATCAAGAAGGGTCAGACACTGCGCCCACTATATTTTCACGTCAGGGTAAGAGTTAGAGCAAACCATGAGGATGTGCACTGGCCTTTTTTTCGTCGCGCTGGACATGAGAGCAGCATAAAAAGAGACGTAGCCATTTGTCGCAAGTGTTCGCATAGGAATTGAAAGAGACTTCGGGCGGAGGTGGTGATTTGATGAGGGGCTTGAGATGCTCGTATATAGTCCACTTTACGACTTTTAATATCTAGAGAACGAAACGTCAAGGCAAGTGGAGGCTTCAGGGTCCGAACTCACTTGGGCAAATTTTTCTTCATTTTTTGGGAGCTCTGGTGGTTGGAGGGCTGGGCTGTCAAGGAATGCCATATCGAGGTCATCGTAATTCCCGAAGTAATCTTGACTTTCACTTTCGTCTTCGATGGGATTGGACAAACGCTGACGAACTGGTCGCACCGGCTTTGGCAAGACAGCAGCTCTTGAGGTGAAAATGGCATCCAAGAACCGCACAATTTCGACGTTGAGCCAATCCGTATGTTTGGCTAGTGGTGATCTCAGCAGAGGGAATAACTGTGCTGTCTCTATGTATAAGCGAGGCGATAAGTTCCTTAAAGTCATGGACTCACTAAGCAAATCAAGGTCTGGAGGCAAGGACAATTCCGTATATGTGGTTGCAATTTGACTCGCGGCCATCAGCAAATGACTTGCAAGTTGGACTGCGGATTCGTTTTGGATTTCTCTACCGTCCTTGTCCTTGGCCACTAGTGACCTCACATGTTCGTCTGTGATGCGCGCCATGTCCCCAACCCATGTCATCATGGGGCTCATGTCGATACCCCGCTTCAGCATCAATACGGCTAGTCGTTCAAACCCACAGATGATTTCGTGTCTTGTCGTGATACCTGCGGTGTCGAAGGGAATGTAGCTGCTGGCTCTCTTGACGCGATCTTCGCAGTCGCTAGCGTCGAGATAGATGGCTACCGCGACCGCGCTGAGACGATTGTAAAACATGGTTGAATCCCTGCCCTGAGGCGGATTGGACGCTGTGAAAGGTAAGGCACCTAAAGGAACAGCTAAGGAAAGAAACTTCTTGATTTTTGCTGAAGCCTTCCGAGCTGGATCGTTCTCTTCCTCTCGCACGGCCAGGACGATCAGTCCAAGGAACGTTCCAAATGCGGTGTCTGTCGAATTATGCACAGAGAGAAAGTCCCAATTTCGTTGGCGAAAGAATTTCGGGAAAGAACCTTCATGGCGCAAACTGGCAAAGTTTCGACTGCGAAAGATCTCGGCGAGTTGATTGATCATAGGCGATGCATCCTTTAGTCCCCACTTCCATGTCCCATGCAGGACGAAACATCGAGTCGTAAGTGATGCCACATAAAGGTCGCGCTGCTGAAATACTTGAGACTCAGAGCGGTGGTGAAGGCTGTTTTCTTTTAGACAGATCTTCTTGAGACCAAATGCGACAAGATCCCAATACGCCGGTAGCCGTGGCTCTGCCGTGCTCATCCCATGAGCAGAGAACTGCGATAAGGCGCAAACGGTAAAAATGGTGAGCCAAACATCTTCACTGGCAGAAAAGTCGGTTTTCTTGCTGAGACCATGCTCGGCTGATTGGAGCCCATCAAGAACAACGTGCCAAAATGGATGGGATTTGGAGGAATTTTGGTTTAGGAGGTGTACGAGACATACCCAGAGTTCGGTTGTGTAATGAACAGGCTCAGGCCCATCGACGGGTGCTCCAGTTTGCAAGAGTTCCGACGTCCTACTGATGCCGAATTGAAGCAAACGCCGTACCAGAGCCTTCGACGAGGCTCTCAGAGGACGTGGAAGGTCGAGGAAGGAAGTCGTCAATTGTGGAGCAAGTCGAGAGGAAAGCTCGACTAAAAACCAACACAGGGTTAGTATTGGAGTTGCCACAAAGCTCAAGGAGACCTTTTCAATCTGGTCAACCGTTTTGAGAACCTCTGCTTCTGCTGACTTTCGGAGGAGTACCTGCTCTTCTTCGAGGCTACCTTCGAGGTACCAAGAGAGAAGCTGGCAGGCGCATCGAGTAAGAACCTTCCATTGATCATATAGCGCATCGGCATCCGGGTCTGGAAGACCAGTGGCAAAGTCGAAAAAAGCCTCACATATTCCCGACAGAGATGAGCAGAAGTTAGAAACACCCATTGTGGGTTTAAGTTCAAACCCCAACAACGGGGTGCAGGAAGGTAGAGTTGGCTTCTGTGAGCGAGCAACGGTATTGATGAGATCGTGGAGGTAGCCTCGTCTGATATAGGTGGTCGGCCCAAAGCTCATGCCCGAATGCAAGGGCTTGATATTTAGATCAACCGCGACCTGCCCAGTTTTCCTTCTAGGAGTAAGACCATCCTGTTCCTCGACCTCAGACACATGTGCGGTGTCCAGTTCGCCAACAAGCAGATTATTTGGTTTTACGTGATTCTTCGGTTTCGATCGCTTGAGTGGAGGAAGTTCAAAGCCCGGATGGCGATGTTCTATCCCTGAAACCGGCGCTAAAGCACTGTGGAAGCCATCGTCTTCCAGATCGACGGTAAAAAATCCGGTGTTAACTCTCCTGCCTGTTGTGGCAGCGCTTCTAGAGGTGAAGCTGTATACGCCATTTTTCTTCGCTTTCGCTCGTCGCCGTTTCTCTCTATCTTTGCGGCTCATAAACCGGGGGTCCAATTCAGCGTGTCCTCCGCCCTCAGAATTGACTTGACCGAACATTGTTCCATTGGCGCTAAATGAAGAGGTCCTTGCCAGCGTCGACCCCGAGCGGCCTAAGCCATCTGCAGGGACGATGGTATAACCCTCCGAATCACGGCGCCTTCGCTTCTTGTGTCCGTCGAAGTTCAGCAAAGTCTGCCGCTCTCGACCGTGGCGACGAGCACCATTCGTCATTATGTCAAATTTGTAGGCAGATGTGTGCTTGCGACGTGAAACCCCGCCAAGTTTATATCGGCGCCGACCTCCTCCACTGGTGGTATAGACCCTCGGTAGCATGTAGTCGATTGCACTCGGGTCAGTGAGTCTAGTCTTTCCGCTCCCTCTGGTTGACGGTAAATTGCCTTGAACGAAGAATTGGATATCTTCGTCGCCTTCTGAGTCGTATTCGTCAACACCAATCATCTCCGGGATGTTGCGCCGATGACTTGGAGGCTGATAGGCATGTAGTATTTCGACGGAGTCAGAATCTGAGGCACTGTCGTCGGTGGACGAGGTGGCAGAGCTAGGCCCGGATCCAGAGCTATCACTGTCGCGTCGTACATCGGTTTCGCTTTCGGAGTCGCCTTTAATTTCTTTGATACCCTTTGAGTTGCCCTTGCGAGTCCGAGCTTTGCCAGGAAGTATGGGGCCAATATCATCTACACCAGAGGAGGGAGAGCTTGCCCGTCTCTCCTGTCTCGTCTCTTTGCCAGCAGCCTCCTGGGCCGCCATTTTATTGATCATGAATGCAGGCATCATTCTGTTGAGCACTCGTTTTTTTGCTGGTGAGAGATCAATGATGATATGATCAGAACTCTGGGACCGTTCAGATCGGCGTCTAAGGAGCTTTCGCTTTCCATCATCTCCTTCATCGTCAGAAGAAACAACGAGAGGCTCTTTCTGCACGTTCGTGAAGAAATTGTCGATAACACGAGAAGGCGAACGAAGTGGAGAACGAGATGAACTGGGGCAGGGTAGGTTGAACTCCTCTTGAGGGAGTTCATCGGGTTCGAACATGGGGAAATCACCACCTTCGTTAAAATACTCGATAAGAACCGGGTCATTGTTATAGGTGGCAGGAGGCGGAGGGTTCAATACGGGATGATGAGGTGGACCTGGAATGGTGAAGTCAGGTGTGAGACGCCTGGATGGCGACTTTGTCCTGGGACGCTATCGAACGATCAATATCGGAGACAAATACGATGCAAAGGTGATCGAAGTACCTCCAGCTCTGTGGGAACCTCCCTTGACGGAAGTCGGTTTGACGACGTGGATGATTTGGCACGCGAAGATCTCGGCTTTGCGAGTGGGTAAGGCTTCGGTCTCCTTGCTTTATCCCGATCCTCTCTTCCGCGCAATCTTCGTTCATCTTCCTCCTTCCTCCGCTGCCTTTGCTCCTCCTTCTCTCTTGCCCTCTTCTCCTTCTCCTTTGCCCGAAGAATTTTCCGAGCTGCCTTAGATGTAGCATCCATCTCCCTGTCCTCGTCATCCGTACTGGAGAGATCTTGAAGAAAACCTGTGTAGTGTGGTATGCGCCTCTCCAGCGACAGAGTCGTCCTACCCATAGGTCCTATGTCACGCTCCTTCTCAGCCCTACGCTTTCTCCTCCTTTCTTGCTCCTCCCATTCTGCTTCCGCGTCCAGGTCGTCGCCACCTTCGAAAACGTATCCATCCCGCTGCGTGTCTCCTTCATCCTCATAATGATCGTCGGGATGCCTAGTCCGACCCAGGCGTTCATAATTCTTGATCTTAACAATGGCTTCGGGATTATGTTTCAATTGGTTGTTGTAGCGGAGGGAATCAACCGTGTATGGGGCCATTTGAGCTGCGTTCCGGCTGCGTAATGAGTATCGCTTTCCATCCTGTTGCGCGGCTAGGGCAGCCGCAGTGGCTGCATCGTCAACTTCGATTTCTGCTACTAGAGGAGTCGTAGAAGCCTTCCGCGAAGCAAGAGGCGGAGACGACCTGTGAGATAGAGATAACAATTTGTGTGAAGGAGGGCTAGAAAAGAGATCTCCGTCTTCTCGAATCGGAGATGACGACCTTCGAGAAACAGGCGTCAAAGGTGACGAGACGGATATGCAGCTGGGAGACCGAGGTTTGATAGGTGAGAAGTTGAATAGCTCTTCCGTATCCTGTATATCATGACGAGTAGCATCCTCTAAGGGCGAGGATGGTAAATCAGTATTTGCTTTGATATTCTTTGGTTGCAAGGGTGGATGTCTTAGCAATGCTAGAGGATCGGGTGATTGACTTCGCGGACAACTTTGAGATAACCCCACATCCGAAGGCTGCGATTGAGGAGTTGATGACGGCTCTGGAAGTAGGTCCATCGGAGTTGTATTGTCCATCACGTCCGAGTCTTGCCAGTATTCGGGCAACTGGCCTTCCGTAAACGGCGACTGAGGTGAGGAGACTGGTGAATGAGAGTGCTGCGTTGGTGAATGCAGAAGTAGGGGGTCTTGAGAAGGCTGGATTTGAGAGGGATGAGTATAATCGATCGGAGCAATATCATCATCCCATTTGGTGGGCGAGTTTTGGGGACTAGCTGGCGTCCATGTAGGCGATCGTGAAGACTCGAGAAGACTCTGACTGGGCGAGCCAATGGTCGGCACAGTAGAGGAGGATTGTGTGCGGGTAGGAGGCGTGTGGAGCTCAGAACGTCCATCTAGCGACCCCAGAGTACTTTCCGTCTTGAAGTCCGAATCACGAGTCTCGTGAAATAGCTAGCAGTGGGTGATTGAGCTGACGCCGGCGAGGGTATGCGGGGAACTTGATGCACTCACCTTTATCTTCTTCCTTGGATAGATTTCTTCAGAGACCAGAGGGGAGACGCTCCTACGAGGACTCGAATGCCACGGCCGTGCCTCACCTCGTCCTAGTTCCTCTGCTAGCTCTTCGACATCTGACGTTTCCACAAATTCATCTTCATCCAACATGGTAACCGTTTTTCCTGGATATAGAGAAATTTCCAGGAGTCACATATACCTCGGAAGGCTTGTCATGGACCAGAGAATAATTTGAGCTGAGCGACGACCTTCTCGCGCAACGACTAGCCGTGACAGAAAAGCCCATCAACGACGCGTCCCGTCACAGTCATGATGGATCATGTGATCGTTACGGGTATTATCTTGTCTAACCGTGGACGGGTTCCTCATCAATACGTTCTCATAAATAGCTGGTTGGTCTAACTCAAATTAGATCCACCGAGTTGCTTCAAATCCTAGCAATGTACATGTACAACTTCAAGCGATCTAACCGACTGACAAAAGAGCTCACTTGTCCCACTGAATGTATACAACCTCCTCCCTCCATGCCTCCTTAGCCTCCTTGCCATTCTCCACACAGCAATCCTTTTCGCAGGAGAAAATCATACACGTCCCCCAATCCATACCCCTCTTCTCGCTCTTGTTGGTACCCTTCAACGCTCGCTCTACCTCTTTTCTCCTCTCCTCATCAGTAAGCTTCTTGGTTTTTTCCTCCCAAGCGGGGCGAAGCACATTGATGAGATTCGGCATAAGCTGACACTCGAATGTCCGAGGAGATTTGCATTCTGAGCATCGAGGCACCGCAGATGTGTCATAGACCCGCCGCTGTGGGCGTACAACTTTAAAGTCAGGTTTCGTCACTGGGAGCGGATCTTGAGGGGGGGTTGGCCAAAGCAAGTCAAATGTTGTGTCCGACGCGAATGGAAGCGGGACGCCTTTGAGTTCGTATCTGACCTTCATTCAGCCACTGGGAGTGAGAAGCAAGCATACCACAAACCGAACACACTGCTCGCCCTCAACCTCCACTCGTTTGCTAAACTTTTCGAACACCTGATCTACTTCTAAAGAGTCTTCGCACGTCTCCTTGGCCCAGCTGATGTCTTGGTCTTTCTTCTTCGAGTTCTCGTGGTCCCGAGGATCCTCCACAACGATGTCCTTGGGGAACCGTTTCTTGGGCTGCGGTGGAAGGTACTCTGCCACGGTCGACAGATAAAGTGGTGGGTAACAAGGCGCCAACTTCCATTCAGACTCGGCAATGGTTGTGGACGCTAATGCAGTAAGCAAAGACCCCTCGGATTCTGCGTCAGATGTGTCTTCATCGTCGTTATCTTCGTCGGGAAGATCGTCTGTTTTAGTAGTCGTCACCGTTGTCTCCACCTCGGATGGATTCTACAAGCGCTCGGAAGCGTCACTTTCTAGGTATTATTTCCAGAAATGGAAAGCGGAGACCATAACGCACCGATCTAGTTCCTCCGAAAATCTGAGCGCCCAACCCAAATGGATTTGCGTTCGTCCCTCCGAAATGCCCAGCTGCCCCATTCATCTATTCGATAAGTGTTTCGATTAGTAAGGGCGCCATGTCAGTAATTTGCAACCTCGTGCGCGTCAATCATACATACCGCAAAGGGGTTGCTCTTTGGATTCCTCTGAGCGGCTTCACACCGGGCCATTTCCTCCGCCTTTGTGCGATCGCGTTCCACATTCCTGGCTTTTTGGCGCTCCAGTTTTAGGGCATATCTTTCATTATAGCGTAGACCTCGCCATGCGCGTACACTAGGTGTAGATCATTGTCAACCTCCGAAAACCGATTGATAAGGGACAGCAGGTGGGAGTGCGAATACCAATCAAGAATGTTACTGAGTAAGAGGGGCTGATAGGCAGACCGCCGGTACCAGAACCAGCAACATTATCTGCAACCGTCCTGAAACAAGACGAATAAAATCATAGAATCACGGAGAACCTCCACAATGAAGTCCCACCCCCAAGATATGAGTAATTGAGGGAAGCAGTCAACGTGGATGATTCGATGCCGAAGGTTACAGATCAACTTCAAAGCGGGTTGCTCGCGCAGCCCCACATGTAGCTTGGCCGTGGAAATGACTTTGAATTGACCCACCTGCCGTCTTTGCCTTGACATCCTGACCTGGGGCAGCCCCAGACGTACAGTGCTCTGTCCATTGTACTGTCCTCGAATGGACACCACATCTGGACGAGAAGTTCCATAGGCTGCGCACATTCCTTACAATGCGACGAAGAAAATGGAGGTACACGGGCGGGCAAGAGTGCCTTGTTTCACGAGAGAGATTAAATCAATATGTATTCTCGCAGGAGAGTAAATACATGATTCTCGTACAGGGAGACCACCAATACGGGAGACGGCCGCGTCGATTTTGTCGTGGTCAACATCAACGGTGCCGTCTGGGACACCCAGTAGTACATTTGTCTCTACTTGATCAAGATCTTCTTCGTCCGAGTCGGACCAGTCATCGTCGTCGTTTCGCGCAGGTGCCATGTTCTGTGGTGCTTTTCGATGCGGAAGCGGATAGAAGATCGAAACGTAGAGTTTAGTGGTCGTCGAGGACTCAGATCGAGGAGTGCTGAGTAAGATCGAAAATCCTAAGAGAGAAGGAAAGAACTAAAGCGGCGGTCAGTAACAATTCGGCGCTCAAATCGCATGCGGAGAAGAGAAATCAGTGAAGCATGAATGGTATAGTTTTAGTTGAGTCGTCACGTTACGATTGAACAGAGAAACTCTGCCCAGCCATGTTCAGACTCGTCATCTAAATATCTCATCTTGTATTTATAATGAAAAAGTTTGAAAACTTACTAGTAAGACCTTGGTCGATGAAAGCCAAGAACGAGGCCTGAGAAGAAAAAAAAAGTGAGGCTGCAAAGTCCTGCCAATTAAGACCAAATAAGCCAGATGCGATCGGCTAAATCTACCAAAATAGATCAGGCGAACGGAGGTCTTTCCTCCCCGACACGCCCTAACCTAAATACTCTTTATCATCTTCCTTCTTCCCCCTCATCCCCCCCAATGCCGTCGCCGACATCACATCCATATCCCCCAAACGACGGCCAGAGTCCCCCTGCAGGCAGCTCATTGGTTGCTCGACATCCAAAGCGTCGCGGCGTCGCACTTTCTTGTGCCGAATGTCGGAGGTTAGCATTCTATTTTTCAATGACGTCTGTCCGTACCTTACCCCGCAATTTACACAGGTTGAAGCTCAAGTATGTGCCTAAATTTCAGAGTTGCCAGACGACGCACTGACAAAATTTGGTCGTGTAGATGCAGTCGCGCGTTTCCTTGCAGGTTGGAGTCGCAATCTCCCATCGCTGCGTCGAACTGCGCACTAATCATGACGTCCATGCAGCAATTGTGTCAAAAAAGGATGCGCTGCAATTTGTCCCGATGGTGAGTGCAGTCTTGCATGTAGGCAGCCTTGAGTTGACAATAATTCCAATCCAGGATCCCTCACGACGGGCAAGGGTAACAGGTGCGCCGCATTCAATCCCATGCTCGACGTTATTTATGCCTCGTGCAGGTTTGTGTTGGCAAATACAGAGGCCCTTCACGAGAAGATCACGATCCTCGCAAACCGCGTACGACAGCTTGAAGATGGCCTCGCCCAGTCTCATGCACTCACGAACGCACACACATCGCACCCACTGCTAACCGAAGAGCTCTTACAAATCAAACGCCCACTGGAACGTGAAAGATTGGACGTCCCCTCCCAGGAAGAAAAACCAGAAACTGAGGACGCGATTGATTCCTTGGGCTCACTGTGAGGCACACCCCTCTACCCATTCCATGTCGTTGATCAAAAATCTCTAGTTCAATCTCAACGGATGGCCGGTCAACTTTTTTCGGACAAACAGCCAACTCTTGGGTATGTCTCCCGCATATACCCCACCTGTCGTCCCTGATTGTTCTTCTCTGGCTAGTACCTTCTAAAGGTGGACATAGATTGCCTTAACCCTTCATCCGTGCTCAAAACTCAGCTCCTTTTGTTTGCTCCCTCGTTAGAACGAAGAAGGTTCCGACGAAGACGAAGAACCGCTTCCAAATGCATTCGAATCGCCCGTTTCTACCGACCTCGCATGGCTAAGCCACTCGCTCCCCTTTGCTGCTCCCGTCAGCCAGTCAGCTGAATCTGTTCGGCATACCATAATGAGCAAACTACCTCGTCTGACTGTGGCAAAGGAACTATGTGACACATACTACCGCCACGCCGCTTGGATGTAAGCATGATTATCATACATAATGTCTTACCTGCTGACTCGAACTTTTGTGGTTAGGTATGCACCTATCTCAGAACCAGACTTTGAGATCATCTTTCGACAGGTGTATGATATGGATGCTTACCAAGAACCGCTCTCGGCACACAACTTGGCAGTCTTCTGTATGGTCATAGCGCTTGGGGCGCTTGTTGACCTTGGGAAACCGGCCCATTCTCCCGAGGCAATGCAATATTACCATCTGGGACGTGCGGCTTTGGCAATAGACTCAGTCCTTGACGAACAATCCATCAGCGGGATTCAAGCATTGGTGGGTTTAATTGAAGCAAATTCGCGAAACATTATGTTGACCTTCGTCTCCTCCATGGATATGGCTCTTGCGACCTAAACCAGCTGCTTACCTGCCACTTCATGTTTCTTACCGAGATGGGCGGTCCACGATGGGTTATCATGGGGATGGTCGTTAAATTGGCACAAAGCGTCAGTGTTTCTCGTCGCATTCTTCTCACCTTTCTCCCCGCAACAGGCTCGAGGTCGACGATGGAAGGGTGTCGCGGCAATGGCAGTCAATCCCGGCTTGTCCTGCGCAGCCACTGAATTCTAACTCGGCCTCGGACTTGTCTGCCTAACCTCCTTATTCATTCAAATATGAAACGATGGGCGCTGACATATCTGCTCGTGGATCATACAGGTTGGTTTGCGTGAGTAAGGTTTCTCTTCCTGATCACCGGTTACTATTCCCTTGGCCCGATGCTGACATACCAGTGCTTCTGAAAATCATGGCTTCTAGACCGTGATAGCGGCAAGTGGAACCTCCATCCTGAACAAACAAGGAAAAGAAGAGAACTGTTTTATGAATTGTTGACTTATGATTCGTGGCAGGTGAGTGTCATCAGCGTCTATAGGATGAGCATATTGCTCACACAACGCCTTTAAATATTCTATTTTATTAGAGCTTAACCTTTGGCCGTCCGCCGTCGCTATCCTCGGTGCACATTGATAGTCAGTTGCCTCATGAAGCAGGCAAGGACCCCAGCCAAATTGGGCAGGGAGACATGAGTTGTGCGTTCCAACTTCCCTGTGATCAAGGACATGATGAGATCTGACACCGGCGATCCCCTGTCTATTTTTTTCTTCTTTCGTCAGTTGCTGCCTGGAAGCATCGATATTCAGCAAAATGCCTTAGCGTGGTTCACGATCAAGCCTTTGGAGCCCGTACGCCGAGCTACAAGGTGATTCAAGATCTTGATAGGAAAGTGCGCACATGGTATGTGCCGCCGAATCTCCAAGTGCCTGGCTTTAGTGGCAGTGCAAACTCCAAGATACCCACCGGCGAGGTAGAGCAGCCATCGGTGCAGTTGACGATGCAAAGGTATACAGCTTTTGCTATCAAGGAGATGAGTGAGTATATTTCGACACTTAAATTTGATAATGATGAGCTAGTTACTGATGTGATTTTTTTTTTTCAGCTCTGTTCTACATGCATCGCGGGTTCTTCGCGCAAGCGCTGGAAGACAGTCCGAATGATCCCATGGGTAGCAAATATTCACCTTCGGTCTTAGCCGCGTATGGCAGCGCCACGACATTCGTGGGCTTGATCGAGAGTCTGTTCCATCAGCATCCACAGCTGGCTGAGCGAATGTGGTTTCTGTTTACGCATGTCTTTTCTTGCGCTGTGGGTGTTTTTCGTTATTTTTAGTCAAAGCTTCCTATTGACATAAGCTTTCTGGTGGGCAGATTGTTCTGGGTTCAATAGCAGCCAAGTCACAGATGGCGCTGGCACGCACTGCGTTGTCCCATCTGGAGACAGCGTACAGTTTGTTCTCAAGGGTTACTGATACCGGAAGAACTGCAAAAATCCTTGTGAGTTTCACACTTTATTTTTCGTTGGCTTTCCTTTCGCTGACTTTCTGTCTAGCCCATTTTGTTTAAATTGAAGGAACGGGCACACATGGCGTTAGCCAACTCGCTTCTTTCTGTCCAACAGGAAACAGCCAAACGATCATCACTTTATGGTCCAAAAATTAAAAGCGAGACAGACGAATTGTCAGCTTTAGGCGGCATGACAAGGCTTGTGGCGCGACGGTCTTCTTCGTCGCCGTCCGTGCCAGGTTCTAGCCCTCCCTCACAGCATTCTTCACCTCCCATAAGCATGGCCGAAACCCAGTCCCCGCAAACGTACTTCTCACCCCACGATGCCTCCGCCTCGTGGCAAAGTTACACCCACATCCAGAATTTTAATGTCAACATCAACATGAATGGCGACTTTTATCCTAACGGATTACCGGTCACGCCGACAGGTGTGCAAGGGAACGAGATGTCAATGCCGTACCAGATGCCAGAGCAAGGCCAGATGCAGCACCACCAGCACCATCATCCTTCCCAGAGTATGGACATGGGCGTCGGCCAAGATGCTTACTACGCCTCGATGAACGGGTATGGAAATGGGTACCTCAATGGGAACGGAAATGGGTATTTGATGCCTCAAATGGTCTCGACGCCAGAGGTAACTACTCCACCCCAGGATATTCACGACTCATGGCAGAACTTTATGGCTCAGTACAAGCAATAACCAATAAGGTCCTATCCCTTTTACTCTCCGTCCTGCTCCATCTATCACCTTCTTTTTGCATAGCTATTCAACACTTTTGCCAATGACTTTTACGTGTTCTACTTACATCCACAATCGCTGCTATCGTCCTTCACCATGTTATTTATCTTGGAACATGATCTCTCGTTGCTACTAGACTAAGTATTTCCTGAGTTAGATTGTACATTACTCTCAAAAATTTCGAAGTTTTATAAGTAATTGTACAACAGTTATACGTAGCATCTTCAATGTTATGCCTTTTACGAGGATCTCCTGCCCCGTTTGAAGATAAAAGTACGTGACCGAATAGCCGCCGAAACTCGAATGCTGCATTTGGAAATTCGGTGACAAGCCTGCTCGCGACGACCTCCACAGTTGTACTGCTTGCATTCGTTCCCCACTCCTCTCCTTTCGACCCCCACATCTTCTCTTTGTGGTAGCATGCCTGCACCAGATGCTCATACAAGGAGTAAGATCAGCTTGAAACCTTCAAAGGTGCTCGGAACCTCGTGAGTAGCTTCCAGTTCGGACACGACACGTTACACTCGCGTCTCACTCGGTTTGGCTTATGACTATGTGTATGAATTCTCACTCTTTGCCCTAGGGTACCGAGCAGGCTCGTACCGCGTGTTTTTCTTGCAAATGCTCTTTTCGTCTTCGCCGTACATGCGTCCAAGGAGTGGCTTCTAAACTTCGATGTGGGCGTACTATGGGTGCTCATGCGGGTACTGGCATGTGGTGGGCTGGGTGTACTGGTTTGGGAGGGACTTACAAGACAAATGGCAAAGCGAAGGAACATTGAGGTGTGTTAATGGATTGTGCTGATGTCAAGAAAGGATGAATGAGTGCTAACTGGTGGCTCTGTGCGGTCTAGTGGTCGGTATTGGGGACGGCATCGTTATTGCAATTCGTCCAGTATGGTTGCCTCTTTACGGCCATGTATCGGCTGTCTCCTGCTCGGTGCGTTCTTATGTCCTGGAAACAAACCCCTCTCATATCTGAATGAACTAGTGTCATTCTATTTGCTCATTTTTCTACATATTGGATAGGATCGCTCGTTACCCCGTCATCTGTGAGTGCATTCATGGATCCCTCTGCCACACTAGCCTTGACAGTGTCCTATCCGCTAGCCTAGAAAGGCGCTCGCCGTCGCAGCAGCACTTCTAATTTCTGTGGCATCGGATACTCAAGTCTCTCGTGCAAATCTCTGGCGCTACCTACCTGGATATGGGGCTCTACTTGTCCATGCTCTGTCGTCAACCGCCCTAGAGCACACGCTGGCTGTTCTTTCCCCATCATTGGGAACGACTTTCTCCACGGCAGCAAGCACGCTTGGTGCCACTATGTTCGCGCTTCCATTTTACCTATTCAGAACGATCATGGTATGTGGCATACGTGTTTCTCGACTGCAACCATACCCGATGCCAATGCTTTTCACAGCTAGGCTTTCCATCAACACCTAGCTTACCATTGATATCACTCGCATCTATCCCAGTCATCGCATATGCGATTCTTTTCCTTACACCACTCAATATGCAATCCTCAGGCCAAGCGTCCCTCAAGCCTCAGTACTTTGGACTATCCTTTCCTATGTTGTTCATAATGTCACTTGGCCTTGGCACTATCGTCTTTAGAGATGCGCCTGGCTGGACGGATATTCTGGTTGCATCCTTGCTTTATGTTGGTGGGTAGATGTTCTGTGGCTTTGAATGAGACATACTGAATTTTGGTCATAGGCATGTATCCTGAAAGCATAGATGCGTTCACCGCGGTACCACGTACACCTACTTCTAGACTCATTAGATCATACCTCAAAACGATCCTCGCGAACCCCGAATCTAGAAAGATATTTTACTTCTTGATGTTAAATTTGTGTTACATGCTCATCCAAATGTTGTATGGTGTTTGGACGAATAGCTTGGGTTTAATTTCGGACGGTGAGTCCATCTGTATTTGATGAAGCAACCACATCTGATTTCTTTCCAGCTATCCATATGGCATTCGATTGCATGGCCATTGGGGTTGGGCTGTTTGCGTCGGTCATGGCGACGTGGGAGCCGAATGAGAGGTTCACATATGGGTACGTTCTGGTCCAAAATACCTTCTGTTGCTCCTGTCCTGAAATATGCTTTGCAGGTACGGTCGCATCGAGACGCTATCCGGCTTTGCCAATGGCATCTTCTTGATTTTGATTTCGATATTTATTATCTTTGAGGCCATTCAAAGACTGTACGTCAGTAGCACCATGTTGTGGAATTCTACTCACATTTTGCAGCATGGAGCCACCAGAAATGAATACCAGCCAATTGCTTCTCGTTAGCTCTCTTGGTCTTGGAGTCAACTTATTTGGAATGTTTGCAATGGGTGGGCATCATCATCATGTAAGTTGGACCGGTGCCTGTTCTATAGGTCGTGTTCTCAATAAATGACAGGGCGGCCACTCACATTCGCATGGCCACTCGCATTCTTCGCCATCCAACAACAACTCTCACTCTGACCATTCACATGGGCCTGCGCCAGTCAAGTTGGCGCATAGTCACAGTCACTCTCAGCTTGAGCATGGTCACAACCATTCTTACTCGCCACCTTCACCTGCTCTTCATGCTCATTCGCACTCACACTCTCCTCCTCGGTCACCTCTGCGCGCGTCGTATGTTTCGCCGCCTCATTCACCCGCCGAATGTCATGACCATGATCACTCCCATGACCACGATGTTAGTGGTCGCTCCCACTCGCATGGCCATGATGAACACAGACATGACCACGACCAAGATCATGGCCACTCTCACTCGCATGAGGATGAAGGAGATCACAGTCATAGTGCTTCGCACTCTCATTCGCATGACCATGGGCATGAACATGAACCGCATGGTCATAGTCATAGTCATTCACACTCTCACTCGCCTCCACCCGTGGACGACCACGGTCACTCACACTCACACCCTAGTCCCCGTCCAATCGAACATACACGGTCATTGTCGAACACCAGTGTGTCCGAACGACCCACCACAGCCAACAGCCACACTATTAGACGTCAATCTCGTGGTAAATCGATATCAATACAGGTGGCTCATCTGGAAGACGCACACTCAGTGATATCCCCACCCTTGCAAACACCACTGACGCCTGCTTACACGTTCGGACACGATGATCATTATTCGACGCATCATGAATCGAAACATGCTCCGAATACGCATGACCATTCGCACTCGTCGCATGCCCATGAAGGGCATAGTCACAATATGAGAGGGGTGTTTTTGCACGTTATGGCCGTGAGTCTTCGTTAATTTACCGTGAACTTGAACCAAATTTGCTCACAACGACTTAAGGACACCTTAGGCTCAGTGGGAGTTATCATATCGACTTTACTTATCCAATTTTACGGTTGGACAGGTTTCGATCCTATAGCCTCCCTCTTCATCGCTATCCTGATTGCTGCGAGTGTTGTACCACTCGTTATGGACACTGGGAGAGTCCTTGCATTGGATGTTGCAGACCGTGATACCGATATCCGACGTGCTTTGGCTGAGGTATGCCTGCCTTCTCCCGTTGCAATCTGGTTTTTAATTAACTATGGCACTAGCTTTCCTCAATTGAAGGCGTCGCATCCTACTCTTCACCTCGATTCTGGCCGAAGGATAGCTCAACGCTCATTGGCTCAATACATATACAGCTAGCACCTTCTGCATCCTCGTATGATCCTACAGGGCCACACTCAAGTAGGGGCACTACGTATACCAAAGTCGATAGAGTAGTTGAGAGGGTGGATACGTTACTGAGAGAGAAAATCTCTGGATTAGAGGAGTTGACGATCCAGGTCGAAGGGAAAAAAAGGGAAGTGGGGTATGATCGGTAGGGTTTAGGTGGGGAGTCAATGGATCCTCTGGGCTTGGGAGTGTAATTTATTTTACTATAGGTAAAGAATCAAATATAAGGCCATCGTGGAACTGCAGGTCGTGCGCAAGACTCAGGAGGAAGTAAGGTTAGATCTTGAACATTCAGTTGTAAATACCACGCGCCAAAGTAAATCGAGTCAGATCATTTCCTTATTTCATCATAGGAAATTTCTGAACGTTCCGACCATCTCTGGCCCTTCCACTATCATCTCTGACTATCGCAACAGCCACCCCATCTCTGGCAAGGGTTATACTCTAGAAGGATATCTCGGATGGAACGAGATGGTGGATAGCCGTGAGGTTGGAATGGATAATCAATTTGTTATATAGTGAGAACACATCGAATATTTACGATTTAGGGTTTTCACCTGAGTCGATGAATTTCTTGTGTTTATGCAAACATACGTGCTAGGTTGTATATATGCCTACTACTCTATGCACATGATTATGGTTTGTTTTTGTTACACTCAGATTTCGTCGAACCGGATTGGATCTCATTCGATCTCCTTTCATAAATCTCCCAGAAGAAGTGGCTTCCCACGACAAGGGCAATGGGGGCGCAGAGTCCACGGTTTAGGGCCCAGCCAATGAGCTGGAATTGTGGGTTTCTGCGCCTACAGATGACGCGATCAAGTGGAGGTGGCTAAACAAGTCCGAGGTGCATGAGGTTTGGGAGGATGCCGCTTCCATTAAGGAGGAGATGATGCTCGAGTCCTCGTTGACGGCATCACCGAAATATACAACGTTGTTGCCAAACCGAGGCGTTGCAGATTTCCAGCATAAGTGATGGCGGGGTTTCTGGGAGATGCTGGATCCAAGACCTACCCATTGGGGGTTTTGCACAACTTCGGCATCTTGTCCAGGCGCGTCCACGTTTGCGTCCTGGACGCTGGATATTCGTCCGCCTTTGGGGTCATCACTGGCTGATGACCTCAAAAGCGCACTTCCCTGGACTGATCGCACAGGTGATATCCTATGCAAGGAAGCATGGAGTCGAAGGGTGGAAGGACAGGTACGAAGGACCATTTGAATAGTTTCAAGTGGTATGGCAAAGAAGACATCGCATGGCTTCACAAGGGAAAGTAGGATGTATTTCTCATTAGCATTTCACAGGTTCCGTTGGTGCTGAACCTCGCCTTGGTGATGTTATGGCCTCGTCTTTAAATGTCTAAATCTCCGCATCCGCGAGTATCAGCAACAGCCTTGGCAATTAATCATAGGAAGGACTTGCCAAAAAAAATCATCACAAGCCGCTCTCGACCATTGAATCAGTAGTCCGTGCCGTCTACAAAGTCCACCCAGCTCCGATAGTTTATCGAGACACATTACGTCTACCAGTAAAAGGATCTGATCGAGATGATTAGCATTAGAATTAAGAATTAACGAAAGGGCCAGAGCCCATACCGTTGCGGGTAGGATGTCCATTAGTCATCTGCATAGTCTACCGCATGAATGGCCCATCTCGCCTTTCCGCAGGATGAAGGCTCAGGAAAGACTTGTTGAGAAACGCTTTCAATGTTCAGGTTCAATCTTCCAACATCCTTCAGCTTGAGAGTCAACTCGATGGCTCTGCAGCGCGAAGGCGAAGACTCCATTACAGTCACACACGAACCTTGAAGTACGCCTCTAGGCCTTGGTACATCACGAGTTTCTTGCTTTTATTCGCGAAGCCTCATTTCCGTGCCGCCAAACAGTGAGCCAGGTAGTCCTGAGATTAGCCTTAAGTAAGCCCCGATAAATCACAGATAGATATCCAATCAAAAGACTTTTGCATCGCCTTGCAATGTTGTTGTTGAAGCAATATTGTTTGTTGTGGTATTGAGCGGAGTCAATAAGGGCTACTTGCAGCTTGTGCATATTCTCGTACACTGCTTGCCGAGAACCATGGCCATGCCAGCGTACCAAATCGCGTACGACCCTCTGGTAATCAACTCACCGTTCAGTAGCCGACAGATGAACGGGCATACTGATACCAATGGGGGGTCCTTGGGCGGCAAGTTTCCCCACACTCGGGCCCAACTTTCTGCCATTGCGCGCCAATACAAGCCAACTGACAACTACGACGGCGACGTAGAGGCCGACGACTACAATAAAGTGCCGCAGAATCTTGTCAATGAGGTTGTATCACTACTCGTCGATGAAAAGGAGGATGACCTCAAGACGTTGCTCAAGAGCAGTTATGCTATGGACGATGAGAGTGTATGTGTCTCTACGCTGCCGGATCTCAGGGACCGATTGCCTGGTTGTGGAACTAACTTTTGTGGGTGTAGGTTGAGCAGAATGTGCTGGATCTGATGCACAAGCACCGTGACGACGTCGCTGGCGTCCCCTTCCTCTTCCTAACTCCGACTCGTCGCCCAATCTCAAGGCCATCGTCCCGCGCATCCAACCATTCCACTCGTTTTCATCCTGCCCGTCCAGAAACCCCCGCATCTGCACCAACTTCACCCCTGGTCCACGTCTTTCGTCGGCCGCATACACCTGCAACCTCGCCATTGGCGCCGATGGGGTACCCAAAATCAGATTACTCACCTTCGTCATCACCGGTCCTCGCGCATGCACAGGCCAACCAGGCACAATTCACTGCATCACTGCCTGCGTCACCCATATCTTCCCCACGTCTTTTGAATGCCAAAGCGAACGAGTTTCGGCCTATCCCTCGCCCCCTTTCGGCTGCCGCAACACACACTGGGTCACTTCTTCGTGCAGATACGCCATCCCCTGATCTCTGGGCTCATAATTCGCCCCGCGCCACCTCGAACCTCGCCATCGCAGCACCGCTCATTGCTGACCAATCCTTGATACGTTCATTTACGCCACCCTCTTCGTCACTACGGTCGTCCCATAGACCGAAAGATGAAGATGACGAAGATGATCCCTTCGATCCCTTCTCCTCGAACCCCATCCCATCTTTCCATTCAATTACCATCTCCGATTTCGATAATTTTGATAACCACCCATGGGCAGCCTCAGCCGAGATGGGCCAGAGCTATTTCCCGCCAACCTATGGCCCTGGCTATGGCGTTCCAGATGCAAATGGACTACCCACGGAACCAGCTGAGACAGACGAATCTGGTGCTCTTCTTACAGATGGCATGACACCCTTTGATGTGCTCAGCTCCGTCTTTGGCACTACTCTTGCCCCTTCAGAGCTTGAGGAAGCGCTTGCAGCCAATAATTTTGACTTTGATCATGCGATGGCATGGCTTGTTGATCGAGCTCTGCCTTCTCCACCCGCGCAGAGCCCAACAAACCCACGCATGCAAAATATGGGTGCAAGAGTCACATTGGTTTCGAGGGATGCGATGGGTGCCGTTAGGGGTGCTGCTCCCAATGGTGCAAGAGGGACCTTCCAGCCGGCCAGCGCTGGACGTCCTGCACCTAGGTACGTCAATGGTCGGGCTGTTCCAGGAGGAAACAGAGTGTGCCGCTATTTTGTCGCTGGAGAATGTCTGAGAGCAGACTGTCGATTCAGGTATATCTATCATCTATGATCAGACCTGTCAAGTGCCTAAAATCTTTGACAGCCATGACCTCGAACGTGCATTATGTAGGTTCTGGCTCCGAGGCACTTGCGCAAAGCAAGAAAGTTGCGAATTCTTGCATCACTTGCCCAAGGACGTTGACGTGAACTCGTTGAATGCGGTTCTGGCGCGCGCCAATGTTCCCCCCGGAACTGGACCTCTTGCCGCACATACAGTTAACAACCCTCCTCCTGATGAGTTCCCAGTACTTGGATACGACACCACCACATCTGGGAGAGGTCGGAAATTTACGCCGTACAACGACCCGTCTCGGACAAGATTCGCTACTGCTGTCAAGAAGCCGGCGCCCATGGTCCAGTCCCAGGGAGATGAGATGGGGAATAATGTCAATGCGAGTACCAATCTTGCAGCACGGAGAGAAGTTATGGGTCCTGCTGCTGATACAAATTTACATCATCAGAGTGCTATTGTGGCCCCACGGCCTTC
>Ga0247735_1000192_pt1 | contig 26812 bp, 29 predicted proteins | sample UWRJL178409R2_FD_180934 | JGI IMG/M metagenome (GOLD analysis project Ga0247735, IMG submission 180934) | Plant litter microbial communities from Arlington Agricultural Research Station in Wisconsin, United States - UWRJ-L178-409R-2 | ecosystem: Environmental > Terrestrial > Plant litter >... | reverse complement strand
GTGACATGTTATCACAAGCTGTTGGGGCGTTGGAACGTCCATGTGACACCCTTGTAACAGGCCGGTAACGTGCCGGTAACACTTGCCGGTAAGTTAGAACAGCGCTTGACGGCCGTCTGATGGCCGACCCGTTGTAACGGGCCTGGGAAATTTGCGACAGCGCCTACGTGCGCCACACCAGCGATTTCAGCAATATGATCGCGGCCCGGGTCCCCGTGCTCTGGGTGGACATGTTTTACCGAGCCGTTCGCCAAGGTGTCGAATCTATTTCGAACTCGGGGAGAGCGAATCCCTTACGCGCCGGCAAACAGCTATCTAGATCTCGGTGAGGATCTCGGAAGTAGCGTCCAATCAACTTCACTACCGTTCCTCACATCCTGGCGCCTAAATTATCCTAATAGGGAAAAGTTGGCTGCGTGGAAGTGATGTATTTTCATGAATCATATATGCAATATCGGGGTACATGTAATCTCTGGTTGAGAAACCTGTAAAAACGTACTTTTGCTTTCAGTGCCAATCATGGAGCGATGGAACACTTATCCCAGGCATAAGCCCGTATCAAGGCCAAGCGTTCTCTAGTCAAGTTGCCCCATGGGACCATTTTAAATTCCGATATCTATGCTCCGCCTTCAAGTGCTACCTAGTGCTGTGGAGCCTATGGCGTCGAGCCATCCAAGGGAAGAGAACTTGAAACCCACTGAACCCTGCATGCGCCGCGTATCCTCTGTCCAATTGTATTGTTCCTTGCTGCGTCCAGGCACTTGAAACCTTTCAACCGCGCGTCTCTTGATCGCCCAAAGAGATCGGCTCCACCAGCCTGTCCCTCAAAGAGGCGGCTAGTTATAATCGTGATTGCTGGGTGATGGCTCTTTCAATTTCGTACAAATGGGAGCAGGAAGCAATATCAATATTAGAAGGAGGTTATGTCTGTGAGTATGAGTACTGAGTAAGGCTGTACAGTGGTTGATCGGTTTGACAACATGGGTGGTGGGGCAACCAACTGAAAGTGGGCATGGGTTCGTATGGAAAAGAGTAAGCAATGGTAATAGCCTGGTGTAAGTGCGTTTTCTGAGAGATGGTGTGTTTGAGAGCAATAAGAAGATCGAAGGAAAAAAGAAGATCGAAGAAAGAATATGATAACACAACAGGCTGGCAGGAAAGTCAACACATTACGTATCGAATCTTAACTCCAGATTGCAAAAACACGAGGTGAAACCCACAGCCACAGCCGACTAGGCTTTGCGCAACCCAGCTGTAGCCCATCCATACCGACAAAGAGGCAACTGATTACTGCTGCTTGCACTCTTCGGGGTTCACAGGCGGTGCACCACCACGACCTTTCGGGGGTCCACGTCGGCGAGCAGGGACGTCGTTGTCAGATTCAGAATCCTACAGAGAGAGAAAACAATGCCGCGCATTTGAAGAAGGATGTGGAAGGGAGAGCCGTAATCAATCAGGAGATTTGGAATCAAGGAGACGAAGAACCGTTACTGACGTCGTCAAAGTGGTGGTCTTCATCGTCGTCATCATCTTCATCGTCAAAACCTTCATCATCATCATCATCCATCACCTCAAATTCCAGGGCCTTGCCGGTGAAATAGTCAACAGCACGGGGAATGATCTAACGATATGGATCAGTAAGATGCTTTCCCAACATGAATGAGCTTTGTAGAACCCACCTTCTCCTTGAGATCCTCTCCGATCTGGTAATCAACTTCAAGTTTCTCTTCAAGCTCCTCGAGGTCGTCCTCCTCGATGTCACCATTTTCCAGAGCATCATCGGTCGGAGGCTCAGGAGGCGAAAAGAAGTTGAAAAAGGAGTCGGTGGGACGAGCTTTCCGAACGAGTCGAGTTCGGTTAGTGTCTATAGATGTCAGAGGACCCTTGAGTATCATTTCATTCAATTAGGATCACAAGACTCACTCTTGTTCCGTTGTTTCTTAATTTCAAATTCCTTTGTTAGATCCTTGTCTTCCTTCCACTTGATCTTGGTCCCGAGAGCACGATCGTAAACAAAGTCGCCGGAGTAACCGACTTCCTCCTGATACAGATATGTCTTCTCCAAGATTTCATTCTCGAAGAAGTCGTTCTTCTCGAACACAAAGAGGATCTTAAATCCGGGCTTGCCCTTGGTTTTCGTTGCCGCGCCATCGCCTTCCTTCAAGTACTCCAGACGGACATCGATAAGATGCTTGAGAGCACCGGTGTCCCGTTCCGTGATCAAGTCACTTAGGCCAACGTGATTTCTCAGAGCCGTCAGCCAGAACTCCGGGATTCCAGCGGCTTCAGGGGTGACGTCCTTGGGAAGAGGCGTGTATTCGTCGTCGTCCTTGATCGAAGCCTGTTCGCCAGCCTCGATCTCTTCCTTGGTAGCGGGCGCTTTGCCGTTGATAATAGCGTTCCGGCGTTCATAAAGAGGCTTTTGTAGCTCGAGATACTGGAACAACCGATTTGAGTCAGTAATCGTGGGCAAATTCGACAAGGCGATCGCCAAATGATTGATGCAGCCATGATTGTGCAAAGGGCAGGGGGAGGAGGAGCAATCAAAAAATACAGCTGGCAAAATCCATTGATACATGGAAACCGATCACCAAGTAAGCTTGATCGGGATCAAGCATGTGCTGATCCAGACAAATCCGCGCCATCGATGAAGATAACGAAACAGAAGGATTTAGGCAAGGGGGTTGCAGCAGACTCCCACTAATGAAGAACTTGCCGCATAGAAACTTCGGCATGGCCAACATGAATCTTCAAATAATGAAGTGCAACACACCTTCTTCTCCAGCTCCAGGCACTCCCGTTTGTATTGCTGGTGCAGATCATTCTGCTTAACTTGAACTCCCTTCAGCGCCTCCACATTGAGCTTGATTTCGACGGGCAGGCTCTCGATGTAACCAGAGCTCTTGCCTACGAGGCCAGCAAGCTTGCCATGCACCATCCCAAGCATAGTTGCTTCAAGACCCTTGAGAGATGGTCCATCATCGTTGGCGGCGGTCTCCCCTTCGTTGTCTTCCGAGATATCTGGCACCGTTGGACGCGATAGACCAAGAGCAATCGGAGCCTGGTTCAGAGGCGTATTCTGAGGCGTCGGTGCTGTGACGCCCGCACCACCAATCGGAACGTTGGACGACATGCTTTTGGGTGTGTAAAATGAGGAGAAAATGAAGGGGAAAAAAGAAAGCACGCGATGAGGGGAAAGTTTACCAGAGATCGCCGTGATCAAAGGCCATCTAAGCGGAGTTGCGGAGTTGGTGGCTGCCGGCCGGTGCTTCCCACATGTTCCCACTTGCCTGCACGCCAAAAAGTTCGAGGGAGGTTGAAAAGCGTTCCTGTGTCATGGAGGTATTATTGAACAATCTCGTCGATCCAATAGTTTAAAAGAATTAATCCACGCAAAGTGTAGATACATGCCTGTGTAGACATTAAGTAGGTATGGTGAGAGCTGTCAATGACAACAATATAGAAAATGCTTTGAGGCTACCCAGTGCCGTAGCTGAGAACCAATTAAAGAATCTTCGTGTTCGGAAACCTTTCAGAAAGCTTTCTGACCTCCTCCTCCATGTCCACCACTCCAAGTTCCAGAGCCTCTAGAGCTTTGAAGTATTCCGCACCAGACAGGTCCATGGAGAGAAGAACGTCGACAACACGCGTGATACCAGGAGCCGGCAGGTCGGGGGATACAGTTTGGCGTACTCTCAGAGTTTTTAGGTTCTTCAACGTTCCAACGCTCGACAGTAGAGTCAAGTCAACCAAAGCCACTGGAACAGTCAAAACCTGCAGCTGAGATAGAGATTCGAGACCGATTGCGACTATACGATTGAATTTCGAAAGCATCTCTGGAATTTGGAGGGTTATGCCCAAGAGATCATTTGGAGGCGTCAATTCCAGCGAGGATAGCAAAGGATAATCGCGAAGCGCTTCAAGCACGACATAGGACCCCAGGAGCAAATCGACGGTTAAGCTGCAAGAGATGAGAGTATCCATGCTGCCGAGTGTGTATATGATGCGATTCCGTATATCGTTGGAAGAGTTATTAGGCGTTGCAGAAACGTTGTCGTCCAAGGGCCCTTCAAAGACAAGGGTCGTGAGGTTGGGAAGGTCTAAGAGAAGGGCCTCTTTCTCCGAGTCGAAGCAGTCAATTGGTATGCGGAATGACGAGGATGAAGGGCCGCTGCGTTCGCGAGTGACAAGGGCTTCAGTACGATGGTCGGTGTCCAGCATCCGATACTCGCGAATAGTAACAGTATCCGGGATTAGGGAAGAGACCACCTTCATGGATTGTCCCGTGAAGGCTTGGAAAGGGCCATAGAGTGACACTACCTCCGTGTCAGGTGCAAAAAGAAAGGAGCGTTTCACGTTCGCCACGAAAGCTTCAGAAATGTCGCCTGAGCAGGGAGCAAGCCGAATACGGAGAGCCTGGCGGCCTGCGATGACTTGTTCAGACTCGAAGATGAAGTCTTGAAGGGTGATTATGTCCTCGCCCTGAACGATATCGGTATGGGTTGTGTGGTGGCCTGTCTGAACCATGGCGGTGGTAATGGAGAAAGAGCAGTTGGTGGCATCAAGCCTTTGTTACCAACGCGATTTAAACACATGACATCCCCTTCAACACAGCATTGAACGCCCATGGCTGGATTTAAACTTGAACGGGCTGGAGTAAAGGCAAATACCCTAACGGGACAAATTTCATGGGAATTGAAGGCATTTAACTGTGACCAAGAGTGTTAAACTCAATATATGCGCTTTAGATGCTAGTAATCGAGTAATAGCGTTTGAAGTTCATATGAAACACATATAATTGCTCCATTGCTCGTACCTTCTTGTAAGTACATATGTGAGCTTGTCTTCACAAGAATCGTAGATGAAATTGAATCTGAAATGTGATCCTATTTCCTTGGCAGCTTTAACATATGCATCTTGAAGCTTGAAGCTTGGCAATGAACGGTGGAAACATTCACTCAGCCCGGAATTATTGTAGAGCAAGGATTAGATTTCTGTTCTTGGCGAAGAATAGGCGGCGCCTAAAGAATCCGAGTCGAACGGGTCGGGCTCTTCACAGAGGCTCCCACGAAAAGACACCCATTTACTACAGTGTACATTTATAGGCGGAGCGTAAATATCGGAGAGTGACCCATGGGGTATTGAAAATGGCTTGGACTTGGTGCACGGGTGCCTTGAATATCTCTTCGGTGATCGCTGATTGCAACAGGTTCACGAGAACTGCTCAGTCAGGGATCGACGTAAATCGCGGTCATCAAATTTGATATTACCTCCTTCAGTATCTCTTCGTCGTATATCATATCTGGAAGAATAAAATTAGCATATAAGGCGAAAGAAAGACTCATATAGAATGGTGTCCGAATCGAGATACACGACGAGCGCATCCGAGATCCTCGAGGACCAGAATCGAATTAGATATTTGCCGGCGCATGAGGAAATCTGGTAGCATTAAATATGACATCGGTACGCAGTCTTGGCGAGAGTCTACTCGACAAGTGGATGCTTCTACTCGGTGCACGGGCACTCGGGCCGGGGTTTGATTGCCCAAAGTGGGGTGTGGCGCAAATAAGCGCCCGTGCATTTGGTGAGTCATCGGCTAACAATTGGGCTTCGATCACCGGTCCAATATTATCCGGTGAAACATGCCAAGCTGAGAACCAGCATTTCATTTACTTCGTTCTCGTTTGTATTGGCATTGCCTCCAAATCTAGGTCAGTATCCCCGGCCTCTCACTCAATTTGAGCTCGGGCCAAGCTTAAGCACGCTCGAGAACATATAAAAGCAGACTTACTTTGAGAACAAGAACCAACATTCCACAGATCTCATATACTCACCTACACAAAGCAACCAAAGCTCCTCAATTAATCCTAATCTTTAACATGTCCCTTTCACTCGATACCACCTCCACCTCCACCTCCGCTATCGTCCGCAGCACTAGCAGCCATCCCAGCACCTTCAACCCTGCAAACATCAGCGGTAACGCACCTCTTGAATTGAAAGCCCTCTTGGGCGATGCCAAGAATGGCGTTTACAGCCGCCGTCCCCAGAAATTCAGCTCCCCCATCTTTGGCGAGAGCATCCAGGAACGACTGGTGGTGAGCGAGATGAGCATCAACCAGAACTCGGACGAGGAAAAGCGGACGGAGGCGAGGATGGTGTTTGAGCTGGATGGTGTCACTGAAGGTTTGTACTATATTCACAGTGGGACGCTTCGATCCTGATGAATTTTCGCTAGATATGGTGAACGGAGCTGGATTCATCCATGGAGGATGCTCTGCATTTTTGATTGCCATGTAAGCCTTCATCCGCCCTTCGTCAATTTACAGTCCGATATCTAACAAATTTTACAGTGCGTCGAGCCTCTGTCTGATGTTCTTCGACATGACGACGATGGGAAAGATCTTACCTGGGGTCTCTCAGTCGCTGAATGTGGTATATCACTCTCCCGCTGTCATGTATGTACTCCTCGAGTCTGCGCCCGGTCAAATTATTGACTGATGTTTTCTATCTAGCGGCGATAAGTTACGAATTGTCAACACCACAGTTTCTGCTGGACACAGGGCACAAACTGTGCGCACTGAGGTGTGTTAATATTCAGTGATTTCCCCGATTAGCTCTTAGTAACCCTAACGAATCGTCCTTTGTAGATATGGAATGCGACTCACCACCGTCTCGTCGCTACCGCTACCCACGTCAAGATGGTTTCCTCTCCTTCCAAGCCAAAGTCGAAATTGTAGAGCCCGCACACGCATCTCTCAAAATCGCTCGGCCACTAGACCTTTTCCGAACCATTTAAGGCCTTCATAATTCCTGGGCCATCAAATTACTTCCCTCACAGATTTGCCTTTCTAATTCTCTCAGTTCATCGTCTATTGTAATATTTCACTATAATGCTTATACTTTACCGTACACGACTACAATTTTCGTTCCCTTTGCTTTTTTATCTATTTAATCTGCATAATCATGATAGGGCCGTCGCTTTGCGCCCACTACCGCTCTACTCTACGAGATCTGCCGGAATTTAAATTTCGAGACGTTGATGTTGCTCATCGCGGACCTCAATCTTCGCAGCAGCGGAATTTATGCTACGCATTAGTGATTCAACGGGAAACCAATGTTGCTTTTGTCTATCCTTAGTCGTCAAACCCATGGGTGTTATTAACACAGCTCGAACAGGATCTGAAAAATTCTCGCTAAGACCCTACTACCTAAAGGTAGTGTGGACATACAATAAATATGTCATATAATTAGAAATAACTATTACCAACAGGTTGTAAGGAAGAATAAATTCAACAATAACCAAATATGCGAACAGTTCTCCTAGGTACATAATACAGCACAAATAAGGTAGGACTGATCGAGGCTCCAGTAAATTAACCGGGCAAGAGCGCCACAGTTCCTGCAAAGGGAATGCCCCTTGAACAAGCCCCCAGCAGGTGGAGCCTTAGCCACTTCCACTATAACCAGTCACCCACATCTTCAGCTGTCGATAAACCCAGAAATCTTATGTGCCAGTGTGCACATGACTGCCTACTTCAAAATCAAGGTGACTTTATATATCCAATTGAATTTGTCTTTACAGTTGCTGTTATATACTAATTTAAACAAGTAGTACCCTTCCGATTGTCCGTATGATTCTACAGTCTACTAGCCGTCCTACACCACTCTCGGGTTTTTCAACATCTCCGTTACAATTTCCGGTTCCTCAATAAAAATTTCATCCACGTCCTTCCATTTTTGATGACCTCCCTTTCTCCAGGCCTTCTCTCGCTCAACCCAATACTCCAGCTGGTAGTTCTCGGCGCGCACCGGAGTCCACACACGATCGCCAGTATCTCCGTCTGTCTCAGCCATGAACCATCGAGGCCGATGAGGGGGCATACCGCCTTCCTCCCTGGCCTTCCGAATTGACCGCTGTTTCTCCTCCTGGGCCGTCTTCAGATCATTGGCGAGTTCGTACTTGCCAAGCTCAAAAGCCCGCTGATCAGGGCGGAGACGGCAGTCGGTAGGGCATAAAAATGGTTTGAGGGTTTCTTGAGGGCAGTCGTTCAATGTAAGGGCGAACGGTGTGAGGTTGAAAGGTGAGCCAGGTATTTTCTCGGAGTTTCGCCAGAGGAGAATGTATTCAGGAGAGGCCGAGGGAGAATTGGGTCCAGAAACAGTGATATCAGGATGTAGTTGTCCTTTGCCGACACCGACTTTTTTCGCCACCAACTGCGAGTTCCAACGGCCAGCGATATCGTACGCTGCCCGTCCATGATTGTCTATAACTTGGCCGGATATCTCGTATGCGTCCCGCCCTCGCCATCCTCGCGGTTTAAAAGTAAGGATACATTGATCTCCGGTTCGATGGTTCGTAATCTGATGTAGGTGTCAGTGGGTGGCGAAGAATATGTCAGACCATACATACCACCATATCTCCATAATGGTCAATCGTAGGTGAACCGAGGATGAACCCAGAGACATTCGTAGTAACCTTCTTCCAGCTGTAATGCTCAATTACCTTGCCTTTGTGGTTTTCGCCTTCTGCCTTCGGGTATTCTGGCTCGAGATCTTCGGGCAGGAGCAGATCAGCATGTGCAACACCGGTAGGTCGAATCTCAAACGATTTGCCCATGAACTTGTTTTGCGCGTCAACCTAGAGACTAATATGAGAAGATGAGGCACAGGATCAGGCGTATAAACCCACCTCTCCGTAATAATGCCAAGAGGGTGATTCCGCCCAGCATGCAGAGATCGGAGGATGATGGCTGACTTGTTCCGATACATAGCGATACTGCTTGTCCAAGCGAACATATTCGAAAGTTTCGCTCTAGGGGTTGGATGAGTGTCCGGACGCTAGGTAGAGACTGAAGCACATACCAGCATGGGATTGAATGGCTTTGCAATGCGACCAATGGTTGAAGAATAGTTTGACATGGCAAAGGCAGCGACGAAGGCTATCCTGCGAAGAGGGTCCTTTTCATGAGCTGCGACGTCCACTGGAGATCGAGATATATCGTCTCAGAATGTGCAAGAGTAGAGTAACTGACTGGGACTCACAACATTCCGAAAACTCCATATCCTCAGCCTGAAAAAATGACGCATACTGAGCAACAAATAACATCGAATGACCGAGACCACTCACCATACGCTGCAACATGCTCGTCGGTTCGTTGAAAAACACAGGGAAACTAATCTTCGTCAAATCTTTCCCGATGCTGTGCTTCAAAACACTCCACAAGCTCGTGCTCGGACGCTCATCGTCTCTAATGGAGAGTCGACTTCTGAGATGCGCGTACCCAGCGAATGGTTCAACATTAGTATTCTTAGGGAGAGGTCCTTTCAGAGTTGCGATCGCCACAACGTCAGCAGAGGTAACATCCGTTGTACTTGATCGTGGCGTTAGGATTGAGTCAGTTGTGGGACTGGTCAGCCCTTCGTGTACGATGAGGTTGGGTAAGTTTCCAGATTCGATGGCGTCGAAGAATTCGTCCTCTTCATCGGTATCGTATTCGTGATCATCAAGGGCCACCTCGGCGACCACTAAAGGAACCTTCGTGTCTTCGAGAATGATGTGTGGAATCCCTCGTCGTCCACCCACGATTGTGTCGGTGGTCCCACTTCTTGACGGAAGCGATGGTACGGCAAGTGGGGAGGCGGTTTCAGCGGGAACGATAGATGACGTTGCTGGGACTGGGGGCATTGGCTGGGGATATCTTGGAGTTAAGCCAGAAGCTGGTGGAGAGCCTTGGTCTTGCGGTGAGGGCGGCTCTTCAACCACTGCAAGAGGAACTTGCTTGACTGTGCCCCCTGGAGTGGTCATCGCGAGCAGTGAAGGCCTGCCTTTGGCGGTGGCAGCTCCACTGATGGTACCGGCAAGGCTTGGCCCGAAAACTCTGCTGCCTCTCCGCCTGCTTCTTTGCCGCAGCTCTTTCTCGAGATCTTCTCCCTCCTTAACCACAGTAGCCAAACTCTCTTCCCAGAAGTGCTGCCTTGCTCGCTCCTTCTTCAGCTGTTTCGACCACCATTCTTCACGTTCCCTCGACATTTGGAGATACTCATTCAGCAAATTCTGCGTCGTGGTGAGCGAGTCCTTCAGAGCATTTTGTGTATCTCGAGCTTTCTTCGACGAATCCGCAGCCATAGCTAAATTTGATAACAGCTGGACGGTGAGCTCTAGCTGCGCAGACGCAGCATTTCCATGGAGTTCGATGTTCTGGTGAGGTGCAGATCTGTGCTCGGAATCTGCAGAGGAGGAGTCTTCGTCATCGCCGTCTTCATGACCGGGGGCAAGTGAGGCCACGGAGGTTGGTTGCCGGCTAATACTCATCATATTCGGGCTGGCGTCATTCGAGTCCGACGGCGGGTCCGAGCCTAGCATGGAGTCCTGGTCTCTCGCGTTCTTCCTCCATATGTGTGTAGATAGGGTCTGCGAGTGCATAGAAGGCGTTGTCCGTATCCCACTTGAGTCGCTTTCCGCACTTTTCCTCCGATGCACAGAAGAAGCGTCACTGTCTGTAGCTCCTTCCCGTTGCTTGTACCAGTCGATGCTCTTGCTTATCGCCTCGGTCCATCTATGCGCTTCGACGGGGTGATTAGCCTTCATGTACCACTTCTGGGGATGACCTCGTGACGGGATCGACTGGACTTCAAAACGGGCACGTTCCGCCTGCCGTAGAACAGCTGTCTTCATTGAGATGGATCCTCTGCTCGCGACTGTTTCGTCATCTTGGTGTCGGTAGTCTAAGCAGTGAATTAGGGAAGCCATACTCTGGAAGATAAAAAGGACGCACACGAAAGGACACCATTTTTTAGTACAAACCACCGTGTGTTGTAGCCTTTCGCAACGTTCGTGTATTTGTTCAAATACCCCTTTAGCACCGGAGGTTCGGTCAGCGGTACAGGACTCGGAAGCAAGGTCTTGTCATGGTTAGCGACTTGTGCATGGTCAGAGGCATCTCCTTCTCTCAAGGACAAATCACATACATTGTCTCAGAAACACCCGTACACGGTCATCCTTTCCCGTGCCGTCGTATGCCATCTTCCCTTTACGATTTCGGACGAAGACATCTGCTCCCGCGCGAACGGCGAGCTCAATGAGCCGCAAATCTTTTCTTCGAGCTGCCTCGTGGAGGAGTGAGCTGCCAGAGTCATTGTCTAGGTAGGAAAGATCAACGAATTTGACGCGAGGCGATTCCAATAATTGAATTAGGGCTGGTGATGGCGAATCATTTGCTGGAGAGAGGATATATGACCTGAGGAGAGACCGATACGATGCATTCAGGAACGACCGGGAATCTGTCGGGAAGCTATTAGTCTGGAAGCAGGGCGCGTACGCAGAGGAATGTACCATCGATTGCCCTCACAACATCCTTGTTTCTTGCCACATCTCGACACGTCTTAGCGTTTGAATCCCGAGCACCATCATTGATGTTCTCTTGTTCTAGGAGCAAATTAACGATATCTAAACGCCCTAATGACGCTGCCAGATGTAGTGGCGTAGTCCCTGACCCTGGGGGGTGTACGCCATTGGGCGAGATGGCTCGGTGTCCGAGCAAGAGGGCCACAGTTTGGACTGAGTACTCTCGTCAGCAGGTAGTTTCGGCATACGCAAAAAGAAACTTGCCTGATCCAACTCGCACAGCCAGGTGTAGAGCAGCCGCTCCCGTGTCAAAGTCACCATCTACCGACTTCCGTCTGTCCTTGCTGATCTCAGCGAGGAATGGATGAATGGCCGCAGGATCGCCTGCGCGTTTCGGGGATCACCAAACATATCAAGCCAGAGGTAACCAACATACCACTTCGAAGAGCAGAAAGCAGTTTAACCTGGTATATGGGCTCAACTACAAGCATGTCAGCGTTCTGTGCTCCGCTGCTCAAAGTACAATAACGTACTGTTGAGACCCGGGTCAGAGGGACCCTTCACCTCAGCCATACGTCAGAATGCGCTCCTCTCAGTGCTGAAGCTTTATCTCGTCGTCGTCGTCGTTGTCGTCGTTCTCAAGGATCTGGGGATTGAAGAGTAGGACGCGTAGAAGGTCGTGGTTGAGGGGAAGTAAGGGGCTGTGGGAATCCTATGCATGGCTTGATCGGGCTCGGCACCAAATTTATTCCTGCTCCGAGGCTCCGTCAAAAAGAGAATGCGAGTATTTATTTACATTGCGTACAGCAGGGACGCGATCGTCTCATCAGTCTGCATAATGGTATGTCTTAAATAAAATTAAAATGGTCTTCTTGAACTTGAAAGAGGGTATATTGTCAACAGATTCTCGACTGGGATCGAGCGGGTGGCGGCCCAGAGTATCAATGATATGCGCAACTTGAGCGCAACGGTCAGACTTCTCAAACCCGGCGGCATATAATCCAGGCGGTGCTTGTAAGATTGAAGTGGTATACATATCAATGCCACGTAACAGGTCCTGCATGGTAATTTCACGAAGCCAGAGCAGAAGCCCTCAGGGGAAGGCTGTCAAAGCTGCTTGATACTGTTATGCAAACGAAATAATCAGACAACCAAGAATAGAGATAAATTCAATTGAGCTCACCCGGCAGAAGAAAGAGTTTCGTCGGCAACGATCTCAGTACTGGGAGTGGTGGATGCTGGACAAAGGAAATCAAGGGTTGCCCGTTTCATCACTGAACGACTTTCCGAGACTCCAAAGCGAGTTCGGGGGAAGAAACGCGAAGAAAGTTCAGCGGTCGATCTTCTGGCTTTGTCTCCAAAGCATTTCTAAGAGAAGGATTGAGATCATCGAGCTGATTCAAGCGAAACTGAACAATACCTTCAACAATTCGAACTTCTTGCTGAACAGTGTCACTTGGGTTGACTTGTCAAAGAGCCCGAAGAAATTGGCGTTGGCACCTGCATTCACATCTAATCCGGCACCGACCTCAACACAACCCCCGAAGGACGTAGAAGTTTTAACCTCCGTCGAAGGTCCCGCCGGAGGGAAAGCAGGCGTTGTGTCTTCAGAAGCTTCACTACTCGCATCCGTAGCCATGGATCTCAAAGAGTTCCGCCGGGGCTTGATTTCGTATTTATCAGTCGAAATTATTTGTCGAGGGTAGATCTTGAACTTGTCGGGTGTTAAGGCCCCTCCTTCAGAAATGCTAACATATTTCCTGGTTGGTGGAGGCACCGTGTCTGGCATGCTCATTTGGCGCGGGGGCATAGTCGCAATAGATCCACGAGGAATAAGGACCTCAGTCAAGGCACCGGCCTCCAACCCTAGCTTTAAGGTCGCAGAAGCATCGAGATTGAGGAAGACCTTAGCATCGGCGATGCCGTTTAGAGCAGAAATGCCGAGATTAAGACTAGGGATGAGATGGGCTTCAAGGGTGCCAGTGGCTTTGGCATTGGGACTAGCGGAGAGTTTGAGGGCTGGCAGTGGCGGAAAGTCAGGGGTCTGGTGGGTTTATAGCTCAGAAAATCAACGCACGTGTATCTCCGATGTTGAAAGACCCGCCAGCGGCATGTTTGCTGCTTGGAGGAAAGACCAATTCAGCATTTTTGATCTTGTAGTTGATTCCGACAGTCATGTCCACATTGACATCCAGAACTGCCTTAGCTTGAGCATTGATTTGGAAGGAGGGACCAACGGTGAGTATGCTGCACGCATTCTCTGTCAGCTCGGGGTCTAACATTTGAGAAAGACACATACCCAGGGAAATTGAGACCGGGGATGGCCACCTCGACGAGCTTAATCTCCCCAGAATCTAGGGTACCCGTAACGCCGCCGTTGAGGTCAATGGATCCGTCGAGTTCAGCATTGAGTTCTGGCGACATATCAGCGAACCACTTTGAGAGATATGAAGTGACAAGTCGTACTCGAGATGATAGCAAACTCGTCAATGTTGGGGGGTAAGATGGTGCCAGTCACCGCAATGCCAATAGAAGCGACAGCATGAGCTGCAGCGTTTACATCAAGCTTCAGCCTGGCGTCAATGGGTGGGCATGAAATGCTTTGGTCCAAGAGATTGAATTTCTCGCTGATGTCAAAAGGAGGAAGGGTCTTGGACTTTTCGACATCGAAATCATTCAAGGATTTAATGGCTGTAGGCGACAAGAAAAATTAAGGAATATTCGCACTCATAAAATCAATGAACTCACCATCAATAGCCTTCTTAACGAAATCAAACAGGCCACGGTCCACAACGCGCATCATACTCCGCCTCTCTTTAGGGCTGGTGTCGATCTCCCCTTGAGCTCCCGGAATGTTAGCAGCGCGAATGGCGAAATTGACTGGTTCAGCAATTCTGCGATTGCTACTAGCAGCATCGAAATCCACAGCCAGTTGAAGAGCTTTAACCTCTGGGAATGTTCCGTCGCGTCGAATCAGTGATGCAGCGACATCCTCAGGAATAGATTGGTCCTCTGGGACCCATGCTTTGGCAATAACGGCGAACGGACTCTTGCCACACTGAACCAAACGGTCAGTAATGAAAATGCGGAAAGAAAATATTCTTACACCTTCCGGGAGCCGAACAACTTTTCCTTCCGCTCCGCTGCTGCTGTAAAGGTGTGCGCAGGTATCACCACTGTCTTCTTTACAGATAAGTCGAATATCTTGTTCAAGCTCGGTGGCCGAGCAGCCAATGATCTCCCACCCAGCTGCAGGCGTAATATCGGCTATCGAGTTCGTTGGGCCCCACTAAACCCATAGGTGAGACTGGTGAATAGCGGTTCAATGTATCCTTGCTCACAATTTTTAATGTTCCAGAAGCGGATCCCGCAGATGCAGGTAAGTCTGTAAATGTATGTTCATCATCTAGTTTATAACGAGGGTCTATGCACGCACCATATTCACAAGAGCCTGAAAGGCAGGGCTTGCTCCAGTCATTGTTGGCGGAAACAATGCTCGCTGCTGCCAAAGCAAACAACACAGCCGAGGGGACCATGTCAAAAAGAACGAATAAAGGAGAGAAAGAATGTGGGTGACCAGCCTGGGTCAATAAAATGAGAGAAAGAGAAGAACGAAGGTCGAAGGTCGAAAGGTCAAGCAAAAAGAAAGAAGCGCAGACACAGCGCAAGAAGGTGTGCTCTTATATGTGCCCACTTGGATATACCGATACCGATCTGTGTGCGCGGATTCTCATGATTGTAGACATGTAGAGAGCGAGCGAAAATCCTCTTGGCTGTTGCAACGTTGTCGAGGATATATCGCACAGCCAAAGTATACATACGCTGTCAAGACTGGTCGTGAAGGACGTCCAGGCCATCCTAAGTTTTCGACCATTTGGGCATAAGAACACGCAATTAAGCTGTGCGTGACCAAGAAGACAGATTTCAGTCAACTTGCAAAGCACCAGAAAGTACCAGATAACGTCCGTATCTTGTGTGCGCCTGATGGTTGCAGCGAATGCATCGCGACACGCCGCACGCGTCACTGATGTACGTTGTTTGACATGGTTTGGTATGTAAACCACACAACTCATCTGATGCTTGGGCGCCAATCGGCGGCACCAATTTCCAATTGGCAACAAATACACATAACAGACCTGCTTGTGTTGAGTCAAGTCTCTATAAGAGAAAGTGGTATAATATTAGTAGTTGTGCCTTGCGGCAGCCATTGAGTCTTCCAGGCTTGCTATCTCTGCCTTTATTTAATTGAAATGGAGGTCGGCCGACCTATCATTTAAGATGAAGCTCACGCTGTCCATCACCATGGATGCCAAACATGTTTTGCCTCCTCAAGACTAATAATCTGCATCTCCTTGTCTATCGGGTCGACACTTAACCTCCCATACGTCGAAAGATCTTTGCAACGATATATTTGAGAGGTGAGCACAACTCTTGGTGTTGGATCTCACAGCCTAACTTGTACCGCTGCACGGATAGAAGTATAATATACCGTGAGTTCTTACGGAAAGTAGGAGTTATTGGTCGTGTAAGTGGGAATTGTATGTAGCCTGGTAGTGGAAGGGAGTAGGCGGATAAATAGGCGTTCAACCACGGCCTCGGACTCTCCACCGGATGATCGTATATCTTCAATCTGCTTATTGTGGCAGCATTAGGCTTGTCTCTACCGCACGCTTGACACAGTGCGACGAGGAGGGAAAGATTTCTTCCACATCCAACGAGGACGAGGGTCTAGAACTGCCTCTGCATGACCATGCCCAGAAGGCACCGCCCTTTCCAGGACTATTTCAGTCTTCGGGTGCCAACTTCAACCATGATTCTTGGATATCAGAATTTAGGGGGAAATCCCACTGCCGTTGCAGTGGCCGCAATGTCGGCTAAAATGTGAAAGCTCAATGACGATTGATGTTGGTGTCTTGGAGTTAGATCGACAAGCTACAAGTTAGTCAAAGAGAATAGACCTTGGAACCAGTTGTCACTATTATTTCACTGAATACAAAACTTAGGACCACAACAAATGTACATTGTTAACATGGCGACTGAGCCAAGGAGAGCGCAAAATATTCATATTTTATGTGCCCCCCAAAATATATGATCGAACTCGACGATTAGCCTCAGGAAATTTTACGTATTGGATCCAATATAGCATTGGTTTATTGGGAGATGTATTGCAACGGATGAAAGCTCGGTCCGCGCGAAAGTAAAAGTACTATGACTCTTCGAGAGAGCGAGAGATAGAGCGAGAGAGAATATGCTACAGCACCGAGGACGCAAGCCAGCGTCTTCTAGAATCTAGATGTGGGTAATAGTAATAAAACAGCAGCGAAAGCGAAAGTTTGCAAATGGGAGAGTATGTGATACCGGATAGAATGGTGAGGCATAAACGCAGCCAAAAGCCTAGATGGCGGAGAAAAATGGAACCCGAATAATAAAGCCAGTGTCCAACACCAAAACGGATATGTATGCAGACAAGTAGGGGTGGATCTACGAGCAACCATATGGCACGCAAACGGGCTCAGGATTTGCCTCTGCCTCTGCTTCACGAGCAACGGCAATGGCTTCGCGCGGCTGGGAATAACGTCAGTGAAGAAGCTATTGAGTTCGCTACTGTGTACTCACGAGGATTTGACGACCTTGGAGACTTTGAGCTACGGGCACAGGGGAAGCAGACACCAGAACAGCGGCTAAAAAGATACGTATATTTGTTAGCTGGATATGAACAACAAACGAAACCCAACTTACTGCAGGCCACGATGATGGATGTGAGGAGAGTGAATTGCATTTTGTTCAAATGAGCGAGTGATTATAGCAAGTCTGTTGATTGCGACTTGAAGTAGATGACGACGGAGAAAAAAAACTCGGAAGGATGGTGTAATTTTCGGACAGTGGACTGAGGAGGTGATCTGAGTGCAGATCCACTACTCAGCATCCAGTATTTATAGTCTTACCACCAGGAAGCATAAGTCGCAAGAGATTTAGACAATGGGATATCCAAATCAGGTAAGAATTAATACGCATCATGATGCCGGGTGACCAAAAGAGGTAGAGTTGAAGCGGAATCACACATTCAGATAGTCTCGTAACTCTCGTCGACCCTCAATCATGTAAGTGCATCAGCACTATATAGTTCAACGTTTGCGATTGAGTGCCAGGTTGTTGGTCGAGGTGTCACTGGCCGACGGTTCAACTTGAACTGGCGCAGGAGTGAGTCTGCAGGCTAGAAATTTGGATATTTAAACAAATCCTAACGCACGTATCTCAAGCCGTTGATGGAGACAAATTTCCACAATTTTATAGAGAACTCCAGGTTCTGAATCTCTCCAGCATTGGCCAAGGGTTACGGACGTCGAAAGGTGGTGCGCCACTCTGATAGGAAACTATTAGTTAGGTTGTGGACGGTTGACAAATCGTGGTTTGGTCAAGTGTTTGGTTCTATGATACTCTATGAATTCAATCTCGATTCTCTTGAGACTGAGGCAGACTGAGGCAGACGTTTGTGTGCCAGACATGACGCACCCATGCCAAGGTCAGGAACGGCACGAATACAGACTACCATTTACATAATACTTGGGGTCCCTGGAGACAGCTTGCAGGGTGTCTAGCAACAAAGCGAAGGTCAAATAGAGCTCGTTGTAAGTTCAGACCTACCGTGACATGGGTACTCGCCTGATACTCAGGAGCGAAGCCTACTCGTTTCAGTTACAATGCAAATTTTCCACCTTGCCTTTCACTGTACTTACTTTCCCAATGACAGAGCGGGCTGGATAAGCGCCCATCAATTTCGAATCCCACTTAAGTATTTTACATCAAATATAAAAAAAGATGCTGGTGCTCGGCGATTCCCGCGCCCTCGCTGGTTCCCAATTAGGCCGTAGCGCACTGGAGCTCATATATAGAGCTCTGAGCCAGCTGTATTTTAGGGCCTAGTCTTTCAATAAGAATTTTGTATTTATCTAACCGATTATAAGTTTTGGACTCGAACGCATCCATGGGTGATGCCTCATGGATCGCTGAGAAATTTCTTCGATGGCATAAACAAAGGCTCATAGCAAGCCTTGTGTAGGACCTGGACAAGCTCTAGTCAATATGATCACCTACTTGCGAAATGCAAATGTGAGTACATGTGTCTATTGAAAGCTTCTCGTTTTGCTTCTTAGCTGCCCAGCGGTGTATGAGGGCCATCAGGGAAGCGGGTTATTAACCTTTCATTTCATCCACCTTGCTCTTCATCGGCACATGATGAAGCCATTGAAGAGCACGCATACAACTATCTTCCTCAGAATTTAAGGAAACAGATTATTGATCGTTCCGTAGAGAGAGAATATAGCTATATGGCAGATTCGGTAGTTTTGCGTCACAGGCGTACACTTTGAGCTTGTCATAAACCGTGCGATGCAGCTGATCGCCTTGAATCAATACTAATAGCGAAGAAGCGGGTTTCTAATAACCGCATCAGGATGATTTGTGTCGAACAGGAGAGCCTCAGGCTTTGTCGCGAGTTAAACGGCCAGCGCCTTGAAACTAAAGGCCCGGTAGTCACCCGCCGGGCCGTTGTTGCGGGCTGCCGAAACGGTAGATGAAGACCGCGACGGTCCGCCTACTACATTTCGAAAACCCAGCCAACATTCGTTTGCCTGTCATGACAATTGCGGTTCATACAAATACATTTCAACTCGTTGAAACAGTCAGAGTGGAGAGTTCACTCAATAATACATGGTCATCGATAGTTTTTAGTATACGAGCTTTTCAAGATGTTCCTTCAACGGGTGTGTTTGAGTCATCATGCAGCCCAATTACATGCGGTGACCAAGATTGATATGAACGGCCTTGACATTGGTGTAGCTGCATTGTGGCGAGATCAGTGTTTGCTTCACATAACTTGCAGATCATCGACGTACTTGGATAACGCGTACTCTCCCAACTCACGGCCAATGCCTGACTGCTTGTAGCCACCGAACGGAACTTGAGCATGTAGTTGATTGACGCAGTTGATCTAGTTTTACCCCATCAGTACCTGATTGAACTAAGAACAACTCGAACATACCCAAGCAGTACCTGCTTGCAGCTTGTGCGCAGTTTCAATGGCGCGATTGAGATCCTGCGTGAATACTGCAGCAGCAAGACCGTACACTGTTGATTCAAGTTAGTGAGCAAACACTGAAACGAAAAGCTGCTAAAGATGCTTACCAGTGTCATTTGCCTGCTTGATCACATCTATAGACCATTGTTAGGGCGACGTTACTATCAAATGAACCATGTCACTACGCACCTGCCTCATTCTCAAACTTGATGACTACACCAACAGGACCAAAGATTTCCTCTTGCACGATCTTCATGTCCGGCTTGACGTCCGTGAAGATGGTTGGGTTGATGAAGTAACCTTCCGTGCCGAAGCGATCACCACCAGTGTGGACAGTGGCGCCTTCCTCTCTACCAGAATTGATATAACCCATGATGCGATCGTACTGGATTTGGGACACCTGAGGTCCTTGATCGGTGTCAGCACCGAAGGGGTCTCCGACCTTGATGGAACGAGCTTTCTCGGCGAACTGCTTCAAGAACTCGTCGTAGATTCCGGCCTGGACGAAGATACGCGAACCAGCGCAGCATGCCTGGCCGTGGTTCCAGCTAAACCACTATCTGTCAGTGCATGAACAGAAAGTGACCGCAAAGAACAGACTTACAAGATTCCATGGGCAGCCCAGCTGACGGCCTGTTCCAGATTGGCGTCGTCGAAGATGATGTTGGGACTCTTTCCTCCCAGTTCGAGAGTGACGGTCTTCAAATTCGACTTGGCAGCGGATTCCATGATTTTGCGGCCGACAAGAGTACTTCCAGTGAACGCAACCTTGTCGATCTTCATGTGCGACGAAATGGCGGCCCCAACAGTTTGCCCGTAGCCGGTCACAATGTTCACGACACCGTCGGGAATGCCAGCTTCTTTTATGATCTCGCACATACGGATTGCAGTCAGAGGTGTGAATTCGGAGGGCTTCAAAACGATGGTGTTGCCAGTGGCCAGAGCAGGTGCAATCTTCCATGACCACATAAGGACTAAGGAAACGTCAGGCAAGCACACAATGTAGATGAGATGACTTTCGTACGCGGGAAGTTCCCTGTAAGGCCAGTCAGTGGAGCTCGTATACGAAACTGAAGCAAACTGACATGGAATAATTTGGCCAACAACTCCAATGGGTTCATGGCGAGTGTAGACAAGCTTTCTTTCATCGGTCTTGAACGGTGTGAGCACTCATAGTCATACTTGGGAGATAGAATGGCGTACCTCGATAGTTTGTCCAGAGATTTTATCTGCCCAACCAGCAAAATACTTGACGACATCAATCGCAAAAGTAACATCAGTTCCGCAGGCCCAGTCAAATGTCTTTCCTAGAAGAATTTCAGATGAAGAGATAAGCAGAAAACGCAGAAATGTACCATTGTCTAAAGCCTCGATGGCAGCCAACTCTTCCTTGTGTTTCTCCATAGTAGTTGCGAGCTTCCAGAGATACTCTGCTCTCTGAGAACCAGGGACGTTTAAGCCCCATGCTGTATCAAAGGCCTTCTGGGCAGCTTCGACAGCGAAATCGACGTCCTTTTCAACACCCTCAGCGATTTTGGTGATGACTTGTCCAGTGGCTGGAAAGTCTGGTCAGTGCGCATATCAACAACCACAAACAATTGACGTACTCGGGTTGATGATGCTGTGATAAGATAAAGTCAGTTGGAAGATAAGGACAACTTGAGCAGATCACTTGCTCGATGGTGGTCCCATTTGATCCATCAACAAATTTGCCACCAATGAAAAGTCCAGTGTTGAAAGAGGTTTTTCCCTTGTACTTGGGGGTATCCCATTGGTAAGTGAAAGTAGAAGGCATTGTGTGGAGATGAGGTCAGAGGGTGAGAGTGAGAATGTCGATCGCCCAGCGTATTATATAGCCCCGATACCCAGGAAGACAGGTGAGGTCAGGTGAGAGCTGAGGGCGCTTTTAGCCGGCTTCGTGATCATATGTACCCGCTTCCAGAGATCATTTCGCCAGACATCGGGTCTAAGGCGAGAACAGGAATGTATCTTCAGCTTCGCTAACTCACAAGAAATTGAATGATGCTCAATTAGTAGTTTATCGGCGGTATAGTGGAACGAGCCCCTATGAGACCCTGAGATATAAGCTTTCTGAAGCGGGGTCTTCCTGTGGGTCGATGTCAGCTTGCCAAGTATTGGCGGGGTGGTTTATAATAGATCGGAGCGCGTGGTGGAGAGGCAGAACGGGACGGACCAACAGGGGTTTCTATTCTTCCTGACAAGCGACTTCCCAGGTTCCTGTTAGCGGAAAGGGACAAACTTAAATTACTTATGGTTGCTATTTGGGCTGGGTGCACTATGGAGATGTATCCTTTTGGTAAGCCGCAAGGTTGCTCAGCGCTGCAGAAAATCGAAGCTGTGGTCGTCTCCAATAATTTCGGCAGAGTGGGGATCTGATGTAGACAGAAATGTCTGTATCGACTATGCCTTGAATGGGGCGAATCTGGAGATGAACCTCACCTCAAGTTGAAGTTGATCCCAAGGCTCACGCATTCATGAACTTGGTTTGATGATAATCAAGTTGTTGGCATGGGTCTGCTCTGGCCCGTTCGACGGGCCGCTGACATTCAAACCCATGAGACTGGGCGCGCCTCGTCGCAGCCACCATATCGTCCATTGGCAGGAGAAGAATGTCAACCAGTGAAGTGTCAACCGTTAAATTCCTATAGGATCAATCGAAATTCTTGTTTGTAGATATGTCATATCGCCTGTAATCAACGTTGTGTGCACCTAACAATTCCAATGATCAAACTAGAAAAAGGCTATCAACAAGAGAAAAATTATAACTCGTTGTACATTGTTCATTCTCTCCTCTGCTATCGGACCTCGGCCGACTCTGCCAGTGAACCAATCAAAACGACGACCAAGGCACGAATATTCCCGGCGTGCAAGCATTCCACGTGTACGACCCATTTCGCTGAACATTCGAATGAAGGAGCTCTCGATGATCGCAAGAATCCAATAGAAGCCTTTGATGGTGGAGTGTAAGTTGATGTTACGCTGGGGATGCTGGACGAGATGTCGGTAACAATCATGTACGATGTTCACGACCAGGACCATGAGCGCAGCTTTGACGGAAGCAAGTAGCATGTCCCACTGGGTGGTAAAGACTGCAAGGGCACCTGAAATCCCGCAAAGCAATAGCAGCTCTGCACTGTTCGGCGCGAAGTCGATATAGGTGTATTCTGGGAATTTCTTCACAAGCGCTCCATCGCCGACGGACCAGTTGTAGAAGCGCCAGTAGGATCGTTTCCCGCCACCCCACCAAGGATGGGTGACTTTCACGAGCGGCGCTGGAAAGAAGCCTTCCCCTTGGCGCGCAAGGGAAGCTGACCGCTTCTTCCTGCAGAAATCGATATCTTCGCCACCTCCTGTCTTTGGATAAATGAGGTCGAACTCGACGCCATCATTAATGTTACGTCGGGCTAGTAGGTTGGCTGTAACGCCCCATGGAAGGTCGCTTTCGATCTTGTTGGCGATGTCCCAAAAATACGTGACCCCTGCTAGGTGGACTGCCGTCGTGAAGACCGTCTCGGCGAGCGGGAAAAAGGTGTTTCCTACAAAGCCCGCTGCGCGAGGGTGAGCTCGAATTACATCTTCGGCCTTGAGAAGGAGGTCCTGCTCTGGGATTATGTCATCGTCGAGGAAGTGTACCCAATCGGCGGCTGATTCCTTCATCCCTCGATTGCGCGATCCCGATGCCCCGACGTTTTTATCGTTGACGCGGATGCGAACGTCAGGCCGATGAGAATACCGTGCCTCAAGCTCAAAAATGTGCGGCGAGGCCGGGTTGTCGATGATGATGATGAACATAACGCTGCAGGACAATGAAGGCTTGAGATTGAGGATAGCGTCGAGGATTCTAAGGTCCACACGGTAACAGGGGACGACGACGTCGAGCGTTACTAGGGATTCGAGGTCATAATTTTCTTTTATGAGCCAAGCTTCGGCCACGGAAATGGCTTCGCTGAGAGGTTCGAAGGTCCAATGCTGCGCATGCTGTTTGAGATATCGAGCTGCAGAACCTCCGCCGATGGTGTTACTAACACGAGAAGGGAACATGGTCGAGCAGCCCCAGCGGCGGTAGAGTTGAAAGAGAAACGGGTCCCCGTCTTGGTTAATAAAAACGTTTGGTATGGCCTCACCCTCGAAGATTTTCATATGAGTCTTGTGAATGATCGGGAAGGTCGGCATCCCAGGAAAGGTGATATCAGTGAAAGCGACGCAGCCGAAACCGAAGGGTGCACCAGAGTTTGAGCACAGGCGGATGAACTCTGCATGGGCGTCCCTCATCCAACCTTCGTCCCGCAACTCAACGTCGTCGCCAAGAAGCACCATATAGTCGCACTCATCCTCAAATGCCCTCCTGGCGCAATCCTTCCACAACTTGCATACGTGTCCACGAGGATGATTGCAGTGGAGAGTGACAACGTCATAAATCCCCTCCTCTCGAAGGACTATCGTGGGCTTGTCGGAGGAACCATCGCCATTGAGTAAATGAGCGTCGTCGTCGTCGATGGCGAGATAAATACGAAAGGAATATCGAACCTCGCCCCCCTGGCGCGTGTCTCGCCAGGTTGTCCTTCTCAGCGACAACGCGAGTTTGCGAAGGTTTTCCAGGCAGTTATCTGGGTTATCGCTACCTCGTGATGTGATTGGAAGGAGAATGGCGAATATAATGGGCTTGGAAGGAGTTAAAGAAAGGAGGTCGCTTTTGAGCATTCTCTGGAGGGTAGAGGGGTCGTCGTTCTGGGCAAGTGCATTGAGGATTTGTTCCTTAATCCAAAGTCCCGTTTTCTGCATCCCTTCTTCCAACGAAGTAGTGGGGGTCCAACCTAGTGTTTCCAGAGTCTGCTCGTTATTGGAATTCCTGGACGCAACTCCAACGGGCTTTGTCGGCTGATAGGAAAATTGGATAGTGCTAGGATCGATGCCGACGTGACTGAGAGCAATCTCAGCCAAATTCTGAATCGAGACAGCCGTGGTCGAACCGATGTTGAGAGGTCCTTTATGGGACGACTCTAGGAGTTTTAGAACAGCCTCTACGGCGTCGTCGATATAGAGAAAGCTTCGCCGTTGCTGGCCATCACCCCAGATCTCGAAGGCGGTACCAGAGGTAGGGTGAAGGCGCATCGCAATTGCCTTCCTCAACATTGCAGCTGGTGCCTTTTCCCTGCCCCCATTCCACGCGCCACCAGGACCGAATACGTTATGGAAGCGAGCAATGCGAATGTCCATCTTGGAGCCCATTTGAGCGAGGAAGATTTCGTCTACGAGCTTCTCCAGGCCGTAAAGGCCTTGAGGTAAAGGAGGAGGGTAAGCCCAGACATCACTCTCGCGGAGCGAGACGTCAACCGTCCTGTCGTTTTGGAGAGTTTCTGGGTATACACATGCCGACGATGCATAGAGAAATCGTTTGACGCCGGCCGAAATGCAGGCTTGTAGCAGGTTGACGGTCATAGGATGGTTCTGTTGGTACAAAATGAATTCGTTTCCATCGTGAATTGTGCCCATGCCACCCATATTGGCGGCGAAGTGAAGGACTGTGTGAGCTCCTTGGACAGCTTCCTGCGACATGGCCATATCGCAGAGATCACCGTGAAGAAATTCGTGGCAGATGGGTTGGTCCAACGCTGACCGCTCAGCGATATCGACAATGCGCACACGATAGCGGCCAGAGGCGTATAACTGTCGGGCGACGTGAGACCCCTAATCGTGGTGTAAGTCAGAAATTTGTATGAAGACGTAGGAGGATCATACAATAAAGCCATGGCCACCCGTTATGAGAACGAGCTTGAGATCGTTCACTGGCATGATTGAAAGAGGTCGAAGTGATTTGGCACAGCAAGACGAACCTGCATCACTTCAAAACCCGAGTGTCGATTTGTAGGACTTGGGAATCTCGAAATAGGTTAATTTGGCAGTGGATGGGACATGTGCGAAATCGCGCAATCTAGGTTTCAAAGAGTTCCACCGACAATCAAAAGAAAATCAGGGTACATAATGTTAAGGTCTACTCACAAAGCTTAAATATGGGAGTGCATCTCCCTCTCCGCCCCGTCATTCAGTTATCATGAATCAGGAAAATCCCATGAGCCTGGCTTGCGGGTAATTGTCAATAAACACCGAAAGTAATTTCTCGTCTAACTCTGCAAAGCAACTAAATGGTCTGGAGCCTCGCAGTGCGAAGGCGTGACCATATCTAGGCGCCTAGAGGTGACTGAAGACGTAATATCACCGTCAGTTTCAACGTCGTGAATGCAAATAGATAGGAACGATTACCAACCTTGCGTTTAGGGTCGTCCCACCCTCCCCCGGGAAAACGGCCGAGGCCCAATGGAAGCTGAGGAGCAGAAACAAAGGGTGTTGTCGGATAGAGTTCAGAGAGACCACAAGGTGCGCAGTAAAGAAGTTAATAGAAGTCTGAGGGGTCCTTTAGTACATTGGGTTTGTGATAGGCGCCCGCTTAGATAAGACGATGGCGAAATTCTGGGGTTGCAGCCTCTATTGCTTCCACCGTCAGCCGACGTACAGGTGAGGCAATGTTTAAAGACACACCTGTACAGCTGCAAACGCATAGCCAACATGGATTCATACCAGTTTACCACCACTCAAGACTGGTTTTCTCACAATATCGAGAGCTGGACAGCGCTCTTTCCGCTCGTAAAATCTAATCACCCCCGAGTCCTCGAGATCGGATCTTGGGAGGGTCGTTCAGCCGTCTTTCTCCTCAATAATCTCTGCAAAAACGGCGGGGAGATGGCCTGCATTGACCACTTCGACCTGTTCCAAACCGAAGCCGGACGTCAGCGCTTCACCAAAATAAAGCACAACTTGGCCCTGACGGGGAAGCGCTTTCGTATCCTTCCCCAATTCAGCATCCCGGCTCTCATGAAGTTATTGACGGAGGAGACAACTTCGACGGTCCCTGGATTCGATTGGATTTATATCGATGGGTCGCACGAAGCCGCAGACGCAATGCTAGACGGAGAACTGGCCTGGAGACTGGCGAAGAAGCATGCCATCATCATATTCGACGACTACCATTGGGACAAAGAGCCGGAGGACAGTATGCACCATCCGAAGCGTGGAATAGACGCGTTCATGGCAACCCATCAAGGCGAATTCGAACGAATTAGCGGACCCGACGATTACCAGGTCGTCCTCCAGAAGGTTACCGATATGCGAATCGGTTTCCTGGAAGGAGAAGTGGGGCCGGTCGAGGACGTTGACAAAGTGTTCGGGTATGGGATCAACGTCGTTCTCACTGTGGACTCGGCATATGCTATTGGAGCGGCGGCAACTATACGCAGTATTCGCGACAACACGCCCGAGAGAATCACCGTTTACATCGTCGATTGCGGTCTATCTTCCAGCGACAAAAAAAAGTT
>Ga0247735_1000191_pt1 | contig 26894 bp, 27 predicted proteins | sample UWRJL178409R2_FD_180934 | JGI IMG/M metagenome (GOLD analysis project Ga0247735, IMG submission 180934) | Plant litter microbial communities from Arlington Agricultural Research Station in Wisconsin, United States - UWRJ-L178-409R-2 | ecosystem: Environmental > Terrestrial > Plant litter >... | reverse complement strand
TGATGAATTCCATCCCCCGTATGGTGCGCCGCGGCCGCTTGCCCGCTGCGGCGCGCCACACGGTGGCTGCCGTAGGGCTTGTCGCCATGGCGCTTGTGGTGGCCGCCTGCACCGTGGCTCCGGCACCAACAACAGCGAACGACGATGCTGCGGGGGCGCCTGTCACCCCCGCAGCACCGTCAACCACCGCAACACCGGAAGCAGTGCCGGTGCCAGCCGCCGCGGATGCGACCTACATCCACCCGGTGGGAGTTGAGCCGGTGAACCTCACGGTCCCCGCCATGGACCTCACCGAGAACCTCATCCCGCTGGGCATCCAGGCCAACGGTGAGATGGAAGTGCCGGTCGACTACGACGACGTCGGCTGGTTCACCGGGGGCGGCAAACCCGGTGGGTTCGGTCCGACCGTGATCGCCGGCCATGTCGATTCGCGGTCGGGCCCCGCCGTGTTTTTCCGCCTCGGCGAGATGGTCGTCGGTGACCGCTTCACCCTCACCGGAGCTGACGGCACCGACTACGAGTACGAGGTCTACAAGGCCGAGAGTTACAAAAAAGCCGAGTTCCCCACCGTCGCTGTCTTCGGCGCGACGACCGTCGATGAGGTGCGGCTGATCACCTGCGGCGGCGAGTACAACACCGCGATCGGCCGCTACGTCGACAACCTTGTTGTGTATGCCAAGCGGGTGGATGCTGCAGCGCCCGGCGCATCATGATCGCGCGGTCGCGCGGTCAGGGTGTCAGGCGGCTGCCGCCTCTTTTATCTGCGCGAGGGCGTCCATAAATCCTTCGGAGCATCCACTCGAGCCCGCGAGACGGTCGACGTCGAGCTCATCAATGTTGCGACCGACCACAGCCTGCGGGAGGGCATCGGCGAATCGCTGCTGGTAGCCCAGCGACGTCTGGTCCTCGGCGGGGGTGCTGATCTCGACCGCCGCCACGATGTTGTCCTCAATGGTGAGGGTGACGTCGTGGTGGGAGGGAAGCGATCCGTACCACCCTGTCGCAGAGTATTCGCCATCACGGTAATCGCTGGCGGATGAGGAGGTCGACGGTGCGGTAGTCATTGATTCCCCGGCAGACGGCGGTGCCGACGGCCCTGGTTCGGTGGCGGATGTGGGGGCAGCCTGCGGTGCCTGCGTGGCGCAGGCGCCGAGGCCCAATGCCACAAGCAGTGCTCCGGCGCCGACACCAACGCTCTGGAAACGCAAAACGTCTAGCCGATCTCTGAGGGGTCGACGGTCGCGCGGTCACTGTCCGCGTGCCGGGGTACGACGCTCCAACTGGCAAGAAGTCGCAGGGCATCCGCCGTCGCGGACGCGGGCTCCGCGCCGTAGACGATAAGCGTCTGACCGGGATCCGCCGGCAGCTCCATCGCCTCAAACGTGAGGCTGAGCGCACCGACCACCGGATGATGCAGCTCTTTAATCCCGGTGTTGTGGAACCGCACATCGTGGGATTTCCAGAGTGTGCGAAAGTCTGCACTCTCCCGGTTGAGGTCGTCGATGAGGTCGGTCAGGTCACCGTTGTAGGGGTCGCTTCCCAGCGCGGTCCGGAGATTCGCCACGATGTCGGCGGCGGTTTTGTGCCAGTCGGCGAAAAATGTGCGGGCCCGGTCATCGAGGAAAGCAAAACGAGCCGTGTTCGGGGTGCCCAATGATTCGTTGTCGAACAACGGCGAGTACACGGCGCGGCCGAGGGCGTTGGCGGCGATGAGGTCGCCGCCGGTGCCGCTGACAAAGGCGGGGGAGTCAGCGATGCCATCGATAACCCGTTGGATGGCCGGTCGCACAAGGGACGACGTGGGGCGCCGCCGCGGCGGGCGGAACGTGCCGTTCGATCCGACGAGCCGGAACAGGTGGTCGCGTTCGGCGGAGCTCAGCTGCAGTGCGCGGGAGACAGCGTCGAGCACACTTTCGGAGACGGCACCGATGTTGCCGCGCTCCAGCTTGATGTAATAGTCGATGCTCACACCGGCCAGCATCGCGACCTCTTCCCTGCGCAGCCCGGCGACCCGGCGGTTGCCGCCATAGGCGGGCAACTTCGCCTGGGCCGGGCTGATCTTCGCCCGGCGTGTGGCCAGGAATTCACGGAGCTCGAGTCGGTTGTCCATCACTCGAACCTATGCTGCCTCACTACAACGAGGGAGGCCCTGCCGGTACCCGGGTGTACGAGGCCTGCGCTCACGGTGCTTCGTGGGGTTTACTCGTCAGTGTGGCCGACGCACTGCCCGTCACTGGAAGGAAGATGATGTCTACCTGGCTGATTACAGGATGCTCCACCGGACTGGGCGCCGCACTGGCTGCCGCCGTCCTTGAACGCGGCGACAACGTTGTTGTCACCGCCCGGGACTCTGCGACGCTCGAACACCTGGCGTCCCTGTACCCGGCCACGGCGCTCGCCGTTGCCCTCGACGTGACGGACGCCCGGCAGATCGAGGCAGCCGTCGGGCAGGGTACTGACCGGTTCGGCGGCATCGATGTGCTGGTGAACAATGCGGGATACGGCTACCGTGCCGCCGTCGAGGAGGGCGACGACGCCGACGTGCGCGCCCTGTTCGATGCCCAGTTCTTCGGATCGGTAAACATGATCAAGGCTGTTCTGCCGCAGATGCGCGCCCGCCGCTCTGGCGCCATCGTCAACCTCTCCTCGATCGGCGCCCGGATGATGCCTGCCGGGTCCGGCTACTACGCCGCGGTGAAGGCAGCCATCGAGGGAATGACTGGGTCCCTGCGCAAGGAACTCGAACCGTTGGGGATCTCGGCAATGGTGGTCGAACCCGGAGGGTTCCGCACCGACTTCGCCGGGCGCTCCCTGACCCAGGCGGCCGAGCCCATCGCCGACTATGCCGACACCGCCGGAAGGCGTCGCAAAGAGAATGACCCGACGCATGGAACCCAGCCAGGGGATCCTGCGAAGGCCGCGCTCGCCATCATCACGGCCGTTGAGGCCGCGGAAACTCCCGAACTTTTGGTACTCGGGGCAGACGCAATCGAGACCTTCCGTGCCGCGTTGCAGGCGCAGCTTGCTTCACTGGAAACCTGGCGGGCCGTCGGCGAGAGCACCGCAATCACCGAATGATTCGCACGATCGACCAGGCCCTCCACCACGGAGAGTTTGTGCTGCCCACCCGGACCGACTCCAACTGTCAATAGTCCTTATCGCAATCACCGCTCGCCCAGTGCCCTCGATGGCATTGGGCGAGGGGCTTTGAGGTGCTCCGGCACGTGGCTCGGTAACGATCCAACCGACGGTTCGGGGTGACTCCCAGGGCCTCCCTCGAACGATGCCGGCTGATTACGGTGGAGTAATGACAAACACCACCCTGACCCTGAACAATGGCGTCACGCTTCCCGCCCTCGGCCTCGGCGTATTCCAGACACCACCCGAGGAAACCACCGCCGCGGTCGAGGAGGCCCTGCGCGCCGGCTACCGCCACATCGACACCGCCGCCGCGTACGGCAACGAGGCCCAAGTCGGCGAGGGCATCCGCAACTCCGGCGTGGACCGCGCTGAAGTCTTCATCGAAACGAAGATCTGGATCAGCGACTACGGCTACGACACAACGCTGCACGCGTACGAGAAGAGCGCAGCGAAGCTCGGCGTCGACTACATCGACCTTGTACTGCTGCACCAGCCGCTGACCTCCGCCTTCGACCTCACCCTTGACGCGTACCGCGCGCTCGAGAAGCTGCTCGCCGACGGCAAGATCCGCGCGATCGGCATCAGCAACTTTATGCCGGACTACGTTGAGCGTCTGCTCGCGGAAACGACCGTGGTGCCCGCCGTCAATCAGATCGAACTGCACCCCTACTTCCAGCAGAAGGAACTCCAGGCCCTCCACAGCACCCACGGCATCCTCACCCAGGCCTGGTCGCCCATCGGCGGCATTACCTCGTACGGCGGGGGCGAGAAGAGCACGTTCGACGACGTCACCCTGGTGGAGATCGCCGCCGCGCATGGCAAGACCGCTGCCCAGGTGATGCTCCGCTGGCACCTGCAGGGGGGCCGTTCCGCGATCCCCAAATCGACAAAGGCCGCCCGTATTGCCGAGAACTTCGACATCTTTGACTTCGAACTCACCGCCGACCAGATCGCGGCCATCGATGCCCTCGACACGGGCACGCGCGGCGGACCCGACCCCGACAGCATCACGCTGGAAACCTATGGACGGCCCATCCCGGAGGCATAACTGCGACCGCGGACGCGAAGCGATGGTCCTGGCATAGGGGCCCCGCTGCGGGGCACTTGTCAGGGTCTGGGTTAGGCCCCCACCCGTGCCGCTGGTCATCGCTGCGCCGATCGGGCAGGGTGGGGGAATGCCACAGTGGAGTTGCGCCGCCTGCGCGGTCGAGTACCCTGAGACGGATGCTGCCCCCTCGGGGTGCGTCATCTGCCGGGACGAGCGCCAGTACGTTCCCCCGTCCGGCCAGAAATGGACAAGCCTCGAGGAACTCGAGCACTCCGGCAGCAGCATCCGGATCAACGAGGTCGAGCCGACCCTGTTCTCCGTTGTCGCCGAACCCGAAGTCGGGATCGGCCAACACGGACTGGTGGTGAGCACACCCGCGGGAAACGTGCTGTGGGATCCGCCGGGGTTTGTCGACGAGGCCGCCGCCGAGTGGATCCGGGGAATCGGGGGAGTGGCCGCGATCATCGCCAGCCACCCGCATATGTATGGCGCGCAGGTGTCCTGGTCGCGGATGCTCGGTGGGGGGCCGGTCTATGTCTCGGCGGCTGACCGCGCCTGGGTGCAGCGCGACGACGAGTGCATCGTGGAGTTTTCCGGCTCACTCGAGCCGGTGCCTGGGGTACGCGTGAAAACGGTTGGTGGGCATTTCCCCGGCAGCAACGTGCTGCACTTCGAGGGCGCGGACGGGCGTGGTGTGCTGCTGTCTGGTGACACCATCTTCCCCGGGCCGAGCCAAAAATGGGTGACGTTCCAGCGCAGTTTTCCCAACGACATCCCGCTGTCTGCCGCGGTCGTCGACCGGGTTGTGACCGCGACGAACGAGTTCGACTACGACCGTGTCTACGGAAACTTTGCAACACCGTGCCCGTCGATGCGCGCGCCGCGGTGCGCCGGTCGGCCGACCGCTACATGGCGTGGGTGCGCGGAGACTTCGACCACCTGACCTGAGTCCCGCCGGCCGGATGTCGAGGGCAAACAGCGGGATCAGCCATGCCGAAACCGGAGGAATCAGTGCTTTGTCATCAGGAGCGCTTATATTGGCTCCATGATCGAAATCAAGCACCTCCGACTCCTTGAGGCCCTCAGTGTGCACCGGTCGATGTCGGCCGCGGCGCGTGAGCTCGGGTACTCCCAGTCGGCGGTGACGCAGCAGATCCAGCTGCTCGAGAGCCAGCTCGGCACACCGCTGGTGGTGCGCAGCCGCGCCGGGGTGCAGCTGACCGATGCCGGTGAGGTGCTGGTGCGCCACGGCGCCGGGGTGCTCGCCTCCATCAAACTTGCCGAAGCCGAGGTGGATGCCGTCGCCGGGCTGCGTTCCGGGCGGGTACGGATCACCTGCTTTCCAAGCGCCGCCGCGACCATCCTGCCGCGAGCCCTCGGCTCGGTGGCGAAGGAGCATCCCGGACTCTCTTTCACCCTGACGGAGTCGGAGCCGCCGAGTGCCATCGAGGCACTGCGCAGCGGCGAATGCGACATCGCGATCGTCTACGAACACGTTACAGACGGGACCGCCGACGAGAAGCAGTTCACCCTGCAGGCCGGGGAAGTCTCCACCCAACTCATCGACGAGCACGTGCACGTCGCCATGCCGCTCGACCACCCGGCCGCCGGTGAACTCTCGGTGACCATGGCCGACCTGCAGGAATCCCGCTGGATCGCCGGTTGCCCCGAATGTCGCGGGCACCTCGTCGGCGCGGGCGCGCAGGCCGGGTTCACCCCGGACATCGCTTTTGAAACGGACGATTACATCGCCCTGCAGGGGCTCGCCGCAGCCGGTCTCGGCGTCGCCCTGGTCTCCGACCTGATGCTCGCTGCCACCCGCCGCGAGCCCAACCTGTTGCTGAAGCGTCTGTCGCCGGAGTCGGTGCGGGTGATCAGCGCGGTGTCGACCGAGTCCCTGCTGCGGGTTCCCGGCGTGCAGCAGACGGTGCTTGCCCTGCAGGCCGCCGCCGCCGAGATCGAGACAGCCGTAACGGTTTAGGTAGTAGGGGAAGAGATAACAGTGACAACAAAGATCAGCCTGATCACCCTGGGGGGAACGATCAGTTCGGAGCCCGCTGCCGACGACAACGGCGTGGTCCCCGTGCTCGGAGCGGCCCTCTTTGCGCAGGAAGTAGCCAAGTGGCTGCCCGGGGTCGAGATTGTGCCGCTCGAATTTCGCCTGCTGCCCTCGCCGTCCCTGATCCTCGAGGACATCCTCGCCCTGCACCGCGCGATCGCCGCGCTGCCGGAAGACATCGACGGTGTTGTTGTCGCGCAGGGAACCGACACCCTCGAGGACACCGCCTTTGTGCTCGACCTGCTCGGCTCCGCCGCCCGCATCCCCGTGGTGGTGACCGGTGCGATGCGCGATGCCAGCGCCGCCGGGGCGGACGGGATGGCGAACCTCGTCTCCGCCGTTATTGTTGCCGCAAGCGACGAGGCACGCCAGCTCGGGGTCACCGTGCAGTTCGCCGACACGCTGCATCCCGCCCGCTGGGTGCGTAAACGCAGCACCTTCAAAGTGGATGCTTTCAGCTCGGAACCCGCCGGCCCCATCGGTTACGTCAGCGAGGGCCGCCTGCATGTCACGGCCGTCCCTCCGGCCCGGCCACACCTCGCCGACCCGGGCAGCAGCATCCTTCCCCCGGTCGCCGTGCTCGGTGCCGGCATCGGGGACGAACTCCAGCTGCTGTCTGAACTGACCTGGCAGGGGTACGGCGGGGTCATCATCGAGGGTATGGGCGGCGGCCATGTCGCCCCCGGAGCGATGGAGAACATCCGCACCGCCGCGAAGTCGGTGCCGGTAGTGATCTGCAGCCGCACCGGGGCGGGCCCCGTGCTCAGCGACACCTACGGGTATCCGGGCGGCGATATCGATTTGGCGCAGAGCGGTGTGCTGTCCGGCGAGACGCTGTCGGCGACCAAGGCTCGCCTGCTGCTGACCCTGCTGCTGGTCAGCGACGACGGCGGCCTCGGGATAACTAGAACGTTCAGCCGCTTCGCGCGGTAGCGCGGTTCCGGCGCCGGAGCGACGTTCCGGGTACTGACAGGGCCTCTCAGCGGGATGCGCCGCGCGCGTAGAGTCGGCACATGGACCCCCGTGACGACATCCGTGAATTCCTGACATCGCGCCGCGCGAAGATCACGCCGGAGCAGGCAAAACTGCCGGCTTACGGCGGAAACCGTCGTGTTGCGGGCCTTCGCCGCGAAGAAGTCGCCATGCTCGCCGGGGTGAGTGTTGACTACTACACCAAGCTCGAACGCGGCAACTTCGGCAGTGTTTCCGAGGGTGTGCTTGAGGCCCTGGTGCGGGCTTTGCAGCTCGATGAGGCCGAACGCGAGCACCTCTTCCACTTGGCGACAGCCACCGCCACAATTCGCCCCGGCCGCCGCCAGGCCGCCCCGCAGACCGTGCGCCAGGCGGTGCAGCGGGTTGTTGATGGCCTGGTGGATGCTCCGGCATTTGTCCGCAATGCGCGCCGCGACCTACTGGCAAGCAACGCCCTCGGCCGCGCCTTGTACTCCCCGATGTACGAGGATGTGGAGGAGGGCGGCACGGTCAACACCGTGCGGTTCCTGTTTTTCAACCCGCGAGCCCGTACCTTCTTCCGGGACTGGAACAAGGCCGCCAGTGATGTTGTCGCGAACCTGCGTACCGAGGTCGGCCGGGATCCCCACAACCGCGGGTTGCAGGAACTCATCGAAGAGCTTTCCGCCCGAAGCCCGGAGTTCTCTTCGCTGTGGGCCGACCACGACGTGCGCTTCCACGACACCGGCCTCAAGGCGCTCCATCACCCCGAAGTCGGCGATGTCGACCTGACCTTCGAGGTGATGGACCTGCCGGCCGACACCGGCCAGGCACTGATTGTTTATGGCGCCGAGCCTGGATCAACGACCGAGGAAGCACTGCGGTTGTTGTCGATCTCGGCAGCCTCCAGCGGCCAGGGCGTCGCGTCCCCGGCATCGCAGCAGCCACAGCACTCGCAGGCGGAACTCGGCGCCTAAACCGCCCACGGGTACTCGAATTGCCCGGTCCGACAGCACTACCCCGGACATCAACCGATGACGGTCCCGGGGTCGCCGCGACGTTCGGCGACCTCAAAAACACTACTGGGCGCCAGAACCAGCGCCCAAGGAGAAGCATCCATGGCTATCAGCACCCACGCACAAAAGAACCACAACGAGCTGTTTCCCGGACACGTCTCGACGTTGGTACAAACGGACCCCGAGCTGATCGAATACTTCGATAATTTCGCTTTCGGCGATGTGCTGCAGGAGAGCACAATGAAGCCCACCACCAGGCTTATGGTGCAACTTGCCGCGATGATCGCCGCCCAGGCGCTCGGCGAGTACAAGGTTATGGTCGGCGCAGCCCTCACCGTCGGTGTCACCCCGGTGGAGATCAAAGAGGTCGTCTACCAGGCGGTGCCGTACGTCGGAATGGCGAAGGTCTTCGACTTCATCCACGCGACGAACGAGATCCTGACTGCGGCGGGGATCGAACTGCCGCTGCCCGCGCAGTCGACGACCACCCCGGACACCCGTTCGGAGCGGGGACTCGCAGTGCAGAAGCAGATCGTTGGGGCGGCCACCGTCGACGGTATGTATACGAATGCGGCAGCGGACCAGGAACACATCCAGCGTTTCCTCTCCGCGAATTGTTTCGGCGACCACTACACCCGCTCCGGAATCGACGTTCCCACCCGCGAACTCCTGACGTTCGCGATGCTGGTCACCCTCGGCGGGTGTGAGCCTCAGGTTGCCGGGCATGTTGCGGCGAACCTCACCGTGGGCAACAGCCGCTCCGACCTCGTCAACACCCTGACGCAGCTCCTGCCATACATCGGATATCCGCGGACGCTCAACGGACTGCGCGTTGTCAACGAGGGCACCTCGCTGTAGCGACAGGGAGACAGGTCCTGCCAGTACCCCGACCGACAGGGACTCTCAAAAACGGGACAGCGGGCGTTGACTGGAACTGACCCACTTTCGGGCTCCCTGTCGACCGGGAGATTGCCGGATGCGCGTTGGACGCGGAGCCCTCTCCCCGCCGGCAGTTTCCTCCCACACCCAACGAAAGGCGCACCATGGCGCAGAACACAGAAAAACCCCGCGTTGTCCTCGTGGTCGGAGCGACGGGAAGCGTTGGACGCCACGTCGTCGCTGAAGCAGTGCGGCAGGGCTATGCAACCCGGGCACTCGTGCGGGATGCTTCGCGCACGGGCCGCCTCGACCCCGCCGCTCGAATCGTGGTCGGGCAGCTGACCGACCCGGCGACGCTGGCAGAGGCGGTCGCGGGAATTGACGCTGTCGTTTTCACCCAGGGATCGTCCTACGGGGATGCACAGGCGGCCGAATCCGTCGACTACGGAGCGGTCAAAAATGTGCTGCAGGCCCTCGGCGGCCGTCCGGTGCGCATCGCATTGATGACCTCCATTGGAGTGACCAAACGAGGGAACACCCATGACTGGAAGCGTCGCGGCGAACGTCTCGTCCGCGCCAGCGGCAACAACTACACAATCGTGCGTCCCGGCTGGTTCGACTACAACGAAGCCGACCAGCTTGAGATCACGCTGCTGCAGGGCGACACCCGGCATGCCGGGAGCCCGGCAGACGGCGTGATCGCCCGCCACCAGATCGCCCGCGTGCTTATCGACAGTCTTGCCTCGGATGCCGCCAACCAGCTGACCTTCGAACTGGTCGCCGAGCGCGGCCCCGCCCAGGACAACCTCGAACCTGTTTTCGCCGCGCTGGCCAAGGACCAGTTCGGCTCGAAGGACGGCGTCCACGACCAGAGGAATATGGTCGCCGGTTCCGAACCGGAAGCCATCCGCCAGGACCTCCTCGCCGCTGGATCCAGCACCTAAGCAGCAGGCATCCGCTCACCACCCTGGTCGATTCCCGGGCCAACAATCACACATAAGGAGCACATTATGGAGTACCGACTATTAGGACGCACCGGCGTCGAAGTGAGCCCGCTGTGCCTCGGCACGATGATGTTCGGCGCGTGGGGCAATAAGGATGTGGATGACTCCATCCGGGTCATCCACCATGCACTGGATGCCGGCATCAACTTCGTGGACACAGCCGACGTGTATTCGGGTGGTGAGTCGGAGGAGATCGTGGGCAAGGCCCTCACGGGGCGTCGCGACGACGTTGTGCTGGCCACCAAGTTCTTTATGCCGATGGGGGAGGGCCCCAACCGCAGTGGCGGGTCCCGCAAATACATCATCAAGGCCGTCGAGGACTCCCTTCGGCGCCTCGACACCGACTACCTCGACCTCTACCAGGTGCACCGCCCCAGTGCGGCGATGGACGTCGAGGAGACCCTCGGGGCCCTCACCGACCTGGTGCACCAGGGAAAGGTGCGCTACATCGGCTCCTCGTCGTACCCCGGCAGCCAGATCGTCGAGGCGCAGGTCGCGTCGCGCGAGCGCAACCTCGCCCGGTTTGTCACCGAGCAGCCGCCGTATTCCATCCTGGTGCGCGGCATCGAGCAGGATGTACTCCCCACCACCGAGCGCTACGGCATGGGAACCCTGACCTACAGTCCACTCGCCGGTGGCTGGCTGTCCGGAAAGTGGCGGAAGGGTGCAGCGCCGACGGCAACATCGGCTGCTCGGCCCAGTGCCCGTTTCGATATGTCGACCGTCGCCAACCAGCAGAAACTTGACGTGGTGGATGCTCTCGCGCAGGTTGCCGAGGATGCCGGGATCACCCTGATCGAGTTGGCGATCGCGTTTGTGATCAACCATCCGGGGGTGACCTCTGCGATCATCGGTCCGCGCACGATGGAGCAGCTTGTCTCCCAGCTGCCGGCGGCCGACGTGAAACTCACTCCGGAGATCCTGGATCGCATCGACGAACTCGTCGCTCCCGGGGTCACCATGAACCCCGACGACAACAGCTACGGCGCAACGGAGCTCGCGCCCGCCGCTCGCCGCCGCTGAGGGGCCACCGGGTCGGCTGGGCGTCGCCCGCGTGATGTGAACTGAAAAGCGCTCCCCTTCCACCGTGGTGTGGAAGGGGAGCGCTTTTTGTTGTTCCTCGCGCTGGTTTAGCGACCGGTGAAGTCTTCGTCGCTGATGTGCTCGAGCCAGACCGTGGTGTCTGCGGGGTTGTCGGCCGATTCGATCATGGCGATGTGCTCCATAAACGACTCTCCGGCCGCGGCGTGGAAGTGCTCTTCGCCCGGCGGGGTGTAGATCGTCTGTCCGGGGTGCACGTCGATGACGCTGCCGTCGCGGCTGCCGAACCGGCCGATGCCTTGGGTGACGCGCAGGTACTGGCCGCGGGCGTGCGAATGCCAGGCGGTGCGGGCGCCGGGCGCGAAGCGCACCGTCGCAACAACCATGCGCTGGTCGTCGGTGTGCGGCGCCGCGATAACATCAAGCCAGACGTCCCCGGCGAACTGCTCCGGCGGGTTCTTGACGGTGGGTTTCGACGGTTCGATTTCCATGGTGCTTTTCTCCTCATCCGGCGACTCTGGATGCCGGATACTTTCGACGCTACGCCGCCGGGCGAAAAGCTGGGATGCCCTGTCAGTAACCCCCACACCGGGGTGACTCGCCGGGAGCCGCGGGGGTGCGGTTTCCTCCCGGCTGTTCGGCAATATGCGGGTAGGACCGTTATTCTCACAATCGGGCAGAACGGTCGGTGGGCCCGCCGACGGAGAAGACACACGGGGAGTGCGCGTGAGACACAGCGAGACAGGTGCGGTGCTGCTGCCACAGCTGCGCCACCCGGTGCGCACAATCGGGCGGCGCACCTTCGACTTCGACACACAGATCGCGGTGATGGCGATCATCAACCGCACCCCGGATTCTTTTTGGGATGCGGGGAAAACGTTCGCCCTCGACCACGCCGTCGCTGCCGCAGTGCAGGCAGCATCCGACGGCGCTGATTGGGTCGACATTGGCGGGGTGCCCTTCAAACCGGGTCCGGAAATTCCCGTCGCCGAGGAGATCGAGCGGGTGGTGCCGGTTATCGAGGCGCTCGCCGCAGTGAGTGACGTGGTCATCTCCGTCGACACCTTCCAGGCCGCGGTAGCCGAGGCGGCCATTGCCGCCGGAGCCGGCGTTATCAACGACACCACCGGGATCCATGATGTGCGCCTCGCCGATGTTGTCGCCGACAGCGAGGCAACCCTCGTTATCACCCACAGCCTCGCGAAACCGCGCCGGGCCTACCCCCGACCGCAGTACGGTGACGTCGCCGCCGACATCACGAGCTTTCTGGAGTCCCGCGTCGACCTGGCCCTGTCCCGCGGCATTCCCGAGGAGCGCATCGTGGTCGACCCCGGCCACGACCTCAACAAAAATACGCTGCACACCCTCGAACTCACCCGCCGGTTCGGCGAGATAGCCGCGCTCGGGTTTCCCACGCTCGCCGCGGTGAGCAATAAAGACTTCATCGGCGAATCCCTCGACCGGGACAAACCCGACCGCCTCGCCGGTTCCCTCGCCGCGGCGACGGTCTGCGCGATGCTCGGCGCGCGCATTGTGCGGATGCATGACGTTCCCGCCGCGGTCGACGCGATGCGGATGGTCGAGGCGATCCTGGGATGGCGCGCGCCGGTGCGGGCCGTCCACAACATGGGCGAGGCAAATGTATGACTGACGCCGTGATCCACCAGTTGTACCCGGCGGGAGTTACCGCTGCGGACCTGACCGATGACGACCTCCTCGCGTTGTACTCGCCGGAGGCACCGCTAGTCAGCGAGGCAGGCAGCATCCGCACCGGCTCGCGACCGTATGTCCGAGCCAATTTCATCTCGAGTGTCGACGGATCAGCGACCGCCGCCGGGCTCTCCGGCGAACTGGGCGCACCCGCGGACAAACGTGTCTTCGACCTCCTGCGCCAGCTCAGCGACGTCATCCTGGTCGGGGCGGGAACCGTACGCGACGAAGGCTACGGTGCGATGGTGCTCGGCGCGGATGCTGCGCGCTGGCGGGTGGCACACGGCCGGGCCGAACAGCCGGCGTTGGCGATTGTGACCGGAAGCCTGAACCTCGACCCCACCAGCGACGTCTTCACCAAAGCTCCGGTGCGGCCGATCGTCCTGACCGCCGAAAACGCGGCTCCGGAGCGTCGGGCTGCCCTGCAGCAGGTTGCGGACGTGGTCGACTGTGGTGCGCAAACGGTGGAACCGCAACGAATGGTCGACGCCTTGGCCGAGCGTGGGCTTGGCCGCATCCACTGCGAGGGCGGACCGACCCTGTTCGGCGCGCTGGTGCAGGCTGACCTCATCGATTCCCTCTGCCTGACCGTCAGCCCCTCGCTCGAGGGCGGCGCAGGCCCGCGCATTTCCCGCACGCATACCGCGTTGGAGCTGCGGGCGATGACGCTCGACCACGTGCTGTTGTCCGGCAGCATGATGCTCACGCAGTACTCCCGCGACCGCGGATAAGACCGCGGATGAAAGCACGGTCGACGGTTCTCGGCGGGCGGTAATCGGACTCGCGGGCGCAAGTACCTGTTGCGGTAATTCCGGCGCGGGTACGGTCGCACCATGACGACCCCACCCGCATCCGACTCTCCCGCTGAAAATCCGGATGCTGCCCACCAGCGGCCCGTTGGCCTCGACGATGCGAGTGTGGAGGCACTGGGCAAATTGTCCGAGGCGCTCGAGGTCATCGAGCATGCCCGCGGGTACCTCTACGGTTTCCACCGGCTGACCGGTACAGCCGACCTGGCCCTCGGCGAGGCGGTCGAGTTGCTGCGCACCGCGGGCCACACCGGCATCGCCGACCAGATAGAACGGGACGTGGTTGGCCGCAACGTCATCGAGGGCCGCTGGACGTTTCAGATCGTGGAAGACTACGACGACAATTATTACGTCGCGGCGAAGTCGGCCGAGAAACACGCCCGCGAGGCCATTGCCGGGGGCAAACGGCACCTGTTCGAGGCCGAGATGAAAGAGGACCGTCGCACCCGCGGCGCCCGGCACCACGAAGCGCGTCCCCGCCCGGGAGAGTAATCAGCGGCACCCAACGAATCCCTGCACCGACGGCGCAGGGGTAACACCGCTGTTGAGATGCCGCAAAACACCTCCGCTACGGAGGTCCTCCCAAGGACGATGGCCGCCCGTGAACGACCTCGCGTCCATCCCGCAGCTCGACGTCGGTGGATTTTTCCACGCAATTTGAGACTTAGGGTGCTTGATCCCCAATTATGGGATCGGCTATATTCGAGCAACATCCACCCCGCTTCGGCGGTATTCACCACTGATCCGGTGATGGATCTCGCCGACGATTATCTGAACATGTCGGTCTTTCCCGCACCCACCAACGTCTCCCGGGTTGGCCGACCGGTGCCACGCCGGACTGGTGATTGTGTACTCGCCTATCCCACAGCGTATGGAACGCAGCGAGGCGATCAGCTCAGGCTTCCGCCATCGGTGGGCCTCCAACACCGGCTACCCCCGCCGTGGAGCCCTCGGCGCAGCGACGTCGAATTCGGTCGGGCCGCCACCGCACCAGTGAACCGACAACACATCCCCCTCCAATTCCACAGATAGAAGGAAGGGTTCGACCATGTACCGATTCCCCAGCCGCCGATCTATCCTCGGCGCGGTGTGCACCGCGGTCAGCCTCGGCTGCATCGTGGCCACCCCCACGATTGCCCCGAGCGTTGACTCGTCTGCGCTGAGTGCATCCAGTTACGACAGGCGAGTACTCGCCGATGATCCCTCGGCATATTGGACGATGGGCACCCCTTGTCCGGCCGGGAGATAGACCTGTCCGGTTCCCGACTCAACGGCCGGTACGGGGGCATCCCCAACAGGACCGTGCTGCCGAACGGTGACATCGCCGCAGACTTCAACGGAAGGACACAATATTTCCAGGTCGCCGATGCCGCCGGATTGAGTCCGGCAACCCGGGGTGTGCTGACCATTGAGGCCTGGATGCGCCCCGACACACTCCGTTTCCCCACAGCGGGAACTAATGGGTATGTGCACTGGATGGGAAAGGGGAAGCCGGGGGCGCACGAATACGTCTCGCGGATGTACTCCCGACCCAACGCGGTCGGACGGGGCAATCGCATTTCGGGCTACCTGTTTAATGCCGCCGGCGGCCTCGGCGCAGGATCGTACTTCCAGGATCGTGTTGTGGCCGGAAGGTGGATCCACTACGTCCTGGTGATCAATGCCAACAGGAAGAGTATTGCCTTCCCGCACGGCTACACCAAGATTTACCGTGACGGCGTGCTGCGCGACACCGACGACCTGTTTATCAATGGCAGGGCCGTGGTGCCCACCCGGGGCAATGCACCATTCCGGGTCGGCACACGAGACTTCGGGTCGTTTTTTGAGGGAGCGATCGGAAAAGTCGCGATCTACGATTCAGAGCTTTCCGTCTCGGACATCGTTGCGCATCACCGAGCGATGACGCGGCGGTAAGCCACCTATAACCCCGAATACCCTCATCACCTCGAAGTAGAAAAGGTCAGCGGCCAGGGCCCGCCGGAACCGGTCGGGTGCCGGCGGCCCGCCGCGACTCAGCGGGGCGGCTTCTCCGGGTGGCGGATACCCGCGGTCACAATGCGGGCCCAGTCACCGGCGGACTCGTCCACCTGGGTTGTCACGATGAGGTGGCAGAGCTGCCCGTAGGCGATAAAGCGCTGCACCTCGGAATCGGTGGCCTGGGAGCGCTCTTTGGCGGCGCGGGTGACCGCGGCGAGCCCGGTGCGGATGCTCCGGGCGATCGGGGCGATGGATGCCGCGGACTGGGCGTGCACCTGCAGCATCAGGTAGTCGCGTTCGGCGATCAGGGAGGCGTATGCCCCGCCCATGGCGTCGAGGATCCCGGCGGGGGAGTCGTCGTCGGCGGCGTCCGCGCCGGCGACCAGGGTGTCGAGCACAAGTTCGTAGCAGCGGTCGAGTGCGGCAACAAAAAGTTGTTCCTTGCTGGGGTACAGCTTCGAGACATAGGCGGGGGAGATGCCGGCCACCAGCGCCACGTCGGCGATTGTGGTGCCGAGGTAGCCCTTCGCCGCGAAGGCATGGATGGCGCTGGCGAGCAGGTCTTCGCGGCGGTCCTCGGACTTGGACAGTGTCACTTTCGGCATGGTGGTGAGTGTACCGCCACACTCTTTTTCCCGGTCATTCTGGTGTGGGGGTCGAAAGTGTCGGCTCGATGATCACTTTGCCAACGATGGTGCGCGACTCGGCAAGGCGCAGGGCGTCGGCGGCCTGGTGCAGCGGGAATCGCGCCGCGACGTGGCCGCGAATTTCACCGCTGGTGGCGAGGATAAACACCTGCGCCAGGTCGTTGCGCACCCGCCGGTAGTAGGTCTCCTGTCTTTTGACCCCGGCCCACAGGTTGTAGAAGTGCGCCGAGCGACCGTTCGGCAGGATGTTCCACAGGGCGAGGCGAGCGACAAGGGCGAGGACGGGAAGAGTGGACGACCCGGCAGCATTTTTGGTCGACGCTGAACCGTAGCTGACGAGTGTGCCGCCGCGTCCGAGCATCCTGAAGGAGGAGCGGATGCCATCCCCGCCAACCTGGTCGAACACCGCGTCGACGCCGCCGGTGGCGAGGGCGAGCACAGCGCCAAGCAGGTCGGGGTTGTTGTAGTCGAGCGGTTCGGCGCCGACGTCGCGCAATGCATTGTGGTGTTTCGGGGATGCCGTGGCAATCACGCGCATGCCGCTGGCCAGGGCGAGCTGGGTGAGGATTGTGCCAACGCCGCCGTTGGCGCCGAACACCACCACGGTGGCGCCGTCTTTCACCTTCGCGGTGCGGTGCAGCATCTGCCAGGCGGTGAGCCCGTTGACAACAAGGGTTTCGGCTTCGCCTGAGTCGAGTGCGTCCGGCACGGCGACAAGGGCTCGCTCGTCGACAAGGGTGTGGGTTGCCCAGCCACCGGTTTTGGTGATGGCAGCGACCCGCTGCCCGACGAGGTGCTTCCGCTGTTTCGACGTCACGGAGAGCACCGTACCGACCAGGTCGTACCCGGGTACAAAGGGGAAGGGCGGCTGGTCGTAGTACTTGCCGCGGCGCATCTGCTGTTCAGCGAACGACACCCCGGTCGCGTCGACGCGCACGAGCGCTTCGCCCGGCGCCGGCTCGCGCAGTGTGGTGGAGGCCAGCTCGAGCCCGTCGGGTTCAACGATGCCGGGAAGTACGATTTTTTCGATGGTGAGGGTCATGGGATGCTCCTTCTCAAATCGGTGGTTGGTCAATCACTCTATTAGTGATTGAACAGCCACTCAATTAGGAAGTCAAGGGTTCACAAGCTCTCCATCACCCCTGACGGCCGTGCCGCGCAAGAATAACGCGGGTGCCCGGGATCGAAATCCCGGACACCCGCGCGGGTGAATACGCGCGAACGGTTAGTGAATGACCGTTCCCGCGGCGAGTGCGTTCGCCGGTCGTTTCACAAAAAACGACACGATAATGCCGAGGATCGAGATTACGGCACCGTACATAAACGCGGCTTGCACACCCTCCGCGGTGGCGGAGACTTCGGCGGCCCCCTCGCCGATGCGGGCGGCGATCTGCGTTGTCATCACCGTGATGAACAGGGCGGTGCCGGCGGCTCCAGCCAGCTGCTGCACGGTGCCCACAATCGCGCTGCCGTGCGAGTACAGGTCCTTTTTCAGGGATCCGAGCGCCGTGGTCAACAGCGGCGTGAGCATAAACGCGATACCGGCGCTCATCACCACGTGGATAACGATGACCAGTCCGATGGACGTCTCGGTGCCGAGGGCGGTGAGCGACCAGAGCGCGGCGCTCAGCACAACGGCACCGGGGATAACCAGGGGCCGCGGGCCGAACCGATCGAACAGGCGGCCGACAATCGGGCCGATGATCGCCATTGCCACGCCTCCCGGCAGCAGCATAAGACCGGTGGTGAGGGTGCTCAATTCGAGCACGTTCTGCAGATACAGCGGCAGCAGGATCAGCGAGCCGAACAGCGCCATCATGCTGATCGCGATGAGCACGATGGCGATGGTGAATGCCGAGGTGGTGAAGGTACGCAGGTCCATCAGGGCGCTGTTGGTGCGCTGCAGGGAGATCTGGCGCACGATGAACAGCGCAAGGGCGAGCACGCCGACGACCAGGGGTACCCAGACGGGGACCGCCGCGTTTCCCTCGGCCGATTCGCCGATGCTGGCCAGTCCGTAGATCAGCCCGCCGAAGGCGAAGGCGGAGAGAATGACGGATGCTGCGTCGAAGGCGACCTTGCGGGGAGTCGTGACGTTTTTGACCATCAGGGCGCCGAGCGCGAGGGCGATCAGGGCGATGGGGAGCACAATCCAGAACATCCAGCGCCAGTCAAGCACGCTGAGAATCAGGCCGGACATGGTCGGGCCGATCGCGGGGGCGACGGCCATCACGATGGAGATTGTGCCCATGGTGCGTCCGCGCTTGCTGGCGGGAACCAAGTTGAGCACCGTGGTCATCAAGAGGGGCATCATGATGGCGGTGCCGCTGGCCTGCAGCACGCGGCCGGTGAGCAGGACGCCGAAGCCGGGAGCCATCGCGGCCACAAAGGTGCCGATGCTGAACAGCGTCATGGCGGTGATAAACACCGGGCGAAGGTGGAAGCGCTGCAGGATGAACCCGGTCGCCGGGATAACGACGGCCATGGTGAGCATAAAGCCGGTGGTGAGCCACTGCGCTGTACTGGTGGTGATGTCGAGGTCGACCATCAAGCGGGGGAGCGCGACACTCATGATCGTCTCGTTGAGAATCACCACAAACGCGGCGATGAGCAGCAGGTTGATGACCCGCTGGCTTCCTGGCGGCATGTCCTGCTCGGTGGTGCGCGACGCGGTAGTGGCCGGCGATGCCTGGTCAGTAGTCATCGGAGGGGTGTCCTGCTTTCGGTTGTGCGGGGGAGGAACCATCCACTCTATGGCACACAGCGACAAGTTGGCAGTGACTGTCAACGTGGCGGCAGGTCTAGGGTGGGTGGTGGCCATCCCCGAGCCGGTGAAGGGAAATCGTTCCATGACGATCGATCACGAGAATGCCGATGCGCACGCTGCCGGCACGGCGATAATCACCGACCTGCGCGAGCGACGGCGCGTGGACACCCGGCGCGAGATCACCGCGGCCGCCCTCGACCTCTTCGAGCGCAACGGGTTCGCCGGCACAACCGTCGACGAGATCTCCCGGGCCGCCGGTGTCTCACCGCGCACCTTCTTCCGCTACTTCGAGAACAAGGAAGAGTCCGTCCTGCGCATCCACCGCCAGTTCGAGGACGACATCTCCGACTGGCTTGTCGACACCGTCTCCGAAGACCTCATCCTCAGCCAGGTGGAGATGGCGCACGAGAAGGTCATCGAGCAGATCACGAACGGCACTCCCGACGGCCGGGAGATCCTGCTGCGCACCCGCCGCCTGGTGATAAAAGACCCCAGCCTGCGGTCGGCTGCGCTGGTGCTCGACAGCACATCAATCGCCTCACTGATCGAATGTATGGGCCAGAAAATGGGCGCGGACGTCGACCCGATGGTTCCCCGCCTGTTGATCGAGATGGCGAGCGCGACGATGCGGGTCGCCTTCGACGAGTGGGCGGTTCTGGTGGATGCTGGTGAAGACGTCGAGCTCATCGACGTCTACCGCCGGACCCGCACAACCCTGCGCGCGATCACTGCCTTGAGCTGACGCTCGGTGCGTTCGGTTGGGATCTCCGGAACCGGAACCGGAACCGGAACCGGAACCGGAACCTGTATCCAGTGGCCGAATCCAGCACCCCGGCGGTCCACGGGTCGCCGTGGCGCTAGTCCTCGAGAAGGCCCGGTGCGACGATCCAGACCGGACCGTCACCACACTCCTCGGGAATCTCGAAAATATCCCGAATTTCAGGCGTGAGGCTACTTTGCCCACCGCCAAAGCTAATTTCGTCTCCCATGCGGAACTCGCTGCCGCTATAGCGAAGGGTTGTGCCGTCCCAACTTGACGAATCGTCCGGGAACACCAGGATTGTTCCGTCCTGCAGCCGGAGGCACCCGTCCGTGAAGACCAGCACACCCCAGCCAAGAGCGAGCATACCCATCCGGTCGGCGTCCACCTCGTAGGTCAGGATTCCCGGGGCATTGCCCGTCGGCACAGTGGTTTCCGGTCCTGCCGGAGACGTCGTTCCAGGTGCGCAGGCGCTGAGGATCGCGGCAAGCGGGAGCACGGTGAGGATGACCGCGACCCGGACGGCCGCGGTCCGGCATCGGTGCCGGTGCGCGGGAGCATCCACTATTCGGCCATGTCCGTTGAGACGACCGGCTCGCCCCACCGGGATTCGATGACGATGGGAAGGCCGAAGGAATCGATCGCGGCGAGCTCGGCCTCGAGCTCAGCGGTGTGCACGGCGAGGCAGTCGCTGAGGCCGGTGCCGTTCTTATCGTCGAACCCGATCGTGATGGAGAACCTCTGTTCGTACGGGTCGGCACCCCAGCTGGCGCCGCCGGTGAGGGGGAGGGGCTCAAGGATCTCGCCGATCTTGGCCGTGACCCCGTTCAAATCTTTCTCGTTGTATCCGAGGTTCTCATGTACTTCGAAGGGTGTCGACGACGTAGCCAGGATGGCGAGGGCTTCCGCAGGAGCCGCAGCCTTGAAGCTGACCTCGAAGGTTGACTCCAGCAGGCGGCCCGTGGTGTAGTCGTCGGGAAACTCGGTGGCGATCCGTGTGATCAGCTCAGAAGGACCCCACTGCCAGTTGTACTTCGCCTCCCAATTGTCCATGTACTCGGTTGTTTCTTCGGGATTCATCGTTGCCATGGGGTTCGGCGCGGGGGTGGACTCGGGCGTTGGCTGGCAAACGTTGGCCGCGGGCACCGCAGTCGGGCCCTCGGTGCTTGCCGGAAGCAGGAGGCTGCTGTTGCCGCCGGATGCGCAGGACGTGAGCAGCAGCAGCGACCCCACAACGAGCATCCCCGGCAGTGTCGCTCGAGATCGTCCTCGAACCCGCGGTGACAACGCGCGGAGTAACAGGACTGCGTGCTGAGGTTGTCTCGACATGCCCCCAGTGTGACGGGGGAACGGGCGCACCACCAGACCAACGAAATGGCCAGGTCGAACGTCACCCGTACGCCGGCTGGCGCCGCGGTTTAGGCTCGGGGGATGACCGCGCGACTCCACCCCACCATCACCCTCATCTCTGTCGAATGGGATGACCCGCGCGCGATCGAGCTGCGCCGGGTGATGGACGTCGAAATCATGCCCCGCTACGAAGGGCGGATCACCGAGACGGTGCCCGGCGAGATCGATGCGGCGCTCGCCGTGAACCCCGATTATGTGCGCGCGACCGTGCTGGCGCTGGACGCCGACGGTACCCCGCTCGGCCATGCCGCGCTGAAGGACATCTGCGGTGACTGGGAAGCGAAGCGGGTTATGGTGACCATCGCAGCGCGCGGCCGCGGTGTGGGCCGTGCCCTGATGAACGAGCTCGAGGCGATCGCGCGGGCCGCGGGTCGACCCCGCCTGATCTTGCAGACCGGTGACCGCCAGCCCGACGCCGTGCACCTCTACGAGACCCTCGGGTACACCCCGATTCCGGCCTACGAGCCGTACGCAACGGCCATCCCGTTCTCGCTCTGTTTCGAGAAGGTGCTCAACTAGGTTTTCGCGACGGCGTCATCCGCAGCATCCACCACAACGTCAGTCGGCGTCGAGCTGTGACTAGGGATTCTCCTCCGTCGGGGGAGGCTTGCGCGGGGAATCGCGCGGCACAATCGTGGCGGCCACAGCGAGCAGCGCGGCATTCGCCCAGAAGATTCCCGCGATGCCGAGCGGGGCGGCGAGGGTGCTGACCGCCAGCGGCAGGGTGACCTGGGCGAGGCGGTTCGCCGAGATGCGCAGGCCGAGGGCTGCACCGTGCAAGGCGGGGTGGGAGACGTTAACGACCCACGCCATGGTGAGTGGCTGGGGCAGACCGAGGGTGACACCGAGGGCGACCATCGCGACGATCGCCCCGGGAAGACCGGCGACGGGCAGGGCGATGAGCCCGGCGGCCCCGGCGAGGATTGAGACCAGCAGGAGCACCCGGCGGCCGAACCGGGAGATCAGATTCGCCAGGCCGAAGCGGCTGCAGACCGAGACTCCCGCCCGCAGTGCCAGCAGCCAGCCGACAGCGACCGCGGAGATTCCGGTCTCCGTTGCCAGCACCGGCAGGAACGCGTAGATCAAATCGGAGGTGGCGAGCACGGCGCCGCTGACCACGAGGGCACGCCAGAGTCCGGGCGTCGCCAGCACCGCCCGTGCGCTGCTGTTGGGTCGCTCGGCGGCGCGGACCGACCGCCGCCGTCCCACGTCGGTCGACCGGAGCACAAAATAGGTGGGTAATCCGAGGGCTGCGAGGGCCAAGCAGACGAAGATTCCCACGGTGGTGTCCGGCCTGCCGGCGTGGAGGGCGCCGAGGGTCGCCACCGTGGTGACCAGCGGAGGGCCGACCAGCTGGCCGATGGATGCTGCGGCGCTGAGGTTGCCGAATCCGCCTTCGCTCGATCCGCCGGCGGCGCGGTGGGCGACGAGGGTCTGTTGGCCGACCATCGAGAACAGGTGGCCGAGGCCCACGACGGCGCTGGTCACCAGCAGTACCGGCAGGCCGGGGAGTAACGCCATCGCGAGCATCCCGCCCACCATCAGGATGCCGCCGCCGAGGGTCAGGATGGAGCCGCCGACCCGGTCGCTGAGGCGTCCGACCGACAACGAGGCCAGCAGGGCAGGCAGCGAGAACGACGCGGCGAGCAGGCCGAGGAAGATGGGATCGGCACCGTTGGCGATGGCGCGGTAGCCGATCATCACGCGGATACCCACCGAGGCGGCGTGCACCACGGCGGACTGCATACTGAGCGCGGTGCCCCAGCCGGACGGCTTCACTGGACTCATTCGCGCAACGGGATTTCACCGGTGCCGCCGAGCAGGCGTGTCACGTCGTCGATCCCGTCGCGCACGCCCTGGTACCCGGTGGGGTCGCTGTGGAAGACCGCGAGCTGCAGCGCGTTGCAGATGGTCATCGGCACCAGCAGGGTGTTGTACTCCTCGTCGCCGCCGCGGGGCGCCGCAAGCAGGTGGTCGGGGCTCGGTCGGAACTGGTACCCGGGAACGTCGCTGATCAGGATGCTTGTCCCGCCGCGGCGCGCGGCCTCGGCGATCAGGATCGGCACCCGCTGCGAGGACTCCCGCAGGGCGAACACCACCAGTGTGCTGTCTGCGTCGAAGGTTGCGAACCTCTCGGCGACGTCCTTGCGGGTAGATCCGAGGGTGACCACCATCTTGCCAAGGCGACGCAGGCGCCTGGCGAGCAGCTCGCGGATCGACAGGTCGTCGTTGTGCGAAAAGAGGTAGACGGAGGAGCTGCGGTGCAGTGTGGCCGCGGCGCTGTCGATCGTCTCCTGCGGAATGAATTCCGCCAGGCGTGCCAACGCCCGGCTTTCGTCGCCGGACAGCGCCGCGAGGTCCCATCCGCTGTGCGAGCGCATGGTGGTGCGTGAGGTTGTCGGCCCGGCCTCGTCCTTCCGCAGGTCCGCGCGGAGCTCGGCGTATCCGCGGTACCCCAGCTTCTGGGCGAGGCGGATGGCCGTCGATTCGTGGGTCTGGGCGAGCTGGGCGACTTCGGTCGCGGTGAACGCGGAGACGTTGGCCTCGCCGAGCAGTACCGTGAGGATCCGGCTTTCGGACGCCGTCCATAACCGGTCCGTCCCTGCGGCAACACTGCGGAAGCTCATCGTCTCTCCTCTCTTCCCTACGACTTGTCTGTTGGCTATTCCTGCACACCTGCAGAATATTGCAGGAACGCCACCGTTTTAGGTTAGGCTCGCCTAAGCAGGTCGCCCCGTGGCGGCTGCATCCCTCCCTATCCTGCTTGAAATGGATCACCGATGCCTTCTCCCACCCCCTTGCGCCGGAACATCGTCCTCGCCATCGCCTCGATCGGAGCATCCGCGCTCCTGCTTAGTGGATGCTCCAGTGCTGCGGCACCGTCCGGGGCGACGGGGGCGACACGCACCGTGGACACCGTGCTCGGCGAGGCGGTTGTGCCCGAGCAGATCGACTCGGTCATTGTGCTCGAGGGGCGCCGCGACACCGACATCGTGTTGGCGCTGGAACTGCCGCTGGTCGGATTCCCGGGGCGGGATGTCTCCGACGGATATGACATCGAGGCGCCGCTGACCGAGCTGCTTGACGCGGCCATCGCCGACGGTGCGGAAGAGCTCTTCCTCGTTGACGAGGTCAACATCGAGGCCATAGCCCAGAAAGCGCCGACCATCGTGGTCTCCCGGTCCACCGAGATCGTGCCGATCAAAGACCAGCTCGACGCCCTGACCACCGTGGTCGCCATTGGCAACCAGGCCGAAACGACCTGGCAGGAAGACCTGCTGACGGTCGGCGAGGCAACCGGAACCACGGCGAAGGCCGAGGAACTCATCGCCGCGTACGACGCGCGCGTCCTCGAGATTCAGACGACCTACGCCGAGCAGATCGCCTCGACGAAGGTTGTGCCGCTGGAGTACAGCAGCGAGAAGTCCGACGTGGGCGGCGGACGCCTGCAGTCGATTGTGCTCGCCGACGTCGGTGTGCTCCCTGCCGAGGCATTTGCCGAAGCGCTGTCGCGACCGAACGAGAACAACGTCGAGTTCAGCCCCGAGCAGACCCTCACCGCCTACGATGATGCCGACGCGATCCTTGCCTTCGTCACCACTGCCGAGACCTGGGCGGCCAAAGACAAAGACGACCTCTGGACCGCTCTGCCCGCCGTGATCGATGGCCAGGTTGTGCGCGCTGACCGGATGTCGCACGACGGCGGTCCGATCACCGCGATGTACATCCTCGACAAGCTCGAAGAGCTCTACCAGGGCGTCTAATCGCGGTGACGATTCTGGCAGAAACACCGCTGGGCGACGCCCCTGCCGGCCGCGGCTACACACACCGTGGCCGCTGGCTCGCCGCGGCGATCGTGCTGCTGGCGGTGAGCTTCGTCGGTGGGCTGGTTATCGGATCCCGCGACTTGCCGCTGTCCGCCCTCTGGGCCGTTGCGCTCGGGGCGGGGGATGTGGAGACCACGGCGATCCTGTTCGAGCAGCGCATCCCGCGCACTGTGATCGCGGTGATGGGTGGGGCAGCGCTCGCCGTGGCCGGTGTGCTTATCCAGGGCCACACCCGTAACCCGCTCGCCGACCCCGGCCTGCTCGGGGTGACGGCCGGGTCGTCGCTCTGCGTGGTGGTGGCGATCGCGTTCTTCGGGGCATCCACCCCGGCCGGCTATCTCTGGTTCGCCTTCGCGGGCGCCGCCATCGCCGCCATCGTGGTCACCACCGTCGGCCGGCTCGCCGGTGGACGCCGGGATTCTTCTCCGGCCACCCTTGTGCTTGCCGGGACCGCGGTCAGCGCGATCCTCAGCGCCGTGTCCGGGGTCATCCTGTTGCTCAGTTCGTCCACCCTCGACCTGTTCCGGTTCTGGACGGTCGGTTCACTCAGCGGGGTACGCGACCTGTCGGTCCTGCTTCCGGCGTTCGCCTGCATCGTGGTGGGGCTGGTCGTCGCGATCGGCCATTCCTCCACGCTCGACGCGCTCTCGATGGGGGATGACACCGCGCGCTCCCTCGGGCGCAACCTCGGCACCTCCCGCGGAGTGGGGCTCACCGCCGTCACCCTGCTGGTCGGTGGTGCCGTTGCCTGCTGCGGTTCGCTCGGATTTGTTGGGTTGATCGCGCCCCACGCCGTTCGGGCGATGGTGGGACCGGGCCATCGCTGGCTTGTCCCGTTCAGTGCGGTGGTCGGCGGCATCCTCGTTGTAATCGCCGACATCATCGGTCGAGTTGTGCTCCACCCCACCGAGCTGCCCGTCGGTGTGGTCCTGGCCATGGTCGGGACCCCGTTCTTCCTCTTTATGGTTGTGCGCATAAGAAAGGCCCGGGCATGATCGCCGACAGCACCACAACCCGCACAGGTCTCCGCATCCCGCTGAAAGCAGCGGGGTTGCTGCAGCCCGCGATTCGCCTCGGCCGCTTCAGTGCCGTCTGGCGGCCCCGGATGGTGCTCGTCGCCATCCTCTCGATTGCGGGGGCCGTCATCGTCTCGATTTTCTCGCTCGGGATCGGCGACTTCGCGCTCACCCCCGGCACCGTGGTGCGCGCCCTCCTCGGCCTCGGCACCCCGCAGGAGCAACTCATCGTGATGACCGTGCGTCTGCCACGCATCCTCACCGGGATTGCCGCCGGTGTCGCCCTCGCCCTGGCCGGCGCGCTGATGCAGTCCGCCGCCCGCAACGCCCTGGCCAGCCCCGACCTTCTCGGGGTCACCGCCGGTGCTAGCGCGGGCGCGGTCGCCGTGATCACCCTCGGCGGCACGGCGTCGGCCGGCGGATTCCTCCGCGAGGTCGGGGTTCCCGGAGCTGCCCTTCTCGGCGCCGCCGTGGCCACCGGGCTCGTGTTCCTGCTGCTTGGCCGCACCGGGGTCAACGGCATCCAACCCCTACTTGTCGGGATCGGGGTATCCGCATTTTTCACCGGGCTCGTCAGCTGGTTCCTGATCGCTGCGCCGATCAAGGATGCCGGCCGCGCAAACGTGTGGCTCACCGGCTCAATCAACCAGCGGTCGTGGCCCGAATTCTGGCCGATCGCGATCGCCGTGCTTGTCAGCGTTGTGGTGCTCATCCCGATCGCGCACCGGCTGGACGCTTTCGCCCTCGGGCTTGATATCGCCAAGTCGGTCGGGATCCCCATTGGTCGGATCGGTATTGCGTTTGTCGCCATCTCCGTGCTGCTCACAGCGGT
>Ga0247735_1000190_pt1 | contig 26947 bp, 24 predicted proteins | sample UWRJL178409R2_FD_180934 | JGI IMG/M metagenome (GOLD analysis project Ga0247735, IMG submission 180934) | Plant litter microbial communities from Arlington Agricultural Research Station in Wisconsin, United States - UWRJ-L178-409R-2 | ecosystem: Environmental > Terrestrial > Plant litter >... | reverse complement strand
ATAGCGCGTGGCCGCGTCAGCGGGTTCGCTCAATCCGGCTTCTATGAGGTCGCGCACCGCGCCAAGCTCGACGATCACCGCCGCGCGACCTCACAGAACCCTCCAGATTCCGCGCGCGGACGGGAAGCTGATTCAGGGTGATGGCGCGCGCTTCGCGCCGGGCGACGACATGCCGCTGCCGGGCGTAGAAGTCGCTGCGGAAGATTATCGTCGGCTTGTTCGCCTTGCGGAACGCGGATCCGCCCCGACGCTCCAACTCGACCTTGCCGTCCATTTCGATGAAAATGATCATCAGGCCTATAACGTCCTTGCCGATATTCCCGGCACGGATCCCAAAGCGGCCTATGTGATGGCCGGTGCGCATCTCGACAGCGTGACACCCGGCGACGGCGCGGCGGACAATGCTGCGGGAGTCGCGATGGTGATGGAAGCCGCCCGCATCCTGAAGACCATGCCACGCCCCCGCCGCACCATCCGATTTGCTTTATGGTCCGGCGAGGAACAGGGAGAGTTCGGCAGCATTGCCTATGTCGAGCGGCATTTCGCGACGCGTGGTGAACGTAGAGATCCGCAGCAGGCGGGCGAAGCCAAATATTTGCGTTGGTGGCATCGTTGGCCGATCACACCGCTGCCGAGCTGGCGCGAGATGTCCGTCTACTTCAATCTCGACAATGGCGCTGGAAAAATTCGCGGGATCTTCGCCGATAACAATCTGGCGGCGATCCCGATTTTCCGCGACTGGTTAAAGCCATTCGAATCGATGGGCGCATCGACGGTGGCGATCCTTGGCCAAGGCGGCTCTGACAACGATGCGATGCAGGACGTCGGCGTGCCCGGCTATCAGTTTATCCAGGACTGGGGCGATTACGGCCGCATGCATCACACGTCGCTCGACACCTATGACCATCTCGATCCCGACGACATGCGCCAGGCGTCGATAATTCTGGCCGGCTTCCTGTGGAATGCCGCGAACATGAACCAGGATTTCCCTCGACGGCCGCTGCCGACCAAACCCATGAGCAAATAGGCGCTTAATAGGCGCCTACCGGTCGGGCGGCTTCGGGCGAACGAACGGCGGCTTTCGGCACGAGCCGACGTTCTGGTTCTTGTTTTCGAACGGCTTGAGTCGGTCGAATATGACCGGAAGCTCGTGGGACGAAGCGGCCGTAGCCGCAGCGGGCGCCGTACGGCAGGTCTGAACGGAAGCGGATGTTCACCGGCTGGAGCCATTTTCGCCTTCGCCCGGCTCCGTCAGCGGGCGGAGCTCGTCACATTCGTTCTGACAGACGCGTTTGGCTGCTGGCAGATGCTGGAGAACTTTCGCGAACGCCAACAGCAGTTGGCCGCGCGGAGATGATACAGTCAATCGGTTGGTCTTGAGGACGAACGGAGCAGACCAGCCGGTCCGCTCCGTTCGATCTTACCGGTGACTGCCATAGCTGTAGCCGCCAACTCGGCTCGTGTAATACCCGCCGCGATGGCTCGACCCGCTATAGCTTCCCGAATAGTGCCCGTCGTGCTCGGTGCGATCGCGAGCGATCTTCACGTAACCGGCCTCGCTGCGAAGCGGCATCAAAAGGCCCGAGGCCCCGAAGCGACGGCCTTCCCTGCGCTGATGCCAGCGCTCATCCAAGGCCCGGCCATCAACGCGGGGCCGCTGGCGTTCGTTTGCCGGCATGCCTGTCGCTTGATCTTCAGGCGTGAAGATCACATCGCCGCTGCACCCAACCATCTCGGATTCCGTATATCCGAAGAGGCGCGCAGCGCCGATGTTCCAGCTCGTCGCCGTCCCGCTCAGATCGGTTGTGTAGATGGCGAAGTCGGCTGAGCTGTCGATGATCAGCGCGAGCAACTCGTCGCGACCCGCTGCATCCCTGGCGGGATCATTATGATTGCTCAACACGGGTCTCCGTTCCGATCGGGACTCTCGGTTAAGCAACCCTCGGCGCAGGATCATTAAAGGAGGTTACCACGTAACCGCTCAGACCGACCCGGTATATATGAAGGTAGGCTTTACAGATCACCTTTCTTGTGTGATTATGTGCTATGTCCACGACTTCTGATAACTCCCAGACGGCGCGCGCCTCCGGCCTTGCGACAGAGATCCGCGCCCTTGTCGGCAAGCTCAAGCGCCGGCTGCGCGAACAGGCGGCTCCCGGCGACCTGACGCCCTCGCAGATATCGGTCCTGCTCCGGCTGGAACGCGAGGGATCCGCGACGACCTCGAGCCTCGCGCGGCTTGAGGGTATGCGCCCGCAATCAATGGGCGCGGTGATCGCCCCCATCGAGGCGGCCGGCCTGGTGAGTGGCGCCCCGGACCCATTGGACGGGCGCCAGACCATCCTGTCGCTAACCGACGCTTGCCGAAAATGGATCGAAGACGGCCGGGCGGCGCGGCAGGACTGGCTGTCCCGCACGCTCGAGGCGCGACTGTCGCCCCAAGAGCAGGACAAGCTTTTGGAGGCCGTCGAACTGCTCAAGCGGCTCGTCGACGATTGATGGGGTCACCGGGCTCATGCCCGACCGAAACTTTCTGAAATGCGAGAGGATACTCCCATGGCACTAACCACGCTCGACCCGAACACCGCCCTGATTATCGTCGATCTGCAGAAGGGGATCGTCGGCTTGCCGGGCCTCCCGGCGATCGGCGATGTCATTGGGCGTGCCCGCGCGCTCGCGGACGCATTTCGCGCCCGCGACCTGCCGGTGGTGCTCGTCAACGTCGCTGGCAGCGCCCCAGGCCGGACGGAACAGCGGCCCCGCCAGACTGGCGGTTTTCCGGAAGGCTGGACCGACCTCATCCCCGAGTTGGACTACCAACCGACCGACATCGTCGTGACGAAGCGGAGCTGGGGCGCATTCGCGACCAGCGATCTCGAAGCCCGGCTGAAGGTGCTAGGCGTCACCCAGGTCGTCATCGCGGGCGTTGCGACGGGAACCGGCGTCGAGGCGACCGCGCGCCAAGCCTATGAGCAAGGGTTCAACGTTACCCTCGCCACGGACGCCATGACCGACACGCGTCCGGAGGCGCATGAGTACAGCATCAGCAACGTCTTCCCACGGCTCGGCGAGACCGGCACGAGCCAGGACATTATCGATCTCCTACCGGCAAGGAGCGCCTGACATGCCGTGGCTTTCTCTCTTGTCCTACTTCTTCGGCGGCGCCTTTTTGGCCAACGCGGTCCCCCATCTCGCCAGTGGCATGACGGGCAGACCCTTCCAGAGCCCGTTCGCCAAGCCGGCAGGACAAGGACTCTCCTCGTCGGTCGTCAATGTGCTCTGGGGCGTTTTCAATATCGTCGTCGGCTATGTTCTCGTCTGCCGCGTCGGTGATTTCGGATTGAGGAATACGGCCGATGTCTTCGCATGCGGCATCGGGGCGCTCCCGATCGCCCTTTTCTGCGCACGGCACTTCGGCCGCTTCCATGGCGGCAATCAGCCGGAGCATCCATGAAGGCGCCGTTTGCGGGCGTCTTTCGATCGCTACGAGGCTTCAATTATCGGGTCTGGGCGGGCGGCGCCTTTGTATCCAACGTCGGCACCTGGGTCCAGCGGACGGCGCAGGATTGGCTGGTGTTCACCCAGCTCACCCACTACGATGCTTCCGCCGTTGGCCTGGTCATGGCGCTGCAGTTCGCGCCGCAGTTACTCCTACTGCCCTGGACAGGCGCTGCAGCGGATCGTTTCAACCAGCGCAAGCTGCTGATCGCTACACAGGCAACGATGGGCGGCCTCTCGCTGGCGCTCGGGATTCTTACCGTCGCTGGCATGGTACAGCTCTGGCACGTCTATATCTTCGCCTTCCTGTTCGGTAGCGCCGCGGCTTTCGATGCACCCGTGCGCCAGACCTTCGTCGCGGAACTGGTCGGGGATGAGGACCTCAACAATGCCGTGGCGCTCAACTCAACATCGTTCAATGCAGCGCGCATGATCGGGCCTGGCGTATCCGGCATCGTCATCGCCGCCACCGGCACCGGTTGGGCCTTCCTGCTCAACGGCCTGTCCTTCATCGCGGTGCTGATCTCCCTTGCGTTCCTTCGCATCTCCGACCTTCGTCCGAACGCCAGGGCGCTCCGCACCAAGGGGAGCTTTATCGAAGGGCTTCGCTACGCGTGGGGACGTCCAGACCTCATGGCGATCCTGGCGATGCTGTTCCTGATCGGAACGTTCGGCCTGAACTTCCCGATATTCATATCGACCATGGCGGTCGGCGTCTTCCATGCCGACGCGCGCGGATATGGTCTGCTGTCATCGATCATGGCGATCGGGACGATGGCGGGCGCATTGCTGGGGGCCCGCCGTGACAGACCACGCTTCGGCTTGCTGCTGCTCGGCGCAGGGGTGTTCGGGCTCGGCTGCACCTTCGCCGCGCTCGCCCCGAGCTACTGGTTATTCGCCATAACGCTGGTCGTGATCGGCGTTGCCGCCCTGACCTTTACCAACACAACGAACAGCTTGATGCAGCTTTCCACCGAGCCCGCCATGCGGGGGCGGGTTATGGCGCTACGTGTCAGCATCGCGCTTGGGGGAACCCCGATCGGCGCCCCGATCGCGGGTTGGGTTGCGAATTCTTTCGGGCCGCGCTGGGCGATGGGAGTTGGCGCCGCTTCGGGGTTCGCCGCCGCGATCGTTGGCGCATATGCTCTGACACGCGGGCTCGATGGCCCGGGATCGTCCCCCAAGCGGACTGGCGGCCAGCCACTAAACCGCCGTTCAAAGATGGATGAGGGCGATAGAGCGGTATTCAATACCCTGCGGCGTTAGGGGGCTAAAGCGCAGACGTAGTGCTCATTAACCTCCCCGTATCATCGCCGCCCAAGGACTGTAAACGCGTACGGTATGTGGCGGCGCTCTGATCGCACTATTTGTCGGCGGGCCGCGCAGCCCTGCCGCTGGCGGGGAAGTAGCCAAGAAGGACGAGACGGGCACGCCGATTGCTTACGCACCGTCTTGTGGCCGATCGCCGGCCGCGAACAGCTTGACAACACGAACCTCGGTATCTGTCGGCGCGAGCAACCGGACAAACAGGCCAGCCACACCGTGACCGTGCTCATCGCCGCCGGTGACGATGGGCGTGTCGCGATCGAAACCGAGCAACGCCAGTACCGCCCGCCGCCGCTCGTCGAACGTGGCTTCCGATGCGCAATTCTCGACTCTCTCAGCAATGGCGTCGTTCGTTGGGCAGAAACTCTACTTATGATTTTCCGAGCCCCCTTCGTGGTCGGGCGACGCCCAGATGTGGCACATGAAGGCGCAGCTAATCCTGCTGTCGATCAGCTCGTGCGGCCGACACCGTTCAGGAAGATCCCGACCGCGCTTGCCAGCCGCTCGTCGAACGCTGCACCTGTCGGGGGTAGCGCGATGCCGAGTGCCGCGTCGCGAAGCGGCTCGGCGATGACCATCGCCAGCAACATCTTCGCGGCAAATGTCGGGTCGCCTATTGAGCGGTGGCGGGTCGCGGCAAACGCGGTTAGCTCGTTTGCCAATATGGGAACGCTGTATCGGTTGATCGTGTCGATATAGCTGCGCGCCATTTCGGGGAAGCGTATGCCCTCGCTCATGACCAGCCGATAGGACGTGATGCCCTCTTCCGAGAAGGCCAGTTGCGCAAAGGCCTCCAGACATGCGGTCAAGCGGACCGCTGGCGCCGCTTGCGGATCGAGCCCATCCAACATCAGCCGGGAGCCATGCAGCACGGATTCGACAAGGGCGAGAAAGAGCGCCTCCTTGGAGGGTACGTATTTGTAGATCGTTTTCTTCGACATTCCGGCAGCGGCGGCGATACGGCCGACATTCGCGTCGGCGAAGCCGTAAGCAAGGAACTCCTTACGGGCGCTTTCGAACAGTTTGTCGGGAAGCGCGGGCGTCGGGGGTGTGCTTGTGACCATGCGCGTGCCTAGCGTACCTGCCGCGTAATCCCGAATGGAAACCTTTTGGTTTCCACAGCGTTTGGTGTCTCTGGCTTGATGACATGAAACGAGATCATATGGTTGATCATATACACTCCGCGATGAACCTTCCTCGTAAGTCCGCGATCGCCGAAGCGCTATCGTCGAGGCATGGCAACACCGATGAAAGTGCGATTTCCCAAGCGGTTGTCGGCCGTGTCGACGCGGGGCGGGAGGGGTAAGTCATGGCGAGCATTCCCCAGCCCAAGGGCCTGCCGCTGATCGGCAATATCGCGGAGATCGCGCCGGACGCGCCGGTGCAGAGCCTGATGAAGATGGCGGCGACGCACGGGCCGCTGTTCCGCATGGAAGCCTTCGGTAAGAGCATGGTGATCGTCGGCAGCCAGGCATTGGTCGATGAGCTGTGCGATGAGACCCGGTTCGAAAAAGCCCTCCACCGGCCCCTGCAGGAATTGCGAGCGATCGGTGGAGACGGGCTGTTCACGGCCCATAATGACGAGCCGAACTGGGGCAAGGCGCATCGCCTGCTGATGCCCGCGTTCGGGCCGCTCGGCCTGCGCACCATGTTCTCGCCGATGCTCGATGTCGCCGAACAGATGATGCTGCGCTGGGAGCGGTTTGGCGAAACGGCGACGATCGACGTCGCCGATAGCATGACCCGGCTGACGCTCGATACGATCGCGCTGTGCGCGTTCGATTACCGCTTCAACAGCTTCTACCAGAACGAAATGCATCCCTTCGTCGCGGCCATGTCCGGGGCGCTCGACGAAGCTGGCCGCCGCGCGCGCCGGCCAGCCGCCGCCAATTGGCTCATGCTCCTGCACAACCGTCGCTTCGACGCCGATGTCGATACGCTGCGCAAAGTCGCCGACCGGTTGATCGAGGAGCGTATCCGTGACCCGCTGCTGGGGCAGCGCGGCGATCTGCTCGATCGTATGCTCACCGCCAAAGACCCGGAGACGGGGGAAAAGCTGAGCCGCGAGAATATCGGCTTTCAAATGGTGACCTTCCTGATCGCGGGACACGAGACCACCAGCGGCCTGCTGAGCTTCGCCACCTGGCTGCTCCTGACCCATCCCGATGCCCTGAAGCGTGCGCGCGAAGAAGTGGATACGGTGCTGGGCGGGAGCAGCCCCGGTATCGACGATCTCGGCCGTCTGGTCTATCTTCAGCAGACCCTCGACGAGACGTTGCGTCTCTGGCCGACCGCGCCGGCCTTTGCGGTCCACGCGCGCGAGGCGACGACGATCGGCGGGCTGTATCCGGTCACGCCGCAGGACGTGCTCATCGTGCTCACGCCCGTGCTGCACCGCGACCCCGCGGTGTGGGACGAGCCGGAGGCGTTCCGCCCCGAACGCTTCGCGCCCGATGCACTGGCCGCGCTGCCGCCCAACGCCTGGAAGCCGTTCGGCAATGGCCAGCGCACCTGTATCGGCCGCGGTTTCGCGATGCAGGAAGCGGTGTTGGTGATGGCGCACATGCTCCAGCGCTTCGACCTCAGCCTCGCGGATCGCGAGTACAAGCTCGCTGTCAGCGAGACGTTGACGCTGAAACCCGCCGATCTCCATATCCATGCTCGCCGTCGCGACCTGCCGGCGAACGCACCGCGCAGCCGTGCGCCCGCCGCGACGGGGCGACCGCTTGCGGTTCCGGTGCCAGAGGAGACGCCGGACGGTCACGGGCCGCTGCTGGTCCTTTACGGCAGCAACACCGGCACGTCGGAAGCGTTCGCGCAGCGGATCGCCGCCGAAGGGGCCGCGCAAGGCTATGTCACGAACGTCGCGGCGATGGACGAACTTGTCGGCGCACTGCCGGCCGAGGGGCCGGTCATCGTCGTCACCGCATCCTATGAAGGCCAGCCGCCCGACAATGCGCGACGGTTCCTCGACTGGATCGAGGCGCAGCCGGAGGGTGCTCTCGCGGGGCGGCGTTACGCGGTGTTCGGGTGCGGCAACCGGCAATGGGCGCGCACCTACCAGGCGATCCCCAAGCGCGTGGATGCAGCCTTTGCCGCTGCGGATGCGCAGCCGCTGCTGCCGCGCGGCGAGGGGGATGCGGGCGCCGATCTGTTCGGCGCCTTCGAAGGCTGGTTGACGGACCTGTGGGCGTCGCTGGCAACCAGCGAGGGGCGTGAGGCGCAATCCGAAGCCACGGCGACATCGCTATCGGTCGAGGTGCTGCGCGGCGAGCGTGAACGCACGCTTCAGCTCGACGAGCTGCGCCGCGGGACCGTCCTCGTCAATCGCGAACTGGTCGATCTCTCCCGCCCGGGCGCGCGGTCGCGGCGCCACGTCGAGATCCGGCTGCCCGAGGGCATGTCCTATCGTGCCGGCGACTATCTTTCGGTGTTGCCCAGCAATCCGCCCGAGGTGGTTGTGCGCGCGCTGCGTCGCTTCGCGCTTTCGGCGGACACGCAGGTGGTGATCCATGCCGCGGCCAACGCTCCGTCCCCTTTACCGATCGGCCGTGCGATGGCGGCAACCGCGTTGCTCTCCGATTATGTCGAATTGCAGCAACCTGCCACCCGGCGGCAGGTCGCGGCGCTGATCAAGACGATCGGCTGTCCGCCCGAGCGCGAGGCGGCGGCCGCGCTCGCCGAGGACGCCTATACGGCAGAGGTTCTCGACAAGCGGGTGAGCGTGCTCGACTTGCTCGAACGCTTCGGCTCGGCGGACATGGCTCTGGGCGATTTCCTCGCCATGCTGCCGCCGATGCGCCCGCGGCAATATTCGATCGCGTCCTCGCCGCTCGCTGATCCTGCGGTCGCCGCGCTGACTTTGTCGGTGCTGGACGTGCCCGCGCTGGCCGGCGCCGGGCGGTATCGCGGCGTCGCCTCCACCTTTCTCGCCCGGCTGGAAGAGGGCGATCAGGTTGCGGTCGCGGTGCGGCCGAGCCAGGCGGGGTTCCACCTGCCTGACGATCCTGCCGGGCCGATCATCATGATCTGCGCGGGCAGCGGGGTTGCGCCATTCCGTGGCTTCATTCAGGAGCGTGCGATGCGCAAAGCTGCTGGTGAGCCGGTCGGCGAGGCGCTGCTCTTCTTCGGCATCCGCGATCCCGATGCCGATTTCCTGCATCGCGCCGAGCTGGAGCGCTGGCAGGCGGAGGATGTGGTCGCGCTACGCATGGCCTATTCGGCCCCTGCGGAAGGTGAAGTCACCTATGTCCAGGATGCGATCTGGCGCGACCGGAGCGAGGTAGCGGCCCTGTTCCGCGCCGGTGCGCATATCTACGTTTGCGGTGACGGAAAACACATGGCGCCTGCTGTCCGGGATGTGATGATCCGTATCTATCAGGACGCCATGAACATCGACCGCGCCGCTGCCGAGCGGTGGGCGGAAAGGGTCGAGCGTGAAGCCGTGCGCTATGTCGCCGACGTATTTGACTGAGTTTAAGCAGAAAATCGTCGAGTGCGACGAAATCAAAATTACGTCAATTCAGGGAACCAATCGGTTTCCAATAGAGTTGTTACGAGATGAAGCGATCAAACGTGAAAATGAATCCGCTTTGAACGCTGATTTTGTTCGAGGAGATGCTTATGTTGCAGATATTGGTTTGGCCGGCGCAATGACGCTCGCCGGCTCTCCGATGCCTCAGTCCGGTTCGCCGGTGGATACCGGCACCTCGTCGGCTAGTGACGTGGGGGTCTCTCCCACTGCGGCACAAAGCGGCCCCGCGTTCGTGGCGGCCGCATCCGACGCCAACCAATTCCAGATCAAGGCCGCGCAACTCGCCATCACGAAGTCGCAGCGCGACGATGTGAGAGCTTATGCGAAGCGCGTTCTTGCTGAAGCCCAAACTAGCCAGACGTCGTTGCTCGCCGCGCTTCGTAACAATGAGCGCACGATCAAGACGCCAGCCACCGCACTGTCGTCAGTTCGGACGGCCCAACTGAAGCTGCTGCAAGAGGCCCCACGCGGCGGCTTCGACAATCTTTATCTGACGCAGGCCAAGCAAGTTCAGAAGACGGCGTGGAGCGCCTACAAGGACTATGCCGAAGACGGCACCGACCTCGCATTGAAGCAGGTCGCGAGTACGGCGATGCCGACGATCGAGCAGGAGCTTGGCAGCGGCAAGGCGCTGATCCCGGCGGCGCTGGCCGGTGGATAACCGCCGCGATACGCCGTCGATCCCCGATCGACAGGCATGACCGTGTCGACGGCTTCATCCGCTTCGTTAGCCGTTCACGCCCTGTCGCCCGCGCGGATATGCCCCGGCCATGCCAGCCGGGGTATGCGTTCCGCCGATACCCGCGAGGAACGCGAATATGCCGCGATGATGCTGGAGGCGAGGCCCGCGCTTCTCCGCTATGCGCGCAAGCTGACCAACGAAACCACGGCGGCCGAGGATCTGGTGCAGGATGCGTTGCTGCGTGCCTGGGCGGCGCGGACCCGTTTTCAGCCGGGCACCAATTTCCGCGCCTGGCTGTTTCGGATCGCGCGCAACGCGTTCCTTTCGGGCCTTCGCCGCACGCGGCGACACGTCGGTTGGAACCCCGAGGCCCATGACAGGCTCATGATCTCGGCGCCGATGCAGGACGACGCCGTCTACCAGGCGGATTTCGAAAAGGCGTTGCAGCTATTGCCCGTCGAACAAGCCGAAGCCTTCCTGTCGGTGACCCGCGACGATACCCCTTACGCGGTCGCCGCCGAGCGGTTGGGCATCGAGCGGGGTACGCTGAGCAGCCGGGTTGCGCGCGCGCGTTCCACGTTGCGTATGCGGTGCCTTGACGATGACCTGGACGAGTTCGGCGGCGACACGGCGTTCGCGCGTGGCGAGCGGCCGGTTGCGTCGCGGCCAGACCGCTATGCGCAATGGAAGGCGTCGGGTTGCAGGATGATCGGATAAACGGCGGCCCGTGAGAGACGCTTCATCAAGCCTTTCGATGGGGGAATTATCGCGGAGCGCGCCGCGCGACCGTGAGCATGGCGACACGGTCGCGATCTGCCGCGACTGCGGGCTGAGTCAACGCCTCGTTCACGCGCCGCTGGTCGAGTGTGATCGCTGCGGCGCCACTCTGGAACGCCGGCGTGGTCGCAGCCTGCGTGCGTCGCTCGCACTGTCGATCGCAGTGCTCGCGCTGCTGATACCGGGCAATCTCGCCACCTTCCTCTCCACGGAAATTCTCGGCGTGTCCCGGCACAGCCACCTCGTGTCCGCGGCCGACGTGATGGCGAAAGACGGCATGGTTCTACTCGCCGCCTTCATCTTTCTGTTCGCGGTGCTTTTCCCGCTCGTGCGCTTTGCGACACTGACGGCGGTGCTCGGCGCCCTCGAACTCGGCCGGAATCCGCGCTGGCTCGGCGCCGCATTCCGAACCTCGGTGGTACTTCAGACCTGGGCGATGCCCGACGTCTTCCTGCTCGGCCTGGCGATCGCCTACGCGCGTCTTGCGAGTTCGATCAGCACGCATATCCACACGGGTGCGCTATGCTTCATCGCCGCCGGCATCCTGTCGCTGTTCGTGCGCGCGGTGCTCGACGAACAAGCGGTGTGGCGCCGGATTCTGCCCGACGCGGAAGGCGTATCCGGCGAGCACGACATCAACTGCTACACCTGCGAGATGGTGGTGCCTCGGGACCATGCGGGCAAGCCGTGCCCGCGATGTGGCGCAACCGTCACTCGCCGGCTGCGCGAGAGCCTGAGCCGCACCGTCGCGCTCACGCTGGCCGGACTGCTGCTCTACATACCGGCAAATCTGTATCCGCTCGCGACGCTGCCGATCGGGACCAAGCCGACACAATATACGGTCATCGAGGGCGTGCTGGATCTGGTCCAGGCAAAGCTCTGGGCGTTGGCCGGGGTGGTGTTCGTGGCGAGCTTCCTGATTCCAACGCTCAAGCTCGTTGGCCTGGGTTGGTGCGTCTTGTCGGTGCTGCGTCGATCCGACAAGCGGCTCGTGGCCAAGACCCGCGTCTACCGCGTGGTGGAGGAGATCGGCCGATGGTCGATGGTCGATCCCTTCGTGATCGGCTGCTTCGTGCCAGTGATGGGGTATAATGCGTTCATCTATGGACGCGCCGGCCCCGCCGCGCTGCCCTTCACGCTTGTCGTCGTGCTGACCATCATCAGTGCCAAAACCTTCGACCCGCGTCTCATGTGGGACGCCGCGGGGACTCAGAATGACAGATAGCGAAAAATCTTCGTTGCCCAGCGCGCGTGTCATACGCCGCCGTTGGCCTGGACTCGTCTGGGCGCTGCCGGTCGCGGCGTTGATCGTGGTGGCCTATCTGGGGCTTCGCGCGTTCGCGAACCGCGGCACAGATGTCACGGTGACTTTCGCAAGCGCGAACGGGGTGAGCCCCGGCGATACCAAGGTGCTTGAAAATGGTGTCGAGGTGGGGCGGGTGTCCGATGTTCACGTTGCGCGCGACAACCAGCATGTCGAACTGACGCTTCACCTCGATCAACGGGTAAAGCCCGCGCTGAACAGTCGGACCCGGTTCTGGATGGTCGGGGCCAATCCGAACATCACCGATCTCCAGTCGGTGAAGGCGGCGATCGCAGGCGTTACCATCGGCATGGAAACGGGCAGTGGCGGCATCCCAACGCGCCACTTCACGGGGCTCGACCAGACCCCGATCATCCCGTTAGGCGCCAAGGGCGGCCGCTATTTCCTCTTTGCCAAGACGCTGGGCGCGATCACGCGCGGCGCCTCGATCCGCTACCGCGGGCAGGAGATCGGCAAGGTGACCGACACCGCGATGGACGGCGTGGAGCGTTTCCGCATCGCGATCTGGATCGGCGCACCCTATCAATCGCTTATTCGCGAAGGCTCGGAATTCTGGGCGGCGAGTCCCCTCAAGGTCAAGCTCGCCGGCGGCGGACTTTCCACTCAGCTCGCGCCCGCGAGCGTGTTCCAGGGCGCGATCCAGTTCGACCTGCCGGACGACGACCGGGACAACGCCATCATGCCCGAGAAAACCGGGTTCGAACTGTTCGATGACGAGGACACGGCGGCGCAGGGACCAACCGGCCCCGAAGTCGCTTATGCGTTGCGTCTCCAAGGCCCAGCCGGCGATCTCGAGAAAGGCGCGCCCGTAACCTTGCTCGGCTATCCGGTCGGTCGGGTGCGGACCGCGCGGCTGGTGTTCGCCGCGGATGGCCGACCCTATACGGATGCCATCATTTCGCTATACCCCCGCAAGCTCGACGTCGCCTCGGCGCCGACACCAAGCAGCGATGGATGGCGCGGAGCGACGAACCTCGCGGTCAGCCGCTTGCTGCGGCTCGGCTATCGCGCGAAGCTCGCGCAATCGCCACCGCTGTTCGGCCCCCATTCGATCGCTCTGGTGCGCGACAGGGGCGCCAGGCCGACAGCGCTCGCATATGGGCGCGGTGCCTATCCGATCATTCCGGTGATCGAGGAGCGCAACAGCGACATCGACGATATTCTCGGAAAGATCGACCAGATCGTTACCAAGATAAATCGCCTGCCGCTGAATCAGATCGGCCACAATGTACAAGCCCTTACCGCGAATGTTCGAGACATCACCGCGCAGGTGAAGCCGAAGGTCGGGCCGCTGATCGACAAGTTGGACGCTACCGCCTCCGGCCTGGACGCCGCGGCGGCTGCGGCACGCACGACCCTGACCGGAGACGGTGCGAACCAGGGCGAAGGACTGCCCGATACGATCCGCCAGTTGAACGAGCTGGCGCGCTCGCTGCGGGCGGTGACGGATTATGTCGGGCGTCATCCCGAGGCACTGATCCGGGGCAAAGCAAAGGATAAGGTCAAGTGAGTCGGCGAAATGGCATTCCGGTTGCCCTGCTCGCGGGGACGTTGGCGCTGAGTGGCTGCGGCCACAGCCCTCAAACGCATCTGCTGACGCTCGATCTGGTCCCTCCCGTTTCGCCGCCGGCCGATTATTCGGCGCCGCCCGTCCGCGTGACGGCGGTGCGGATACCGGCCGCGCTCGACCGGCTGGAGTTCGTCCAGGCCGTCGCGCCCGGCGAACTCCAGATTCGGGATCAATATCGGTGGTCCGCCTCGATCGGTGAACTGGCGCGCGAAGCCCTTATGCGCGACCTGTCGGCACGGCTACCGAACGGATCGGTGCTGCCGCTCGACACTCCGGCCGTGAAGGGGAGCCGCCACGCCGACGTAGCGATCCTGGCGCTCACGGCGGCGCCGGAGCAAACGACGATGGACGCGATCGTCACTGTGGCGGTGGACGGTAGCGATCGGATCGTGCGGCGCCACGTCACATTGACGCAGAAACATGCGACGAACGCGCTGCCCGAGCGAATCGCCAGTGATTACGGCATGCTGCTGGGCAAAGTCGCCGACGAGATCGTTTTTATTGTACAGCTAATGCAAGCAGGAAAAATGTGATTTTGACGCAGAGTTTCATCACGATTCACTTGGCATAGCAAGTCCTGAGGAGCGCGCGCCCTGCTCGCCCGAACTGAATGCAATATTCAAGTCGTCGCTCCTGTGGATTAAAGAGCGATCTACCCAATGCCAACCGCTGCCATCCGTGGTGCGAACATGGTCGCCCTTACGATTACGCTCGCACGTGAGCCTGTTCCCTTTCCGCCAGTCAGCGAGATCGATCCAGTTACCGGCAAGTGCGCCGGCTTTCGTTGCTCGCGCTTCGGTAAATGCAGCTTCGTATCGCGCGCGGCGATCGGAATCATGAGCGAGATATTGCGGGCGCGGAACCGCGCACCCGGACGTCGCGCAGCTCGAAATATTTTTGTTGGATCGGCATGGTTATCCCTGACTGGCCTATCCCCAATACAGCTAACTGGGGAAAATCGGGTACCGGCTTCTGCAACAAGGGGCGCAAAGGGTCGGAATTGTCAGCCATGACACTTTACCCAGCGTTTCTAGGTAAAGTGTCACGGATGGCACCTAATGGTTGTATGGTGGCTCGGTGCACAGACTAGGCTTGTAGAGGTTCAGGATCCCCATTTTGCCCGAAGGTGTCATTGACGCCTTGGATGGATCGCTTCGTATGGACGACATGCAAGACTGATCACAGCTTCTCCGCGATGATCTACCTTGCCGCAGCCATCATCAACTCACGATGGATCCGCCCAAGGCCTAGCCTGCCTCACGGCCGGGTTAATCTGAGTGAGGCGCGTTCGGTCACTTCGTCGAACCACGCCGGGAGATTTGGTCGACCTTCCTTCGTTTCGTGATAAACGCCTCTAAATTCGATCCATTCGATCGCGCAGACTAGCGCCAGATGGCCGATGTGGAAGTTTGGTTCGAGGTAACTCGGATCCGCCTCGATCGCATCGAGCGCTGAGATGATCTTCCGCTTATGTGCATCACGCCATTCCTGCCACTGGAGGTGTTCCGGTCTAATGCCTTCGAGACGGCAGACGACACCGGCTTCCATAATGCCATCGGCCTGTGCCTGCAGTGTCAGCGCACGCCACCTGGAAGCGTCCTGAGGAAATAAGCGAGGTCCTGCCAGCGAATCGAAATATTCCGCGATGACAATCGAGTCCGCAATGTGGCTACCGTCGTCGAGAACGAGGACGGGCACCTTTCCCAACGGGTTCTCTTTTGTCAGCTCAGGAATGAAATTGGTGGGAACGGTCAACTGCGTGATCTCGCAAAGTTCGACCTCCTCCTCAAACCCCAGCTCAATGATTGAGGCGCGCGCCTTCCGCGCGAATGGCGAAGCCTTCGTGTAAAACAGCTTCATCGACATACCTTCCCCGTGTCATTTTGAACGATCTCGCGACCATAGAAATACAGAGCGATCGGCTTGTTCTCGATTAATCGTGCCCGCCATTCTTAGCGTCGAACCAGGGCCCGCCATGCTCAACGCGCGCTTTTGTCGAGGCCTGCGCTGCCGAGCTGTGCTCACTTGCTCTCAGCACGGCGGCGCTCACGCATATACTCGGGGTTATCGAGTCCCATTGAAGCGTCCCTCGAGCGGCCATGTGCGCACTGCCACCGGTAGACGCGTCACTGCCGGTTGCCTTCAGCGCGGCCTCTCGCGGGCGCCCGACCGCTGCCTGGGCGGTAGCGATGGTCGCGCGGTCTGACGCGGAAATAGGTCTCGTCTGATACCGCGCCGCCGAGGCGAGCCGCTTTCGAGGCGGCGACGCTCGCGTATATTCTCGCGATCATCGAGACCCATCCAATGTTTCCTCACGCGGTCGCGGTCGCGAGCGCGTCGCTGAGCGACGCCTCGCGAAGATGACCGATGGCCGCCAAGGCGGTTGAGATGGTGGGCCGAGCCGAGGCCGGGATACGGATCGTCTGGTAGCCGGCGCGCGCGGTCATCGCGTCGCGCTCCCGGTCTTTGCGTGCGTCGTGCGTCCGGTCGTCGAGTTCGACCAGAGCGACGATCTTGCCGGTCGTCGGATCGAAGATCACGAAATCAACGATCTTCTGCGAAAACGCATTGCGATCGGCCGGTGTCGATCGCCGTCCCACCTGTCCGGGGACCGTGAGCAGCGCGCCCATAGCGACCTGGGCATGCACCCGATACATGGGGAGCACTTGCTCGAGCGCTGCCAACATCGCCTGCTCGCGCCTGGTCATGAACGCCTTGGCCACAGGAGCTGGCGTCGACGAGGCGCCAGCTCCGTTGAGCGCCCTGGCCAACACAAGCGCGCACAGAAGGAGTATGGTCGAACCGACCGACAGAAGACCGAGCTCCTGCGTCAATTGGTGCATGTCTGTTCCTCCGCACTGGGTAAGGAGCGCCGCCTCAGAACCAGCCGTCCTTGCGGCCTTCGTTGCTGTCCCGCAGCGTGCGGCCGTCGACCGCCGAGCGGCGGATTTCGAGCTCGACCTGGTCGCCCTTGCGGCGCGTGCGAAAATCGGCGTTATTGAGTCCGTTGCGGCGGGCATAATCCTCGGCCGCTTTTTCGCTGCCGAACTTGCCGCCTTCATCGAAATCCCATGCCATCTATCGTCTCCTTGGTTGGGCCGGCACCGCGCCGGCGGTTGAGCGTCACAAATCGAGGCCGAGGCTGCGCTCCGGCAGCGGCGGCAGTAGGTCGCCCCCCTTCAATCCTGGGTCCGGTTTCAGATCGGGGGGTGCCTTGAGGTCGGTGGCCTTCGCCGCAGCGGCGGCCGGCGCGATCGGTCCATCCGGCACCGGTGGCAGATCGGCGAGAATATCGGGGTGATCGGCCAGGTTGACGCCGTCGATCGGGCCGGGGTCGAACTTGGCCGGCGGCGTCGATGCCTTCTTGCCGTCGATATCGAGCCGTCCGACCGTCTCCAGCGCGGAGGTCTTGTTGCCGGGATTGAGATCGAGCTGGCGCTCGAGTTTTTCCCGGTTGTCCACCACCATCGTCAGCTCGTCGCGGACGCGCGTCACGCCGACGTTGAACAGGCGCTGGTTCGACAGATTGCGCTCGCGGCTGTCCATCACCGTGATGGCTTTGTCGGTGGTGATGCCCTGGGCCATGTGCATGTTGAGCGCGTAGGCAAGGTCGAGCCGCGACAGCATCGGATCGCCGAGATCCAGCGTCAGCCGCTGCTGCCCGGCGGTCTCCACGGTCACGCCATTGGCATCGACCGTCAGCACGCGCGCCAGCGCGGCGTTGTGGAGATCGCGCGGCTTGTCGTTGGCGGTCCAGCGGATGCGGTCGCCTTCCCGCACATGGAGGTCCTTTTTCTGGGTGAGCTCGTGCCGGTCGCGTTTCTCGGTGGGTGACAGCTTCTGTGGGTCGATGCGGATCTTGCGGCGGCCATCGCTGAGCTCGACCCTGCCGTTTGGCAGCACGCGCGCGACGTCATACCGGCCTTTCCCGAGGCCGATGTCCTGCGCGCCGCCGCGGCCGACATCGAGCGTCATGCCCGGTCGGTAATTGTCCGCGTAGCGCAGCTCCTCGCGTGTCAGATTGATGCGCTCGTAAACGGTGAGGTGGATCCCCTCCCCTCGCACAATGCCCTCAGCCGCCAGGCCGTCCTGGATGCGCTGATTGATGATCGCCCGCGATTCCCGGCCGGACGCGAATACCGCAGTCGCTTCACGGTCGCCCGCCTCGAGCGCCAGCCACATATCGGCGGCGGTTTCCGGCGCGCTCGCGCTTTCGCGGACGTTGTCGCCTAGGACCTTCATCGCCTCGCCCGCCTTGCCGACATTGGCGAGCGCCGCGACGGTCCGCAGCGTATCGGTGCGCTGGCGGATATTCTCATCCATCCGCGCCATGGTGCCGCCGGCCGCCTGGATCATGGCGAAGGATTTGCCGGCGTCGATCGAGGAGAGCTGCTGACGATCGCCGACCAGAACGAGCTTATCGACGCCCAGCGCTTCCGTGATCCGGTGCAGCTTCAGCATGTCGTTGCTCGAGACCATGGAGGTCTCGTCGACCACGAGCATGGCGCCTGCGAACTTTGCCTGGGCTGCCTCGAACCTCGGCGTGTCGCGCTCGGTCACGAACCGTTCGTTGGCGAGCACGAACGAGGCGATCGTCTGGCTCTTGATGCCGGCTCCTTCGGCGAGGTCGGCGACCATCTTGTTCTGGAAGGCGAGGCCCAGAATCTCTCGCCCTTCGCTTGCCGCGACCCGCGCGACGCCCTGCAACATCGTCGACTTGCCCGCGCCTGCGACGCCCTGGACGGTGACCGTGCGATCTTCAGACGACAGGATCAGCGTCGCGGCCGCCAGCTGCCCGGCATTGAGCGGGCGATCGGCGGCCGCCTGCAGCCGTGCGGGCGCATCGGCGGCGTGGACGATCGAAACGGCTCTTCCCGCGCCGGCCTCGACTGCCTTGAGGATGCTCTCTTCGGTGCGGAGCGCCTTCTGCGTGGTGACCATGCTCACGCCTTTATCGCCGGCGCGTGCGACGCCGGGGATCAGCTGCCGGTTCTGGATCAACTGACCAATGCGGTGCTCGACGGTGTCGATCGTCACGCCCTTTAGTCCAAGATCGAGCGCGGTCTTAGCCAGCAGGTGGACGTTGAACGCTGCTTCGCGCTCGGAAAGGATCCGGACAGCGGACGCGACTGCGAGTTGCGAGCGGGCGGTCGCGGGAGACTGGGTGACACGTGCGAGCCCCGAATCGACCAATGGATCGTGCCCGCGAAGGAAGCCGCCGACCAGGTCGCGCGCGCCGGCGATCGCCTCGCTGACCGCGCGGAACCCGCGCTCGAACCGGCTATCGCCTACGCTTTGAGCGGAGCGCGCCTCAGCCGAAGCGAGCAGGCCCTTGCCGTCGAAGCCGAGCGCCGCCGCCTTGTCGATCCAGCCTTTAAGCAGGCCGTCGCGGTCATCGACATTGAGCTTGGGATCACGGGTGTTGGTGGTGACCCCGTCACGGCCCTTGGCGGAGACGATGCCGAGCTCAGCTGCCTTTTCGAGGATCGCCTCACGGCGCTGGCTAAAGGCGTCGATCACCGCCTTGGGCACGCCCGCAATCTCGAACGTGCCGTGCTTGCCTTTAAGCTCAACCTGGTAGCCGAGCTTCTCGATGCCGGCCCGCAGATAGGCGTGGTAGATGGCGCCGATCGTGGTGTTGCTGCTCCAGATCTTGTCCGCGTGGAGCGCCTGCCATTTGCCATCGGGCATCCGGGTCAGATTGGCGACGACGGCATGGACATGGGCCTGCGGATCGAGCGCCCGGCTCGTGTCGTGCTGGAACAGCGCATAGACCAGATTGCCGGTCTGAACCGGGACCTTCCGGCCCTCCACATCCTTGCGGCCCTCGGCGAGATTCTTCTCGACCCAGGCCATGGTTTTCTGGACCGCGGCCATGTTGGCCGCGAGCAGGCGTTTGTCGCCGGCAACATAGCCCATGAGCGACACCGATTTGGGCGCGGAGAAGGTGAGGTCGACGCCGTTGCGGCGGTTCTCGACTTGCGCCACGCCCTCACCTGACGGCAGCGTCCCGCTCAGGATTTCCTCGAAGGCCTGTTTCGAAACCTCGCCTTCGAGGCCGAGTGTCTCGGCCCCTGCCCCGCTCCATTCGCTCTGCTCGGCAGAGCCGTCGGCGGTGTAGTAATTGTCCTTAAAGTCGTCCTTCGCGAAATAGTTCGCGGCACCCGAAGCGGAGCGGACCGAGGCGACCGAGAGCATCGCCTAGATCCCCATGTCCATGCCGTCGGAATCGCGGCCGCTGGCAAAACCCTCTCTCAGTTCGACGAGGGTCTGATCCTCCACCTGGGGTCCGCGCGGTTGCGCATCGCGACCGTTTCGGCGTTCGTCGCTGGTGCGCGTACCGGCGGCCTGGTCCTCGGGCTTGTCGCGCGCCGCCTGCGCCTTGTCGGCCGCGTGGGTTGCGGGGGTCGTCTGCTCGTTGCGATCGTCGCTGCGCTGTGCGGCGCGCATCGTCTCGGCATTCTCCTCCTCGGTCGGGGTGAAAAGGATCCGCGCCGCCATCTCCTTGGCGAGATTGGTCGCCTCGACCACCTCCTCGACGATCTGGACGGCGCCATCCCGTCCCCCTGCCTCGCCTCCTGCGCCGCCTTCTTCGGCGAATACTTCTTCTCCGCGCCTTGACCGCACGGGGGTCATATTGGGTCGCGCGACGAAGCCCTGCGCGACCTGAGGATAGTCCTTCCATTCGAGCAGAATCCGCGCCGCCGGAAAGCCGTCGGGAAATTTCACGAAGCCGTGCATGGATGGCAGGTTCGTGATGTCGTCCGCGATGACGAGGGGCTCGACCTGCTTGCGTGGGGTCAGCGTCGAAGCATCGCGCGTGTTGTTGTACCCATAGCTATAGGCCTCATCCATCTGGCGCACTTCGCGGTTGCCGATGTAGCGCGCGCACTGCTCGGCCGTGTCGAGATCGGCGGTCGCGAGGATGAGCTTCGAGCGGGCGAGCGAGGCAAGGTTGCGAGCGCCCTGTTCGCCATAAACCTCGACCAGTTTTTCGAAGCTGTGGATGCCCAGGATCATGGCGCCGCCGAACGCGCGCGCGGTCTGGAGGCCATTCTCGATCGCGGGCAATTTGTGGAGCGCGCCGAGCTCATCGAACATGAACCACATGCGCAAGGAGCGGGTGCGCGGCATGGTCATGAGGCGGTTGATGCACAGGTCCATCCAGAGCGTCAGCAGCGCCCGGTTCATCGGCAGATCGACATAGTTCGACGTGATGAAAAGGATCGCGCCCGGCTTCTTCTCGCCGGTGATCCAATCGCGGATCGAGAACTGCTCACCTTCGTCGGGCAGGAAGCGCAGGACCTGCGCATTGGTGTTGAACACGGCGCGGATCGATTCCGCCATCCGGGCGGCTTCCGGGGCGGTCAGCGGGTCAGCGATCGTGTTGGCGAGGAAGCGGTGAACCCGCTTCAGGTCCGCCGTCATGAGGTTCTCGCTGAGGGCCAGATTGGTGGTTTGTCCACGCTCCTGCAGCCGGATGCACATCTCGATGAAGAGCGTGCGTGCGGCGAGCGCCCAGAAGGGTTCGGACGAACCGCCGTCGGACGGAATCAGGGCCGCGGCGGCAGCGGTGAACTCGCTATGCGTGCGGCAATCGTTGAAGATCGACCAGGCCGGGCAACGCTCGTCCATCGGGTTGAGAATCGTATCCCGCTCGGGATCATAGAAGGCTTCGACATAGGTGCCGGTCAGGTCGAAGATGACGGCATTGTCCTGGCGCTCGCGCATCTGGGTAACGAGGCTGCGTAGCTCGGTCGTCTTGCCCGATCCGGTCGTGCCGATGAGCATGGTGTGGGATTGCTCCATGCGGTGCGGATAAGGCACGCTGGCGAGCGAATAGGGATGGTGGATGCCGCCGGATTTTCGCTCGGCGAATGCCAAGCGCAGCACCGCCGGAGTGCTCAGTCGCGGGAAGAGTTGACGCGCATCTTCCTCGAATTTGGCGGCGTTGTGCTGGGCGATTTCGGCGAAGAGGACATCGCGCTCAACCAGCATCGCGCCGCGTTCGTGACGCTCCTGGAGGATGGTTTTGCCGCGCCGCCGGGAGATGTCGACGAACCAAATCGTGATCGGTGTGATGACGAAAACCGAGACGAGAACCGAGCCGATGAACGCATGGACCGTGGTTGCCCACGCCTTCTGGACGGCGGGGATATAGGGCACCGCCGGCATGATCGTTTTGTATATGTCGCCGTTCGGCAACGTGACGTTGACGCGCTTGTTGGGATTGAGGTCGACCCAGTTCCAGAGCGCCGAATAGAGCTTCATGCAGACGAGCTGGAATCCGTGCTCGTCGAGGCGTAGCGAGAGGATGATGAACCAGGCCGCGAGGAAGGCGAAGAACCAGGCGATGATGGGCAGCTTGGCGCCCGAAAACCACATCAGCATCTCATGGGTGAGGAGCTGGCTGCCGCGTGTAAAATTGCCCGAGTTGCGCTGCACGCGACCCCGCGCGCTATGGTGGGTCAGCGGAATGTTTTTCCCGTTCGAGCGGATGTCCTCACGCGCCATGATATTGGACCAGGCGCTTGTCGGTTTCGGCAACGAGACGGTCGCGGAGCTCGGGATATTGCTCGCGGATGATGATGTCCAAGGCGAGCTGTTGGAACTCGCTGATCCTGGCAAGACGCCGGTGGCTGGCGGTCAGCAGATCGGACGAGGACAGGAAGACGTCGAGCGCCGACCGAATGATGTCGGCGACGCTGAGCTTACGCTCCGTAGCGATGGCGCTGAGGCGGTCCCACTGGGTCCGCTCGAGCCGCACATTATAGTGCCGGTAACTGGTAGCCAAGACCAACCTCCTAGCAGGGAGGCTGGTGGGGACTGAAGAAGGACAGACTTATAGCCTAGAGCGTGGCGGGCAGCAAGTTGATCGTCGATGGCTGAACCATCGTAGTCGCGCGTACTACGCCGAAGCGGCGGATTTCCGTGGGTTTTACGCGCCGCAATGGCTGTACTACAATGTAGTCGCCCCTCCGCCCGCGCTAACGCATTGCACTGCAATGGAAAACCTGCACCTACAGGTGCGTAGGGTGTGCTAATCCTAAGAGACCGATTCCTTGTCCCTGGGTCGATCTGTTGATGTCTGCTGGGAGCCGTTGACGGGTCCGGCGGGGCACCGCGCCGCCGTTAGGCGGAAGGCGCAAAGCGTCTGCGCGAAGCAGCAGGCTTTGCGATCGGGGCGAGGCAAGCGAAGCGATGCCTCCCCTCATGCGCGCCGGGACCCAAGTCCCGAAGCGCGCCTCAACGAGGCCACCGGCGCCGTTGGTCAGGCGAGGATCGTTACCCGAACGGGCGGAGACAAGGCGCATGCCTTGGCTCCGTGAGCTTTGATCCCGGCTTCCGTTCGGGACGGCGCGATCTCTAGCGAATAGAGCCGTCATCGGGCGGTACGCCCGATGCGCCCCCGCCCTCAATCCCGTCTTTCGACACGCGGTCATTGGCGTTATGATGATCGGGTTCATAGCCCGATCAGCGTTGAACAAGAGGCCCTTATGGCAAAGACATTGGAGCAGGAGCGCTTGGCGCTCGAAGAGGAAGCGCGCCGTCTCGAAGAGCGGCGCCGGCGCCTGGAAGAGAAGGAGCGCGAGCAGGCGATTTCAACGATCGAAAAGAGCGGATTGCTGAAGCTCGACGCCAAAAGATTGGCGGCACTGACCGAGCGCATCAAGGCCCTCGGAATCGACGCCGTCGAGAAGCGGTTGGCAGCCTGATACCCACCCGCCGCGCCGAAGGCGCGACGGACATGGGGGGTTCGATGCCCCCCATGTCCGTTCCTCTCCCAGCAAAAAAAAGGGAGAGGCCGTAGCCCCTCCCCTGATCGTTTTAGAACTCGTCCGACATCCGGCCGGGGACCGTGTGGACCACCCGGTCGATGAGCGTCATCGGCAGCGCGTTGTAGTCGCCTTCGTCGATGGCGACGTAGCGCCCGGGCGCGTCCTCGATGACGTGCTGGTCGAAGAAACTGTGCAGCGCGCGGCGCTCTGCGAAGGCCAGCGCGGCGAGATAGTTGGCGGTGTCGGCGTGGGCGGCGGTCAAGATCGTCTGCATGGGTTCCTCCTGTCGTCTTGAATGACAGGGGAATGGACGTCGTTGAGGGAGCCGCCGGGTCAGGGACGCCGGCATAGCCGGCGCCGCGAAGCGGCGGTGGGGGCCACGATTTTCTTCGGCGGCCACCGCCGCCGAAAAGGAGCACCGCCGCTCGATCCGCCGAAGAAAATGGTGGGGCCCCGCCGTCCTTGACGCGGCGGCTCGCTCAACGACACACTCGGAATTCTGTGAGAGATTTTATCCTCTGATGGGAGCGCAAACGGTTGTGCTTGGCGCCATCAGGAACTCGCTTATGTGGACTGGCTAAGCCTGTTGCTCGCGACACTCCTGAGCCAGAGGCTGTTCGCCAGAAACCAGACGATCAGAACCGCCACGAACAGGCGGTTGGTGACCCCGTAAGGCGCGCCCCTGTGCAGGGTGAGATATTGTGCCACGAAGGCGAGGATCATGGCGCCAGCAAGCGCCAATGCGGGCGCCCGGTGACGCTTCCACTGCGTGTCGCGGATGTAGCTCACGCTCAGGCAGATCGATGAGAGCATGATGCTCACGATGTTTACGAGAAAGCTGATCGCGTGAATGTCGCCCGTTCGGGTTGACGGGGCGGTTTCGAGATCGGTCGGGAACAGCGCCGTGACGATCAATCCGACAGATGCGACGATTAGAAGGCCCGCGCCCGCCCTGCCGAGCCACGATGTTGGACCCATCCGGAAAAGGCCGATCGCCAATGCCAGACAGCCCAGCGAAATCGATAGAAAGGCGCTCGTCATGACCAAGCCGAAGGCACCGACGGCATAGTCGCTGATCATGTGGTCCACGATCGTATAGTCGGGACGCAGGATGTGCATCGTCACGAGCGCGGCGGTGAAATAGGAAAAGAGTAGAAGCGCCGCTGTAGCGAGCGAAATGACGTTGCGTGTTCGAGGATCGGAACGCTCTTTCATAGCCTGCTTTCCCGCTCATCCGTGTCCCCGCAGAGTATGGCATTGGTGATTGCTTGCAAGCGGGATGGCCCCGTCTCAAACATTGGTACGCAGGCCTTCCCCGACATTTCGGGTCGCCATCAGAGCACTGCGCCGTCTGATCGATACTGCTTGTTGGTGCCGATTGGCCCAGGTGGAAGTGACCTTCCGGTTGGTTCGGACAGGACGCTGTGTTACTTCCGTCCGGCGCTGTGAAACGGGCAGCGCCGGGACTGGTAATCCCGTCAAGAACGGCAACTCGGTGTGATCTCACGCCGGGGTGCCTGCGCATATGTCCAGGTGCCTCGGCACTAAAAGCGTAGGCGCATGTCTTGACGTGTTACCAGCCCCGGCTCCCGCGCCCAGTGCGCGGGAGTTGTTGGGCGGGCGCATCGACACTTTCGCCGGGAGGCGGCGCGCCTGGATGGGCCAGATGGATCTCTACGAAAAGGACCCGGTCATCACGCGGGCGGTCGCGTTGGCGCTGATGCGGCAGGCGCTCGCGCTGCTCGATGCAGTCGGCGAAACCGGACCGGCCGTACATTTGCAGATGGCGGTCGATACCATGAAGGGACAGCTGCGAACGCCCCGCTCCGAGCCGCCGAACATCAACTGAGTGCTTCGAGCCCGTCGCAGCTCTGAGGAACAGTCATCCATGACAACTCTCGATTGGCGTCCGGTCCGGGTAGTACGCAAAACCGCGATCGAGCCGGCTGCCAGGCGGGAGCCGGACCTTTGGCCGGGCAGGCAAAAAAAGGGCGCACCGGCAGTGCGGCGCGCCCTCCTTCATCGGCGGGGTGTGGACGGAGGCTATGCCCATTCCAGCCAGGAAGTATCATCGGCGTCTGGGGTCGCAAGCAGCTGATCGAGGCGATCCAGATAGGGGGTGACGCCGCGCTCGGCAGCGCGCCGTCTGACGGCCGGATTGGCGAGCCGCGCGCGGATCGTTTCGACCGGGATTTCACCGACGTCGTCGGGGCGCAGCCCGAGCCCTTCGAGCAAAGCGTGGGCGTTGGCAGAACCGAGATCGAGTTCCGCGCCGGCGTCCGACGTCATCGCGACCCGCATCCTGATCGTGCCGGTCTCCTCGATCCGGAAGACGCTGACACGCCGCACCCGGAATTGCGCTTCTTCGACGACGCTGATCACGTCGGTTTGAAAGTCGAAGACGCGAGCGATGGCAGCGAGCGCGATCGGGCAGACGCGCGCCTCGAAATGATAGGAGAGGAACTCATCCTCGGCGGCATCTGGGTCCAACAGGACGGTTTCGGTCCGCACGCTTTCCTCGCGCAGGAACGTACGGAAAGCGGCGAGCTGGCGGGCGTTGATGGTGGCGATCGGCCCTTCCCGGTCGTCGGCGGCAGTGGCGATACGGAATGTGATGGACATCTCGTCCTCCCTTGTTGAACCGCCTCGCCTCACCCCCTCTTCTTTATCCGCCCAGGCGGGATCGATCGGCACCGCGGATTGCGTTCGGGAGCGCAAAAGCGCTCAGTCCCGGCGACGCGAAGGGGCTCGATGCCCCTGAGCGCCGCATGTCGACGCAAAGAAAAGAGGAGAGGCCCCGGCCGAAGCCAGAGCCTCTCCAGGAGCGCTCACGCCCGCTGTGCGGTGCGCTGGTGCGCGAGGCGGACGATGTGCAGCGGCACGCCGGCCTGCCGCAGCTTCTGGGCGAGGTTCTGCTGGATGCCCGAGCCTTCGCAGATGACGGCTTCGACTGGCTTCAGTCCAAGGATCCGGTCATTGCGGACAAAGGCGGCGCGGTTCCCCTGACTGCGGTCGAGGCGGAACTGGATGACCTTCACACCGCGCGAGGCGGCCCATGCGTGTGCCACCGCATCGCAGCCCTTGGCCTGCGCGGTGGTTGCCAGGATCATCTCGGGGATGCGCGCCTTGATGCTGTCCAGACCGTCCCAGAGCAGGTCGGCATCTTCCCACGCCTGACCTCCGGAGAAGGCCACCACCGGCCCCTCGGGCGCGAACTGCTCGCGGCGTTCCCGGGCACGCGAGGCGAGATAGTCGCGGGCGTCGATCATCGAGGCATTGAGCGCGCTCGACACCCGGCTTCCCCGCACCGGCGAGAACGGCTTTCCGGTTTCGACGCGGTACATTTCGGCAGCATGGTCGCGCATGCATTCCATCGCCTCCCGGCACCCCTGCAGCGTCTGGCAGAGCAGCTGCGTGTCCTCCAGTTCGGTCGCGTAGATTTCGGAAGGGTCGTAAG
>Ga0247735_1000189_pt1 | contig 27111 bp, 24 predicted proteins | sample UWRJL178409R2_FD_180934 | JGI IMG/M metagenome (GOLD analysis project Ga0247735, IMG submission 180934) | Plant litter microbial communities from Arlington Agricultural Research Station in Wisconsin, United States - UWRJ-L178-409R-2 | ecosystem: Environmental > Terrestrial > Plant litter >... | reverse complement strand
ACAGCCGACCGCCCACTTTCGTTTCACTCGATTGCGCGTTCTGTCGCTTGCGACCCGCTCTGGTCGCACGTTTTCAAGACTAATCGGTCTGGAGAATGCCCGTGGCGACCTTCCGCCCGACGGCGGTGTTAAATTCCGTGAGTTTTACGAAAGTTCGTCCGATCCCGGCTTTCTCCCCTGACCAGCCCCTCTAGGCGCCGCGGATCGGCCGCCGTGGCGCACACCATAGTGGCCGAACACTGCGAAAGCGGCGGATGCTCCCTCGCCCGATGTCGCCCGGGCGTGGCGGCTGCCGCACCTGCCGGGCTACACCACGGTAAATCCGGTCGCCAAGGCCCCGCGGCCAGGGGAGGGGAGCGGATATACTCGTCAAACGATGGACGACCCGCCTCCTAGTCGCTCGGCCATGCGCCGGCCAGTTTTGTTCCCGCCGACCCGCCCGGTCTTTCCTGCTCCCGGGGGCGTCGATGTATGAGTTGACGATGCTCGGTATCGGTATCCTGCTGACCATCGGCACGGGCTTTTTTGTCGCCTCCGAGTTCGCCCTGGTGAACCTCGACCGTTCCGACCTCGAGCAGCGTGAGGCGCGGGGGGAATCGAACCTCGGTATTACCATCGGGGCGCTGAAGATCACCTCGACGCACCTTTCCAGCGCGCAGTTGGGTATCACCCTGACAACGCTGCTGACGGGCTACACCCTCGAGCCGGCGTTGAGCACCATCCTGGCCGGGCCCCTCGCCGCCCTCGGGCTGCCCGAGGCCGCCATCCCCGCGGTCGGCACCGTGATCGCGATCGTCATCGCCACCCTGGTCTCGATGATCATCGGTGAGCTTGTGCCGAAAAACCTCGCCCTCGCGCTTCCCCGCGCCACCGCGAAAATCGTGATCCCCTTCCAGGTCGGCTTCACGATGGTGTTTCGCCCGGTTGTCTCCCTGCTGAACAACACCGCCAACATGATCCTCCGCTCGATCGGTATCGAGCCGAAGGAGGAGCTCAGTTCCGCACGTACCGCGGAAGAGTTGACTTCCCTGGTTCGGCGATCGGCGACCGAGGGCAGCCTCGACCGCGACACCGCCACGCTGCTCGCCCGCACCCTGACCTTCTCCGCACACACCGCCCAGGACGTGATGACCCCGCGTCCCCGCGTCAAAAGCGTCGACCGCACCGACCACGCCTCCGACGTCATCGACCTCGCCCGCTCCACCGGGTTCTCCCGGTTTTTGGTACTGGATGACAGCATCGACGAGGTTGTTGGCCTTGTGCACGTGAAGCAGGCCGTCGCCGTTCCCCGGGCAAAACGCTCCGAGGTCCCGGTATCGGCGCTGCTGTCGGAACCCCTGCGGGTACCGGAGACGATGAAACTCGACGTGTTGCTCGCGGAACTTCGCGGCCGCGGCTTCCAGATGGCCGTGGTTGTAGATGAATACGGTGGAACTGCTGGGGTGGCCACCCTCGAGGACCTGGTGGAGGAACTGGTCGGCGAAGTTTCCGACGAGCACGACCGCACCAAGGCCGACGTTGTGCGCAGCCGCGACTGGTTCACCTTCCCCGGCATCCTGCGCCCAGACGAACTCCTCGAACGCACCAGTGTGCGTGTGCCGGAGGAGGGACCGTACGAGACCGTAGCCGGCTGGCTGATGAGTGAACTCGGCCGCCTTCCCCTGGTCGGCGACACCATCACGGTCGACACCGGGATCTTCCGGATCGAACGCCTCGAAGGCCGTCGTATCGACCGCGTGCGGTACACCCCAACCGCGGAGATCGAACCCGCTCTGCCCGAACCCAAAAACACGGACAGGGCCGAGGCGAACGAAGCAAAATCAGCGGCGAAGCTGCAGGCGAAAGAGATCGCCAGGGCCGCCGCCCGCATCAAAGCCAATGCGAGGAGCACCGCGACCGTGCACGTCAAAGCCGAAGCGAAAGTGCGGGCGGATGCTTCTGCGCGAGCCGACGCGACTTCCCCGTCCCTTTCTGGCGGACGCGATGATTCCGCAGAGGGGCAAACCCGATGAGCGACTGGTGGGGCATCGCCTGGCTGGCCATCCTGCTCGCGATCAACGCATTTTTTGTCGGCGCGGAATTTGCCATTATCTCGGCGAGGCGGTCGCAGATCGAACCGCTGGCCGAGTCCGGCTCACGGTCGGCGAAAACGGCGCTCTGGGCGATGGAACATGCCACCCTGATGCTCGCGGCGAGCCAGCTGGGGATCACCGTGTGTTCGCTGCTGATCCTCAACGTCTCCGAACCCGCCATCCATCACCTGATCGAACAGCCGCTGCACCTGGTCGGACTCAGTGAGGACCTCGTGGGTATCGTCTCCTTTGTGGTAGCGCTGCTGCTGGTGTCCTTCCTGCACGTCATCCTCGGCGAGATGGTGCCGAAGAACCTCTCCTTCTCCGTTCCGGAGCGCGCCGTGCTGCTGCTGGCACCGCCACTGGTGTTTATCGCCCGCATCTTCCGTCCGATCATCGTGGCCCTCAACGCCACCGCCAACGGGGCGCTGCGGCTGGTCAACATCGAGCCGAAGAGCGAGGCGAACAGCGTGTTCACCGTTGACGAGGTGGCGAACATCGTGGCGCAGTCGACCAGGGAAGGCATCCTCACCGACAGCACCGGTGCGCTGAACGCTGCTTTCGAATTCACCACCAAAAAGGCGCAGGACGTCGCGGTCGGCATGGCCGACCTTGTCACCCTGCCAGAGGAGGCAACCCCCGCCGAGGTCGAACGGGCGGTGGCCCAAAACGGGTTCTCCCGTTACGTACTGGTGAATTCCTCGGGAGACCCGACCGGCTATGTGCACCTCAAGGACGTCTTGGACCTCGACGGGGACGAGTTCACCGAACCCGTCCCGCCCAAAAGGATCCGCCAGCTGATCTCCATCTACCGGGCAGCCGACCTTGAGGACGTGCTTGCGACCATGCGGCGCTCCGGTGTGCATGTTGCCCGCGTCTTCGACGAGGACGGAAACACCAAGGGTGTGCTTTTCCTCGAGGACATCATCGAAGAGTTGGTCGGCGAAGTCCAGGACGCCACCCGCCGGCACTAGCCCGCGTTGGCCGCCGTCGGGGAGGACCAGTCTGAAGCCGGAAGCACTGCGGCCTCGAATACCCGCCGCGCGCCGGCGGGCATCGCTGAGGCGAGACCGATAATCGCCACCGCGTCCTCCGGGTCAATGCCGCCGGTGCGCACGGCGAACGTGGTCAGCGGCAGGTCAGGCTCCGACAGGCCCGCGGCAATCCGCTGCCGATCGGCGCCGGTGAGCAGAGGCGCGGCAGCGGCCGGTCGACGATCCCGATAGGCAGCGATCGCCGTGGAGATCTGGGCAGACCGCCCCGGTTCGATGGCCGGGGCGGTGGGGTGCAGGTCATGCCGTGAATTCGTCATGCCTGAAGTGCACCCCGGACCACTGACATTCCGTAGGGGAGTCCGGATCAGTGGCGCCACTGGGCACGTTCGTACTGGCCGGGCCAGTAGTCGATCTCGACGCCGAGTTCGTGGGCCGCGCGCAGGGCGAAATGCGGGTTCCGCAGCAGTTCACGGCCGAGCATCACGGCATCGGCCTTTCCGGAAGACACAATCTCCTCTGCCTGCGCAGCCTCGGTGATCAGACCAACGGCACTGGTACTGACCTCCGCGGTCGAACGCACAAAATCGGAGAACGGAACCTGGTAACCAGGGCCGAGCGGGATTTTCACCCCACTGATATTGCCGCCGGAGGACACGTCGATGAGGTCGGCCCCGGCCTCGTGTGCCCAGGCTGAGACGATCGCGGTCTGCTCCTGGTCCCAGCCGCCGTCGGCGTAGTCGGTGGCGGACAGGCGCACAAACAGGGGAACCGAGTTCCCGATCGCGGTTCGGATCTCGCGCACGATGCGCAGCAGCAGGCTGGCGCGGTTTTCGAGGGAACCGCCGAAGTCGTCGTCGCGCTGGTTACTCAACGGGGAGAGGAACTGGTGCAGGAGGTAGCCGTGCGCCGCGTGCACCTCGACCACGTCGAATCCGGCTTCAATCGCCCGGATGGCCGAACGCACAAAGTCGGCGACAACCTTCTCGATGCCGGCAGCATCCAGTTCCTGCGGGGCGGTGTACCCGTCGAACGCGATCGGGGACGGCGCGAGGCTCTGCCAGCCGCCCTCGTCGGCCGGCACCGTGCCCGTTCCCTCATCGCCCCAGGCGCCGTGGACGGATGCTTTTCGTCCTGCGTGGGCCAGCTGCACCCCGGCGGCGGCACCCTGCGCGTGCACGAAGTCGACAATACGAACCCACGCTTCGAGCTGGGCCGAATCCCACAGGCCGGTGTCCCGGTCACTGATACGGCCCTCGGGGGAGACGGCCGTCGCCTCGACGATGACAAGCCCCGCGCCACCACTGGCCATGGAGCCCAGGTGCACAAGGTGCCAATCGGTCGGCACGCCATCGCGTTTGTCGACCGCGTATTGGCACATCGGGGCAACCCAGATGCGGTTGCGGACGGTCAGTCCCCGAAGGGTGAGCGGGTCGAACAGTGCTGGCATCAAAACTCCACTGGTTGGCGCGGGTGTACAGGGTGCGGGCGGCAGCCGGTGATGGCCCCCTGCTTCGACAACGGGATTCCGTCCGCGAAGCTTCCCAAACTATCGTGTGGAGATGACCGAAACTCGACGCGGCCCCCGCCTCACCGGCGACAACGACCTGTGGGGGCCGAAGGATGCTGCGCGGCTGATCGCCGTTCCCACGGAGGATGACGACAAATACAGCCGTGGAGTGCTCGGTGTTATCACCGGAAGTGACCAGTATCCGGGCGCCGCAGTGCTGGGTGTGGAGGCGGCGCTGCGCACCGGGGTGGGGATGGTGCGCTATCTCGGGCCGTCGCGGGCCAGCACCCTCGTCCTGCAGCGTCGACCGGAGGCGGTAACCAGCAACGGCCGTGTGCAGGCCTGGCTGATCGGTTCCGGTATGGACCACGCCACCAGGAACGAAGCGACCCACGAACGCATCAACGACGCGATCGCGCAGGCCCTGCCCACCATCCTCGATGGCGGCGCGTTCGACCTGCACTCCTCGAGTGCGGGCCCCACCGTGATCACCCCGCATTACCGCGAGCTGGCCAGGGTGCTCGGGACCGAGGTCGCGGACATCGTCGCCGACCCGCGCACCGCCGCCCGCCGCACCGCAGACGAACTCGGTGTCACGGTGCTACTGAAGGGCCACACCAGCTACATCGCGTCGCCGGACGGCACCCAGCTTGCCGCCTCCTCGGCCACGTCGTGGTTGGCAACGGCGGGATCCGGCGACGCCCTCGGCGGCATCCTCGGCGCCCTTGTCGCCACCCATGCCGAACAACTCGACAGCGACCCGGCGTTACTCGCCCACCTTGCCGCGAGCGCCACGGTTATCCACGGGCTTGCCGCACGGCGTGCGTCGGCGGGCGGACCCTTCACCATCCTCGACCTCGCCGCCGCGGTGCCGGCCACGATCGCGGGGATGCTCGCCGGCTGAGCTTCCCGCCGCTGCCGGGCCCCACCGGTACGCTGAACCCCATGACTGATGCCGCGCGCCCGATCCGGAACCCGCGCAGCGTCGCCTCGATTCTCGCCTCCAGCCCCGTGGTGCTGTGGCTGGCCTTTGCATTTGTGCAGGTGTGGGGTGTCGGGCTGAACCTGGGGGCGGCGTCCTACGGATTCAGCGACGTCACCAACATCTATCGGCACTGGGTTGAGCAGTCGGTGTTCGCCGGCTACACGGTCGGCATCGACGGGGTATTTGTGTACCCGCTCCTCGCTTTTGTCCCGATGGTCGCCTCGGCGATGTTCGGTTTCGCCCATTTCGGTGTTGTCTGGCTGGTCATGGTGGTGCTGCTCAATGCCGTCGCCCTCGGCTTCGTCACCGGGTGGGGACGCCGACACGCCCCGCTCGCCGCTGGCTGGTGGTGGACATTGTTCCTCCTTCTCCTCGGCCCCATCTCCTTCGCCCGCATCGACGCCATCACCGTGCCGTTCGGACTTGTCGCCGTTGTACTCATCGCCCGGCGTCCCCGGGTGGCGGTTGTCCTGCTGACCGTCGGCGCCTGGATGAAGATCTGGCCGGCAGCCCTTGTCGGAGCGATGATGATCGCCCGGCGCGACCGGTTCAGCATCCTCGGTACCGCCGCAGGCGTCAGCGCCATCATTGTGGTGATCGCCCTGGCGTTCGGCAGCGGCCTCAACGTCTTCAGCTTTATCAGCCAGCAGACCGGGCGCGGACTGCAGATCGAGGCGCCAGTCACCACGTTCTGGATGTGGCAGGCCTTCCTCGGTGTGCCAGGGGCAACCGTCTATTACGACATGGACATCCTCACCTACCAGGTCACCGGGCAGGGCGTCGCGCTCGCCAGCAGCCTGATGACCCCGCTCCTTGTTGTGGTTGTGGGGGCTGTCTGTGCGCTCGGCGTGATCGCCGTGCGGCGCGGGGTCAGCGCGGCGACTCTGCTCGGACCTTTGATCCTCGCCCTGGTCGTCGCGTTGATCGCCGTAAACAAGGTGGGGTCGCCCCAGTTCATCTCCTGGCTCGCCGTGCCCATCGTGTTCGGGCTGCTGGCCCGGCCGATAAGCGGAGGAATCTCGTTCCGTGTCCCGGCAGCGCTGGTGGGTGTACTCGCCCTGCTGACCCAGTTTATTTACCCCTATTTCTACAGCCAGCTTGTGGCACTCGACCCGGGGATGCTGCTGATCCTCACGATGCGCAACATCCTGATGCTTGTCCTGCTCGGCTGGAGCATCACCGCGCTGGTCCGTCTCGCGCGACGCCCGGTGGTGCCGGGACGGGACATGGAGTCGCCCACAGGCGCGGCCCGCCAGGATTTGTCCGCATCGGCGTCCGACCCTGACGGTTCACGCACCATCCCTGCGAAGATGGAGTAGAAGTTCTCGCTTAAGGAGTACGACATGCTGGTAGCTTTTTCCGTCGCCCCGAGCGGCGCGTCCACCGTGGGGGATGCTGGGGCCGCCGAGGATTCCGTGCACAACGCGGTGGCTGCGGCCGTCGCCATCGTGCGTGCCTCCGGGCTCCCGAACCAGACCGACTCGATGTTCACCACCATTGAGGGGGAGTGGGACGAAGTTTTTGATGTCATCAAAAGGGCGACCGAAGCCGTCGGCGCCTACGGCACCCGGGTCTCGCTGGTGCTGAAGGCCGACATCCGTCCGGGCCACACCGGGGAGCTGACCGGCAAGGTGCAGAGGCTCGAGAAGGCCCTCGACGACGCCGAGATCGCGTAGCGGGTAGCCCGCAAGCACCGCGCCGTAGTCATGGGATTGACGGTGCGGGGGGATCGGGCTTTACAGTAGTAGCTGCTTCGTCGTTGACGGGCATCAGGAATTTGCTCGATGGTGAGCGTCCACCGCCACCACCGGACGTGACAGTACCCCGCGTCCCCACCAGAATCGACAGGTTCCTCCTCCCGTGAGTTCTTCATTTCCCTCGACCGCGTCCATCGACCTGACGGCGATCAAGGCGGCCGCGTCGGCCGTGTACCCGCCGCTGTCCCGCACCCGCACCCGGCTGGCACTGCTGGCCCTGGCGCTCGGCGGCTTCGCCATCGGCACCACCGAGTTCGTCGCCATGGGCCTGCTGCCCAACCTGGCTGAGAACCTGCTCCCTGGGGTCTGGGCGCAGTCCCAGGCCGACGCCACAGCCCAGGCGGGCCAGCTCATTTCTGCCTACGCGCTCGGCGTGGTGGTCGGGGCTCCGACCATCGCCGCCCTGTCCGGCCGGTTTCCCCGTAAGCAGCTCATCCTCTGGCTGCTTGTCGCGTTCACCCTCGGCACCATCGCCTCCGCCCTGCTCCCAAGCTTCGGGCTGGTGCTCGCCGCCCGTTTTGTCGCCGGGCTGCCGCACGGCGCCTACTTCGGTGTCGCCGCCCTCGTCGCTGCATCCCTGATGGGGGAAGGCAAACGCGGGCAGGGCATCGCCATCGTGCTTTCCGGCCTCACCATCGCCAACGTCATCGGCGTGCCGCTGATCACATTCCTCGGGCAGAGCGCCGGCTGGCGGATCGCCTACCTCGTTGTTGCGCTACTGTTCGCCGTAACATTCGTCGCGGTGTGGCTCGTTGTTCCGCTGCAGGTCGGCGACCCCAACGCGACTATGCGCCGGGAGTTGCGTGCTTTCAGCCGCATCCAGGTCTGGCTGGCGCTGGCCATCGGCGCCATCGGCTTCGGCGGGTTCTTCGCCGTCTACGCCTACATATCGCCGCTGTCCACCGACATCACCGGACTCAGCATCGGGCAGGTCCCGTTGGTCCTTGTGGTTGTTGGGATCGGCATGACCGTCGGAAACTTCCTCGGCGGCCGCGTCGCGGACTGGAAGGTGATGCCGGGTATCTTCATCTTCTTTGGAACGTTTATGGTCTCGCTCGTTGGACTGCTGCTCACCGCGGATACCGTGCCGGGACTCGTGGGGTTTGTGTTCCTCACCGGGGCATCCGCCGCTGCGCTGTCCCCGTGTATCCAGAGCAGGCTGATGGAGGTCGCCGGCGACAGCCAGAACCTGGCAGCGGCCCTCAACCACGCGGCGCTGAACATGGGCAACAGCCTCGGCGCCTACCTCGGCGGGGTCACGATCGCCACCGGGCTCGGCTATCTCTCACCCACCTGGGTGGCGGTAGCCCTGGTGGTACCCGGCGTCATCTTCGCCGTGCTCAGCGTTTGGGTCGGCCGGGTACAGCAGCGGCGATCAGAGCGAGGAAACAGTCTCGGTCTGCAGAAGGATGCCGTCCTGGATGGCTCGCTTACGTAACGCAACCTTGGTGCCGACGTCGATACCGGCGATGCGGTACTTCTCGCGGATCCGCTTGAGGTAGCTTTTCGCGGTCTCTTCGGAGATGCCCAGCTGGAATGCGACGGCCTTGACCGGCTCGCCTCCGCCGTACAGGGCCATCACGCGGCGCTCCTGGGCGCTCAGCTTCGGGGCACCGCCGATCTCACCCGAGTTCAGTGCGAGGTCGAGCTCGGCGGAGATAAACGATTCGCCGACGGCGGCGGAGCGGATCGCCTCGGCGATCATGCTGGCGTCTTCACTCTTCACCAGGTAGCCGAGCGCACCGGCGGCCAGCGCCTCGCGGACAACGTTCGGCTCCGAGTACGTGCTCATCAGGACAACATGCACACCGGTGGTTTTCAGCGTCGAAATCTTTAGGGACACCGGGATGTTGTCCTTGAGGTCGAGGTCCAGCAGCACCACGTCGACCGGGAACGCGGGGTGGATCAGAAGTTCCGGCCAGCTCACCACGGCGGCGACCATGTCGATGTCGGCGGCCGCGTTGCGAATCCACTCGGTGAGGGCGCCGAGCAGCATGCGGTGGTCGTCGACTATCGCGAGTCTGATGGGGGCGTCTACTGCTGGCACGGGGAGTCCTCGTTTTTCATGCGGTGATCGGATCTGGCGGAATGATGGTCAGTGGTCAGCCGGGTTGTCGACAAGGCAGGCAATGTCGAGCCGCAGGCTGGAGTTGTAGGTGGAATCGCTGTATCGGCCGATCTTGCGGATGGATTCCCAGGTAGCGGGATCCACCCGGCTGCGCGGAACCCCGGTAGTGGTGATGACGATCGGTACGGCAATCCTATTTCCCGAGCGGCGCTCGTTTGTTGCCGCAATCGGCCCAATCGTCAATTGCACGGTGCGGGTAGCACTGGTTTTTCCGATTTCGCTCACCAAAAGCCACACGGCAGACAGCAACCCGTCCCGCTGGGTGGGGTCGAGCAGGCCGGCGAGGCTGCCGCGGTCGGTGAGGGTGACGGATTTCCCAAGCAGTTCGGATTCCGTGATGGCGTGGTACAGCCAGGTTTCCCGTCGGCCCTCGATCAGGTGCAGGCGCAGCTCGGTGGCCAGTGATGCCGCCACCGACGCGGTCTTCGGGGTCAACGGCAGCGCAACCCGGTTGGCGGCGACTGCATCGAGCAGTTCCTCCGCGGCGAGGTCGAGCCGGGCGAGTTCCTCCGAGGCGAGCATCCCCACGGCGAACCGCGGCGCGGAGACCGTGCTTTGCACCATCACCCGGTCGAGTTCAACCTGGACCATTCGCCGGAACCCGCGCAGGATACCGACGCCGGCGACGATGGGCAGGATGGTGAATGTCACAATCGCCACCTGCCAGGGAATGGTCCGGGGAGTCAGCGGGGTATTCAGGATGATGGCAGTGATAAACGCGGTAGCCAGCGCTGCGGCGACCACCAGCAGTTCCCGCCCGCCACGCAGGGTCAACACCAGCAGCAGCCCGAATCCGGCGGAGGTGGAGGCGGAGGCATATTCGCCGATGTTGTGCAGTGGCCAGATCGCCAGGAAGTCCAGCGCCACAACACCGGCAAGGAGGGTGACAAAGAGGGCAAATGACCAGTGCGGCATTTGTTCACCGAGAGTCGACAGCATCACCACGGCGGAGCCGAGGGTCGACAGGTACAACACCCACGCAGCGACCGCCGGAAGGGTTGCGGGGTAATCCTGCCAGTGCGAGATGAAGATGGACAGGCTGTACATGGCCTGCAGCGCAGCAATAACACCGGCTCCCCGGCCAAGGAACCCGGTGCCGAGGGACGCGCCGCGTTCATTGGCGGCACCGAGGGCGCGCGCAACGGAGGCCGAGGCATTTTTGCTGTGCCTACTGCGGCGAGGACGACGACGCGTATCCTCCAGCGTGGAATCCCAGGCGGGCCGGGAGGCGGGGGAGCGGGTACTCATTTGGGCACCTCCAGAACAACAGTGGTTCCCGAGCCCGGGCTGGAGAACAGCCGGGCGTTTCCACCGACCTCCCGCAGCCGACCGATGACCGACTCCTTGAAACCGAGTTTGTCTTCGTCGACGCCGGCCAGGTCGAAGCCGACACCGGCGTCGGTGACCATGGCCCGCACGGTGGTCGCATCGTCGGTGATGGTGACATCGGCCTGGCGCACGCCGGCATGGCGGCGGACGTTTTCCAGGCATTCGGCGAGCGACAGCAGGAACGCATCGAGTACGTCACTGGGTAGCAGGACCTGGCCGGTGCCGTGCCAGTTCACTTCGAGGCCCATCCGGCCAAACCGCTGTTTGACGGATTCAAGTGTGGTGCCAAGCACGGTCTCCTCGACCGGTTCAAGGTTGTAGGAGCCGGAAGACTGCGGCATCGGGGTCGCGCCGAGCCGCAGCTGGCGGAGCAACCTCGCGTCATCCCCAGCCTGTTGGCGCAGCGCGGAGGGCTCGACACCCACACCGGAATGCGCGAGCAGGGTCAGGGTGGCCAATACCGTGTCGTGCAGCAGCCGGGCCGACTGGCGGCGCTGCGCCTCAGTCTCGCTGGCTTGCCGCTCGATGCGGTGGGCCTTGCCGATGCTGTAGATGCGGCGGGAGGCGCGTGGCACGCTCGCGGCGAGCCAGTAGCCGAGGACGGTCGTCAGGGTCCAGCCGAAAACGACGGCGAGGGCGGCGGTGGACAGCAGCCATCCGGTACCGCTGGCCTGCTGTACCAGGGCAACGCTCACCACGGCCATGACAGCGAGGGTAACAAGCCAGGCCAGGGTCGGTCGCACGGCGAGGATAAAACAGGACACGCCGATCGCGGCCAGCGGGGCGAGCGCGGGGCCGAGCGGGAACGCCATGGAGTCGGATGCCGCGCGCAGCAGCCAGAGCAGTGATACACCGGAGACCAATCCGAGGGCCACCCAGCGCCCGGCAAGGCTACGACCGGTCATAACCTGGGCGATGACCAGGGTGGCAAAGAACGGCAGGGATTCGAGGTACACCGTGACCGAGACCACACCGGGGACGCTGATGCTGGCGAGGGTCGCCGCAGTGCCGGCGAGGCCCATGCCGCGCGCGGTGCGGTGCAGGAGGCGGTCGCGCTCCTTGGCAATTAATTCCATGTCAGCTCACGTGCCGATGAATCCCCAGCCCGGGGAACCCTTCCCCGAAAGATCCGGTTCGCAGCGACGGGGAAAGTCCGGACGGTGTCACTCTACTCCGGGCTCAGCCAGCCCTCGCGGATGCCGTGGCGCCGCAGAAGGATGCGGGTGCCGACGTCCACGCCGACCTCGCGGTACTTTCGTCGACCCCGCTTGATGTACGACTTCACGGTCTCTTCGGTCGTCGCCATATCGAAGGCCACTTCCTTGATCGACCGGCCACCGGCGTACAGCACGAGGGCGCGCAGTTCCTGGCGCCCCAGCCCGGGGTCCGGGGCCGCCGCCGACTCGGCGAGGGCGGCTTGCAGGGGAGCGGAGAGATGTTGTTTGTGGAGGGCGGCGGAGTGGATCGCATCAATGAGTTCGGTGATGGATTCCGTTTTCGGGACAAAACCGAGCGCCCCCGCCTGCAGGGCAGCGGTGACGGAGGCCGCATCGGAGTGGCGGCTGATTACAACTGCGACGGATCCGATCGCGGCGAGGGCACGGATCTTGGTACCCGGCGGGATTCCATCTTCGAGGCGGAGGTCGAGAACAACAACATCGACAGGGAATTCCGGATTGGTGATCAGGCCGCCCCAGGTCGTTTCGCTTGCAACGACGCGGATGCCGGTTTTCGGATCGTTTAGCGACGCCGTGAGTCCATCGAGAACCAGCCGATGATCATCGACGATTGCGACCCGGATTACGGTTGGAAGCTGAGAACGGAGTTGCGGTGGAGCCATTGTTTCCCCCTGTCGCCCACACTACCAAAGCTGACAAGCCCTCGTTTGTTTTCTTGTCAGGTGTTCAATAATGCTCTAATATGCGTTCCCACAACGTCTTCTTCGATGAGAAAACCGTCGTGGCCGAAGGGTGACGATGTGATTGTCGCTTTTCCCCCGGAAATGGTTGATCGCAGCAGTCCCGCGATAGTGATTTGATGTCCTACTGGGAAAAGCCGGTCGCTGTCAATCCCCAAAATTAGGGCCGCGGCGGTAACCCGGGAAAGCGCGGACGCGACGCCTCCGCGACCACGGCCCACGTCGTGCGAGTTCATCGCTTCTACCAGCGTGATGTAGGTGTTCGCGTCGAAGCGGCGGGTGAATTTGTTGCCGTGGAAATCGAGGTAGCTCTCTACGGCGTACCGCCCGCCTTCGCCGAGCGGGCTGACGCCGCTCTGCCAGCTGCGTTGGAATCGATCGTTCAGTTCTCCCGGCGAGCGGTAACTCAGCAGTGCCGAGCGTCTGGCCAGCGCGAGCCCGCGGTGCGGCCCTTCGCCCTCCGGGGCGTCGTAGTAGTCGCCGTCGGCGAAGGCCGGGTCCATCCGGATGGTGTCGATCTGGATGGAGCCGAGGGCGATCTGGTCGGCGTTGACGATCTCCGGTGCCGCGAGCACCGCAACCCTCTCCACCCGGTCGGGGTACGTCACCGCCCACTCCAGGGCGTGCATTCCGCCCATCGATCCGCCCACTACCGCGGCCCAGCGCTCGATCCCGATCCGGTCGGAAAAGGCCGCCTGGGCGGAAACCTGGTCGCGAATCGTGAGGAACGGAAAACTGGCTCCCCACTCGGTGCCAGCCGGGGAATAGGAGGAGGGTCCCGTCGTGCCCTGGCAACCGCCGAGCATGTTCGGGGCGACCACGAACCAACGGTCGGTGTCGATGGCGAGCCCCGGTCCAACGATCCCGCCCCACCAGCCCGCCGTGGGGTGACCCGGGCCCGCCGGGCCGCTCAGGTGGCTGTCGCCGGTGAGCGAGTGCAGGACCAGTACCGCATTGTCCCGTTCGGCATTCAACTCGCCGAAGGTTTCATACGCGATGCGCACGACGGGCAGGGTTGCCCCACGCTCGAGTTCAAGGGAGCCAATGGAGATGAACTGGCGGTTGCCTTCGGCATCGCCGATGCGCCACGCTCCCGATGCCGGAGGTTTGCCGAGGACGGCACGGGAGTTCGCCTCGGTGATGAATGCGGAGGGAACGGTGTCTTCGGATGTCTGCCAGTCCATGTCCTTGCAAGTATTCCGGAAAATACCGGCGCATCCCGCATTGTTACGTGCAGTGGCCCGTGCGGGCAGGCCCAATGGGGACAGCGTGATGCCGGGTGCGCGCCACACGGCGGGCACCCGGCATCCGGTAAATCCGTTTAGACGTTCGCGTTCGCGCGGGAGACCGCCCGGGCGGCGGCGAAACCGGTGGCCAGGTCCGCGATGATGTCGGCGACATTTTCAATACCCACCGACAGACGAACCAGGCCCGGGGTGACACCGGAGGTGAGCTGCTGTTCCGGGGTGAGCTGGGAATGTGTGGTCGACGCCGGGTGGATGATCAGGCTGCGGACGTCACCGATGTTCGCCACGTGGCTGAACAGCGTCAGGCTGTTCACGAGGGCGCGACCGGCATCCACCCCACCCTTGAGTTCGAAGGACAGCACACCGCCGACACCCTTCGGAGCGTACTTGTTCGCGGCGGCGTACCAGGGGCTCGACGGCAGCCCGGAATAGTTCACCGACGCGACATCCTCATGGTTCTCCAACCACTCTGCGACGGCCTGGGCATTCGACACATGCCGCTCCACCCGCAGGCTCAGCGTCTCGATGCCCTGGATCAGGCTGAAGGCGCTGTCAGGGGAGATGGATGCTCCGAGGTCGCGCAGCAACTGCACGCGTGCCTTGATGATGTAGGCGATGGGATCGCCGACAGCGGCGGTGTAGCTGGCACCGTGGTAGCTGGGGTCCGGATTGGTGAGTCCCGGGAACTTCTCCACGTTCTTCGACCATTCGAAGGTGCCGCCGTCAACGATGACGCCGCCGATCACGGTGCCGTGGCCACCGAGGTACTTGGTCGCAGAGTGGACAACAATGTCGGCACCGTGCTCGAACGGGCGGATGAGGTACGGGGTCGCGATGGTGTTGTCGACGATGAGCGGGACACCGTGTTCGTGGGCGACGTCCCCAACAAGTTTGATATCGAGGATGTTGATTTTCGGGTTACCGATGGTCTCGGCGAAAAACAGTTTGGTGTTCGGGCGGACGGCCGCGGCCCACGCCTCCGAATCGTCCTGGTCTTCAACAAAGGTGGTCTCGATGCCGAGCTTGGCGAGGGTGTACTTGAACAGGTTGTAGGTGCCGCCATAGATCGACGAGGACGACACAATGTGGTCACCGGCCTGCGCAATGTTCAAGATCGCGTAGGTCGTCGCGGACTGGCCGGAAGCCGTGAGGAGGGCGGCGGTGCCCCCTTCAAGGGCGGCGACACGTTCCTCGACAACGGCCTGCGTGGGGTTCTGGATGCGGGTGTAGATGTTGCCAAACTCCGCAAGGGCGAAGAGGTTCTGGGCGTGCTCGGCACTGTTGAAGACGTAGGACGTCGTTTTGTAGATCGGTGTCGCCCTGGCGTTGGTCGTGGGGTCGGGAGCGGCTCCGGAATGGATCTGCTTGGTTTCGAACTGCCAGTCGCTCATGGTGTCTCCTTGACGAAATGGGGCTGGGTGGGGCTTCCATCCCTCTGCAGCGAGCCTAGGAAGGCGGGAGCCAGGAGGCAATCACCCCGGACACAGTACGTAATGCATTCAGCTAGGTGCCGTCGTCCGGCTGGGCCGACTTTGGTCGGGTCCCAGCCGAGGTGCCGCCTGGTGTAACGGGAGTGCACCGTTGGTACCGGATTCCAGCGTTGACCGCCCCGCCTTGTTCTGTGAGAGTGAATCCTCGTGGTCAGCCACCAGTTTTCGGTGCAGGGACCGCCCTCGTCGCCGAGGTGTCTGCTCGAAAGGACCGCTGATCATGTCCACATCCTCACCCGCCACGGCGGAGGACGCGGTTGTGCCCAAACGGGCATGGCAGGCGCTCGCCGTGCTGCTGGTCGCCATGTTTATGGCTCTGCTCGACACCACCATCGTCAACGTCGCCCTGCCCACCATCCGCACCGAGTTGGATGCGTCGGAGGCGACACTGTCCTGGATCATTTCCGGCTACGCCCTCGCGTTCGGGCTGGTGCTGATCCCCGCGGGGCGCCTTGGTGACCGCGTTGGGCACAAATGGGTCTTTTTCACCGGCGTAGCGCTGTTCACGGTCGCCAGCCTCGCGTGCGGGCTGGCCCAGGATGACACCCAGCTGATCATTGCGCGGGTTGTGCAGGGATTTGCCGGCGGGATTTTTGTCCCCGCTGTCACCGCGGTCATCCAGTTAATGTTTCCACCGCGTTCGCGGGGTAAAGCATTCGCCATTATGGGATCCGTCATTGGTGTCTCCACCGCGCTCGGCCCCATCACCGGTGGGCTGATCATCCAGGCATTCGGCGAAGAGAACGGCTGGCGCCTGGTGTTCTGGGTGAACCTTCCCATCGGAGTTGTTGCCCTCGTTGCCGCGGCCCTGCTGTTGCCGGCAGGCGGCAACTCGCGCGCCAGGGCGGGGATCGATTGGCTCGGGCTTGTGCTGTTATCCGGCGGCCTGATCGCCCTTCTTGTTCCCCTCATCGAGGGTGAGGACCTCGGCTGGCCGCTGTGGACTTTCCTGGTGCTTGGCCTCTCCGTTGTCTTGCTGGTCGGCTTTGCCCTCTGGGAGATTGCCTACACCCGGATGGGCCGAAGTCCCCTTGTCCCACCACGATTGTTCAGCCACCCGGCATTCACCGGGGGCACCGTCCTCGCGCTGGTCTACTTCGCCTCGTTCACCAGCATCTTTTTTGTGATCTCCATTTTTTGGCAGTCGGGGCTCGGCCACACCGCCCTGGAGTCCGGCCTCGTCTCGATCCCGTTCGCGATCGGATCGATCATCGGCTCCTCGCAGAGCAATCGGCTGGCCAGCCGATTGGGCCGTACCGTGCTGATCATCGGCGTGGCCCTGCTGTCGATCGGGCTGGTCTGGGTCTGGTTGATCCTGCTTCTTGTCGACGTTGCCAACCTGACCCACTGGGTGCTGTTGGCGCCGCTGTTCATGGCCGGCATCGGCAACGGGCTGTTTATCGCCCCGAACGCCCAGTTCATCGTCGCCACCGTGGACCCGTCAGAAGCCGGGGCCGCCAGCGGTGTCATCGGGGTGATGCAGCGGGTGGGCAGCGCCGTTGGGATCGCCGTGGTCGGGAGCGTGTTTTTCGGAACGCTGACCGTGACCGGCAACACTCCGGACGCCGTCGCCGAAGCCTTCACCACGAGCGCCGCCTCAGCTATAGCACTCAGCGCGGGGCTCGGTGTGCTCGCCCTCATCCTCGTGTTTGCCCTACCGCGCCGGGTGGCCGGCCGGTCTCCGCGGTGAGCGGACGACCGATAACCTCAGTCGCGCCGTGAGCCAGTGGGGTCGCGCCGTGGCGGGGATTGCTCCTCGTGCTTGGCAAACAGCCAATCCGCGCGGGGCTCGATAACCGGTTTGAAGACCCGCCGCACCAGCGGGGAGGACAGGGCGATCGAGATGGCGATCGAGGCGAAGACCATACTCACCAGCCAGAGCCCGGAGGAGTGCTCACCGGTGAGTACACCGGTCTCACGCAGCGGGTAGAGAACAAAACTGTGCAGCAGGTAGACGTACATGGTCGACTGCCCGAACGCCGTCATCCAGGTATTCGATCGAGGGATGAGGGCGAAGAAGGCCGCACTCAGCAGCGCGGCGAGGGCGATCAGTGCGAGGCGGACGAACCCGCCCCACCATTCGCCACCGATGCTCGCGTAGGCGTCGTCATAGAAGAACCAGCGCTGCAGGCCGAAGTCGCGCCACTGGCGAACAAAAACCCAGACGACGGCGAGCCACCCGCCGAGGATGGCGATGGCGGCCGCGCGGATCGGCCAGGTTTGGGCTTCGACGAGGCGCCAGCGGTCAACGATTCCCCATTCCCTGACCTTCCAGCCCAGCACAAAAAACGGGAGGATGCCGATCGCGCGGGAGAGCGAGAAAGTGCTGTCGACATTGCTGAAGTAGCCGACACCGACGGAGAAAACCACGGCCCACAACAGCGGCCAGCGCAGCAGTGCGAGGTAAGGGAGGATCAGCCGGAAGATGCCGAGGGCGAGCAAAAACCAAAGGGTCCAGCTGGGCGTCGACGGGTTGAAATCCTGGCGGCCTTCCACCAAAAATTTCACCACCGTCCAGATCAGCTCCATTACTGCGTACGGCAGCAGGATGTTGGTGAGCACCGACAGCATCTGGCGGCGGTTGGGGGGCGCGGACTTCGAGAAGTACCCGCTGATAAAAGCGAAGGCCGGCATGTGGAACGCGTAGATGAAGAGGTAGAGCACATAGGCGTTGTCCGAGTCGGCGGTCAACCGCTGGATGCCGTGGCCGATGACCACGAGGGTGATGCTGGCGAAGCGCGCGTTGTCCCAGAAAGGGACCCGTTTTTTCGGCGCGGTCTGGTGCGGTGACGGTGCTGCAGTGTTACTCGGCATTGGCATGAGCATAGTCAAGGAAACGCTACGGTTAGACGCATGGGTGATAAGCGCGTTGTTGTAACCGGGGCGAGTTCAGGGATCGGAGCGGCTACCGTTCGCCGCTTCCGCAACCACGGGTGGGACGTGATCGGCGTTGCCCGGCGCGCCGACAAACTCGAAGAACTCGCCGCTGAAACCGGCGCCCAGGTGTTTGTTGCCGATCTCACCAAGCAGGATGACGTCGACGCCCTCCGCGACTTCGTCGCCGCCTCCGGGCCCCTGCACGCGCTGGTGAACAACGCCGGCGGTGCCTTTGGAATGGCGTCGGTGGAAGCCAGCGACGCCGACGACTGGATCCGGATGTTCGACGTCAACGTTGTTGCCGTCAAACGGGTAACCTCCGCATTGCTTCCTCTGCTTCGTGCCGGCGCCGCTGCTGGCGGAAGTGCCGACATCCTCACCATCACCTCGATCGCCGGCCACGTGGCCTACGAAGGTGGCGGCGGATACAACGCGGCCAAGTTCGCCGCGCGCGCCGTGGTGAACGTGCTGCGGCTCGAACTCGCCGGCGAACCGATCCGGGTCATCGAAGTCGCTCCGGGAATGGTCAAGACCGAGGAGTTCTCGCTGGTGCGTTTCGGTGGGGACCAGGCGAAGGCCGACGCGGTCTACCAGGGAGTTGTAGACCCGCTGTCGGCCGACGATGTCGCCGAGACGATCGTCCACGCCATCGAGCTGCCCGCCCACGTCAACCTCGACCTGATCACGATCAAACCCGTCGCGCAGGCCGCACCGCACAAGGTCATCCGCGGCGCCCTCGAACCGAAACTGTAAACGCGTTCCGACGGCGACGGATGCTGCCGGTTCAGGCGGCATTCCCGGACAAGGGTGAGTTCAGCCTAGTAGGAATTGCGCGCCCGCTGGCCGGCGCGACATCCCGCCTGGCTGGTTTTCTGGCGTTTGGGTTGGCCAGGCTGCCCCTCGTTGTGGCGCGCCGGCAATAGTCGCGACGGCGAAGGACTGCGACGTTCAGCGTGCCGCGGCGGGAGAATTCTCAGCCTGCGGCGCGGATGCCTCGATGTAGGCACTGGTGGAATCCCGCACAACGAGCTGGGTGGCGAGCTCCACGTGGGGCACTTCGGGGTGCTCACCACGCGACAGCCGCAGTACGGTGCGCAGCGCGGCCCGGCCGATTTCATGCAGGGGTTGGGCAACCGAGGTGAGCCGCGGTACCGACTGCTCGGTGAGCTGGGTTCCATCGAATCCAACGATGCTGAGATCGTGGGGGATCCGGATGCCGCGGCGATGCGCCTCGGCCATCACCCCGAGGGCGATGGTGTCACTGCCGGCGAACACGGCGCTCGGCCGCTGGCCGGAATCCAGCAGGGCGGCGAATTCCTGGACGCCGCTGTCGGTTCGGAAATCGCCGGAGCGGATCAGGGCGGTGTCGACGTCAATACCGGCATCCATCAACGCCGCGACGTACCCGTGCAGGCGAGCCTGGTTGCACTCCGCCCGCTCGGGCCCACCCAGGTAGGCGATGCGGCGGTGGCCGAGCCCGATCAGGTGCTCGACGGCCGCCTTGCCGCCCGCCCAGTTGGTGGCGCCCACCGTTGCGACCAGATTGCTTGGCGTTCCGAGGGGATCAACAAGCACCACGGAGATGCCGTGGTGTTTGAACGAGCTGAACAGGTTTGCGTCAACCTCGCTTGTCACCAGGATTAGCCCACGCCGGCCCGTGGCGGACAACCGGTCCGCCCACTGCTGCGCATCAGCGTCGCGGGCCTGGCGCGAGTTGATGGTGCTAATGACAATCTCGACCTGCTCGGTTGCGGCGAGGTCGATGATGCCGCGCATCACCTCGACAGAGTAGGCAGAGGTCAGCCGGTCGATCACCAGGTCAACTAAGGCAGGTCCGCTGGATTTGGTCCGTTTCTGCTGGGGGGATTCGTAACGCAGGTCCCGCACCGCGCGCTGCACCCGACGACGGGTGGCATCCGCCACGTCGTCGCGACCATTGAGCACTTTCGACACGGTGGGCACGGAGACGTCGGCGGCTTTGGCGATGTCGGCGAGGGTCACTTTGGACGGGAATTCGGGCACAGGTCATGGTAACTCCCTATCGAAACTTTTCGATACCGAATCTATGCAATTTATTGCTTGACCCAACAAATCCTCCTCGCTACAGTGATCAGACCGCAGAAGAGTTGCGAAACTTTTCGGAGCGGTACGTTAGCCACCGCGACAGTTGGACTGCTTCGATGATGAAGCGGTGCGTTGACGATCCAGCTCAGCCCGGTAGCCAACGACGGCTATCCGGTTACGAAACGGAAGTAGCCATGACAATCACAAAAAAACGCACAATGACCGTGGCCGGGATTTTCTTGGCCGGCGCGATCACCCTGACGGGCTGCGGCACCTCGGGACCGAGCACCACAGCAGCCGGCGACGGCGATGTCAGCATGTGGGGCCTCACAAACGCCCCGATGCAGGACATCATGGCCGCTTCGGTTACCGAGTGGAACGAAGCAAACCCCGAGGAAACCATCGGGATCGACTTCTTCGCCAACGACGCTTACAAAACTAAGGTCCGTACCGCCATCGGCGCCGGTGAAGGCCCCACCTTCATCTACGGCTGGGGTGGCGGCATCCTCAAGTCCTACGTTGAGGCCGACGAAGTTGTCGACCTGACGCCCTACCTCGAGGAATACCCCGAACTCAGCGAGCGCTATATCCCCTCCGTCGCCAACAACGGTGTCATCGACGGCAAGACCTACGCCCTTCCGAACAACTACACCCAGCCCGTTGTGCTCTTCTACAACAAAGAGATCTTCGAAGAGCAGGGTGTGGAGCCGCCGACAACCTGGGATGAACTCTTGGAACTTGTGCCGGTCTTCAACGATGCCGGTATCGCCCCACTGTCGCTCGGCGGACAGTCCAAGTGGCCAAACCTTATGTGGCTCGCCTACCTCGTTGACCGCATCGGCGGACCCGAGGTCTTCCAGGCTGTGCTCGACAACGAACCCGATGCGTGGTCGGATCCCGCCATCATCCAGGCCCTCACCATGATCCAGGACCTCGTTGACGCCGGCGGGTTTATCGACGGTTATTCCTCCATCGCCGCGGACACCAACGCCGACCAGGCCCTGCTCTACACGGGACGCGCCGCGATGATGCTGCACGGTGCGTGGACGTACTCGTCGATGAAGTCGGACGCCGATGGTTTTGTGCAGGACGGCAAGCTTGGCTACGTGAACTTCCCGGCCGTTGAAGGCGGAGTCGGCGACCCGGACAATGTGACCGGTAACCCGTCGAACTTCTGGTCCATCTCGACCCGCGCCACGGAAGAACAACGCGACATCGCTGTCGAATACCTCGCAAAGGGAATGCTCAACGAGACCTACGTCGACGCCCTCGTTGATGCTGGCGCCGTACCGGTGGTTACCGGGATGGAAGAGAAGATCGCCTCCTCAGACGACGAGGACTTCCTCTCGGCGATGTACGACCTCACCGTCAACGCGCCGAGTTTCCAGCTCTCCTGGGACCAGGCACTGCCGCCGGCCGCTGCCGACGCGATGCTCACCAACCTCGACCTGATCTTCCTCGGGCAGCAGACCCCCGAAGAGTTCGCCACGGCCCTGAACGGGACGCTCGAGTAATGTCCACCTCCACCGCTACGTCACGGCGTCGCGCGGCGGCGGGGCTGGCGGCGCGCGAAATCTCGCGCACCGCCGGCCCCTCCGGCTGGTTTGCTGTTCCTGCGCTGCTGTTGTTTTTCGCGTTCGCGCTGCTGCCCATTGTGGGAGTCATCGCGCTGAGCTTCACGTCCTGGAACGGCCTCGGCGCCATCACATTCGATGGCACCGCGAGCTGGCAGAAGGTACTCGCCGACCCGGTGACCCTCAATGCCCTGGTTGTCACCGGAAAAATCATGCTGTTCAGCTTCATTGTGCAGGCACCGATCAGCCTTCTGCTCGGCGCCTTCACCGCCGGGCTGCAGAAGTACCGCGCCATCCTGGCCGTGCTCTACTTCGTTCCCCTGCTGTTGTCCTCCGCCGCGGTCGCCATCGCCTTCAAGGCGTTGCTCGACCCGAACTTCGGTCTCGGCCCGATGTCGGGCATCCCACTGCTGCAGCAGGATTTTCTCGGCAACCCCGACCTCGTGCTGTTTGTGGTCATTTTTGTGATCGCCTGGCAGTTCGTCCCCTTCCACACCCTGATCTACCAGGGCGGTGTCAAGCAGATCCCGAAGTCGCTCTACGAGGCGGCCGAGATCGATGGGGCCAACCGCGTGCAGCAATTCTTCTCGGTGACGCTGCCGCAGCTGAAATACACCATCATCACCAGCTCGACGCTGATGATCGTGGGGTCGCTGACCTACTTCGACCTGATCTTTGTGCTCACGGCGGGCGGGCCGGGCTACTCGACCCGACTGCTTCCACTGCACATGTACCTGACCGGGTTCCGCGCGAACGACATGGGGGCGGCAAGCGCCCTCGGTGTGATCCTCGTGCTGGTGGGGCTGGTGCTCGCCGTTGTTCTGCAGAGATTCGGTGGGCGTGACCGCTCGGCGAGCCAATTGGATGGTGCGTAATGTCGACAACACTGACCCGCAAAACCGCGGCAGCTTCCCACAGCACCCCGACCCGGGGCTCGGCCCCGCGCAAGCATCCGCGCACCCGCACCCGGCCGAACTGGCTGGGCGGACTCGGCGGCTGGTTGTGGCTGGCTGTCATCATCCTGCCGATCTACTACGTGGTGATCACCAGTGTGAAAACGCAGGCGGGGTTCTTCACCTCCAACCCGCTGCTTCCCACCACCACACCGACGTTCGACAACTACCTCGCCGTTATCGATGCCGGATTCTTCCGCTACCTCGCCAACAGCGCCATCGTGACCGTCGGCGCGGTTATCCCCGCGCTGCTGCTGTCGTTTATGGCCGCCTACGCCATCGTGCGCGGACGCGGGAAATTCATCTCGCTGACCAACACGATCTTCCTCGCCGGCCTGGCTATCCCACTGCAGGCCACGATCGTGCCGATCTACCTGATCATCACCCGGATGAACCTGTACGACTCGCTGCTGGCGCTGATCCTGCCGTCCGCCGCGTTCGCGCTGCCGATCTCGGTGCTGATCCTGTCGAACTTTATGCGCGACATCCCGAACGAACTGTTCGAATCGATGCGGCTCGACGGGGCATCCAACTGGTCGATCCTCTGGCACCTTGTGCTGCCGATGACCCGTCCCGCCGTGGTCACCGTCGGAATCTACAACGCCCTGCAGGTCTGGAACGGCTTCCTGTTCCCGCTGATCCTGACCCAGAGCCCCGACAAGCGGGTGCTCCCGTTGTCGTTGTGGGCGTTCCAGGGCGAGTTCAGCGTCAACGTCCCGGCGATCCTCGCCTCCGTGGTGCTGTCGACCCTTCCGCTTCTCGTGATCTACATCTTCGGGCGCCGCCAGTTGCTCGGTGGCCTGACTGCAGGTTTCGGCAAGTAATTTCCATCATCTCCACACGTAAGGAACAGATATGACCTCCGCACAACCGCTTCGCATCGGCCAGATCGGCTACGCCTTTATGGGGGCAGCCCACTCCCATGCCTGGCGTAACGCGCACCGTTTCTTCGACCTCGACGTCACCCCCGAGTTGGCCGTCCTGGTCGGCCGAAACGCCGAGCGCACCGCTGAGGCCGCGACCCGGATGGGCTGGGCAGAGACGGAGACGGACTGGCGGCGCCTCCTGGAGCGCGACGACATCGACGTCATCGATATCTGTACCCCTGGAAACACCCATGCCGAGATTGCCATCGCGGCGCTGGGGGCCGGCAAACACGTCCTGTGCGAAAAGCCGCTGGCCAACAGTGTCGAGGAGGCGATGGCGATGGCGGATGCTGCTCGGGCGGCCACCGCCCGCGGTGTGTTCAGCATGTGCGGTTTCAGCTACCGCCGCACCCCGGCGCTGGCGCTGGCGCGGCAGTTTGTGCAGGAGGGCCGACTCGGCGAGATCCGCCAGGTGCGTGCGCAGTACCTGCAGGATTGGCTGTCGGACGAGAACGCCCCACTGACCTGGCGGCTGGATAAGGACAAGGCCGGCTCCGGGGCGCTCGGTGACATCGGTGCACACTCCATCGACGCCGCCCAGTTCGTTACCGGGTCGTCGATCACCGGTGTATCGGCAATCCTCGAGACGTTTGTGACCAGCCGCCCGGTCGGCGGCGACTTCGTTGGGCTCGGAGGAACCGGTGCTGTCGGCGATGATGTCGAACGCGGACCGGTGACTGTCGACGATGCCGCACTGTTCACCTCGCGGTTCGACAACGGCGCCATCGGAATCTTCGAGGCCACCCGGTTCGCCCTCGGGCGCAAAAACGCGATGCGCCTGGAGGTCAACGGCAGCCTCGGCTCCGTCGCATTCGACTTCGAGGACATGAACTCCCTGCAGTACTACGACGGCCGCACACCAGACGCCGCCGACGGCTTCCGCAAGATCAACGTCACCGAAGCCAACCACCCATACACCGGGGCATGGTGGCCCTCCGGGCACGGCCTCGGCTACGACCACCTCTTCACCAACCAGGCCGCCGACTTCGTCCGCGACATCAGCGCGGGCATTGCTCCGCGGCCGTCGTTCGACGACGCACTGCAGGTGCAGGCCGTTTTGGCCGCCGTGGAAACCAGCGCGTCCAACTCCAGCACCTGGAGCCCGGTGGCCACCGAATCCGCAACCCAGAACACGAGGACCCCATGACAACGCCCGACCCCAAACACGCCCTTGTTGTCCGCGGGGGGTGGGACGGTCACCAGCCCATCGAGGGCACTGACCTGTTTATTCCTTTCCTCGAGGCCAACGGCTTCACCGTCGAGGTGCACGATTCCGCGAGCATCTACGCCAACGCCGAGGTGATGGCGGGTGTTGACCTCGTGGTGCAGTGCAACACCATGACCACCATCGAGAAGGACGAGATTGCCGGATTGCGTGCGGCCATCGCCGCCGGCACAGGTATTGCCGGCTGGCACGGTGGCATCGCCGACTCGTACCGCAACAGCGCAGACTACCTGCAGCTGATCGGCGGCCAGTTCGCCCACCACCCCGGTAAAGAGCCGGAGCTGCGCACGGGTGAGCAGTCCGACAACTACATCCCGTACCGCGTTGATGTGAGCGAGCTCGGCGCGGCGCATCCGATCATGGCCGGCATTTCCAGCTTCGAACTCACCACCGAGCAGTACTGGGTTCTCAGCGACGACTACAACGACGTGCTGGCCACCACCACGCTGGCCGCACGCGAGTTCGACGAATGGTCGCGGCCGATCACCTCGCCCGCGGTCTGGACCCGGCAGTGGGGCGAGGGGCGTGTGTTTGTCAGCACCCCTGGCCACAACGTGGCGGCACTCGAAGACACCAACGTTCGTACCATCATTGAAAGAGGGCTCCTGTGGGCAAGTCGGTAACTGTTGGAATCATCGGCTGCGGCAAGATCATTGCCCAGTACCTTGACACATTCGCGAGGCTCGATGACGTGATCCTGCGTGCCGTGGCGGACATCGACCTCGCCCGCGCGCAGGAAGTCGCCGACTCGGTGGAGGGTGTGGTGGCGCTGTCGGTCGACGACCTGCTGGCCGACCCGGTCATCCAGGTTGTAATCAACCTGACCATCCCGGCCGCCCACGCGGACGTGTCGCTGCGGATCATCGCCGCCGGCAAATCGGTCTATGTCGAGAAGCCGCTCACCTCGACCACCGCGGAGGCGGTCGCGGTACTCGCCGCGGGGGATGCCGCCGGCGTCGTTGTGGGGTGCGCCCCCGACACGGTACTTGGTACGGGAACCCAGACGGCCCGCCACTTCCTCGACTCGGGCGCCATCGGGACCCCGATCGCGGCAACGGCGACCATGGTAACTCCCGGCCACGAACGCTGGCACCCGAACCCGGACTTCTACTACGTTCCCGGCGGCGGTCCGCTGCTGGACATGGGACCGTACTACGTCACCGCCCTTGTCACGCTGCTCGGGCCGGTCGCGCGGGTCATCGGTGCGGCCAGCGCCACCCGCTCCAGCCGCACCATCCAGTCGGGTTCGCGCACCGGCGAAGTCATCCCGGTTAGCACTCCCACCCACGTCACGGGGGTACTTGTGCACGAATCCGGTGTGCTGTCGACGCTGACCACGAGCTTCGATGCGGTCGCCACCACCGCGGCAAACATCGAGATCCACGGCGAGGGCGGCACCCTCGTGGTTCCCGATCCGAACCAGTTCTCCGGCGACGTGAAGCTGTGGGCGTTGGGCGACGACGCGTGGACCATCCTCCCGGTCTCGGCCGGCTACACCAAGGCCGCGCGCGGCTACGGGGTGGCGGACATGCTGTGGTCGGCACAGTCGGAATCGGCGGATGCTGCGGGGGCGGGCACCCCGGCCGGCCTCGCGCCGTCGCGGGCCAGCGGCAGCCTCGCCTTCCACGTGCTCGACGTGATGGAGTCCCTGCTGCTGTCGGCGGAGACCCACACCTCGGTGGAGGTCTCCAGTACGGCCGAGCGCCCGGTGGCCATCCCGCTGACGGATCGCTGACTACCCCGCCGGCAAATGCCGCCGTGGTCGCTGGAACACCGTTCGGTGATTCAGCAACCACGGCGGCATTTGCGCCGGCGGGGACCAACGGTCTGCCTACCGGATATACCGGGATTTTCTCCGCCGCAAATGTGCGGTTCACCCCGGCGGAACGCCCGTAACCACACGTTTCTGCCGTTCCGGCTACGGGTTGCAGTGCGGGGACACCCCGGGTAGTGCATGCACGGCCCCAAATGGCCGGTAGCGTTACTTTTATGGAGAGCGCAATCACAGACAAGTCAGAAGACGGCACCACCGAAAAAGAGGTGCTCGGCTGGCTCGAGTTCGGT
>Ga0247735_1000188_pt1 | contig 27184 bp, 18 predicted proteins | sample UWRJL178409R2_FD_180934 | JGI IMG/M metagenome (GOLD analysis project Ga0247735, IMG submission 180934) | Plant litter microbial communities from Arlington Agricultural Research Station in Wisconsin, United States - UWRJ-L178-409R-2 | ecosystem: Environmental > Terrestrial > Plant litter >... | reverse complement strand
GCTGCTCTATCCGGGTGACGGGTGGGCCCATCAGCGAACCCAAGAAGCGACCGGTGGCACGCCGCCCGGTCCGGCCGACGATCAGCTTCGGCGACCTCGCCCGACCCCAGTCTCCAGCGCAGCGACGGCAGTTGATCACCACCTTCAGCACACCACCACCACCGCCCGAGCGGCAGTAACCGATGGGGACCCGGAGCACCGCAACAGCACTTGGGTCATCAGCAGCTTTTGCAGGCGAAGCCATCGAACGAATCCTGCGGGCAACTCGATTTCCCTACCGGAATTGCTACCGACCTTCCTTCGGCGGCGCTGTGGGCAGGGGTCAGCTATCCAGCCATGAGGCGAAAAAGTTACTTCGACAAACGGCCGCCGACAATCATCGTCACGCCAACGAGAAATGCAGTTATACAGCCGTCACAGGATCAACGTTCAATCCGACCGGACTACCGTCCGGCGAGCCAGGCCTCAACATCATCAGCCTTGCGAGGCACCGCGATCGAGAGATTTTCTGCACCGGATTCAGTGACCAGAATGTCGTCCTCAATACGCACCCCGATACCGCGGAACTCCTCGGGCACAGTCAGATCATCAGTCTGGAAGTAGAGACCGGGCTCAATTGTGAAAACCATCCCGGCCTCAAGCACACCATCGAGATACATGTCACGACGTGCTTTCGCGCAGTCATGCACATCGATGCCCAAGTGGTGCGAAGTGCCATGAACCATGTAGCGGCGGTGGAACTGCTTGTCCGGCTGCAGGGACTCCTCGGCGCTGACCGGAAGCAGGCCCCATTCGGCCGTCTTCTCTGCAATGACGCGCATCGCTTCCGCATGGATCTCACGAAAACGGATGCCCGGCTTCACGATGGCGAAAGCAGCATCCGCCGCCTCAAGGACAGCCTCGTAAACCCGACGCTGCACGGGAGTGAAAGTTCCACTAATTGGGAGAGTTCGCGTGACATCCGCCGTGTAATAGCTGTCCAATTCGATGCCAGCGTCCAGCAGGATCAGATCGCCCGGAACAACAGGGCCGTCGTTACGCGTCCAATGCAGCACGCAGGCATGCGGACCACTCGCCGCAATTGTGTCGTACCCGACGGTATTGCCGTCGGCGCGTGCACGTCGGTTGAATGTTCCCTCAACCAGTCGTTCTCCACGCTCGTGCGCGATGATGGCGGGAAGATCCGAGATGACATCGTCGAAACCCTGCTTGGTGGCAGCGACGGCGCGGCGCATCTGCGCGACCTCGTACCCATCCTTGACCAGGCGAATCTCGGAAAGATCACGAGAAAGGTCCGAGTCAGCAGTGTTGTCGACGTTGTCGGTTTGGGCGGCGAGCAGGCGACGACCATCTACAAGGTCGGTTGTGTCCCGGTCAGCGTCCCGCACAATAACGGTGTTCGCATCCACAGACTCAAGCACCGTCGCGAAGTCCTGCAGGCGACGTGTGGCAATAGCGAGATCTGCCGAGACATGGGCGAGAGACGGCCGCGGACCCGTCCAAAATTCTCCGATGTCGGAGTTTGCATAGAACTCGTCGGAGTCGCGTCCAGCGGCCTCGCGAAAATAAAGGGTGGCGGTGTGGCCAGAGTCTCCCGGCTCAAGCACCAAAACACTGTCGGCAACAGCATCGCTGCCCCAGCCGGTCAGGTGCGCGAAAGTCGAGTGGGCTCGGTACGGGTAATCGGTGTCGTTGGAACGCACCTTTGCCGCTCCGGCCGGGACGATAAGTCGACGTCCGGGATACAGGGCGGAGATGCGCGCACGGCGGGCGGCGGCGAACACCGCCTGCTCGCGGGGGGAGGGGATCGTCTCGGTGCGTTCGGCCCAGCCGGAAGAGATGTACTGCTTGAACAGGTCCGACCCGGGGGTCGTCGAGCGGTTCGTCGTTGCTCGGGGAGCATTCGCGGTGGAATCAGCCATGCTCTATTGTCACGCTTTCAACCTGAGGATGCTGGCCAATCGCTGGGCATGCCCGGTGAGGACGTGAACTGTCCGCTGTTAGCCGGCAGCCGTGAGCTGAACAACGATTGCGCGGTGGTCGCTTCCAAGATCGTCAAGATCCTGGACAACACGCATCCCACTTGCCGTCCAATTCTTGGTGTACAGCACGTGGTCGATAGGGGTGCCCAGCAGCGCGGGCAGGGTAGATGGCCATGTCCCCACCGCTGCATTTCCGGTGGCGGCGGCGGCATCCTGGCACTGGCCGAGGGCATTGCCCGGACCGGCGGACACGCGGCCCCAATGGTCGAGTGTCGAGTTGAAATCGCCCGCCATGATCATGTTTCCGTCCGTGCACAGGTCGGACAGCCAACCCATGTCGTCGCGCCAGCTCGCCAGAAGGGCAGGAACGGGTGCCACCGGGTGAACGGCAACAATGATGGGGCCGGTACCGTCATCGGGGGTGGCGACCACGGTTGGCAGTGTGGACGTATTTCCGTAGCTCGACTGGACGGTGTATCCGCCAAGGTCCGTACTGATCAGCAATGTCGTCGAGCGGGCCTTGGAGATTTCGTCAAAGGCAACGGTCGCGGCCCACATAGGCGAACCTGCCGCCGTCATCAGGGCGGCGACCTCCGCGCCCGTCGCCTCGCTGGTTTCCGGGAGGGTGAGGACCTGTGCGCCGGAATCCAGTGCGAGTTCAGCGATGGCCTCGGCCCCTGGCGCGTCGCCGAGGGTGTTCCAGGACAGGACGGTGATGTCGCTGTTCATCCGTTTGTCAAAATTGGTGTTCCCGAAGCCGCGACTGGCCAGGACGGCGAGGCTTGCCACACAGAAAACAACAAGCAGCAAGGCAAGCGAACCCGTGAGTCGGCGTGCCGATGCCGAAACCGTGCCGAGAATCGCCAGGAAGACGATGCCGACGGCGGCAACCGCGACGGCGACGCCGCGCATGGACACGACCTGCGCAACAACGGGGGACCATTCGAGATGGAACAGCTGTGGCCAGACGGCGACAAGCAGCACGAGGCCAAGCGCAAGGGTGAGGGCGGCGGCAAGAAGTCGTCGAATCATCGTGCCGCGAGCCTAGACCAATACGATTGCAGGATGTTCGCACCCCCTCGCACTGGCGCAATCGACCTGCACACCCATAGCAGTGTGTCCGACGGGACGGAAACGCCGACACAACTCGTCCATGCGGCCGCCGCCGCCGGGCTCGGCACCATCGCCCTCACCGACCACGACTCGACCGCAGGGTGGGACGAAGCGTTTCGCGCAGCATCCCTTAGTGGCATGCAGGTTCTGCCCGGGATGGAGTTGAGCACCAATTTCGGCCCAGCGAGCGTGCACATGCTCGCGTACCTGTTCGACCCCACAAACGCGACGATTGTGCGCGAGACGGCAAGGATCCGCGACGGCCGGCTGCATCGGGCTGAGCGTATTGTTGACCGCGTCGCCGCCGACTACGACATCACCTGGGCGGACGTGCTGGCGCAGTCCATCGACGGCGGGACCATCGGTCGTCCACACATCGCCGACGCGCTTGTCGCGCGCGGCCATGTCGCCAACCGAAGCGCAGCGTTTGAGAGCATCCTGCATTGGCAGGGCGGCTACTACGAGAAGTATTACGCGCCAAGCCCTCTCGACGGTGTGAAAATGATTGTTGCCGCTGGCGGAGTGCCCGTGCTGGCGCATCCGGCAACCCACGGGCGTTACCGCGTGATCGAGGAATCCGCGATCGCCCAACTTGTTGACGCAGGCCTTTTCGGACTCGAGATCCACCACCGTGACAATACCGACGATGGCAAGGTCCGGCTGTTTGAATTGGCGGAGAAGTACAACCTGGTTGTTACGGGGTCGAGTGATTACCACGGCGCCGGCAAACCGAATCGGCTCGGCGAGAACACCACGGCAGCCGAAGTGTTGGAGCGCATCATTGCTGCGGGGACCGGTTCGTCGCCCTCCGGCGTCTATGCTCCCGCGGTGTGAACCGGCGGCGCAACGCGGTTCTCCGGTAAAGCACACAGCCCCCACCGATCCCCACGCTGAGGCGTGCGGTCGACGGGGGCTAACTGTGGAGTAGCCGGTTCGTTGGCTACTGCAGTGAAGTGAAGCGCTGCTTACGCGGCGGGTGGCGGAGTTGCAGATCCGCCCGAGGGGCGACGGCGACGGCTGCGGCGGCGGGCGGGAGTCGAACCATCGTGGGTTCCACTTCCATCCGGCTTGCCTTCGATCGCAACGGAATCGGTCGCACCGACCGTTGCCGGTGCTGCTGATCCTGCGGCGACGGCGCCGGTGCCCGCACCGCGGGTGCGGGTGCGCTGGCGATCGCCTTCACGACGTTCGCGCGGCGGGCGGGATGCTCCGGCGGAGTCACCCTCGCGACGCTCACGCGGCGGACGGGAGGCTGCCGTCTCGACCTTGGGCGCCGGCGTGGACTTCAGGCGGCCCTTGGAACCGGTGGGGATGTCAAGGTCGGTGTAGAGGTGCGGTGACGAGGAGTAGGTCTCAACCGGCTCGGGCTGGCCCATGTCGAGCGCCTTGTTGATCAGTGACCACTTGTGCATGTCGTCCCAGTCGACGAACGTGACAGCGATACCGGTCTTGCCGGCACGGCCCGTACGGCCCGCGCGGTGCAGGTAGGTGTCGTGGTCGTCCGGGATGGTGTGGTTGATGACGTGGGTGACGTCGTTGACATCGATACCACGGGCGGCGACGTCGGTGGCAATCAAAATGTCTTTTTTGCCAGCCTTGAACGCGGCCATGGCGCGCTCGCGCTGCTCCTGGTTGAGGTCACCGTGCACGGCGGCGGCATTGAAGCCGCGGTCGTTCAGTTCTTCGACGAGTTTGGCCGCTGCACGCTTTGTGCGGGTGAAGACCACGGTCTTGCCGCGACCTTCGGCCTGAAGGATGCGAGAGATGACCTCATCCTTGTCGAGGCTGTGCGCGCGGTAGACGACGTGCTTGATGTTCGCCTGGGTGAGACCTTCGTTGGGGTCCGTCGCGCGGATGTGTATCGGCTTGTTCATAAAGCGTCGCGCCAGGGCCACGATCGGTCCGGGCATCGTCGCCGAGAACAGCATGGTGTGGCGGGTTGCCGGGGTCTGCGCGAAAAGCTTCTCGATGTCGGCGAGGAAGCCGAGGTCGAGCATCTTGTCTGCCTCGTCGAGCACCATGACCTTGATGTTCTTCAGGGAAAGCATCCGCTGGCTGGCAAGGTCGAGGAGGCGGCCGGGGGTTCCGACGATGACCTGGGCGCCGTCCTTGATGTCAGCAACCTGTCCTTCGTAGGCTTTGCCGCCGTAGATGGCGACAACCTTGGTTGCGCGGTTCGACGCGGCGAGGGTGAGGTCTTCGGCAACCTGCACACACAGTTCACGGGTCGGCACAACCACAAGGGCCTGCACACCGGGCTCGGGGTTGAGGCCGAGCTCCTGGAGCAGGGGAAGGCCGAAACCGAGGGTCTTGCCCGTTCCGGTCTTGGCCTGGCCGATGATGTCCTGGCCGTTGAGGCCCATCGGGATGGTCTGTTCCTGGATCGGGAAGGGCTCGAGAATGCCCTTTGTGGCCAGTGCATCAACCATGTCCTGGTCGATATTGAGTTCTGAGAAGTTCAAAGTATCTTGCCTGTTCGCCTAAGGAAGAGCGCGAGTTCCGCTCTGTCTGAGATACGCCCGTTTTGTCCTGGGGCGCAGAACCCCCGCCAGATATGGGGGGCATGCCCGGCAGTTTACCGTGATTCGGTGCAAAAATCCTGATGACAGGCCGGTGGCCTTCCGGGGTGGTGCAGGGTGCGCCTCGCTGGGTAGCGTGACGACAGAACCCGCGACCCGAAACGTTCCACGCGGGGGAGTGGGAGAAAGCACGATGACCCCTGTAATCATGGATGCTCGATGAGCGCGCCCGGCAGCATGCGGACGTCTACCTCGGACCAGGACACCGCGAAGGAAGGACAGCATCCCGGAGGGCGTCGACTCCGTTCCGTTGTGCGTACTGCCGCGATCGCGGTTGGTCTCGCCGTCGTGGTTCCGCTGGCCGGATGTGTCGCACCGCCCGGCACCCCCGGGGGTGTTCGCGCCGATGCGACCGCCGCCACAGCAGATGTCGACTACCCGCTGCACACCGACATCATCTCCACCACCTTCTGGGTGGGGGAGATCTTCGACCCTGATCTTCCCGACGGTAGCCAGGTGTGCTCGACCTACGACTCGAAGTGGGCGTACCACTGGTCTGGGTTCGCCACGGATACCGTCGCTGAGGACGATCCCGGCTGTGCGGGGTCGCCAACGGCGGGATGTGATGGGCGCGCCACCTTCGGCGCGCTCGACGACGGTGTCCGATCCATCGAGCAGTGCGAGACGTATTCCCGGGAGGGGATCGACGATTTCTTCCCCATGGGTCCGGTGCCGTTGGAGAACCCCTTTTATCTGGATGTGCCCTACGACGATCTCAACGACGAGATCGGTTTCGACCAACGGTGTGAGGTTATTCCCTGGGCCGATGACCCCGACTACAGCGATCTCTGCGACGACGAGTCCTTCTCCTTTATGAAAAACCGTTGGGTCGAGATCAATGGCCCCAATGGTGAGACCTGCTACGGCCAGATCCAGGATGCTGGACCGTCGCACGGCGACCTCTATCACGATGCCGACTATGTCTTTGGGGATGATGACGTGCGGCCGATTCAGGGCCAGTTCAACAACGCGGGGATGGACGTGTCACCGGCGTTGAACAGTTGCCTCGGATTTGAAGATCTTGACGGGCAGGATGACCTCGTCTCCTGGCGCTTTGTAGAGACCAAGGATGTACCCCAGGGGCCCTGGTCGATCGTGGTGACTACCTCCGGAGTGACGCTCTGACCGGGGAGTAGGTCGCCAGTGCTACTCCGCAACACCTGCGTAGCAATTCTCATCTCGCTACCATCCATTTGACCCCTATTCAGGGGGATTGACTTCAAACTTTTTATACAGTTGACGACCTAGTTTCACCGTGTAAAGCTTGATGCACGCTTCAGGGGGGCTCGAAGCGTTGCCCGGTACTCAATCGATTCCGGGCGCGACGGTGCATCTGTTTCAACACTTCTTCGTCCTCCCTCGCAGCGATCCAAGCTGACACTGGGCCAGCGACGTAACCGGGTTTGTACCCCGGTCGATCCGAAGAAGGTCGTCGTGTTCGATCTACACAATTTGCGATATCCCCATGCCTCCGAGAGGCCGACGGGGAATGCAACTTCTCAAAACTCGAAGAAATTGCTTCGTCGGTCCCCAACGGGCCGACCCTTCGGCATGGTTCTCGTCAGCGGGGTAGCGGCGGTTTCGTTCGCCATCCTCGGCTGCGCGAGCGTGCCGCCAGCCGCCGACTCGGCAGACAACGATTCCATCGACGTAGTGAGCGCCGGATGGAACGGGCATCACGACGGGTGGAATGACGGTTACTACGACTGGCGCGACGAGGAGTCAGACAGCGACGATTCCGACGCTGGAGTTTCCTCTGATGATGAGGAATCGGCATCCGATTCCGACGAAGGTACTGGCGAAGGTGCTGGAGAGGGCGAAGCTCCTGTCGGGGAAGAGCCGGTAGCGCAGCAGCCCGTTGTGGAGGAAACTCCGATCGACGAAACGCCTGTGGAGGAAACGCCTGTGGAGGAAACTCCAGTGGAGGAGACCCCTGTCGAGGCAACTCCCGTGGTAGCGACCCCGGCAGCAGAAACCCCCGTGGTGGAGGCTCCGGCGGAAGCATCCGTCGCAGCGGAATATCCGATGCACACCAACATCATTGCCACCACGTTCTGGGTGGGCGAGATTTTCAACCCCGACCTCTCTGACGGCAGCCAGGTGTGCTCCACCTACGACAGCAACTGGGCAGCCAATTGGTCGGGAGTCTCCCGCGATGTAGTCCCGTCCTCCGCTGGCGGTTGTGCGGGTTCACCGACCGGCGGTTGTGATGGCGTGGCAACCTTCAGCGGCGATACCATCACGGACTGCTCCACCGAGGCACGCACCGCGGCGAACGACTATTTCCCTTCCCAAGGAACCCCGAAGGAAAATCCGTTCTACCTCGACCTGCCCTACGACGACCTGAACGACTCCACAGCTTTTGGAGAGCGTTGCGAGGTTATCCCGTGGGCAAGCGCCGATCCGGGCAACTGCGACAATGGCGAGCATTCCTACATGAAGAACCGCTGGGTCGCCATCACCGGACCGAATGGGGCAACCTGCTACGGGCAGATCCAGGACGCGGGTCCCTCCCATGACGACATGTACCACGACAAGGAATACGTGTTCGGTTCCTCCGATGCGCAGCCGGCGCAGGGTGAATTCAACAATGCGGGCATGGATGTTTCACCCGCTTTGAACGGATGTCTCGGCTTCGGTTCGCTCAATGGCGACGGCGACTCCGTCTCCTGGCAGTTCGTTGACGACGCACAGGTGCCCGCTGGCCCCTGGAAGCGCGTCGTCACCACCTCCGGCGTCAGCAACTAACGCCACCTCCGGTCGCCGGGTAGCTTCGGCTCCCGGCGACCGGCCGTTTCGCCGGCTGCCCCATCCGGTGCCTCAACCACACACCTCCTGGCTGCCCTCGCAGGTACTGGGCCCGCGAGCATCCGGGATTGTTGTGTAACCGGGCGGCGGCCGCGAATCGCGCTGCACCTCCCCGTTGTACCTGTGCTCCCCAACTGCGGGTAGCCGGTGCGGAGTGGCCCTGGGCCTGGGACTCACCCGTCCACACGTACCCGGGGAGGGCAGTGCGACCGCTGCCGGAGCATCCATGATCGTGCGAGAAAGTCAACTTCGCGGCACGATCCTCCCCGAATTTTCGAGTAATGCTTCGGCCGCTGGCCCGTCGCCTGCACGAGGCGCTCGCCAACCCGCCTAAACTAACGACGTGGTGAACTGGTTCTGGCGCAAAGGCGCGCGCGATGAAACTCCCCGTCTGCGCCTGCGCAATGGGGACTCGGCAACAACCAAAGTCAACCTTGCGGAGTTGACACCGGACACCGCGACCTACCTCGGCCAGGCTGCCTACCTGCAGCTCACCATCTTCGAGAATCTCAGCCGCGCCATCGCGACGGCGCCAACGACGGATGCCAAAGCCGTCATCAGTGGGGCTGCAGCGCTGTCGCTCACCAAGCACCACGCCCTCACCGCTGAGATCGAACGCCATGGCCTGGTTCCCTCCGCGGTGATGGATCCCAACCGGCAGGCCATCGACCGTTTCCAGCGCCTGACGCAGGGTTCGGACTGGTTCGAATCCCTCACCAGCTGCTACGTGACCGCGGGCTTCCTCGACGACTTCTTTATGCGCCTGGCCGCGGGGCTACCCGGCGACACCGCAACCCGGGTTACTGCCATCATGCGCGCTCCGTCCGGCGGCGACCTGATTGCCGCTGAACTGTTGTCGTCTATCGCCGCCAACCCCCGCCTTGCGTCGCGGCTGGCCATGTGGGGGCGCCGTCTCGTTGGCGACACCATGCTTGTCGCCCGCTCGGCGTTGGTGACTTCGGACAACCATGACACCGATGAGGCCAGGATCGAACCCGTGTTCACCGAGTTGATCGCCGCGCACACCCGCCGGATGGACGCGCTCGGCCTGACCGCGTAGGGCGCACGTTCAGCCGGCCACCGGCCGAGGGCACAAGCAAAAGGATGCCGGTCCGCGACGCGAACCGACATCCTTTTTTGCGACGTCTGGGGGAAAGATAATCTTTCCCGGAGCGGATCAGGCTTTCGACAGCCTGCCCAGCAGCGCAGCATCCGCGGCACGGCGCCGACGCGGGAGTGCTAGCACCACAAGGAGGGCGACTATGCCCCCGGCGACCAGGCTGATGACCCAGATCCAGGTGCCGTCAAAGGTGAAACCGAGCCACACCAGCGCGACCCAGATGATTGCCGTTGCGGCCCCGGAGACGGCGGGCGCGACGAACGAGCCGTAGGTATCACGCCCCGGCGTCAGGTATCCGACGAAGAATCCGATCGCGATGGCGATGATCGTCGCGAACAGCAGTTCCATCGTTACGCGACGAAACCCACGCGGCGGGACTGCTCGGAGCCGACCTCGATGTAGGAGAAAGACACAACGGGAATGATGTAGACCTTGCCCTTGTCGTCACTGAGCTTGATGAACTTGCTGTCTGCTTCGAGGGCGTCGGCAATCACCTTCTCAATGTCCGTCGCAGACTGCGAGGTCTCAAAGTTAATTTCACGGGGGCTGTTGGCGATACCAATTCGAATGTCCACGGCTAAAGATTACGACAGTTCGACAGGTGCATCCCGCCCCGTTCACTGAGGGCAGAACCGGGGAGCCCGCAGCGGCCGAGGTCCGTGCCGCACTCTCCACACCCCACGCCGCCCATCGCCTCGGATGTCGGCGGATTCCGTTAGCTTGAAGCTATGACAATCCAAGGGTTCGAACGTGCACAGCATGCGGCGGACCCTGGGCATGCCCCCACCCTCGATGCGAGCCAGCAGGCGGTGCTCGGCCTCGCCGATTCGGCCTGCGCCGCCATTATTGGTGCGCCGGGGACGGGCAAAACCACAACGCTGATTGAACTGATCGCCGACCGGGTGCTTGAGCACGGATTCTCACCGGACGAAGTGGTGGCGTTGACTCCCACGCGCGGTTCCGCCACGCGACTGCGCGACAGGCTCGCCCTCCGGCTTGGCGTCGCGACCAATGGTCCCCTCGCCCGCACGGTCAACTCGCTCGCGTTCGAGATTGTCGGCGCGGCTGCCCAGGCCGCCGAGGTAGAGCCGCCGAGGCTTGTCACTGGTGGCGAGCAGGACACGGATATCGCCCAGCTCCTGGAAGGACACGCGCTCGAGGGAACCGGGCCGCGCTGGCCCGAGATGCTCGGACCGGATGTGCGCAGGCTGCGGGGGTTCCGGACCGAACTGCGCGAGTTGATGATGCGGGCAACAGAGTTCGAGATCAGTACCGATCGGCTTCGGAACCTCGGTCGCCAGGCGTTGGACGATGGAACGGCGATGCATCCCGAATGGGTCGCCGCCGCAGACTTTATCGATGAGTACACCGCCGTGGTGGGGAACTATCGGGGTAACCAGCTCGATTCGGCCGAGCTTGCCCAGTTCGCGGCAGCAACCATTGCCTCCGACAACCCCGGGGAGCGGGTCCTGCGGCTGCGCCTCGTTGTAGTCGACGACCTGCAGGAGGCGACCGAATCCACCCTGTCGATTTTGAGGGCCCTGGCCGGCCGCGGTGTGTCGATTGTGGCCTTCGGTGACCCCGACGTGGCAGCGAATGCATTCCGCGGTGGGGAACCGGACGCGCTCGGCCGCCTGTCCAGCATCCTGCGCGACCCAACCCTTCAGACGTTCACCCTCAGCACCGCTTACCGGCAGGGTCCTGCACTGCGGGCGTTCACCGCCTCCATCACACAGCGGGTCGGTACCGCTGCAGCGGGCAGCCAGCGTGCCGCTGTTGCCGGTGGTGTCGACTCTGCGACCCCGGTCAGCATCATCAGCGCAGCATCCCCCGCCCGGCAATGGACCGCGGTGGCCCGACAACTGCGTGAGCGTCACCTGATGGGTGGTGTGCCGTGGAACCGGATGAGTGTGGTGGTGCGCAGTGGCGCGCAGATTGCCGGGATCCGGCGTGCGCTGTCGCTTGCCGAGGTGCCGGCACGGACCACCGTTGGCGGGACGCCGCTGCGGGAGGATCGAGCCGCGCGTGCCCTGCTGACGTTGGTGGATGTGGGGGCCGGCCGTACCGCGCTGACCCCGACCCTCGCCGCCGAGCTTTTCCTCGGGCCGTTCGGCGGTCTTGACCGGCTCACCCTGCGCCGTCTTCGTCTGGCGCTGCGCGCCGAGGAGATCGCCGCAGGCGGGCTTCGCAGTAGTGATGAACTGCTGGTGGACGGACTGTCCCACCCCGGGCGGTTTTCCATGATCGACCATCGTGTCGGACGCAACGCGGACCGGCTGGCGAAGACACTCGCCGAACTGCGCACCCTTGCCCTCGGCAATGGCACGATCGAGGAGCTGCTCTGGCTCGCCTGGGAGCGCAGTGGTCTCGCGCCTGTCTGGTTTGACCAGGCGCTGAGTGCCGGGATCACCGCGGCGGAGGCCAATGCGAACCTTGACGGTGTCCTCGCCCTGTTCACCGCGGCGAAACGTTTTGTGGAACGCCAGCCGACGTCGCCGGCGAGTGTGTTCCTCGACGCGGTCCTCGACGCCGAGGTGCCGGAGGACACCCTGTCGCCGCAACCCAACGACGAAGCGGTGCTTGTCACCACTCCCTCGGGTACCGTCGGTCTCGAGTTCGACATCATGGTGGTGGCCAACCTGCAGGAGGGCTCCTGGCCAAACCTCCGACTGCGGGGTTCCCTGCTCGGACCGCAGGAACTGGTGCGGGTGGTCACCGGTATCGATAGTTCCACGCTGGACGAACGCCGCCTGGTCCTCGGGGACGAACTGCGGATGTTCGCGCTGGCCGTCTCGCGTGCCCAGAGCCAGGTGATCCTCGCCAGCGTGGCGAACGAGGACGAAGCCCCCAGTGTTTTCCTCTCGCTCGCGCCGACCGGTTCACCCGTCGTTGATACCGCCACACTTCCGCCGTTGTCCCTGCGTGGGCTGACCGGCCGGTTGCGGAGGGAACTTGTGCACGCCGATGCCGGTGTACAGAACGGTTCCCCCTTCAACCCGGTCACGCGACGCTACAGTGCGGACAATGGTGCCGCCGACCGCGAAGCTGCGGCGTCGGCCCTGGCCAGGCTCGCGTTGGAGCGGGTCCCGGGAGCTGACCCGGGGGACTGGCATGGTTTGCTCGAACCCTCAACAACGGAGCCGCTGTACACCGATGAAGAATCGGTGCCGGTCTCGCCGTCACGACTGGAGCGCTTCGAGGAATCCCCGCTCGACTGGTTCATCGAAACAATTGCCGGTTCGGAATCCTCCACGGCAATGGGACTCGGCACCATCCTGCACTGGGCGATGGAGACCACCACGCAGCCCGCCGTTGACACCCTCTGGGCATCAGTCGAGACGCGGTGGGGGGAGCTCGAATTCGAATCCGAATGGATGCAAGAGAGCCAAAAACGGGCGGCCCGTGTGCTCGCCGCGGGCATCGCGGAATACCTCATTGATTTTGAGCGGGAGAAGAAGACACTGGTCGGCGCTGAGAAGCGATTCTCGCTGAAAATTGGCAAAGCGACAATCAATGGGTCGATTGACCGGGTGGAACGTGACCCGGACGGCGCGGTTTCGATCGTGGACCTGAAAACCGGGTCTGCAATCACCAACCAGGACAAGATCAACGCGCACCCGCAGCTGGGCGCCTACCAGCTGGCCTATGCCGAGGGAGTTCTTGATGAACTCCTCGCAGAGCTCGGTCCGCACCATCCGGGCGGTGCAAAGTTGCTGTATGTCAAAAAGGGAATCCGTTCCAAGTTGTACCGGGAAGGACTCCAACCCCCGCTGAGCGAGGAAGAGCTGGAAGAATTTCGCGAGCGGATTCGCACCGCAGCCGAGGCGATGGCGCAATCGGAGTTCGAAGGCGCCCTCGAGCTGACCGGCTGGGGACCCGGCGGCGGAACCAACCTTGCCATCCATCGAGTCCGGGCGGTTTCCAGTGATTAGAACCATCAGCGCCTACGAGATCGCCGATGCGCTCGGCCAATTCCGGCCGACAGACCAGCAGCGCGCCGTCATCGAAGCACCCCTCTCACCCGCCCTTGTTGTCGCCGGTGCCGGAAGTGGCAAGACAGAGACAATGGCTAACCGTGTCCTGTGGCTCCTCGCGAACGGCCATGTGCGTGCTGGCGAGATCCTCGGGCTCACCTTCACCCGCAAGGCGGCAGGCGAACTCGCGACCCGGATCCGGGAGCGGATCGAGCAACTCTCCGCGCAGAACCTGGTTCCCGGGGATTACGACAGTTTCGAGGCGCCGGCGGTCGCCACCTACAATTCCTTCGCGAATTCTATCTACCGTGACCATGCGATCTTGCTGGGCAGGGAAAGCGATGGTGACGTGCTTGGCGAAGCCTCAGCCTGGCAGCTCGCCCGCTCCATCGTTGTGGGCGCCGGCGATGAACGACTGCCCGACCTCGGCAAAAGCGTCGACGTCATCACAAAGGCGGTGCTGTCCTTGAGTCATGAATTGAGCGAGAATATCGTCGACCCGCGGGAGGTGCGTTCCTTTGCGACAGCATTCCTGTCCCTGGCCGACCTGCCCTCGGGCGGTCGTGGACAGTACCCCGCCGTTGCCGAACTCGTAAAATCCGTCGGAAGCCTCGATGTGCTCCTCGACCTGGCGGCCCGTTTCGCCGAGACGAAAGCGATGAAGGGATTCGTCGAATACTCCGACCAGGTCGCGCTCGCACTGGAAATTGTGCGAAAGGTTCCCAAGGTTGCGACGGAACTCCGCGCACGGTATCGCGTTGTGCTCCTCGACGAGTACCAGGACACTTCGGTTGTGCAGACCTGGTTGTTGTCTGAACTCTTTGCCGGGCATCCGGTTATGGCCGTCGGCGACCCCAACCAGTCCATCTATGGCTGGCGCGGGGCAAGCGCGGCCAACCTTGAACAATTTGCCACCCAGTTCGGTGACGGTTCCGTGCATAACTTCAACCTCACAACGAGCTGGCGCAATGGCCGGGACATCCTTGCCGTTGCCAACGCGCTGGTGGAGCCACTGCTTCCGGAGACCCGGGTGCGGGTCGAGAAACTCGAACCGGGCCCGGGTGCGAGCTCACTGGCTGTAGACATCGCGATCACCGAAACCGTGGAGGACGAGGCGGAGGCCACGGCGCTGTGGCTGAAGGAACGGCTTGTCGGGGATACGCTACCAACGGCAGCGATGCTCTTTCGAACGCGCAAGAGCCAGGCCTACTTTATGGAGGCACTGCGCCGGCACGAGGTGCCGTTCCACGTTCTCGGGGTTGGCGGGCTGATGTCCGAGCCGGAGATCGCCGACCTGGTGAGCGCCCTGCGCGTGTTGCAGAACCCGACAGCGGGCAGCGAACTCATCCGGCTGCTTTCCGGCTCGCGTTGGCGAATCGGCGTCCGTGACCTGCGGGCCCTGCACCGCCTCGGTTCGTGGCTTCGGGACAGGGATTATTCCCAGCAGCCCCTCGACGAGGACGTCAAATCCCGGCTGCGGTCCTCTGTGGCGGAAGGGGAAGGCGGCTCCATCGTGGATGCCCTCGATTTCCTTTCAACAACACGCCCCGACCACAGCCAGCTGAGTGACTTCAGTGACGTGGGACTCGAACGACTCCGGGATGCCGGACGGCTGTTTGCCCGTCTGCGCTCCCGCGGCGGCCTCGACCTGCTTGATTTCGTGACGCTTGTGGAACAGGAGCTGCAACTCGACATTGAAGTTCTCGCCAATGATTTTCGACCGCTCGGTGGCGCCAATATGGAGGCATTTTTTGATGCCCTGAACGGCTACCTGTCCATCGATGATTCGTCGACCCTCGGTGGGTTCCTCGGGTGGCTGAAGGAAGCGGAATGGCGGGACGGGCTTTCACCGCGCCCGGAAGAGGCCGAACGCGGCACCGTGCAGTTGCTTACCGTCCACGGTTCAAAAGGACTCGAATGGGACCTTGTAGTAGTTCCGCGCTGGGTGGAAGATGAACTCCCCGGAAAGCCCCTCGAAGGTTTCAGCGGATGGCTGAGTTTCGGTTCCTTGCCGTGGCCGTTCCGTGGGGACGCTGCGGAGCTTCCCCGGTTCGAATGGGAAACCAGCGAATCGCGGAAAGAGCTCCTCGACACCCGTGCGGAATTCATGGAGCGGGTGCAGCACCGCCATGTGCTGGAAGAACGCCGCCTCGCCTACGTTGCAGTGACCCGGGCGCGCCATTCCCTTCTGCTGACCGGATCCTTCTGGGCCACGCAGGCCAAGCCGCGCAGTCCGAGCCCGTTCCTTCGGGAGCTTGAGGCTGCGGGAATCATCGGTGTCCTACCGCAGTACAGCGAGTTCGAGGAAAATCCGCTCGGGGATGAGGTCGCCACACTGATGTGGCCCCGCGACCCCCTCGGCCAGCGCCGCGCAAAAGTCCAGGCGGCCGCTGAAGCGGTTCGGGATGCGGATCCGACGGCGACCGGACGTTGGGGCGCGGAGCTCGACCTGCTCCTGGCAGAGCGGGCCAACCGACTCCACACCAATGTGGTGGTCGAAATGCCGAGCAGGGTTCCCGCCTCCCGGTTCAAAGACTTTGTCACCGATCCCGCTGCCGTCGCAGCATCCCTTCGCCGGCCCATGCCGGAGAGGCCATACCGGGCGACTCGACTTGGCACGCTGTTCCACAGCTGGGTCGAGGAACGCTACGGCGTCGGCGGTACCTCGGAGCAACTGGACGCACTGTCGATCGAGATGGACACGGACGAGGCGCCCATCGAGCAGTCTGAGCTGGTCCGACTGCAAGAAATCTTCGAACGTTCACCCTGGGCTGTCCGCTCACCCGTCGAAGTCGAACGGGAGATCCACCTCATCCTCGATGGGCAGATCATCGTCTGCAAGATCGACGCCGTGTATTTCGACGGGGAACGCTACGAAGTCGTCGACTGGAAAACCGGCAAGGCACCGCGCGACGCGAAAGACCTGGAAGCCAAGCAGCTCCAGCTTGCGCTGTACCGCCTCGCGTACGCCCGCTGGCGCGGCATCAACGTCCACGATATCGACGCCGTCTTCTACTACGTCTCCGATGACCGGGTGATCCGACCGAAACGTATTTTCGACGAAGACGAACTTGTCACCCTGTGGCGGGCATCCTTCCGGGACCCTGCAGAGGCGATCGGGAAGGCGGAGGTCGCTTAGACCGTCCGCTCGCTGCGCGCCAACATCTCCTCGACTTCGTCCACAGCCATTGTGGGGATCGTCTGCGGACCGATCGGATTCGCGGCATTGCTCTGCACATTGTCAAGCAACCGGTGCAGCATGTCGACGGCGTCGTCAACGATCTCGGTGCTCCGGCTGTCGGTGCCGTGCAGCAGCCACTTGGCGATTTCCAGCTCGGCGTACAACATGGCGCGCTGGCGCACCTGGCGGTCGCCGGTACCACGGACCTCGCCATAGGCCGCGAATCCGTTGTCGGAGACCTGTTCGCCACGAGATCCCAGCAGCCAGAACAGGTCCTGGGCGGGATCGCCGACCTTGAGCTCCTGCCAGCCGAGGACACCCGTCACCGCGCCGTCCGAGTTGAGGAACGACTCGGCCGTGAGGGACCCGTTGATCACCGTCGGCTGGAACTGCCAGAGGCTGGTTTCTTCCGTGGCTTTTTCCCACCGCGAAAGCAAGGCTCCGGGAACAAGCCCCGTCGCCGCCGCCCGATCGATGATGGATGTACAGGAACGCAATGCCTCGACCGCAGTCAGTACGGGAAGCCCGGCGTCGGCGACAAAACTTGTAGGTAACGAGTGGATCGCGGCGATTGCACGCCCCACCGACGCCGCGTGATCGAAGTCCAGGTTTGCCAGGCGGGTTTTTGACCCGTAGACGAATTGGTAAACCATGACGCGGGTGCCCTTGACGCGGGTTTCCCCGGCGAAGGTGGAGACGGCGAACGGAAGTCGGGTGCGGACCCCGGCGCTCAAGGCGCGCAGGGCCACAAGATCCGCGGCCTGCTCCTCCGCGGCACGTTCATTGCGGGGGAGCCGGATGATCCAGTGACGGCCCTCACGGTCAGTGAGCAGTGCTGCATCGAAGTCATTGTGTGTGCCTGTTCCGAAGGAAGCAGTTCGCACGACGTCGAGGCCGGGCACTGCCGACGTGGCAAGCGCGGCTAGAGTGAGGTGGGATCGGGCCATACCTTCAGGGTAGGTCGACTGAACCCCGCAACCGCAATTCGCCACGCCACTTCCGATGGGTGATCCATGTCACATTCTTTTCTGGACCGTTTGCCGCTGTCGCGCTACGAGGTCGATCGGGACTATCTTTCGCGCGAGCGGGAAAACCTGTTCGAAGAACTTTGGGCTAACCCGGCAACCCGTGTCCTTCCGATCTACCAGGGAACCGCACTGTTGTCATCGCCGACAACACTCGCGCTGGTACCGATCGGCGCACTTCCCGACGCGGAGCTCTTCGTCTACCTCGGACTGTCGACGTCAACGACCAGTCCAGAGCCGGCCGGTACACCGATCGTCGCAGCCGTGCTTCGCGACGCTGTGCACTTCGCTGAGGGAGACTGGGCAAACCTGCGCTCCATGGGTTCCAGCTTGAGCGACCGGGATGCGGGTCTGCTCACCGAAGCCCTCGGCGTAATCAACTGGCACAGCTCCCATGGATTCTCACCTCGCACCGGAGAGCCCACCGTTGTGGCCAAGGGCGGGTGGGTGCGAATCGACCCCATTTCGAACACCGAAATCTTCCCACGCACGGATGCTGCCATCATCGTGGGTGTCATCGATGCCGATGACCGCATCCTGTTGGGGTCCAACGCACTGTGGGAATCCAACCGGTACTCCCTGCTGGCCGGATTTGTCGAGCCGGGAGAGTCCCTCGAAGCCGCGGTCGTTCGCGAGGTCTTCGAAGAGGCAGGGCTCCGTGTCATCGATCCTGTCTACCTCGGCAGCCAGCCCTGGCCGTTTCCCGCCTCCCTGATGCTCGGTTTCACCGCGAGGCTCGACCCCAACGTCGTTAACGCCGCGATCCCCGACGGAGCCGAGATCCTCGACCTGCGGTGGTTCAGCCGCGAAGAATTGGCCAGTTCCCTCGACGAGATCATCCTGCCGGGACCGACCTCGATCGCCAGGGCCATCATTGACGAGTGGTACGGCGGCCCGATCGACGACGGTCAGAAGTGACCTCAGCGGAAGACCTCCTCGCCGGGCTCGACGACCAGCAGCGAGTCGCCGCAGAATCGCTGCTCGGACCTGTGCTGCTGCTCGCGGGTGCGGGGACCGGGAAAACACGGGCCATTACCCACCGCATCGCTTATGGCGTTGCGACGGGCGTATATTCACCAGGTCGCGTTATGGCGTTGACCTTCACAACACGGGCCGCCGCAGAGCTTCGGTCTCGGCTGCGCGCGCTCGGTGCCGGGGGAGTCGCCGCCCGGACATTCCACGCTTCAGCGCTGTCCCAGCTCAACTTCTTCTGGCCACAGGTCATCGGCGGTACCATGCCGAGGCTGCTGGAAAGCAAAGGGCGCCTCCTCGCCCACGCGGCAGAGACGCTGAAATTGAAACTCGACACCGCGACCCTCCGCGACACTGCGGCGGAGATCGAATGGCGAAAGGTCTCGCGGCTGAGCCTCGAGCAGTATGCCCGCGCCGCCCACAGCCGCGGTCTGCCCCCTACGCTGACGGTCGAGAAAGCGGTCGACCTCCAGCACGCCTACGAGACGGTGAAGGACGAACGCCGCCAACTGGACTTCGAGGACGTCCTGCTGGCAACGGCCGGCATGATCGAGTCAGAGCCGCGCGTTGCCCAACAGGTTCGCGAGCAGTACCGTTTTTTTGTGGTGGACGAGTACCAGGACGTCTCGCCGCTCCAGCACGAACTCCTCAACCTCTGGCTCGGCGAGCGAGACGATGTCTGCGTGGTCGGCGATGCCAGCCAGACCATCTACTCCTTCGCCGGCGCGACACCGCAGTACCTGCTCGGTTTTGCCGGTACCCATGACAACGCGGTTGTCGTCCGCCTCGAACAGAACTATCGCTCGACACCCGCGATCATTGACACCGCCAACCGCCTGATGCGGGGTCGACCCGGTGCCTTGAACCTGCACGCAACCCCGCAGGCGGCTCGTGGCCCCATGCCGGCGATATCGCGGCATACGAATGACTCCCAGGAAGCCCGAGCGATTGCCACTTCGATTGCGGCCGACATTGCCGAGGGCGCCAAGCCGGAAAGCATGGCGATCCTGTACCGGATCAACGTGCAGTCTGCAGCGCTGGAGGCGGCTCTCAACGATGCCGGTGTGCCCTACGTGTTGCGCGGCTCAACCCGATTCTTCGACCTCCGTGAGGTAAAGGAAGCGATCATGATGATCAAAGGTGCGTCGATTTCCATTGTCGGGGAGCCGCTGTTCAAAACCGTCAGTGACGTCCTTCGCTCCCTCGGCTGGACCCAGGAAGCCCCCGCTACCCGTGGCGCTATCCGCGACCGATGGGAGTCGCTGAACGCACTGATGGGCCTCGCCGAAGAAGCGCCAGAGGGTACATCGCTTAAAAACTTCGTCACAGACCTGCTGGAGCGGCAGGCTGGCCAGCACGAGCCGACCATGTCCGCGGTAACCCTGGCAACCCTGCATAGCGCCAAGGGCCTGGAATGGGACACGGTATACATTGCCGGCGTCACGGAAGGACTGCTGCCGATCACCTACGCGAAGGGACTCGAAGCCATCGATGAGGAGCGCCGTCTTTTTTACGTCGGTGTTACTCGAGCACGACGGAAGCTGTTTCTGTCGTGGGCAGCCGAGGGCGCCCATCGGGGCCAAGCACGACAGGCGAGCCGATTCCTGGACGAAATTCGCTGAGAACCGTGCGGCAGCCACAATCCGGATGCGGTACTTCTTCTGTGTACTGAAGCGAGCCGTCTGCGATGTCGAGGCGAATGGACACAGTGGATTCAGCTGGGCCGATCGCAAACCGGTTCGTGATCAGCCGGGTGACGATTGTGGCCACTTCGCGAGCAACCACCACGGACTCTGAATCGCTGCGCATTCCCCACAACTGTGACGCGATGACCGGCCAGTGCGGGTCAGCATCGGTGCGGGTGCGGTGCAGGCAATACAGACAAGCGCTCAGCCCAGGTTCGATGATCGGACCGATAACAACGCACCCTTCCCCATAAACCACCGGGAGATGGGGGATGTCCCGGCGCAGCCAATAGCCGTGCAGCGCCGGGTTCAGGACATGGTGGCTGACCATCACCGCGAACTGGGAATGCCGGCCGCGCGGGTCCTGACCATCCTCACCGGCACGCGCGAGTTCGGCTTCCGTTGACACCGTGATCTCTGCGTTGGTCTCCGCCAGCGATTGGGTGAGGAACTTCACTGTGAGGCCACGGCCCACAACGTCCATGTTCCGGATGGGTTCCGGGGTGACGGCGACGCCAGCCAAGTCGGGAAGCATAACCGGGGCTAATGCCTCCAGCAATTGCCCGATCTCCTCTTCCCGCGCGCCCATGCTGGTGCCCACCATGCTCAAGCCGGATCGGCTGATACCCGCGATCAGTACAGAAATCATGTGCTCCTGCGCGAACGTGACGTTGTGCAGCACCACCTTGACCGGGGCGACTCCGAATTGCACGGTGAAAGGGGTTCGCCACACCATCGGCACGCGGGGCGTCAATTTCAAGACCATTCGGCAAGCTTGAACCGTCCGGGGGCGCAAAAACGGGGTTGTGGAAACCTTTTTTGCGGTATTGCTTTTTCGCTAGTCGGTTTCCTGGGGTCGATCGTTGGTGTCGTCGTTCAGCAGATCCTCAAGAGCCTGGTCCATATCGTCGAGGACGGGGGTTCCCGTGATACGACCGATGAGTGCCGCCGGATCATCGATGTCTGCACTGGTCGGAATCAAATCCGGCTGGGACCACAGCTGGTCGCGCTTTTCAGCGCCAACAGCATCGGTGACCGCACGCCACATCTGAGCGGCCTCGCGAAGACGCCGCGGGCGTAATTCCAGCCCAACCAGAGTGGCAAAGGCGGACTCTGCCGGACCGCCCGAGGCACGCCGCCGTTTCACCGTTTCAGCCAGGGCATCCACCCGGGGAAGACGTGAACTGGCATCGGCAGTGACGACGTCGACCCAGCCTTCAATAAGGGCGAGCATGGTTTCCAACCGGGCGAGGGCCACGAGCTGTTCCTCGGATTTCGGCGGGATCAGGGCGCCGCTCGTCATCGCCTCGCGAAGTTCTTCGGGATTCGCCGGGTCGAAATCCTCGGCCAATGCTTCGAGACGCTCGGTGTCGATACGGATTCCCTGGGCGAATTCGGTGATCGACGACAACAGTTGCAGTCGAAGCCATTTGGCGTGGCGGAACAATCGCGCGTGGGCGAGTTCCCTGACCGCCAGGTAGAGCTGTACCTGATCGATGGGGATGTCCAGGCCAGCGCCGAAGGAGGCGACATTCTGGGGGAGCAGGGCCGCCTGCTGGCCCTCAAGCAGCGGAATGCCGACGTCGCCTCCCGAAACGACCTCGGTGGAAAGCTGGCCAACAACCTGACCCAGCTGCATGGCGAACAGAGTGCCGCCCACATTGCGCATCAGCTTGCTTGCGCCTTCGATCATGCCGCTCATCTCGTCAGACGAGTGCTCCTGGAGCACATCAGCCAAGGAATCGGCAATAGAGGTGGCAACCGGCTCGGCCAGTTGGCTCCATACGGACATCGTTGCGGTGACCCACTCGGACCGGCTCATCAAGCGCGGGGTGGTCGTGAGCTCCGACAGGTAGGTTGCCTCGTCGAGCCAGAGTGCAGCGACATGGAACGCCTGCTCGAGCTGGGAACGTTCAGCAGGAAGCGAGACAACAGTGGAGCGAGCGGCTAAACCCTTAGCCTGCTCGAGGGCAAGGTCCCAGTTGACGCCGTCACCGCTGGATTGCATCGCGTTCTGCAATTGCGAGATTAGTTGGGCGACTACTTCGGGGTCGTTCGGCAGTCCTGCGGCGCTCGCCAGCTTCGCGGGATCAATATTGGTGTTGCCAGCGAGGAACTCGCGCAACATGTCACGAAACTCATCGTCCGGTTCTTGCCGCGAATCATCAGCCATACGAACTACGCTAGCCGCTGCACGGTCTTCCGGCCTGTGTTTTGACCTTGGCTGAGTGCTTCCGATGTGCGCCCGTGGCGAACAATCCGTCCAGCCCGTTCGTTCTAAGGACTTTGGTGTCACTCTTCACCGATACGACCCCCGATCTTCCTCCGCGCCAACAGCGCGGACCGCGAGTGGGTTGGACCATGCTCGCAGTCGCCCTCGTCGGCGTCGCCATTGTTGGTTTTGTGCCGGCGCCCTATGTGATTGAGAAGCCCGGGCCGGTATTCGACACCCTCAGCGACGTAGTTATTGACGGCGAGAGTGTGCCGCTGATTGATATCCCGACCGCGACCACCTATCCCACCGAGGGCACGCTCGACATGCTGACGGTCACGGTCACCGGCAATCGCGAAACGCGACCGGGCTGGCTCGAAATCGCGGCGTCCTGGCTCGATCCGAGTAAAGCCGTTATCCCGCTCGACGACGTCTATCCGGAAGGGGTGACGGTTGAGCAGAGCAAAGAGCAAAGTGCGGCCGACATGACCAACTCGCAGACGCTCTCCGTCGCCGCAGCGCTCACCGAACTCGGCTACGACCTGGAAACCGCCCTCACCGTGGCGAGCGTCCAGCCCGGCAGCGCTGCGGATGGCGTGCTCGAAGCCGGCGACGTCATCGAGACGGTGAACGGAAAGTCATTCGCGAACGTCACCGAATTGCAGGCGACCATCGCCGAAAACGGCACTACCGAACCGGCAGAAGTGACAATCCTTCGTGCTGGCGTGCAACAGACCCTGGACATCGTGCCGCAGCTGAGCACTGCAGATACCCCGGTGCCAGCGCTCGGCATCGCCGTTGGCCTCGCCGTCGCTGACGACTTTGTTTTCCCAGTGGATGTGAAAATCCAGCTGGAGAACGTTGGCGGCCCGAGCGCAGGCATGATGCTCGCCCTGGGCATCATCGACAAGCTGACCCCTGGTTCCCTCAACGGCGGGGAAAACGTGGCCGGCACCGGCACAATCACCGTCGACGGGGCGGTAGGACCGATCGGCGGCATCCGCCAGAAGCTGTATGGCGCTGAGCGGGCAGGTGCCGATTTCTTCCTCGCACCGCAGAGCAACTGCGACGACGTAGTGGGGCATATCCCCGACGGACTGACCGTGTACGCGGTCAGTACCCTCGAAGAAGCCCTCACCGCCCTCGCCGCGATCGACACGAATGAGGGCCGGGATGCTTTGCCGGTGTGCAGCGCTTCCTGAGTGAGCTGTAACGGTTCGGCGGAGAGCCCGATATTTGGTGAGTGCGCCCGTTAAGATAGGCCTACACCCCCTAAAAGCATTGGGAGCAATCTCTTGAGTTCCACCGCAAACCGTCCAGCTAGCCGCACTCGAACGACTCTGACGATTACGGCGGCGGTTCTCGCCGTCCTCGTTGTGCTGTTTTTCGTCTTCTCCGGGCTCTACACGGATGTGCTCTGGTTTGACCAGCTCGGCTTCCTGAATGTGCTCACCACCCAGTGGATCGCGGGAGTCGTGATGTTCCTCATCGGGTTCATCACGATGGCCGTTCCCGTGTGGGCCAGCATTGAAATCGCCTTCCGCTGGCGCCCCGTCTACGCGAAGCTGAATTCGCAACTCGACCGCTACCAGCAGGTGATCGAGCCGCTGCGTCGTCTCGCCACCTTCGGTATCCCCGCGGTCCTCGGTCTTTTCGCCGGAGTCTCCGCTTCAACCCGTTGGCCGGTAGTGCTGCAGTGGTTGAACCGCACTCCGTTCGGTGAGTCTGACGCGCAGTTCGGCCTAGATATCTCGTTCTTCTTCTACGACCTGCCGTTCTGGCGCGGCGTAGTTGCCTTCGCCTCCGCGGTGGTCCTGCTGTCGGCACTCGCGGCGCTGGCCACGAGCTACCTGTATGGCGCCCTGCGTTTCAACGGTCGCGAGGTTCGTATCTCCCGCACCGCGAGGATTCAGCTGGCCGCCACCGGCGCCCTGTACATCGCGCTGCAGGCAGTGAGCCTCTGGCTCGACCAGTACACAACGCTTTCCGCCCCAAGCGCCGGCTTCCTGGCAACGGGTGCTGGAGCAACCGAAGTGACCGCGACGATTCCTGGCCGCGCGATCCTGGCCATCATCGCCATGCTGGTCGCAGTCTTGTTTGTTGTCACCGCGATCATCGGTCGCTGGCGTCTGCCGATCATTGGTACCGCACTTCTGCTGGTCAGCGGACTGCTGGTCGGAGCCGTCTACCCGGCCATCGTCCAGCGCTTCCAGGTCGACCCGAGCGCACGTACGGCTGAAGCCGAATACATCGCAAGGGGTATCGAAGCGACCCGTGCCGCCTATGGTGTGGACGGTGTGCAGGAAGTGCCATACGAGGCGACGACGGATGTCGCGGCGGGGCAACTCCGCGAAGACGCCGACACAACCGCGAACATCCGAATCATCGACCCGTCGATCGTGACGCGTTCGTTCAAGCAGCTTGAGCAGTTCAAGCAGTACTACACGTTCCCGGACAACCTCGATGTTGACCGGTATGAGATCGACGGCCAGACACAGGACACCGTTATTTCGGTGCGCGAGCTCAACCAGGCCGGTCTCGGTGAGTCACGTTCCTGGTATAACGACACCGTCGTTTACACCCACGGTTACGGTGTTGTCGCCGCTTTCGGTAACCAGCGATCCAGTGACGGACAGCCCGTGTTCCTTGAGTCGGGTATCCCGGCTTCCGGCTCGCTCGGCGAGTACGAGCAGCGGATCTACTTCGGTGAGAACTCCGCTGATTACTCCATCGTGGGAGCCCCTGAAGGCAGCACGGCTGTCGAGCTCGACTACCCGGCGGGCGGCGGTGAAAGCGACGTCAACACCACAACTACCTTTGACGGCAATGGTGGACCGGCGCTCGACAACGTCTTCACCCGCCTGATCTACGCGATCAAGTTCCAGTCGGAGCAGATCGTTCTGTCCAACGCGGTGAATAACGACTCGCAGATCCTTTACGATCGCGATCCAATGGAACGTGTTGCGAAGGTCGCCCCGTACCTGACCCTCGACAATGACCCGTACCCTGCGGTTGTAGACAACAAAGTTGTCTGGATCGTTGACGGTTACACCACGAGTGCTGACTACCCGTATTCCCGTGTTGAGCAGCTCAGCAGCATGATCGCGGACACCAACACTGAGGCTCCTGCATTCGCGGTTGACGACATCAACTACATCCGCAACTCGGTGAAGGCTACGGTCGACGCTTACGACGGCAGCGTGAAGCTGTATGCGTGGGATGAAGAAGACCCGGTACTTCAGACGTGGCAGAAGATCTTCCCGTCGACGGTGCTGAACCAGACCGAAATGAGTGCGGACCTGCTCGCGCACGTTCGTTACCCGTCCGACCTGTTCAAGGTGCAGCGTACGATCCTCGGTTCGTACCATGTGACCAACGCTGATTCGTTCTACTCCAGCGATGACCAGTGGATCACGCCCGACGACCCCACGTCGCCGACGAGTGCACCAACGCTTCAGCCGCCGTACTACCTGACAATGCAGGTTCCGGGCCAGGATGCTCCGGCCTTCTCGTTGTACTCCACCTTTATCCCGCGTTCCACTGCTGAAACCAGCCGAAATGTGCTCACGGGATACCTGGCAGTGAACTCCGATGCCGGTGACGACTACGGCAAGCTCACACTGCTGACCCTCCCGTCGGGAGATACGATCCCCGGTCCGGGCCAGGTTCAGAACAGCTTTGACACAGACACCGAAGTGGCGAACCAGCTAGCGCTTCTTCAGCGTGGTGACACGGAAGTTCTTCGAGGAAACCTGCTGACGTTGCCCGTCGGTGGCGGTCTGCTCTACGTGCAGCCTGTCTACGTCCAGTCGACTAGCAACACCAGCTACCCGCTGCTTCGTAAAGTTCTCGTCGCTTTCGGTGACAACATCGCGTTCGAGGACACTCTCGACGAAGCGCTCAACCAGCTCTTCGATGGTGAATCCGGAGCTGCCGCAGGCGATGAGGAAGTTCCTGAGCCGGAGACGCCGGTTGATCCCGACGTTGACGTGCCGGACCCGGAAGCCACCACGCCTCCGACGACCGAGCCCACTACGCCGCCGACTGAGCCTGGTGCCGACGCTACCTACGAGGAAGCTCTCGCCGCAGCGAAGGCAGCCCTGGACGCCGTCAACACAGTGGATCGAAGCGACCGCGTAGCAGCCGCTGAGGCCGATGCCGCATTCCAGGCAGCAGTAGAGGCCTTGCTTGCTGTAAGCAACTGAGGCTGAGTAAGAAGTTCAACGCTCACTAGTGGGTAGTGGACTTCCCGCACAACAATGAACACCAACATCACAACGGGTGGTTTCGCTTCGGCGGGACCGCCCGTTTTGTTTTCCCGGGCGAGGCATGGCTTTGACGTGATGTTAGAAAAATACTCGACCTTTTTAGATCCATTTCGTCAATGGGGCCCCAAGTGGTGAAGGGGCCCCTCTGGGCTGTGTTAGAGTTGTATTACGCCGCGGGGTGGAGCAGTTCGGTAGCTCGCTGGGCTCATAACCCAGAGGTCGCAGGTTCAAATCCTGTCCCCGCAACGCATGTCCCGGTTCCACA
>Ga0247735_1000186_pt1 | contig 27305 bp, 21 predicted proteins | sample UWRJL178409R2_FD_180934 | JGI IMG/M metagenome (GOLD analysis project Ga0247735, IMG submission 180934) | Plant litter microbial communities from Arlington Agricultural Research Station in Wisconsin, United States - UWRJ-L178-409R-2 | ecosystem: Environmental > Terrestrial > Plant litter >... | reverse complement strand
ATGGCGCTGCGAAGGTCTTTGCCTACTGCACACACCCTGTGCTGTCGGGTCGGGCGATCGAAAACATTGAAAATTCCGTGCTGGACGAGCTGGTGGTGACGAACACCATCCCGCTGTCCGCTGCAGCACAAGCCTGTAGCCGTATCCGCCAACTGGATATTGCTCCGGTAGTCGCCGAAGCGGTTCGCCGCATCAGCAACGAAGAATCGATCAGCGCGATGTTCCGCTAAGGGTTTTCCCTGAGCTGACACCCTGTTGACGAAAAGCGCCCCGCCCTGACATTCGGTCAGGGCGGGGCTTTTTTGCCCATATCGTTCTGACGTCGGTCGCAAACGTCAGTGCGAATGTGGCTAATTTGGAGATACAAAATGAACGATTTTACCCTGAATGCTGAAGTGCGTTCCGACCTGGGGAAAGGTGCGAGCCGCCGCCTGCGTCGTCTCGCAAGCCTGGTTCCAGCTGTTGTATACGGTGGCGAAAAAGCCCCTGAATCCATCAGCCTGCTGGCTAAAGAAGTTGCCAAGCTGCTGGAAAACGAAGCTTCGTACAGCCACATCATCGAGCTGACCGTTGCTGGCAAAAAGCAAAACGTGATCATCAAAGCTCTGCAACGTCACCCGGCCAAAGGCCACGTGATGCACGCTGACTTCGTACGCGTTATTGCCGGCCAGAAACTGACCGCTATCGTGCCTGTTCACTTCGTTGGTGAAGAAGCTCCGATCAAGAAAGGCGGCGAAGTTTCGCACGTGACTTCCGAACTGGAAGTAACCTGCCTGCCGAAAGATCTGCCTGAGTTCATCGAAGTCGACGTATCCGCTCTGGAAATCGGCGCAATCGTTCACTTGTCCGACCTGAAAGCGCCTAAAGGCGTTGAGTTCGTGGCACTGGCGCACGGTAACGACCTGGCTGTTGCCAACGTTCACGCTCCGCGCGTTGTACCGACCGAAGACGAAGCAGAAGGTACTGCCGAGTAATTCATTACTTGGTAATGCCGGAGTTGCTCGGGAGACCGCTGTAGAAGTCAGGCAAAACGGGCAGAATCGCGGAGTTTACATCATGGTAAATGAGCAGTTTTCCTCCAGTTTTGCCGCTGCCTGCAGCGGTTTCATCCACAACTCCAGAAAAGGGCCCCTGTCGTGACTGCCATACAACTGATCGTTGGCCTGGGAAATCCAGGCGCTGAATACGAACAGACCCGGCACAACGCAGGGGCTCTTTTTGTTGAGCGTATCGCTGAGGCGCAACGAGTCAATCTCGTCGCCGAGCGCAAATTTTTTGGCCTGACCGGGCGCTTCACTCAGCAGGGTCAGGATGTTCGTCTGTTAATCCCCACCACCTACATGAACCGCAGCGGCCAGTCCGTGGCGGCGCTCGCTGGTTTCTACCGGATTCCGGTCGATGCCATCCTGGTGGCTCATGACGAACTCGATCTGCCACCGGGCGTTGCCAAGTTCAAACAGGGCGGCGGCCATGGCGGTCATAACGGGTTGCGTGACATCATCGCGCAGCTTGGCAATCAGAATACTTTTCACCGCTTGCGGCTTGGCATTGGCCACCCAGGCGATGCCAGCAAGGTCTCCGGTTTTGTACTGGGTCGAGCGCCACGCGCCGAACAGGAAAAACTGGACGCCAGCATCGACTTTGCCCTCGGCGTGCTGCCGGATATCTTCGCCGGTGAATGGAACCGGGCGATGAAAAACCTGCACAGCCAGAAGGCCTGACATCACTCGAGGGGATACACCATGGGCTTCAATTGCGGCATCGTCGGCCTGCCCAACGTCGGCAAATCCACCCTGTTCAACGCCTTGACCAAATCCGGTATCGCAGCGGAGAACTTCCCCTTCTGCACCATCGAACCCAACAGCGGCATCGTGGCCATGCCTGATCCGCGTCTGGCGGCACTGGCAGCTATCGTCAATCCAAAGCGCATCCTGCCGACCACCATGGAATTCGTCGACATCGCCGGCCTGGTGGCCGGTGCGTCGAAAGGTGAAGGCCTGGGCAACAAGTTTCTGGCCAACATCCGTGAAACCGATGCCATCGCCCACGTGGTCCGCTGCTTCGAAGACGAGAACGTGATTCACGTTTCCAACAGCGTTGACCCGAAACGCGACATCGAAATCATCGACCTTGAGCTGATCTTCGCCGACCTCGACAGCTGTGAAAAACAACTGCAGAAAGTCACCCGCAACGCCAAGGGCGGCGACAAGGATGCAGTGGTCCAGAAAGGCCTGCTGGAGCAGTTGATTGCTCACTTCACCGAAGGCAAGCCGGCACGCAGCCTGATGAAGAACATGAACGCTGACGAGAAAGCAGTGATTCGTGGCTTCCACCTGCTGACCACCAAGCCGGTCATGTACATCGCCAACGTTGCTGAAGACGGCTTCGAGAACAACCCGCTGCTGGACGTGGTCCGCGCCATCGCCGAAGAAGAAGGCGCAATGCTGGTGCCGGTCTGCAACAAGATCGAAGCTGAAATTGCCGAACTCGACGACGGCGAAGAAAAAGACATGTTCCTTGAAGCTCTGGGCTTCGAAGAGCCCGGCCTGAACCGCGTGATCCGTGCGGGCTACGAAATGCTGCACCTGCAGACCTATTTCACTGCAGGCGTCGAAGAAGTCCGCGCCTGGACCGTCCGCGTCGGTGCCACCGCACCACAAGCCGCTGGCGTGATCCACACCGACTTCGAAAAAGGCTTCATCCGCGCCGAGTGCATCGCCTATAACGACTTCATCCAGTACAAGGGTGAAGCCGGTGCCAAGGAAGCCGGTAAATGGCGTCTGGAAGGCAAGGAATACATCGTCAAAGACGGCGACGTGCTGCACTTCCGCTTTAACGTGTAATCGGAGTATTCAGTTAAACGGTGCTTTTTGAAGCCCTGAGAAACTGACCACCCCACTAAAAAAACCGCGCCCTGGCGCGGTTTTTTTGTTTCAGCATGCCGAAGACCGACGCCGGGATAGGTTGGAACGATTGGTACTCTCCGGTATCGAAAAACTTCCTGGCCGCGAAATCCCAACGCATGCGGCCTGGTACAAAACTACAAAGAGCTGACCAATACAACAAAACCTACTTTCGAACACCATCTGAGGGATCCAGCATGTACGTTCGCAGTACCGCTCTAGCGGCCGCCGTCGCCGCCACCCTGCTCTGTTCATCGGCATTCGCCGCCGAAGTGCCTCCAGAGCAACTCCTCAAGAACGCCGAAGCTGAACAGAAGGCTTATCTGGCTACCGTTGAACAACTCGTCGATATCGATACCGGCACCGGCCAGGCGCCAGGGCTCAAGACCGTCAGCGAGATGCTGGTAAAACGCCTCGAAGCATTGGGGGCGACTGTGCAGACCACGCCAGCTTCGCCTTCGACCGGCGATAACATCGTTGGCACGATCAAAGGCACTGGCAACAAATCATTCTTGCTGATGATTCACTACGACACAGTGTTTGGTCCAGGTACTGCGGCCAAACGGCCGTTCAAGGTCGAGGGCGAGAAAGCCTACGGACCGGGTGTGGCAGACGCCAAAGGCGGCGTGGCCATGGTGCTTCATTCGCTCAAGCTATTGCAGGATCAGAAATTCAAGGACTACGGCACCATCACCGTGCTGTTCAACCCGGACGAAGAAATGGGCTCGGCGGGTTCGAAAAAGGTCATCGCCGAACTGGCTCGTCAACACGACTACGTATTCTCCTACGAGCCGCCTGACACTGATGCAGTGACGGTCGCCACCAACGGCATCAACGGCGTGTTCGTGGACGTCAAAGGCAAGTCATCCCACGCAGGCTCCGCCCCTGAAGCGGGACGCAATGCGGCAATGGAGCTGTCCCATCAGCTGATCCAACTCAAGGATCTGGGTGACAAGACCAAGGGCACGACCGTGAACTGGACGATGATCAACGCTGGCACCAAGCGCAATATCATCCCGGACAGCGCCGTGGCCGAAGGCGACATGCGCTATTCGGACCTCAGCGAGTCCGATCGTGTGCTGGCCGATGGTCAACGCATCGTGCAGGGCAAGCTGATCGACGGCACTCAGGTGACTTTCCGCATGGACAAGGGCCGCCCGCCACTGGTGAAGAACCCGGCCACCGAAGACCTGGCTAAAACAGCGCAGGCGCTCTACGGCAAGATTGGTCGCAACATCGAACCAATCGCCATGCGCTTCGGCACCGATGCCGGTTATGCCTATGTGCCTGACAGCCAGAAGCCAGCCGTGCTGGAAACCATGGGCGTGGTCGGCGCCGGGCTGCACTCCGAGGATGAATACATGGAATTGTCGAGCATCGCCCCAAGGCTTTATCTGACAACAGCGATGATCATGCAGTTGTCTGCCAAGTAGGCCTGACCTCGAACCTATTGGAGCGAATTCATTCGCGAAGGCAATATCAAGACCAATGAAGATGCGTCGCATGTTCTGGTCTTTTCGCGAATGAATTAGCACACAGGTGTGATCTCAATGCTGGCGATGTCGTGGGACCGGTTTTAGCCGGGAAGAGGTCGACATATCCAGTGCATCTGTATCGGCAGAACTGCCGCCTTCCCGGCTAAAGCCGGTCCCACATCGTGTATACCTGTGGGAGCGAGGCTTGCCCGCGATAAGGGCAACACGCTTCAACAGGGATATCCAATCTTCTGAGGGAGATTCTATGTTTGCCCTCAACCCACCGCCCCCACTTCCACATGGTCACCCCTCAACCGCGCCGGCCAGACCCGCAGTCGCTCGTCCGGGGTCTCGACGCAAACGCCGTCCTCCAGCCCAAAATGCTGTTTGTACAAGGGCGCAGCCACCACCAATTTGTTCGCGAGATTGGCGATCAGCCCACGTCCGATGATATTCGCGCCCGAGCGAGGGTCGTGATTATCGACCGCAAACACCCGACCGCCGCCCTCCTCGTCCGGCAGGAAAAACAAGGCGATCTGCGCGCCGTCCAGCCAGGCCACCACCCCGGAGTTGGGCACCAGGTCGTTGCGGGCACACACCGTGCGCCACGTTGTGTCCACTTCTGTCAGCACTGCATTCAGACCACTCATCACACCACCTCCGTAGCAGTAATCAGGCTCAATTCATCCAGGCGCGCCGGACGTCGCTGGCCGCGTTCTTTCACGAAATGGATATCAGGATCCGCGCCGCTGGCATTAACGAAGGTACGGAAGCGTTTGAGTTTTTCCGGATCCTTCAGGGCGTTGGCCCACTCGCATTCATAACGATCAACGACCAACTGCATTTGCGCTTCCAGCTCTGCCGCGAGACCGAGGCTGTCGTCGATCACCACTGCCTTGAGATAATCCAGGCCGCCTTCCAGGCTTTCGCGCCATACCGAGGTGCGCTGCAGCTTGTCGGCGGTGCGGATGTACAACATCAGGAAGCGGTCGATGTAGCGAATCAGGGTTTCGTCGTCCAGGTCGGTGGCGAACAGTTCAGCATGACGCGGGCGCATGCCACCGTTGCCGCTGATATAGAGATTCCAGCCCTTCTCGGTGGCGATCACCCCCACGTCTTTGCTCTGGGCTTCGGCGCACTCGCGGGTGCAGCCAGAAACGGCGAACTTCAGCTTGTGCGGCGAGCGCAAACCCTTGTAGCGGTCCTCGATGCGCAGGGCCATTTTCACGCTGTCCTGCACGCCATAACGGCACCAGGTGCTGCCGACGCAGCTCTTCACGGTGCGCGTGGACTTGCCATACGCGTGGCCGGTTTCGAAGCCAGCGGCTATCAGTTCGGACCAGATGTCCGGTAGCTCGTGCAACTGGGCGCCAAACAGGTCGATACGCTGGCCACCGGTGATCTTGGTGTACAAGTCGTACTTTTTGGCGACAGCCCCAATAGCGATCAGACCATCCGGCGTGATCTCGCCGCCGGGGATGCGCGGCACCACGGAATAGGTGCCGTTCTTCTGCATGTTGGCCATGAAGGTGTCGTTGGTGTCTTGCAGCGGAACCAGCCAGGGTTCCATGATCGGCCGGTTCCAGCACGAGGCGAGGATGGAGCCCACAGCGGGCTTGCAGATATCGCAGCCCAGATGCCCTTTGCCATGACGGGCCAGCAGCTCGTCGAAGGTTTCGATGCTCTCGACCCGCACCAGCGAATATAGCTCCTGACGCGTAAACGCAAAGTGCTCACACAGGCTCTTGTCGACTGTTACGCCCCGGGCAATCAGCTCATGCTCGAACACTTGCTTGAGCAACCCCGCGCAACCGCCGCAACCGGTGGCGGCTTTGGTCTGGCTTTTGAGCCCGGCCAGATCGCCACAGCCGGCGTCGATGGCGCAGCAGATCGCACCTTTGCTGACGTTGTGGCACGAGCAGATCGTTGCAGTGGCGGGCAGCGCATCCACGCCAAGGGCAGGCGCCGCTTCGCCCTGGGGCAGGATCAGTGATGAAGGGTCCGCAGGCAGTTTGATGCCGTTCTGGATGTATTGCAGCAGCGTGTCGTAATAGCTGTTGTCGCCCACCAGCACGGCGCCGATGGCCTGTTTGCCGTCAGCGGACACCACGAGGCGACGGTAGCTGGCGGTGGCTTCGTCGATGAAGCGGTAGCTGCGCGCCCCGGCAGTGGCGCCATGGGCATCACCGATGGAACCGACGTCGACACCCAGCAGCTTGAGTTTGGTGGACATGTCGGCGCCCACAAACGGCTCGGCCTCGGCTGCACACAATTGCGCCGCCACGCTGCGGGCCATCTGGTAACCGGGTGCAACCAGGCCGAAGACGCTGCCGTTCCAAGCGGCGCACTCACCGATGGCATAGATGTGCGGGTCGTTGCTGCGGCAGTTGCTGTCGATGGCAATACCGCCCCGGACGCCCAGCTCCAGCTCGCACGCTTTGGCCAGTGCATCCTGAGGGCGAATGCCGGCAGAAAACACGACGAGATCGGTTTCGAGAAACTCATCACCGGCGAAATTCATGCGGAAGCGATATTCGCTGCCCGCCGTGATCGATTGAGTAGCGCGGGATAAGTGCACACTGACGCCTAACGCCTCGATACGCGCCTTGAGCGCGACCCCGCCCGCCTCGTCCAACTGGACCGGCATCAGGCGCGGCGCGAACTCGACGACATGGGCTTCCAGCCCCAGACTTTTCAGCGCATTGGCCGCCTCAAGGCCCAGCAGACCGCCGCCCACCACCACGCCACGACGGGCGTTTCTGGCGGCGGCGCGAATGGTGTCCAGATCCGCCAGAGTGCGATAGACCAGACGCGAATCACCGGCTGCGCCTTCAATCGGCGGCACAAATGGATAGGAGCCGGTGGCCATGACCAGGTGCGCATAGCTGATGCAGCCATTGGCGGTAATCACTTCCTTGCGTGCCCGGTCGATCTCCAGCACCGGTACGCCCAGATGCAAAGTCACTCCGGCACGCTGATAAAGCGCCGCATCGCCAAGGGCCAGGGATTCAGCATCGCGCCCACCGAAATACTCGGACAGGTGCACGCGATCATAGGCGCGCAGTGGCTCTTCGCTGAACACATGGATCTGGTAGCGGCTCAAGGCGCCGTTTTCCAGCAGTTGCTCGACGCAGTGGTGGCCGACCATACCGTTGCCGATTACCACCAGGTTTTGCAGATCACTCGCCAATTCGCTGTTCATAGATGCACCCATCAAAGCCGATCCGGTTTTTTCAAAGCAAAAAAAAACGCCTGGAACCAAAAGGTTCCAGGCGCCTTTGCCTGTTCGTGCTGCGGGCCCATGGGCCTGACGCAGTCATTGTTACCCGGGCCATTGAGGGGCCAAACGATCGCCGTTGATCGACAAGGTATCCCACTGGCGACTCCGCCGCGGGTTGAACAGGCTTATGCAGTGGTTGTGCCAGAACGGCGGCAATGGTCTGCGAGCCCCGTGGCTGGGGCTTGCGCCAGTCTTGAGAGGTTTTAAGGAAATACGCACCTTAGGGTCCAAAACAGTGCGATTCGAACAAGACATGCTCCACGGCGAGGCGATTCCATGCAATCGCGCCCCCTTCGATTTAGCTCAAAATCCACCTCAAAGGCCCCAGCCCCCGAAGTCGCCCGTTGTTGGCCCAGCCATTGCTACACACATGCAAAGGCTATCAACGACGATGGTCATCTATCAGGCAACACCTCACGACAAAGGCGCCGTGCAGCTCCCGTTGAAAAACGGAGGAGCAGCATGGCGCCTTTGTCGTTTCTGCAAGAGAGAACGGCGATGGCGAATTCCCTTGAGGTCAGCAAGACAGTACGCAGCGTATGCCCCTACTGCGGCGTGGGCTGCGGCATCGTCATGCAGGTGGAAAACAACCTGATCGTCAAAGTCTCCGGTGACAAACAGCACCCGAGCAACTTAGGCCGCCTGTGCACCAAAGGCAGCACCTGCGCAATACCGGTCGCCAACAGCGGGCGGATGGAACATGCGTTCATGCGCCAGGAGCGCAATCGCGACCCGGCACGCATTGGCATGGACCAGGCGATCCAAGCCACTGCCAGCCGCTTGCGGGTGATCATCGATGAGCATGGTCCCGACGCATTCGCCTTGTATGTCAGCGGGCAGATGTCCCTGGAAGCCCAGTACCTGGCCAATAAGCTGACCAAGGGATTTATCCGCAGCAGCCATATCGAATCCAACTCGCGCCTATGCATGGCCAGCGCGGGCAGCGGTTACAAGCTTTCCCTCGGCGCTGACGGGCCGCCCGGCGCTTACGACGATTTCGAGCACAGCGACGTGTTTCTGGTGATCGGCTCGAACATGGCCGACTGTCATCCGATTCTGTTTCTGCGCCTGCTGGATCGGGTCAAGGCCGGTGCCAGGCTGATCGTCGTCGACCCAAGGCGCACCACTACGGCTGACAAGGCTGACCTGTTCCTGCAAATCGCGCCTGGCACCGATCTGGCGCTGCTCAATGGCCTGCTGCACCTGCTGGTGAAGGACGGCCACACCGACGCGGCTTTCATTGCCGACTTCACCGAGGGCTGGGAAGTCATGGAGGACTTTCTGCAGACCTATACCCCTGAGCATGTCGCACAGATCACCGGGCTGGCCGAAGCGGATATCCGCCAGACTGCGCAGTGGATCGGCGAAGCAGCCAACTGGATCAGTTGCTGGACCATGGGCCTGAACCAGAGCGTGCAAGGTACCTGGCACACCAACGCGCTGTGCAATCTGCACCTGGCTACTGGCGCTATTTGCCGAACCGGAAGCGGGCCGTTTTCCCTGACCGGTCAGCCCAATGCCATGGGCGGCCGGGAGATGGGTTACATGGGGCCGGGCCTGCCGGGGCAGCGTTCGGCACTGGTTGCCGAAGACCGAGCCTTTATCGAACAACTGTGGAACATCGAAACTGGCAGCCTGCGTGCCGAAGGAGGCGACGGCACTGTGGAGATGTTCAAGGCCATGGCCGAGGGCAGCATCAAGGCCTGCTGGATCATCTGCACCAACCCGGTGGCCAGCGTGCCCAATCGCCAGCAGGTAATCGATGGCCTGCGCAAGGCCGAGCTGGTGATCACTCAGGACGCCTTTCTCGACACTGAAACCAACCGCTACGCCGACATACTCCTGCCGGGCGCGCTGTGGGCCGAAGCTGAAGGGGTGATGATCAACTCCGAGCGCAACCTGACCCTCACCCAACAAGCCGTGCAACCGCCCGGCGAGACCCTGCCGGACTGGCAAATCATCGCCCGCGTCGCTTGCGCCATGGGCTATGCAGAAGCATTCAGCTACGCCAGCGCCGCTGAAGTGTTCGAGGAAATCAAAGGCGCTGCCAACCCCAAGACCGGCTATGACCTGCGCGGCGTCAGCTACGAACGCCTGTGCGAATCCCCGCTGCAATGGCCGTGCGCCACGCCGGACTCGTCCGACCGCAACCCCATCCGCTACCTTCAGCAAGCCGTCGCGGCAGAGCGGCCAGGCGTGGTCTTCCCCACCGCCAGCGGCAAAGCGCAGTTCTTTGCCCGCCCGCATCTGCTGCCTGCCGAGCTGCCGGACGATGACTTCCCGCTGGTGCTCAATACCGGGCGCCTGCAACACCAATGGCACACCCTGACCAAGACCGGCAAAGTCCCGGCGCTGAACAAACTCAACCCCGATCCTTTCGTTGAAATCCATCCTGTGGACGCCGAGCGGTTGGCGATCAAACCGGGCAATCGGGTGCAGATCCGTTCGCGGCGGGGCGTGGCGGTATTGCCTGCCGTGCTCAGCGACCGGGTGCGGCCGGGCAATTGTTTTGCGCCCTTCCACTGGAGCGATGTATTCGGCGAAGAGCTGGCAGTCAATGCGCTGACCTGCGACGCCGTGGACGCTATTTCACTGCAGCCAGCGTTCAAATATTGCGCGGTGGCCCTGCAAGCGCTGCCCTCGCCTGAACCTCAACCTGAAACAATCCTGCCGGTATCGGCCAACGCGAATGCCAAGGAGTTTGCGCCGATGCAAATCGGCGCCTTCGCCCGCCTGCTCAACATCGACAGCACCACGCTGCCGAGTTTGAGCGCCGAGGAGCAGCTGTATATGCGCGGCTTTCTGCTTGGGCTGCGTAGCGCAGAAGGTATGCAAACCGGCGTGCCAACCCTGCCCGCCCACGCTCCATTCGGCGCAGATCAGCGATTACTGCTCAATGGGCTGCTCGCGGGATTATTTTCCAGAACCACTGAATCACAGCTCAGCATCCCGGCAAGCCCCCAATGGCTGGTGCTCTGGGCTTCACAGACGGGCAACGGCGAAAACCTCGCAGGCATTTGCGCCCAACGGCTGGCCAGCGCAGGTCTGCCCGCCCGGGTGCAAGCCATGGACAGTGCCAACCTTGAGCATCTGCGTGAAGCGGCAGGTGTGCTGCTGGTCACCAGTACCTTCGGCGACGGGGACCCGCCGGACAACGCCAATGAATTCTGGCAGACCCTGATGAGCGCCGAGCCTGAGACCCTGAGCAATAGTCGCTTCGGTGTGCTGGCTCTGGGCGACTCCAACTATCAGCAATTCTGTGGCTTTGGCCGCAAGCTCGACGAGCGTCTTGTGGCGCTGGGTGCCGAGCGTATTCAGCCGCGTCTGGAATGCGAGCCAGATTATGCAGAGCCCGCCGAACAATGGCTCGCCCAGCTGTGCGGCAAGCTGGCGTTGACTGCGAGCCCGGACGTTCCGGTTAACGTCACCACGCCTGCCGCACCGGCGAGTGTCGATAGTAATCCCTACACCCGCGCTCATCCGCTGCGCACCAAATTGCTAGCTAATCGGCGGCTCAATGGCGACGGCGCCGAGAAGGAAACCCGCCACCTGGCCTTCGACCTTAGCGGCCACGATTTCCCGTACCAGGCGGGCGACGCGCTGGGCGTCTGGCCCTGCAATGCCCCCGAGCTGGTGAATGAGCTGTTGAGCACTATCGGCCTGGACGGCGCCACCCAGGTCCAACTCAACAACCACCCGCTCATGTCCTTGCGCATGGCACTGACCGAACACCTGGAAATCGCCCGTATCAGCCCGGATCTGCTGCGCCGGGTTGCGGACTACAGCGCCAGCCCGCAACTGCGAACGCTGCTGCAAGAAGACAACCACGCCGTCTTGCAGGATTGGCTCTGGGGGCGGCAATTGCCCACGTTGTTGCGCGAATTCCCCATGGTCCTGGAGGCTGAGCAATGGGTGCAACTGCTCAAGCCGTTGCAGCCACGGCTGTACTCCATCAGCTCCAGCCCGAACCTGACGCCCAATGAAGTGCATCTGACTGTCGCCACCGTGCGCTATCAGCATCAGGATCAACGGCGCGGCGGCGTGTGTTCGACCTTTCTTGCTGATCGTGCCGAGGCGCACGGCGTGCGTATTTTCCTGCAACGGTCGGCGCACTTCCGCCCGCCGAAGAACCCCGATACACCGCTGATCATGATCGGCCCTGGTACCGGCATCGCGCCGTTTCGTGCCTTCCTGCAAGAACGTCAGGCCCAGGGCGGCGGCGGCAAGAACTGGCTGTTCTTTGGCGAGCAGCGGGCCCGCACTGACTTCTACTACCGCGACGAATTGCGCGACTGGCAACGCAGCGGTTTGTTGCAGCGCCTGGACACGGCGTTCTCCCGGGACCAGAGCGAGAAGATCTACGTCCAGCACCGCATGCTCGAAGAAGGCGCCGAGCTGTGGAAGTGGCTGGAACAGGGCGCGTACGTCTGCGTATGCGGAGATGCCAGCCGCATGGCCAAGGATGTCGATGCCGCGCTGAAGAAGATTGTGCAGATGCATGGCAAGATGAGCAGCGGTGCGGCGACGCTGTACGTGAGCGACATGAGCAAAGAGCGCCGCTACCTTCGCGATGTTTATTGAGCAGGGCCGCGCAGCAGTTTTCAGGCAGTATTTTTTCAAGCAGCATGATTCAGGAATAACGGCATGAGCGATAACAGCAACGACCTCGCAGCACTGCATGCATTGGCCTGGGTGGCAGGCAGCGACGGCCCGGAAAAGAACGAGCTGAATATCGGCTTCATGCCGCTTAGCGACTCCGCCTCTGTGGTGGTCGCTGCCACTCAGGGTTTTGCGCAACCCTACGGGCTGACCCTCAACTTGCGGCGGCAGACGTCCTGGGCAGGCATCAATGACAAATTGCTGAGCGGCGAACTTGACGCTGCGCATTCGCTGTACAGCATGATCTACGCCATTCAACTCGGTATCAGCGGTGCGCCAGCCACCAACATGGCGGTGTTGATGGGGCTCAATCAGAACGGCCAGAGCATCAACCTTTCGCAACCGCTCAAGAATGCCGGTATCACCAGCGCCAGCGCTCTGGAACATCGCGCCCGGCAGCCCGGCGACAAGCTCAATTTTGCTCAGACATTCCCCACCGGCACCCACGCCATGTGGCTCTATTACTGGCTCGCGAGTCAGGGCATCCATCCGCTGTGGGACGTCAACAGCGTGGTGGTGCCGCCACCACAGATGCTCGCGCATTTGCAGGCCGAGCGTATTGATGGCTTCTGCGTGGGCGAACCCTGGTGCGCCAACGCCGTGGCCCAGGGGCAGGGGTTTACCGTCGCCACCAGCCAGAGCATCTGGCCGGATCACCCGGAAAAGGTCCTGGCCTGCACCCGGGAGTTCGTCGAGCAATACCCCAATACCGCACGCGCGCTGGTGATGTCGGTGTTGGAGGCCAGTCGCTTTATCGAGGCAAGCCAGGAAAATCGCCGCAGCACCGCGCAATTGTTGAGCAGCAGTGATTACCTGGACGTCCCCCTCGCTAACATCGAGCCGCGCTTCATGGGCGATTACGACGATGGCCTCGGCAATCAATGGCACGACACGCATCCGCTGCGCTTTCATAACCACGGCGCGGCGAATTTCCCGTATCTGTCCGATGGCATGTGGTTCATGACCCAGTTCCGCCGCTGGGGCCTGCTGCGCGATGACCCGGATTACCTGGCCGTGAGCCGTCAGGTGCAACAGCTGGACCTTTACCGCCGTGCCGCCAGCAGCCTGGAAATCGCCGTGCCCGAGAGTCCCATGCGCCGCTCGCAACTGCTCGATGGCAGCATCTGGGACGGCTCCGACCCGGCAGCCTACGCCCGCAGCTTTGCCCTGCATGCTCGTCATGACCAGTAACCGGAGGCTCACATGCTGCGCATCCTGCTGATCAACGACACCTCGAAAAAAGTCGGCCGCCTGCGCACCGCGCTGAGCGAGGCAGGTTTTGAGGTGATCGACGAATCGGGTCTGACCATTGACCTGCCCGCCCGAGTCGAAGCGGTGCGCCCGGACGTGGTGCTGATCGACACCGAATCCCCCGGCCGCGACGTCATGGAACATGTGGTGATGATGACCCGCGACCAGCCTCGGCCGATCGTCATGTTCACCGATGAGCACGATCCAGCGGTGATGCGGCAGGCGATCAAATCCGGCGTCAGCGCCTACATCGTCGAAGGCATCCATGCCCAGCGTCTGCAACCGATCATGGACGTGGCCATGGCGCGCTTCGAAAGCGACCAGGTATTGCGCTCGCAATTGCAGGCCCGGGACCAGCAACTGGCCGAACGCAAACGCGTGGAACTGGCCAAGGGCATGCTGATGAAAATGAAAAACTGCAACGAAGAAGAGGCCTACACCCTCATGCGCCGCCAAGCCATGAGCCGGCAACAGAAGCTGATTCAGGTGGCGGAACAGATCATCGCGATGAATGAATTGTTGAATTGATAGCGATTCATCAGACCCACCGCGTCATCGCTTATCGCGGGCAAGCGCGCTCCTTCAGGTTTTGCGGTGTGCCTGACAAAACGCGGGACCTGTAGGCGCTCACCGAGGTTACGAGGCCAGCGATTGCGGTGTGTCAGGCAGACCGCCATCGCGGCCTCGCGGTGCTCGTGCGCTCCTACAGATGATCACCGAACCTGTGGGAGCGGTGCTTGCCCGCGATATAGGCGCCACGGTCCAGCAGGCACAACGCGTTATCGCTCAATCGCGAGCAAGGTGGAGCGCCACCCCGGTCGCTCCTACAGATCATCACCGTACCTGTGGGAGCGGTGCTTGCCCGCGATGCAGGCACCACGATCCGTCAGGAACACCGCGTCATCACTCAATCGCGAGCAATTTCGCTCCTACAAATTTGGGGTGTGCCTGAAAAAACACAGTATCTGTAGGAGCTGCCGAAGGCTGCGAACCCGGATGTTTCAGACAAATCGCATCCGTCTGAAAAACCCAGTACCTGTAGGAGTGAGCTTGCTCGCGATAGCGGTCTTTCTGCCAAAAATGGTTGTCTGATCTGACGCTATCGCGAGCAAGCTCGCTCCTACAGCGGATCACTGAAACTGTGTGCGAGGCTTGCCAGCGGTGCAGCAGGCAACCCGCATACGGCGCACCACAATGCGGCGGCGATGCACCAACAGAGTTACTGTCGGTCGGTCGCAGGAACCTAAACGCCTCGTCAAAACGCTGTAAACCGCGGCGCCAGAGCCCTCACCCACACTTGGCACACAACCTGCTGTGGTCTATGCACAGGTAGCCAACGGCGGTTGCCCCACCACGACAAAGACGTCGCACTTCCCTTCGCGAAAGCGGAACCGGGATTGCGACGTTTTTTGCGTTTTTGGCCTTGGAAACGAGGCGGTGGAGTGGCCGTAGGCGGTCACCCACCTGCAAGCACATGACCTTCGTTGACTCTTTTTGCAGATGAGGTGCTGGAATGAACAACAGTTTCTGGAAAGCCGGACACACACCCACATTGTTTGCCGCGTTCCTGTATTTCGACCTGAGCTTCATGGTCTGGTACCTGCTGGGCCCGATGGCGGTGCAGATCGCCACCGACCTGCAATTGACCACCCAGCAACGCGGCTTCATGGTCGCCACGCCGATTCTGGCCGGGGCGATTCTGCGCTTCATCATGGGCATGCTGGCTGACCAACTGTCGCCGAAGACCGCTGGCATCATCGGTCAAGTAATAGTCATTACTTCTTTGCTGGCGGCCTGGCAGTTGGGCATTCACAGCTACGAACAGGCGCTGTTGCTCGGTATAGGTCTGGGCATGGCGGGCGCTTCTTTCGCCGTGGCATTGCCCTTGGCTTCGCAGTGGTACCCCGCTGAACACCAGGGCAAGGCCATGGGCATCGCTGGCGCGGGTAACTCCGGGACCGTGCTGGCTGCACTGGCCGCACCCGTGCTGGCTGCCGCGTTCGGCTGGACCAACGTTTTCGGCCTGGCGCTGATTCCGCTGATTCTGACGCTGATCGCTTTCAGTCTGATGGCGAAAAACGCGCCCAACCGCAGCAAGCCGAAATCCATGGCTGACTACTTCAAGGCCCTGGCAGATCGCGACAGCTGGTGGTTCATGTTCTTCTACAGCGTGACCTTCGGTGGTTTCATCGGTCTGGCCAGCGCCTTGCCGGGTTACTTCCACGATCAGTACGGCCTCAACCCGGTGACTGCCGGTTACTACACAGCCGCCTGTGTATTCGGCGGCAGCCTGATGCGTCCACTGGGTGGCGCACTGGCCGACCGGTTTGGTGGTATTCGGACTTTGTTGGGCATGTACGCCGTCGCCGCCATCTGCATCGCGGCGGTTGGTTTCCATCTGTCCAGCTCGGTTGCAGCATTGGCGCTGTTCGTTAGCGCGATGTTGGGTCTGGGTGCCGGCAACGGCGCGGTGTTCCAGCTGGTGCCACAGCGGTTCAACAAAGAAATCGGCGTGATGACCGGCTTGATCGGCATGGCCGGCGGTATCGGTGGTTTCCTGTTGGCAGCCGGTCTGGGCGCTATCAAGCAGAGCACGGGCGACTACCAGCTCGGCCTGTGGCTGTTCGCAAGCCTCGGCGTTGTGGCGTGGTTCGGTCTGTACAGCGTCAAGCGTCGCTGGAGAACCACTTGGGGTTCGGCTGCATTCACCGCCGCGCGGGTCTGAGTCCGTCGCCATGCCTTTGCAATTGAGCTACGCCGACAGCAGCGCCAGCGGCCCGCGCGAGGAGAATCAGGACGCCACGCGCATGGTCAGCCCGGCGCTATCGCTGGCGGCCAGCAAGGGTTACCTGTTCGCGCTGGCCGACGGCGTCAGCCAATGTGCCGACGGTGGCCTGGCGGCGCGCTCCACCTTGCAGGCCCTGGCCCACGATTATTACGCCACGCCACAAACCTGGGGCGTGGCTCAGGCGCTGGATCGTCTGTTGTTGGCGCAAAACCGCTGGCTGCATGCCAATGGCGGTGGCCAGCCGCTGCTGACCACCATCAGCGCACTGGTGCTGCGCGGTCGGCGTTTCACCCTGGCGCATATCGGTGATTGCCGGGTCTATCGCTGGTGCGAAGGGCAGTTGCAGCGCATCAGCGAAGACCACGTCTGGAGCCAGCCGGGCATGCAACATGTGCTCAAACGCGCCATGGGTCTGGAACAGCATCTGGTGGTGGACTACCTGGAAGGCGAGCTGCGTACCGGCGAGAGTTTTCTGCTAGTCAGCGATGGCATTTGGGCGACGCTCAGCGAGGCGTCGATTGCCGGGGTTCTGCGCGACGAGAGCAATCTGCAAAGCGCCACCCAGACGCTGGTCACTGCTGCTCACTTGGCTGGAAGTCAGGACAACGCCAGCGCGGTGCTGGTGCGCGTCGAACAACTGGGCGAAGCCAGCCTCAACGATGCCCTTGAACAAGTGGCGCAATGGCCGCTGCCCCCAGCTTTGAAAGCGGGACAACGCTTCGAGGGCTGGCAGGTCGAGGCGCTGCTGAGTCAAACCCGCCAATCTCTGCTGTATCGAGTGCGCGACGCCCAGCAGCAAAGCTGGTTGCTTAAAACCCTGCCACCCCATCGCGAAGGTGACAGCGAAGCCGGTCAAAGTCTGCTGCAGGAAGAGTGGTTCCTGCGTCGGGTGGCCGGGCGGTTTTTCCCCGAAGTGCATTCGGCCAGCGAGCGGCAGCATTTGTATTACCTGATGCGCGAGCATCCGGGCATCACCCTGGCCGAGCATCATCGCCAGCATGGCAACCTGAGCCTGACCCAGGGTCTGGAAATCGCCATGCATCTGGTGCGCGCGCTAGGCATGTTGCATCGACGCAACATCCTGCACCGCGACATCAAGCCAGACAATTTGCTGCTCAACGAAGACGGTGATCTGCGGGTGCTGGATTTCGGCCTGGCTTACTGCCCCGGCTTGTCGACGCAGCCGCCGGGCGAGTTACCGGGCACGCCGAGTTACATCGCGCCCGAAGCTTACGCCGGAGCGGCACCGACGGCGGCGCAGGATCTTTATAGCGCGGGAGTCACCCTGTATTTCTTGCTGACCGGCCACTATCCCCATGGCGAAATCGAGGCTTTTCAGCGGCCGCGTTTTGGCACACCGATACCTGCCAGTCGCTACCGCCCTGACCTGCCCGAATGGCTGGTGCACAACCTCGACCAGGCACTGGCCAGCGATCCAGCGCAACGCTTTGAAACCGCCGAGCAATGGCTGTTGGCGTTGCAAAACGGCGAGCAACAACCCAGCGCCCGATCCCGCCCGCTGTTAGAACGCGAACCTTTGAAAGTCTGGCGCGCCATGGCGCTGGGTTCGTTGCTGTTGAATGGACTGCTGTTGATCTGGATGTTGCACGGATGAATTCAACCCACTCAGGATCGCGCCCGACGATCCGCCACCCTGATGAGGTAACCCCATGAATGCGAAAGTCTGGTTGGTAGGCGCCGGCCCCGGTGATCCGGAGCTCCTGACCCTCAAGGCAGTGCGCGCCCTGCGTGCCGCAGAGGTGGTGATGATTGATGATCTGGTCAACCCGGCGGTCCTTGAGCACTGCCCTAATGCCAAGGTGATCAGCGTCGGCAAGCGCGGCGGCTGTCGTTCCACGCCTCAGGCATTTATCCATAGGCTGATGTTGCGCTACGCCCGGCAAGGTAAATGCGTGGTGCGACTCAAGGGTGGCGACCCATGCATTTTCGGCCGGGGCAGCGAAGAGGCCGAGTGGCTCAGTGCTTATGGCATTGAAGTGGAATTGGTCAACGGCATCACCGCTGGCCTGGCGGGCGCGACCCAGTGCGGGATTCCCCTGACCCTGCGCGGCGTCGCCCGTGGCGTGACGCTCGTGACCGCCCACACTCAGGACGACAGCCAACTGAACTGGCGAGCCCTGGCCCAGACCGGCACTACCCTGGTGATCTACATGGGCGTGGCCAAACTGGAAGAAGTGCGTCGCGAACTGCTCGCTGGTGGCCTGGCGCCCGATACACCGGTAGCCATGATCGAAAACGCCTCCCTGCCCCAGCAACGCGAATGCTTCAGCGATCTGACTCATATGCATGAGGCGGCACTGGCGTTTGAACTGAAGGCGCCGGCTGTGATGGTGATCGGCGAGGTGGTGGCCCAGGCGTACATTCACGCGGCAGCTGCGGGTGAAGCGATTTCGGCTTGAGCGGTGTGTTCCTGTGGGAGCGGTGCTTGCCCGCGATAAGGTTTGGGTGATTCGCCTGCAGAATCGCGGAGCCCTGATCGCGGGCAAGCACCGCTCCCACAAGGGTTTTCGGTACAGCCCAGGCACATCACCGCCCATTAAACGCCGTCATCTCCTGCTGCAACTGACCCAGCAACCGGCTGGAGCCGACGCTCAACTGGCGGCCCAGGCGGCTGATGATGTGGACCTGTGATTCGCTGAACACCGGCGACTCCAGCGGCAGCGCCACCAGCTTGCCGCTTTCCAGTTCATCGACCACCACAAAGGTCGGCAGCAAGGTGACGCCGCCTTTCATGGCGAAGCGCTTGAGCATGGCGAAGGTGTTGCAGGTCAGGGTCGGCATCAGCGACACGCCAGATTGCTGCTCGGCCTGGGTCAAAATCTGCCGAATGCCATAAGAGACCCCAAGCAACCCCAGCCGATAACCGTCCAGCCCCTTGAGCGGGATCGGCCCTTCGTGTCGGGCAAGCGGGTGATCAGGGCTGACCATCACGCACACCGGCTGTTTCTGATGAGCATGGGAGCGAATCTTCGGATCGGCGGGCGGGTTGAAGACCAGGCCCAGGTGCGCTTCGTCCTCGACCACCTGGCGGATCACTTCGTTGGTGCCACACACATTCACTTGCAGCTCAACCTTGGGGTACAGGGTCGAAAACTCGGTCAGCGGCCCCGCCAGACCATCTATAAAGCCTTCACCGATGGCCAGCACCACCGCGCCACTTTGCAGACCGCGCAACGCTTGCAGGGATTCCAGCAAAACCTCTTGCTGCGAAAGCCGCTGGCGGTAATAGCCCAGCACCCTGTCCCCCGCTTCGGTGGGTTTGACCCCACGGCGATGGCGCTCCAGCAAGGGTGCGCTGAGTTCATGTTCAAGTTGCGCAATCTGGCGGCTGACTGCCGAAGGCGCGACATCGAGAAAGTCCGCCGCCGCACGCACACTGCCCAACCGCACGGCTTCGAAGAAATAAAGAATGCGTCGATCCTGAACCAGACTCATAGCCCACCTGCGTTGCGTTTAACGCAACAAAAATGAATTTGGTGATTATTGCTGTGTGCGCTGAGCGATGTCCATACTCGGATCATCTGCCGATAACCACTGACGGTGCGACGTAGCCTGTCAAACAGCTGAGTGAGCATTTCAAATGACTTTAAAAGTAGGCGTGATTGGATTGGGCAACATGGGCGGCGGTATGGCCGCGACGTTGGCCAGCAAAGGCTTCGACGTCAGCGGTTTCGATCTGTCCCAGGCCGCGCTGGAAATGGCGGAGAGCAAAGGCGTGAAACCGGTCACTGACCGCACCGCACTGATCAAGCAGGTTGATGTGCTGATCCTGTCTTTGCCGAAAGCTGAACACGTTGAATCGGTTTGCCTGGGCGCTGAAGGCGTGCTGCAACACGGCAACCCTGGCCTGATCGTTGTCGACACCACCACCTCCACCCCGGAAGCCAGCCGCAAAGTGGCCGCCGCACTGTTGACCAAAAACATCGGCTTTATCGACGCACCGGTATCCGGCGGCCCTAAAGGCGCAGCCACTGGCACCATGTCCATGGTCATAGGCGCAGAAGACGCCGACCTGGAAAAAGTCCTGCCAGTCCTCGAAGGCATGAGCGGCACCCGTGTTCACGTCGGCAAATGCGGCGCGGGCAACGTGGCGAAGATCGCCAACAACATGCTTGCCGCCTGCCACTTGATCAGCACCGCTGAAGCCGTGAGCATGGCCGCCAAAGCGGGCGTCGATCCGGAAAAACTGATGCTCGGCCTCAACGCTGGCTCGGGCCGCAGCGGCGCGACTCAAGTGATGTTCCCGACCTGGGTACTGAACAAAACCTACAACTCCGGCTTCACCATGGGCCTGATGCGCAAAGACGTCGGCCTGGCCCAGGATCTCGCTGCAAGCCTGGATCTGGACCTGCCACTGGCACGCATCGTCGCGCAATTGTGGGCCGCCAGCAGCGAAACGCTGCCTGATGGTGAAGACTTCAACTGCATCGTCCAGCGGACCGATGCCCAGCTGTTCGGCAAAGGGGAATAACCGATGAGCAATCAAACACTGCTGGACCTCATGCGCCCGTACTGGGGCGACCGCAACACCGTAGCCAGCTATGTCGGCGGCGAGTTCATCCAAGGCCACGGCGAGCCGGTCGAAGTGCGCAATGCTCACGACGACAGCCTGATGCTGAGCTTCCCCGACGCCGACGCATCGCTGGTGGAAACCATCGACGCGGCCGCCAAAACCGCGCAAGCGCAATGGGCTGGCCTGACGGCTCAGGCTCGTGGTCGCCTGATGTATCAGGTGGGCGCGTTGATTCGTCAGGAAGCGGCCAATCTGGCGCAGATCGAATCCATCACCGCCAACAAGCCGATCCGTGATGCAAACGTCGAAGTGGCGAAAGTCGCCGAGATGTTCGAGTACTACGCGGGTTGGGCTGACAAGCTGCACGGTGAAGTGATTCCTGTGCCGACCTCGCACCTCAACTACGTGACCTACGAACCATTGGGCACTGTGTTGCAGATCACCCCGTGGAACGCACCGATCTTCACCTGCGGCTGGCAGATTGCTCCGGCCATCACCGCCGGTAATGCGGTGATCCTCAAGCCATCGGAACTGACTGCCTTGTCGTCGTTGGTGGTTGCAGTGCTGATCGAGCGCGCTGGCGTGCCAAAAGGCCTGGTCAACGTGGTAGCCGGTTTCGGCCACACTATCGGCCAAGCACTGATCGCCAAGGCTGACATCCGCAAAGTTGTATTCGTGGGCTCCCCCGCTACCGGTCGCCACATTGCTACCGCTGCGGCACAACGTTGCATCCCGTGCGTACTGGAACTGGGCGGCAAGTCGGCCAATATCGTGTTCGAAGACGCGGACCTGGAAACTGCACTGCGCGGCGCTCAGGCAGCGATTTTCTCCGGTGCTGGTCAAAGCTGTGTATCGGGTTCACGTCTGCTGGTGCAGGAATCAATCTTCGAGCGCTTCACCAAAGCCCTGGCAGCGGCAGGCAAGCAATTCAAGGTGGGTAACCCGAGCGATCCGGAAACCCAGATCGGCCCGATCAACAACGCCAAGCAGTACGCCCACGTGAAAACCATGGTCGAAGGCGCACTCAAAGACGGCGCCAAACTGGTAGGCGTGGATGCTGATCCGCTGCCGCAAGGCCCGGGCTATTACGTCAACCCGACCGTGCTGGCAGGCCACAACGCGCTTTACTGTGCCCAGGAGGAAATCTTCGGCCCGGTGGTCGTGGCGATTCCTTTCAAAGATGAAGCCGACGCCATCCGCATTGCCAACGACAGCCGCTTCGGCCTCGCCGGTGGTGTCTGGACTTGCGATGTAGGCCGCGCTCATCGGGTCGCCAAACAAGTGCGCGCCGGTACTTTCTGGGTCAACGGCTACAAGACCATCCACGTCAGCTCGCCGTTTGGCGGCTATGGCGACAGCGGTTACGGTCGCTCGTCAGGCCTGGACGCACTGCGCGAGTACAGCGAAGTCAAAAGCGTCTGGGTCGAAACCTCGGCGGTCCCTGCCGCCAGCTTTGGTTACGGCGCGAGCCTGGAGTAACCCTGATGAACATCTCTAAAAATTTGATTGAGGACGCCACCCTTTGGCGTCGTGACTTCCACTCGGCACCTGAGCTGGGCTTTGAAGAACTGCGCACCTCCGAGCGGGTTGCACAGCTGCTCGAAAGCTTCGGCATCGAAGTGCATCGCGGGCTGGGTGGCACCGGCGTGGTCGGCACCCTGCGTACCGGCGACGGCCCGAGCATTGGCATCCGTGCTGACATGGACGCCTTGCCGATCCAGGAGCTGGGCGCCCATGCCCACGCCTCGACGCACAAAGGTTGCATGCACGCCTGTGGTCACGACGGCCACACCGCAATTCTGCTCGCGACCGCTCGGCATTTGAGCGAGACCCGCAACTTCAAAGGCACTGTGTATTTCGTGTTCCAGCCTGCCGAGGAAAACCTTGGCGGTGCTGGCCGCATGATCGATGACGGGCTGTTTGATCTGTTCCCGATGGAGGAGATCTACGGCCTGCACAATTGGCCTGGGGCACCGGCTGGTCAAGTGATCATCAATCCGGGGCCGATGATGGCGTCGCTGGACACCTTCGAAATCATCCTCACCGGCAAAGGCAGCCACGCCGCCATGCCGGACAAGGGCGCTGATCCGATTGTGGCCGCCGCGCAGCTGGTGCTGGGCTTGCAGACCATCGTTTCCCGACGTTTGTCGCCGCTGGATTCGGCGGTGGTGAGCATCACCCAGTTCAACGCGGGTGAAGCGATCAACGTCATTCCGGAGACCGCCGTACTGCGCGGTACTGTGCGCTGCCTGCAATCGCCGGTGCGAGACAAGGTGGAAAAGCTGATTGGTGAGTTCGTCGAGCAGATGCCGGTAGCCTTCGGCGTGTCGGGCAAACTGGCTTACAAGGTCGGCTACCCGGTGACCGAAAACAACCCTGACGCCGCCGCAACCATTCGCCGCGCAGCCATCACGGCGGTAGGTGAAGCCAACGTTCAGTGGGGCTGCAACCCGTCCATGGCGTCCGAGGACTTTGCCTACATGCTCAACGCCCGCCCGGGTGCCTACATCTGGCTGGGGGTGGACGGCGAAAAGCCTTCAGCGGCGCTGCACAACCCGTACTACGACTTCAACGATCAAGTGATCGGCGCAGGCGTGGCGGTGTGGACGAAGTTGGTGGAGCAGGAGTTGCCGGTGGCTTGAAAAACTGGCTGCACCGCACTTATCTGAATTGAAATCAAATCCCTGTGGGAGCGGTGCTTGCCCGCGATGCATGAGACGCAGCCAGAAGCCATACCGCGTTATCGTTTATCGCGGGCAAGCACCGCTCCCACAGGAGATCGCGTTTCAAATCAAATCAACTCAACACTCCACCCACTTCACCGCCAACCCACCGCGTGATGTTTCCTTGTATTTGTCGAGCATGTCCGCGCCGGTATCGCGCATGGTGCGGATGGCGTGGTCCAGGGAGATGAAATGCTCGCCATCACCGCGCAGGGCCATTTGAGCGGCGTTGATCGCTTTCACGGCGGCAATGGCATTGCGTTCGATGCACGGCACTTGCACCAGCCCGCCCACCGGGTCGCAGGTCAGCCCCAGGTTATGTTCCAGGCCAATTTCCGCAGCGTTTTCGACTTGTTCCGGCGTCGCGCCAAGAATCTCCGCCAGCCCCGCCGCCGCCATGGCGCACGCCGAGCCCACTTCGCCCTGACACCCCACTTCCGCGCCAGAAATCGACGCATTCTTCTTGCACAGAATGCCCACCGCCGCCGCGCTCAGAAAGAACCGCACCACGTCGTCTTCGTTGGCATCCGGATTGAATTTCATGAAGTAATGCAGCACCGCCGGGATGATGCCCGCAGCGCCATTGGTAGGCGCGGTGACCATGCGTCCGCCTGCGGCGTTTTCTTCGTTGACCGCCAGAGCGAACAGGTTGACCCACTCCATGGCGCTGAGGGTCGAGCTGATCACGTTGGGCTTGCCCAACTCCTGCAAGCTGCGATGCAACCGGAACGCACGACGCCGCACATTCAGGCCGCCGGGAAGAATCCCCTCCTCGCTCAAGCCTTTATTGACGCAGTCCTGCATGGCGCCCCAGATGTGCATGATTCGCGAGCGGATCTCTGCTTCAGTGCGCCAGACTTTTTCGTTCTCCATCATCAACGCGGAAATACTCAAGCCGTGCTGTTTACACAGCCGCAGCAATTGCGCACCACTGGAAAAGTCGTAAGGCAATTGGGTGTTGTCGTTATCCAGTACGCCGCTGGCGGCCTGCTCTGCGTCGATGACGAAGCCACCACCGACCGAATAGTAAGTCTGCTCGTACACTTCACCCGTGGCCCCGTAGGCGCAGAGCGTCATGCCATTGGGGTGATAGGGCAGGCTTTCTTCCAACAGGCGCATGTCACGCTGCCAATCGAAGGTGATGCGCTGCTCGCCGCCGAGCATCAGCACCTGATCCTTGAGCACCGCCTCCACGCGCGGAGCGACTTGCGCCGGGTCAACCTGATCGGGCCACTCGCCCATCAAGCCGATGACCGTGGCCCGATCGCTGCCGTGGCCGATGCCCGTGGCCGACAAGGATCCGTACAACTGCACCTCGACACGCTCGACTTTGTGCAGCAGCCCCGACTCACGCAACTGGCTGGAAAAGATCGCGGCGGCACGCATTGGGCCTACAGTGTGGGAACTGGAGGGGCCAATGCCGATTTTGAACATGTCGAAGACGCTGATAGCCATACGGTTTGCTCGATTCGTGAGAGGCTTGTCGCCTCGATAGACACTTATTATGTGTCGGTATTTTTAGGCTGCGCCCAAACGATCCACAAACGAAACTTCCTAAGCCACGGTTAAGCAGAACTGATCTATGAGCAAAATCCTCAACGCACAAATGCACGCCTGGCTTCAGGTCTTCGCCTGTGCGGCACGGCATCTGTCGTTTACCCGTTGCGCGGAAGAGCTGCACGTCACCCCCGGCGCCATCAGCCAGCAGATGCGGCAACTGGAAGAGCGGCTGGGTTTTGCGCTGTTCCATCGGGTCGCCCGCGGGCTGGAATTGACTGCCGAGGGGCAGCGTCTGGCAATCGTTGCCAACGAAGTGCACAGCCGTATCGATGATGAACTGCGTCTGCTGCACTCAGGCCGCATCGGCGGCGTGTTCAAGTTGCGCTGTATTCCATCGTTCCTGAGCAAATGGCTGATGCCGCGCCTGCCGCAGCTGGAGCGCGCCTTCCCGGACATCCAGCTGCGGATCATTGCCGAGGACAGCAGCGGCTCGTTGCGCGATGACGATTTCGATCTGGCGATTGACCTCAACGACGGCAGCTATCCGGGACTGATGACTACTTCACTGCTGGAGGAGGAGCTGTTCCCGGTCTGCTCGCCGGCCCTTCAGACCGGCAAGCCGCCACTGGATACCCCGAGCCAACTGGTGCACTACCCCTTGCTGCACGACATCACCGCCTGGCGCGGCAGTTATGAATATGCCGAGTGGGAGTTCTACCTGAGTGCCATCGGCGCGGCGGGCATTGATGTGCGTCGCGGTCACACCTTCAATCGCAACCACCTGACCATCGAAGCCGCAATCATGGGCATGGGCGTGGCTATCGCGCGCAAAGCGCTGATCACCAATGAGCTGGAAGAAGGCTCGTTGATCATCCCCTTCGGCCATCCGATTGCGGCGCGCAAGAAATACGTACTGGTCTACCGCGAAGGCGCCCTGCAAACCCCGGCACGCCGGGCGGTGCATGACTGGTTGGTGGAGCAGGCGTTGAAGTCTTGAGCTGACATGCGGACAACCTGTGGGAGCGGTGCTTGCCCGCGATAAAGGCACCGCAGTTGTACAGACGGATCACCGAACCTTATCGCGGGCAAGCACCGCTCCCACAGACATCATTCACAACCGGTAAAAATGGCCTACCGCTTTCGACTCAGACAAATATTTCGGCACCAGAACCGAATCGCCGTAGGCACTGCCCGCCCGATCCGTAGCACCGGCTTTAACCGGTCCTACGGGTAAGGTTGATAACCGAGCAAGCTCTCAAGCTCATCAGAAACATCCCACAACCTTTGTCATCCGCTCCGACAGACTATTAACGGCGAAAAATGCAAAGTCCTGCGCTTCTACGGCCAAGGACCAGCCCATGCTCATCTCCGCGCGCAGCACTTCATTCCCGGCACAAACCATCTGCAATGAGCTCGCACCTCTGACGTTGAGGGAGTTCAAAATCCTCATCGGCCTTGCTCTTGGCGAGGACTCCTGAGATGGCTTACCACGTCGGCGATTTGAGCCGTGGCCCTTGCTGTGAAATCAATAAACTCATCGTTCAGGTTGTTGGCAAGGATCATCCAGCCACCCAGCGGCTGGCCATTTATAAAAAGGACACAACTCAACGTTTTGACACGCTGACTGCCGAAGATGAGCCGGAAACCGTCACGGCCTGGATGTGCAAGCCAAGCTCGCTGCATGTCTGGGACTGGGATGGCGAACCCGGCCATCGCCTAGTGCTGGAGGTCGAGGAAGAACACGGCGGGATCATCAAACTGCCGCTCCCTGACGTGCATATCACCACCCGACAACTGGACAAACAGTGGAACCAGATCGTGCCGGTCCTGCCCTTCGTCGCGTTGCCTGGGATCACCAGTGCTCAGGACCACGGCACCCCCGTGCTCTGCCGCCCCGGCTACCTGTATGTGTTCATGGAAGGTCGGCTGTGGCGCGAGCTCGAAATCCGCATCACCGATGAACGCACCACTTACCACGACATCGAGCTAGACAAGTTTCGCGTTGGCGATGAGTACGCCGACGATGCCCGCTTGGCCACCGGTAAAGGGTTGGATGATATCTGGCTGCCGGCCAACTGGAATGACCGGCGCGTGGATATCCAGCTGTGCTACAGCGAAGTTCAGCTCAACCATGCGCGGCTCAAACGCCTTGAGCAAGATCCGGCACTACGCAGACAGCGCTGCCAAAGCCC
>Ga0247735_1000185_pt1 | contig 27356 bp, 22 predicted proteins | sample UWRJL178409R2_FD_180934 | JGI IMG/M metagenome (GOLD analysis project Ga0247735, IMG submission 180934) | Plant litter microbial communities from Arlington Agricultural Research Station in Wisconsin, United States - UWRJ-L178-409R-2 | ecosystem: Environmental > Terrestrial > Plant litter >... | reverse complement strand
TCGCCTCCGACGTCGACAGTGAAGTGGTCACCCACCTCATCGAAGACGCGCTCGCCGAATCGGGCGACCTGCTTGTGGCGGTCTCCAGCATCCTCCCGCGACTTCACGGCTCGTGGGCGCTGGTGGTGCTCGACGCGGCCACCGGCAGGATGGTCGCGACTGCGCACCGCTCGCCGCTGCTGGTCGCCCGCACCACGCGGGGTGACTTCGTCGCGAGTGACATCGGGGCGATCGCCGAGTGGGCCGACGACTACTGGGCGCTGCGCGACGGCGACGTGGTCGAGATTGCGGAAGAGTTCGTCTGGTCCAACGCCGGCGTTCTCACCGCCTCACCCACACCGATCCGCAGCACCTGGACGGGGTCGATGCGCCAGCTGATCCGTCACGCCGACTACATGGACAAGGAAATCGACGAGCAGCCCGAAGTGGCCGCCCGAATTCTCGACGAACTTGCTCCGGGTATCGCGAACGGTGCACTGTGGCGCAGCACGGGTATGGCGGATTTCTCCCGCGTTGCGGTTCTCGGGTGTGGCACGTCGCTCAACGCGGGGCGCATCATCGGGTCGGCGTTCAGCCGTCTCGGGGGAGTGGCCCACGACTACCTCGTCGCCAGTGAAGCATCCACGGCAGTGCTCGAGCCCAACACGCTTGTGCTTGCCATCAGCCAGTCCGGTGAGACCGCAGACATCCTGCGTGCCATCGACGAGCTGGGTGGCGCGTCATCCCTTATGGCATTGACCAACAACCCGCATTCGACGTTGGCCCGCCAGGCCGACTCGGTGGTCAACTGCTTTGCCGGCCCCGAGATCGGGGTCGCCGCGACCAAAACCTTTGTCGCGCAGGTGGTGACGGGCGTCGCGTATGCCCTGTCGTCGCTCGTTGCTTCGGGGCGGATGTCGCGGACCGACGCACATCGTCAGGTCGCCGACCTCCGTCGTATCCCCGACCTGCTCGCCCATGCCATCGCGGCATCCCGGGAGAGCATCCCCGAAGTCGTCGCCGGTGTTCGCGAAGCCTCTGGCTTTGTGTTTCTGGGGCGTGGATCGGGTGTGGTGTACGCGGCAGAGGGTGCCCTGAAACTCAAGGAACTCACCTATCGCTGGGCGGAGCACTATCCGGCCGGTGAGCTGAAACACGGACCTCTTGCGTTGATCGAGGAGGGCACGCCGGTTGTTGTTGTGGACAACGGTGATCCGCGTCTCGCCAGCAACATCGCTGAAGTCTCCGCTCGCGGAGGCCACGTGATTCGTATTGGCGCGGCCGGCAGCACCATTCCCGCTCTCGGCCTCAGCCTCGGATCTCCTCTCCGAGGCGGGATGGAGCAGTGGGGACCGCTGGAGTCTGTTGCGCCCCTGCAGATCCTGGCCCGCGAACTGGCGGTGTCCCTCGGGCGTGACGTGGACAAACCTCGCAACCTCGCGAAGTCCGTGACCGTCGACTAACCACACGAGAAGGAAGACCCATCGTGCAAAAATCACACACAGCGTCGCGTGCGAGCAGCCGGCTTCGTGCCGGTCTGTCCCCGCAGGTGTCACGCTGGCGAACGACCCTGGTGACGATCGGATCTCTGATCGTCGCCGGGGCGCTCGTCGGCGTGGCATCGCCCCTCGGGGTCGGCTCCGCCGCGCCTCTCGCGGCTGCCGCAGCTCCGGAGTCGAAGACACCCGTCGCCGCGGCCGCCGCCGTGGCTGGACCGCAGACCGTCGTCAGTCTGACGTTTGACGATGGCGACGCCAATCAGGTTGCCGCAGCGGAAAAGCTGAATACCCTCAACCTGGATGGCACGTTCTACATCATCTCGGGATACGTCGGTGCGCAGGATTACATGACGCGCGCACAGGTCGACGCGCTTGCTGCGGCCGGCCACGAGATCGGTGGGCACACGGTCAACCACTCCGACCTGGCCACGTTGCCCGCCGACGAGGTGTCACGGCAGATCTGTAACGACCGTGCGGTACTGACCAGCTGGGGTTACACGGTTCGCAGCTTCGCGTACCCGTTCGCCAGCAGCACTCCCGCCGTGGAGGCCGCTGCGCAGGCGTGTGGGTACAACAGCGCTCGAATGCTCGGCGACATCCAGTCGCGCTTCGGTTGTGACGATTGTGACTTCGCCGAGACGCTTCCGCCCCAGAGCTCGTTCTACACAAGAGCTCTCGACCAGGTGGAGTCCTCGTGGACACTCAACGACCTCAAAACGTCGGTGACCAATGCGGAGCAGAACGGTGGTGGATGGGTCCAACTGACGTTCCACAACATCTGCGACAGCGGATGTGGCGATCCGACTACAACACCGGCCATCTTCAATGCGTTTGCCGACTGGCTGGCCGCTCGTTCCCAAACGAACAACACCGTGGTGAAAACAGTGGGAGACGCGGTCGGCGGAGCAGCGCTTCCCGTTGTCGCCGGTCCGACAACTCCTGCGGCAGGCCCCGGAGTCAATGCCGTGGTGAACTCGTCGATGGAGACTCCGGGCTTGGTCGGTCTGCCCGACTGCTGGATGCAGGGCGGATACGGTGATAATACCCCCGGGTACAGCGTCGTCTCGCCGGGACGCACCGGAGGCACAGCTGGCAAGGTGACCATGACCGGGTACACGGACGGGGACGCGAAACTGCTGCCCCAGTTCGACGGCGGCTCGTGCAGCCCAACCGTGGTTCCCGGGCACTCGTACTCGTTGCGTGCCTGGTACACCTCGACGGCGGTCACCCAGTTCACGGTCTACCTCCGAACTGACAGCGGTGCGTGGCAGTACTGGACATCGAGCCCCTGGTTCGACGCCAGCGCGTCCTACACCGAGGCGGTCTGGGAGACACCAACGATTCCCGCCGGGGTGTCGGGCATCAGTTACGGCCTGAACATCTTCAGCAACGGAGAGATCACGACCGATGACTACAGCCTGTACGACGCGGTCGGAGCTCCTGCTCCCGGCCAGTCCGCGCAGGTCGCCGCTCCGATCCCCGTGCGTCCCGCAGTCAAGGGACCGATCGAAGTGCACATCAACGCCCCGCACGGCACTGCGCACTAAATGGCGAAGCCCCACAGATCGAGCGCCGCGAGGATGCGTATTGCACGCACCCTCGCGGCGCTCGCCATGATCGTTGCTGTCAACGTCGCCGTGATCGGATGCTCGAGCGACAACTCGGAAGGACTGGTCGACGGCGTGAGTGACAAGTACCCGCTCCACACCAACATCACCGCGACGACCTTCTGGGTCGGCGAGATCCTTGACCCGAACGCCAGCGACGGAAGCCAGGTGCTGTCGACCTACGATTCCCGGTGGTACGAGAGCTACGGCGGATGCGACGGCTACATCGACGAGGGCGGCGTCTGCCAGACGGAGGCCCGCAAAGCATCCAACGGATATTTTCCCCTCAACATGACGCCGCTCGAGAATCCCTTTTACCTCGACCTTCCCTACGACGACATCAACAACGAGATCGGTTTTGCCGACCGTGACCGGGTGATCCCGTGGGCGGGGGAGAAGCCCTACTCCGATCATGTGGGTGACGACCGGTTCAGTTATATGAAAAACCGGTGGGTGGCGATTACCCGTGGCGATGTCACGTGTTACGGGCAGATTCAGGATGCTGGCCCTGCCGAGTACAGCGACGCGGACTACGTTTTTGGCACCGACGACAGGCGTCCGCTTAACAAAAAGTGGAGAAGTGCAGGACTGGATGTCTCGCCGGCGATCAATTCCTGCCTCGGTTTTCCGAAGCTCGACTACATCGAGCCGGTCGACTGGCGGTTTGTGGACGATGCCGATGTTCCCGACGGTCCGTGGACAGAAATCATCACCACAAGCCAGGTGCAATGAAGGCGTGGGCGCAAAACGTTAACATGGGGCAGTGAGCCACGTCCTAGACCTCGTCGAGAACCTTGCCGAGCTGTTTACGTGGATTGGCCTGCTGCTCGGGGTTGGATGCCTGGTAGCGGTACTGATTCTGCGTGCGGCGCGGTCGGGGTGGGTCGAGACCGACGCGGTGGTGGTCGAGCACAACGGCACGGCGCAGCTGCGCTGGATGACCACCGAGGGCGAGTTGCACACACGCGAACTGCACCCCGACGAGCAGTCGACGATCGCCGATCCCGACGAGCTCCACGTGCACTATCACCGTCGCGCGCCTCACCGGATTCGTTTCGACGTGGTCGGTCACGGGGAGAAGGTGCTCCGGGCGCTCGGGTTCACCCTGGTGGGTCTCGGTGTGCTGTCCTTCATCGTGTCGCTGGTGATTCTGTTCGTCCCTCGCGCCTGAGTCTGGATAGCGCCCCAAGGCGCTCTGCTTATACTTGCGCCCGATGACCGATCGCACTCCTCCACCGCCCAGCCTCCCGCGCCGACGGGACCGTCGCGCGGTGACGGAGGTGCCCAGGCACGGTCGACTGAAGCGTCCCTCCCACTGGCGAGGGCTAGTCGCCCTGGTCGGTGCCGCGGTCGCGGTTGTTGCGGTGAGTGCCACGTCGGTCGGTGTGATCACCGTGGCGAACTTGGGCGGGCGCATCCAGGACAACGCCGTTGACATCTCCAACCCGGACGAGTCCACTCCTCCCCAGATCGGCCCGATCAACGGTAGTTTCAACCTTCTTGTTGTGGGGGTGGACAACGATGTGGACCAGGATGCCGCGTACGGCGAGCGTGACGGTGTGCTCAACGACGTCAACATCCTTCTCCACGTCTCCGCCGACCACACGAGTGCCACCGTGGTGAGCATCCCGCGCGATTTGATCACCGACCAGCCGCGGTGCACCGACCCGACCACCGGCACAACGTCTCCGGCGCAGTCGGATGTCGCCTTCAACTCGGCGATGGGCCGCGGCGGACTCGGCTGTGTGGTGAACACCGCAGAAGAGCTGACCGGCCTCGATATTCCGTATGCGGCGCAGATGTCGTTCAACGCGGTGGTGCAGATGACGGATGCCGTGGGCGGAGTGCCCGTGTGTCTGTCGGACGACATCAAGGACGACTATTCGGGACTCGATCTCAAGGCGGGAACCAACGTCATTTCGGGATCCACTGCGCTGCAGTTTCTGCGCACCCGTCACGGGGTGGGCAACGGCAGTGACCTGTCGCGCATCTCCTCCCAGCAGGTCTACATGTCGTCGCTGCTGCGCCAGATCAAAAGCGACGACACCCTGATGAACTTCTCGCGGCTCTACTCGCTCGCGAATGTCGCGGCGACCAACGCCCGCCTCTCCACCACCCTCACCTCGGTCGACACTATGGTGTCTATGGCGCAGAGCCTGCGCACGGTGAACCTCGAGACCATGGCCCTGGTGCAGTACCCGGTGACCGACGATCCCGACTTCCCGAGCAAGGTTGTGCCGGTGGCGTCGCTGGCCGATGAACTGTTCGCGACCATCGCCGCCGACCAGCCCGTGGTTCTCGACGATGACGCGCTCGGCAACGGGTCGCAGCTGAACCCCGATGTGCCCGTTGAGGAGCCCGCTCCCTCCGTCGACCCGGCAGTGCCAACCGACGGGTCCGTCACCGGCTCTCCCACCCCCGAGCCCACCACGTCGGCGCTCGGCGGCATCAAGGGGCAGACCGCACAGCAGGAAACCTGTTCGGTGGGATTCAGCGGTTAGGCAATCTTCAGCCACGGGTTTTTCCCAGCGCGACCCTGCCCGGCACCGATAGGCTGTCGGAACCATGGATGACCCCCCTTCACATAGATTCACGCCCGCTTTCTGCTCGACCGTAGTTCTGGTTCGCGTAAGGGAGGGGGCGAAACATGTATGAGTGGATCATGATCGGTGTTGGCCTCGTCCTCACCGTCGGAACCGGCCTCTTCGTCGCGTCGGAGTTCGCCCTCGTCAACCTTGACCGCAACGATCTCGAAGCGCGCGAGCGCAACGGCGAAAAGCGTCTCGGCGGCACGATCAAAGCGCTCAAGATCACCTCGACCCACCTGTCGAGCGCCCAATTGGGCATCACGCTCACCACACTCCTCACCGGCTACACCTTTGAGCCGGCGGTCAGCGCCCTGCTGCGTGACCCGCTGCTTGGCGTCGGAATCCCCGAGGGAGTTGTGCCGATTGTCGGCACGGTGGTGGGAGTGGTTATCGCCACCCTCTTCTCGATGGTGATCGGCGAGCTCGTTCCCAAAAACTTCGCCCTCGCGCTGCCCCTGGGCACCGCGAAGGTGGTGGTGCCGTTCCAGACCGCGTTCACGGCCGTCTTCAAACCCGTGATCCTGCTCTTCAACAACACCGCGAACGCGATCATCCGCGGGTTCGGTATCGAGCCCAAGGAGGAGCTGTCGGGCGCCCGGTCCGCCGAGGAGCTCAGCTCCCTCGTGCGTCGCTCGGCTCTCGAGGGAATCCTCGACAAAGACCACGCCACACTGCTGGGTCGGAGCCTCCGCTTCTCCAGCCACGACGCATCGAACGTGATGACGCCGCGGGTGCGGATGACGGCTGTGGAGACGGATGCTTCGGCAGACGAGATCCTGGCCGCCGCAGCATCCACTGGCTTCAGCCGCTTTCCGGTCATTGGCGAAAACGTTGATGACATCGTCGGCGTGGTGCACGTGAAACAGGCGTTCGCCATTGCGCTGGACGATCGCGCGAGTGTCACCGCCGAATCGATGATGGTGGAGCCGCTGCAGGTTCCCGAGTCGATGGGTGTCGACACACTGCTGGGGCTTCTGCGTCGCAGCGGTTTTCAGATCGCGATCGTCACCGACGAGTACGGCGGAACCGCCGGCCTGGTGACCCTCGAAGACCTCGTTGAAGAACTCATCGGAGAACTCGAGGACGAGCACGACCGCACCAAATCGGGCGTTATTCGCACCGGAAGCTCGATCACCTTCGACGCGTCGCTGCGTCCCGACGAGCTCTTTGAGCGCGCCGGAGTGACTGTGCCCGCGGATGACGACTACGAGACCATCGCCGGGTTTGTGACCGACCGTCTCGACCGGATCCCCGAAGTGGGCGACGAGGTGGAGATCGACGGCGGAATCCTGCGTGTTGAACGAGTCGACGGACCCCGGGTGGACCGGCTGCGGTACACCGCAGCGGTACCTGTCACCGGAGGCATCCCGATCACCCCGCACGACAAAATTGTGAACGACATTTCGAAGGACCTGGACAATGAGTGAGTTCCTCCCGGGCATCGCCTGGCTGGTGGTGCTGCTTCTCGTCAACGCCTTTTTTGTTGGCGCCGAATTTGCCGTGATCTCGGCCCGTCGCTCGCAGATTGAGCCCCGCGCAGAAGCCGGTAGCAAGGCCGCGAAAACAACCCTCTGGGCGATGGAACACGCCACGTTGATGCTCGCAACGAGCCAGCTCGGTATCACCGTCTGTTCGCTGTTGATCCTCAACGTGTCGGAGCCGGCGATTCACCACCTGCTCGAGTACCCGCTCGCGCTGACCCCGCTGCCCGAAGAAGCGATTAGCGTGATCGCGTTTATCGTCGCGCTGCTGCTCGTCACCTTCCTGCACGTGGTGATTGGCGAGATGGTTCCCAAAAACCTGTCGTTCTCGGTGCCCGACCGTGCCGCGCTACTGCTCGCCCCGCCCCTGGTGTTTGTCAGCCGGGTGTTCAAGCCGGTGATCGTCAGCCTCAACTGGCTCGCGAACATGGTGCTGCGCGCCTTCAAGGTGGAGCCGAAGGATGAAGCGACCAGCACCTACACACTTGACGAGGTCGCGAACATCGTTGAGCAGTCCACCCGCGAGGGTGTACTGGCCGACGGGTCGGGAACCCTCACCGCCGCGTTCGAATTCACCGAGAAGAAGGTGTCGGATGTCGAGGTGCCCCTCGCCGAGATGGTGCTGATCCCCGCGACATCCACCCCCGCCGATATCCAGCGCGAAGTCGCCACGCACGGGTTCTCGCGGTACATCCTCACCAATGAGAACGGGGAGCCCACGGGCTACCTGCACCTCAAGGATGTGCTCGACCTCACGACGCCCGAGAAGTTCTCGGCGCCGATCCCGGCCAAGCGCATTCGCCGCTTGAGCTCGGTGCTGCGCGATTCGGACATCGAAGATGCCCTTGCGTCGATGCGTCGAGTGGGCGCTCACGTCGCGCGGTCGTTTGACGCCGAGGGCCGCATCACGGGTGTGCTCTTCCTTGAGGACATCATCGAGGAGCTGGTCGGCGAGGTCGACGACGCAACGAGCGTCTAAGTGCCGAGCTTCACCCGCACCGTCTAACCCTCGCGTCTGGCCGTTTCTGGCCCGATGCCCCTCACGAGGCCCGGCCTCCGCACATCGCGTGCGGGAGTCGGGCCTCGTGTGGTTCCCAGAACTTTTTTGGCGGGTTTTTGGGATGGATGCTCGCGCGCAGACGTGCCCCGCCCGCGAGTGCGCCGTCGCCACCTTCGCTGACCCAAACCTTGATTCTGGCCCGGGAATCCGGGGGACTGTGGCCCTCGCCCGCCACCCCCATCCGCTGCGGAGCCCTCGTCAGCGGCGCGACGCAGCAGCCCGCCATCCATCCCGAACGACAGCGCTCGGCGGCGCGAGGGACCGGACTGTACTTGAGTACCCCCTTCGGGCTGGTATAGTCGTCAGGTTGGGTTTTGGCCCTACAAGATGCGCCCGTAGCTCAGCGGATAGAGCAATTGACTACGGATCAATAGGTCGGGGGTTCAAATCCCTCCGGGCGCACAATTGAAAAAGCCTCGTAAACATTGCGTTTACGAGGCTTTTGTTGTTTAGCGACTCAGGTCTGCCAGTCTCCGTGCAGGTGCTTCATTCGCGGGTCACCGCGCGACAACCCCTGACGGAGCGCAAGCTCACCGATTCGTGCAGGAACCGGTGGGCTTGCGCTGCGTGTGCCCGGTGTGACTCCGGACATGTATTGATCCCCGCACGCCAGTCGAAGCTCAAGGTGCGTTTTTGGGGTTGCCCCTGGCCCGGCTGCTAGTTGCTCACGAGCACGGTCTGAGGGGTGGACGTGCCGACTGTTCTACGGCGAGCTGTAGATGCTGCGAAGAGGGTGACGACGAGGCCCGCTGCAGCGATGCCTGCACCCGCCCAGATGGGTGACGTGTAGCCAAGCCCGGCGCTGATCGTGAGGCCACCGACCCACGCTCCCAGTGCGTTGCCGACGTTGAATGCTCCGATATTGGCGCCGGAAACGAGGGTGGTTGCCGAGCCTGCGTACTTCATCACACGCATCTGGAGTCCGGGCACCGTCGCGAAGCCGAATCCGCCCATCAACACGAGCGAGAACACTGTTGCTACGGGGCTGCTCGCGGTGAGTGCGAAGAACACGAGTATGACGGTGAGCCCCGCGATGAGGATGATCAGGGTCTTGTCGAGAGCTCGGTCAGCCGCCTTTCCGCCGAGGAGGTTGCCGATGAAGAGTCCGACTCCGAAAACAATAAGAAGCCACGGCACGGTCGAGCTCGCGAAGCCGCTGACCTCCGTGAGAGTAAAGGCAATGTAGGTAAAGGCTCCGAACATTCCGCCGTATCCGAGGATCGTGATGCTGAGCGACAGCCAGACCTGCGTGGAGCGAAATGCCCCGAATTCATTGCGCAGCGACTCTGCCTCGCCGCGCGCTTGGACAGGAACGAGTGTGGCGATGCCAACAAGTGCGATCACACCAATAACCGTGATCGCCCAGAAGGTGGAACGCCAGCCGAAGTTCTGGCCGAGGAGGGTTCCGAAGGGCACGCCAAGCACGTTGGCAAGGGTGAGTCCCGTGAACATAATCGCGATGGCACCTGCCTTTTTGCTCGGAGCGACCATGTTGCCCGCGACAACGGCACCGATGCCAAAGAATGCGCCGTGGCATAGCGCTGCGATGATGCGTCCGAGCATCATCATTGTGTAGGTCTCGGCGACGGCGCTCAGGAGGTTGCCGACGATGAACAGCACAAGCAGTCCCATCAGCACCTGCTTGCGGGGGAGTCGTGTGACTGCAGCAGTCAGGACGAGCGCGCCGACGGCCACTGCAAGCGCATAGCCAGTGATGAACCAGCCAGCAGCGGATTCCGAGACGGCGAAGTCGGCCGCGACCTCCGGAAGTAGCCCGAGGATGACGAACTCGGTGAGTCCGATGCCAAATCCTCCAATGGCAAGCGCAATAAGTCCGAGTGGCATAACGAGTCTCCTAAAAGATGGGTTGTGAAGCAGCCGCGGAAGTTCACGGCGAAGGATCATGGCAATTCGACGGGAGTGACGATGGACTGGTGAGGCCCAGCTCGACTCGCTGGGTCTGTGCAGATGGTGATAGAACGCGTACGCTAGTAGTTGCAGGCGCGGGCTAAATCATTGCACACGCAGGTATCCCGCGCAAGCAACTAAATTTGTTGAGACAATATTCTGCACGATTGCCCGACCCGGAACGTAGGACACCATGAGCATTGAAGACAGCGCCGTCGAGGTCCGCGCGCAAGGGTGGCGCACGCTCGCCTCACTGCATAACCTCATCGAATCGGTTCTCGAGCGAGAGTTGCAGTCTGCGGCAAACCTGTCTGTCGTGGAGTACACGGTTCTCGACGTGCTCAGTCGGCAGCCGGGCACCTGGCACCTGCGGATGCAGCAGCTCAGTCGCGCGACGGCCTTGTCGCCCAGCGCTACCACGCGCTTGGTAAACCGGCTCGAAGAGCGCAGCCTGCTCACGCGCATTCTGTGCGCGGACGACCGCCGCGGTATCTACACCGAGCTCACCCATGCAGGCGCGGCCGTGTTGGAGAAAGCGCGCCCCGTGCATGATCGTGCCCTCGAGGGCGCGTTGGTCTCGGCTCAGGACGTCCCGGAACTTGCCGGCCTGGTCAGCGCGCTTTCTGCGCTTGAAGTGAGCCGGTGACGGTCGCGCCCTGTGCGGAGGCGATCGGCGGTGTTTAGTTCCGGTTCTGCCACTTTTCGACGAGGTCCTGCCTCCGCGCGCTAGCCCCGCGACAGCGTCGGTGGCCAGGGACACAATGGACTGGTGACTCGCCGCGGATTCCTCCTCTTCGCCGGGCTCGCTCTTGCCTGGGGCATCCCGTACCTGTTTATCAAGATTGCGGTGGGCGAACTCGAGCCCGCCATGGTGGTGCTCGCGCGCTCGGGCCTGGCGGCAATCCTCCTGCTGCCGCTCGCCTTCTTCCGGCACGAAGTGATGGTGGTGCTGCGGCACTGGAAGCCGATGCTCGTCTACACAATCGTGGAGATTGTGCTGCCGTGGTACTTTCTCAGCTCCGCCGAACAGAATCTGCCGAGCTCGACGGCTGGCCTGCTGCTCGCGGCGGTTCCCCTCGCGGGCGTTGCTGTCGCGTTTTTTATGGGCCGTCCGGCGCAGCTGACCGGCGTGAACTGGCTGGGCATTGTGATCGGGATGCTCGGCGTCGCAGCCCTCGTTGGCCTCGACATCGGCGGATCCGACCTGCCGAGTGTGCTCGAAATGAGTGTGGTCGTGGTGGGGTACGCCCTCGGGCCCGCCATCCTGTCGCGGTGGATACCCGACCTACCCGGGGTTGGTGTGGTCGCGGTCTCGCTGGCGGCTACAGCCGTTATCTACATTCCGGTTGTGGTCCTGACACAAACCTGGCCGACGGCCTGGCCCTCGACAGAGGTTGTTGTCTCGATCGTTGTGCTCGCGGTGATCTGTAGCGCGCTCGCCTTCCTGCTGATGGTGGGACTCATCGCCGAGATCGGCCCGGTCAAGGCGACCACTATCACCTACGTCAATCCGGCAGTCGCGATCCTCGCCGGCGTACTGGTGCTTGGCGAACGCGTCACCATCTGGACCATTCTCGGTTTTGCGCTTGTGCTGTCGGGCTCGTGGTTGGTGACACGACGCACACGCGTCACCGTAGTGAGTCCGGCTCCATCTCGTCGCGTGGGGAATCGCTGAACTCTGCCGACTCCGCCGGTTCGTTCTCTGCGGGTTCGTCCTCGTTCGGTTCGTCGTCCTTGAGGTATTGCGCCGAGAGGATGCGATACGACTTCGTGAAGAACGCGCCGACGGCGAGCAGGATCGACAGGATTCCAGCGACGACAAACACGAGGGCAATACCTCGAGCCTCGCCTTCGCCCAGCAGCCAGCCGAAACTCGAGCGCCCGGCATCCGATTCCATGTACGGGATGATCATAAATTCGGCGATCGGCGCGATGAGGAACGCGGTGATGGGGGCCGCGGCCGACTCGAACGCGGCCGCAAAGCCGAACACTCGTCCCTGGGTACGGAACGGCACAATCTTCTGGATCACCGTCTGCTCGGACGCTTCGACGGCCGGAATGATCGTCATATAGATCCAGATGCCGCCGGCGTAGAGCCACCACCAGTCCCGGATCGTAAACAGCGCGCCCAGAACGCCCATCAGGACGAGCAGCAGCAGCATGGTGCGAATCGGGTTGCGCCCGAGACCGAACTTGGCGATCAGGAGGCCGCCGATGATAAATCCGGTCGAGGTCACGCCCAGGACGATGCCCCACCACTCGACGGGAAATAGCTCGAGGCCGTATGGGTCCATCAGCGCCATGTACACACCGCCGACGAGATTGTTGAACGTCGAGAAGATGATGAGCGCGAAGAGTCCTGTCGCCGCCCGCACGGCGGTGATGCTGCCGCGAAGGTCGATCAGTGGGCGCTTTTCGCCGATCTGCTCGGGCTTCTCTTCCGGGATGCGGAGGAAGAGCAGGTGGGCGAGTGCCAGCGCCGAAAGAACAATCGCGATGACCAGGGTCCAGCCCATACCCAGGAGTCCGATCGACAGCCCGGAGAACACACTCGTGACCATAAACGCGAGGCCCTGCACGGTACCAACGAGCCCGTTGGCGTTCGCATGCCGTTCGAGCGGGATGAGAAGAGTGACTGTGGTGGACAGCGCGATGTTGCGCATGTTCTCGATGACCGCGCCGAACAGGATCACGCCGCTGAACACCCAGAACATGGGCCCGCCGAGGTCGAGCAGCTGGCTCTCGGGGAAGGCCATAAACACACCGAGGCTGATGCCGAAGGCGACCAAGGTCACGGCGCCGGCGAAGACCATCACCGAATGTTTGCGGTGCCGGTCGACGATTGTGCCGAACGCCATTGAGCAGACGGCGACGAGCAGCATGTAGGTGCCTCCGATGATGCCCGTCGCGAGCACCGACCGTGTCTCGAGGTAGACCCAGAAGGTGAGCGCGAACCAAAGGAAGCTGGTCGTGACATTTGCGACGGCAGTGTTGACCAGAATCTGCGCGAACGTGCGGGAGCCGCCGGCTGGCGGCTCGTAGCTCACCATGGGGGCGTCACGTTCTCCGGGAGCCTCATTTGTGGTCGACATGCGGTCCTCTCCGATCGGCGCGCTCACGTTATCAAGCAAAGGTCGAACGGGTGTTGCCACGATCGACAATTTCCGTGACAACGTCGGACGGGTGACGCCTATCCTATGTGGACAGCGTGAACATGTCGAGAGAAGGATGTGGTGTGCGCCGAACTCGCGACGTCCGGCTTACAAAGCGAAGTAGCCCCAGCCGATTTGCCAAGACTCGCCCCGGTCGAGCCGCTCCAACACTGCACGCTGCAGCGAGGTGGTGCGGGGGAGTTCTCCCAGTCGATCGAGGTCTCGTGTGCGGAACACAAAGTAGAGCGCGTCAGTGTGTCCGTCGGTGCGGTCGCCGAATGCGGTGAACCGGCGGATGAAGGCGCCGACGTTGCTGGTCGGTGACACCCGGTCGAGAAGGTAAGGATCGAGCATCCACGAGTCGCAGGTCACAATCGACACTGGACGGTCGGGAAAGTGGCGGGGGAAGAAGTCTTTGGCTGCGCGCAAGCTCTCGTCGACAAGCGCGGGGAGGAGCGGTCCGGACTCTGGGATGTGAACGGCGAGCACCCAATCGCCGGCGGCAAATGCGCCGTCGACGGTAGCCGCAGTGCGCTGGAGCGCGAACTGCAGGCGGCCCAACGCGAAGATGCGCACGGTGAAGTGATGGGTGAGCCAGCGCCAGGTCTGCAGGCTGAACTCGCCCGTGACCCGGCGGCTGATCGCGACGTGCCGACCGACATCGGCGAGGGTGTCGCGCATCACCTCGTCAGGGATGCCCTGTTCTCGATGCCAGGCGATCACGGCTGGCGTCAGCAACAGGTAGGCCTTGAGCCAGGCGAGTGGTTCCTGCGTCGGCTCAACAACCTTGATGTCGTTGAAACTGCCAAAGCTGTGACCGAGGGACGCGAGGATATCGGTCACCAGATCGTCATTAGTCGAGTCGTTGAACAGGGCGATGGAGTCCGCGCGGTCCGCGTCGGCGATCGCCAGGATGTCCAGGATCTCGTCGATGGTCATCGGGTCGGTGCTGGTCTGGTTGGTGCTGGTGTCGTCGTTGCTCATCGGCACCGAGCTTATGTGGTCAGTGTCCACGGGGGTGTTCTCCGTCATCGGCTCGAGATCCCGCCGAGCATCCCGCTGATAAATCTGCGCTGCAGGAAGAAGTACAGAATCACAATGGGTGCGGCGATGATGATGCCTGCCGCGGCGAGCAGGGCGTAGTCGGTCGAGTGCTGGCCCTGGAAAAACGCGAGGCCCAGGGGAGCGGTACGCAGGCTGTCTTTGGTCACCATCACGAGCGGGATGAGGAATTCGTTCCACGTCCACATCGAGATGAGCAGGCACATCGTCATAATCGATGGCGTCGATGGCGGCACAACGATCTGCCAGAGCGTGCGCAGGTCGGTCGCGCCGTCAAGCCGGGCTGCCTCGATGACTTCGCCCGGGAATGACATGAACTGATTGCGCATCCAGAAGATACCGAAGGCGAGGGACTGCGCGATCTGCGGGAGGATCAGCGCCCAGTAGGTGTCGGTGATGTGCGCCGAACGGAGGTTGTAGTACAGCGGGATGATGAATGCTTCGGCGGGCAGCAGCAGGCCCGCGAGGATTACGTAGAACACAATGTTCGAGCCGAAGAACTTGAGCCGGGCGAAGGCGAAGCCGGCCATCACGCTGAGCACGGTGGTGACCACCACAACGGTGATCGTCACCACAATGCTGGAGAGCATGTAGGTCGCGAAGTGGCCGCGATCCCAGGCCTCAGCAAAGTTGCCGAGGTCGATGGATTCCGGGATGCGGAACCCACTGCTCGAGCTGCCGGGTGTGACGGCCGTAAGGACAACGCCCAGCAGCGGGATGAGCGCAAACGCGGCAAAGAGGCTGAGGACGAAGTAGGTGACGATCTTCTCGCCGATGGAGATCTTCATTCTGAATCTTTCGGTTGCAGGCGGCCGATCAGCGCGGTGATGAGCAGGATGCCGAGGGTGAGCACAATCGCGACACTCGCCGCCGATCCGACCTGCCCCGAGTTGAACGCACGGCTATACGCCTCGTACGCGGGCACCGACGTGCTGTTACCCGGGCCGCCGCGCGTGGTGATGTAGACCAAGTCAAAGGTTTTGAGCGACGAGACAACCGTGAGCGTGAGCGCGACGGTGATCTGTCCGCGCAGTGCGGGCAGGGTGATGCCGAAGAACTCCTGGAAGCTGTTGGCGCCGTCGAGGCGGGCTGCCTCAAAGAGTTCGGGCTGCACGTTGCCGACTCCGCTGAGGAACAGGACGAGGCAGAGACCGACGTTGAGCCAGGTTCCGACGAACCCGACGGAGACGAGAGCGGTGGTGAAGTCGCCCAGCCATACCCGTGTCAACGAGTCGAGTCCGATCGCCCGGAGAGCCGTGTTGAGGAGTCCGTTCGGCGAGTAGATCGACAGCCAGGTGGTGGCGACCACAACGGACGCGATGACCTGGGGGAGAAACAGCACGGTGCGGAAGAACGACATTCCACGCAGTGCGTGCGCCCGCGAGATGACCATGGTCAGCAGGAGCGCGATCGCGATGGGGACAAACGCGTAGAAGATAACCAGTACACCGACGTGGAGGAAGGAGTCCCGCAGTTCTTTGTCCTGGACGATGTCGACGTAGTTCTGGACACCGGCCCAGGTGGCTGCGCTGAGACCGTTCCAGTCGAAGAGCGAGTACCACGCGGTTTGGAACGTGGGCACGATGAGAAACGTGAGGGCGAACGCGAGTGCTGGCGCGACGTAGAGGAACGCCTTAAACGATTCGACACGGCGCCGGCGGGCACGGTTCACAACCGTGCCCGCCTTGCGTGCCTCACTCGATCGTGCCCGAGTGGAGACTGTCATGGGTATGTCGCCTTACTTGCTTTCGATGAAGCTCGAGTAGTCCTGCTGGAGGATTTCCGTGAACTCTTCCGGCGTCACCTGGTTGTCGGTGAGCTGCTGAACGGCACTCGTGAGGGTGTCGTAGAACGTGGGAGTCGCGTAGTCGAGGTACGGCACGAGACCGCCCGACTCGGTGACTGCGCCGTAGGTGTCGAAGACGTCCGCTTCGAGTCCTTCTTCGGGGGTGAAGTCGGACGGGATGACGGAGGGAAGGCTGTTCTCGTCGATAAACGTCTGGGCGGAAGCCTCGTCGTTGATAAACGCGACGTACGCGGCGGCAACATCGGGGTTTTCCGACCCGGTGGTGACGGCCCACGCGAGTCCCTCGCCACCAGTGGTGACGGGGGTCTCTTCGCCTTCGGGGATGAGCGTGGTGAATCCGGCGTCGGCACCGAGCGATTCGGCGATCGCGGCCTGCTTCCAGGTGCCCACGATGTAGAACGCCGACTCTCCGGCCTGGAACTGTGCGAGTGCGTCATCGCGGGAGACGCCGTTGGCGCCTTCGGGGATGTAGCCCTTTGTTGCCCAGTCCTGGATTGTTGCTGCGGCCTCAACCGAAACCTCGTCGGTCCAGGCGCCGTCCTGGCCGGTGACAAGCGCGTTGACGGTGTCAGCACCGGCGATTGCCGCCTGGACAACGCCGAACAGGTGGATTCCGGGGCTCTTCTCGATGTCGCCGTAGGCCATGGGCAGGATGCCGGCAGCCTTCGCAGCTTCCATCCCCGACTCGAACTCGTCGAGCGAGGTCGGTGCGTCGACTCCCAGGTCGGCGAGGATCTTTTTGTTGTAGTAGATGCCCACTACTTCACCGGTTTGGGAGACACCGAAGAGGTTGTCGCCCTGCCACTCGGTTCCGTCGGCGCTGAAGGAGTTGATCTTCAGGAGGGACTCGGGGTAGTACGAGGTCCAGTCGTAGATCTCGTCGTAGTCGTCGAGCGACCGGATGAGTCCGCCTTCAACAAACGCGCCCATGTCGGGGTAGCCCTGGTTGGCCTGGATCACGTCAGGAGCGTTGTCTCCGGAGAGCGCCAGCTTGAGTGTGGTTTTGAGGTCAGCGAACGACTGGGTGACGCGGTCGATTGTGACGTTGGGGTACTTCTCGGTGAACGCGGCGTTGAGCGCTTCCTGCGCTTCGTCGATTCCCTCGTCGGTGTTCTGGTCCCACACGGTGAGGGTGACATCGCCGGCGCCGGCAACGTCGTCAGAAACGGGGCCTGATTCCGCTGCGGGGGCGGAGGTGCCGCCCGGCGCGCACGCGCTGAGGGACAACGCCACGGCCACCGCGACCGTTCCCGTCCAGATGCTGATCTTCTTGCTCATGCTGTCTCCTTGTGTGCGAAGTGAAGTGGGGTGCCAAGTGAAGAGAATGCGAAGTGTGCGACCACGGACGGGAGGCCGTCGAGGATTGCCTATCTCAAACGCTAGGGTTCGCATGTTTCGTACGAGTTACCATTTGATTCCAAACGTAAGTAATTCGAAAATTGGCAATCTTTGTTCGATTCGTGCGCTTATTGTGGAGACATGACGCAAGTTCCCCTCTATCGAGACGTTGACTTCGCCGCGGGTTCGGCGGGCGATATCTTTCGCCTGGTGCGCTCCGGCACTGCGACGTCGCGCTCAGCGCTCGCCCGGCACATCGGTATGGCACCGTCCACTATCTCGCTGCGCGTTGACGCACTGGTGCGTCTGGGAATCGTTAGCGAGGGTGGGGATGAAGAGTCGCGTGGCGGCCGTCGTGCTCGCTCGCTCGAGGTCACCGCGTCTGCCGGCTTTGTCGGGGCAATGGATGTTGGTGCCCACCACGTGCAGGTGGCGATCGCTGACCTCGGCGGCACCCTTGTTGTGGTTGAAGACGTTCCCGTCTCTATCGAGGACGGCCCTGGGGCTGCAGTCGAGGGACTGTGGGCGGCACTCGGTGGGCTGATCGAGCGATCCGGGCTGGATCCCGACCGTCTGCTCGGCGTCGCCATCGGGCTTCCCGCTCCCATTGAGTTTCCCAGCGGACGCGTGGTCCTTCCGTCATTTATGCCGAGCTGGCACAATGCGGATCTTCCGGGCCTCTTCGCTGCCCACACCACAATCCCCGTGCTGGTCGAGAACGATGCCAACCTCATCGCCCTCGCCGAGCAGTCTGAAGGGCATCCCGAAACAGACCAGCTGCTCGCCATCAAACTCGGCACACGCATTGGCTGCGGGATCATCTCTGCCGGGCGACTGCACCGCGGCGTCGGCGGTGCGGCGGGCGAGATCAGCCACACCTCTGTTGCCGGGACGTCCACCATCCCGTGTGTCTGCGGGGCGACCAACTGCCTCGAATCGGTCGCCAGCGGCGGCGCGATTGTTGCCCGGCTCGTGGCGCAGGGCTACAACGTCACCACCGCGAGCGATGTTGTCGAACTCGGCCGCAGCGGGGACGCCCAGGTGGTCGATGTCCTCCGGAGCGCGGGAACGTCCATCGGCGGCGTGCTGTCGTCCATCGTGAACTTCTTCAACCCTCGCGACGTTGTGCTCGGGGGAGCGATGTCGGCGTCCGCTCCGCTCGTGGCGGCAATTCGTGCGGAACTGTTCCAGCGCTGCCTCCCGCTCGTCACCAACGACCTCGAGGTGCGTGCCGCCCGCAGTCCCGGTGATGCGGGTGTGCGGGGCGCTTGCCAGCTCATCCTGGAAGAGGTGCTCGCGCCTGCCCGCGTCGAGCGCCTGGTGCGGGAAGTGAGCGCCACACTGTGATCGCAGAACACCAGACCGGGCAGCGCGATGCTGCCCTCGCCGTAGACATCGGCGGCACAACTCTCAAAGGCGCTGCTTTTGACAGCGCCGGCCACATGGTCGCCCGACGCACGGTCGGAACCTTCGACACTGAGGGTGATGCGTACTCCGGTGTGCTTCAACTGCTGCGCCTGCTGCGGGGGGATGCCCTGGCCGCAGGATTCTCGCTGGCTGGTATCGGTCTTGCGTCCCCAGGTCTCGTCGACCCCGCCTCGGGCACCATTCGTTTCGCCGCGAACCTCCGCTGGGACATGCTTCCTCTGCGCGAACTCCTCGAGGCGGAGTTCCACGTGCCTGTGCGCGTAGGACACGACGCCCGCACCGCCGCTTTTGCTGAACGTGCCGCACACACAACCGAGGGCGACGACGCCTATCGGCACTTCATTTTTATCCCCATCGGCACGGGCGTCTCGGCCGCCGTGGTCACCGGCGGTGTGCTTGTGGAAGGTTTTACGGGAGCCGCGGGCGAGTTCGGCCATATGCCGGTTGTCCCCGGTGGGGACCTGTGCTCGTGCGGACAACAGGGATGCATCGAGGCCTACGCGTCCGCGACAAGCATCTTTTCGCGGTACGTTCGCCGCGGCGGTGCCCTGGCCAGCTCGACCCGCGAGATCGCCGCAACCCTCGACACTGACCCCATCGGGGCGCAGGTCTGGGATGACGCGGTTGATGCTCTCGCCACCGGAATCACTGCCCTGGCCGCCGTTCTGGATCCCGCCGTTATCGTTGTTGGCGGGGGACTCTCGGCGGCCGGCGAAACCCTGTTCGCCCCGTTGCGCGCGCAGGTCGACGAGCGCCTCGGCTGGCGCACCACCCCGCGTATCGAGCGCTCCTCCCTGACCTCGCAGGGCGGGCTGATCGGCGCCGCACTGCTCGCCTGGTCGGACCACCCCCTGGCATCCACGTTCGCTGCGGAAGCGCACCGTTCGCTCACCGCCCAGCCCACTGGTCTGTCGTCCACGGGTGTGTCGTCCGTGGGCCAGTCGGCGCCGGAGCAGTCGCGTGGCTGAGCTGCTGCCCCTCAACCGGCGGCTCACCCTGATCTGGAGTGTTGGCGTCCTCGCTTACATCGTCTCCATCCTCAACCGCACCTCCCTCTCCGCGGTGGGAGTCGACGCGTCCGCCCGCTTCCACACCGACGCATCGACCCTTTCGCTGTTTGCCGTGCTCCAGTTGCTGGTCTACGGGCTGCTGCAAATTCCGGTGGGCCTGCTGCTCGATCGGTTCGGCTCGCGTGCCGTGATGACGGTCGGGATGCTTGTGATGGCAGCCGGCCAGCTGGTGATGGCCGTGACCCCCGACGTCAGCGTCGCGATCGCCGCCCGCGTGCTGCTCGGAGCGGGAGACGCAGCGATCTTCCCCAGCATCCTCCGCGTGATCGCGGCGTGGTTTCCGGCGAAGCGTGCACCGATCATGACCCAGATCACCGGTTTGCTCGGCCAGTTCGGCCAGATCATCAGTGTGATCCCGCTCGCAGCCCTGCTCCATGCCACCAACTGGCCCACGGCGTTTATCTCTGTCGCCTCGCTCGGCGTCCTTGCGGCGGTGCTAACCCTTGCTGTTGTACGCAACGAGCCGGAGAAAACGGGCGCGATCACCGTCATCGTTGCGCCGCACGATCTGAAGCGCGGACTAGTGGAGGCGTGGCGCCACCCCGGCACCCGGCTCGCGTTCTGGTCCCATTTCTCCTCACCGTTCGCGTCCACCGCGTTCGCCCTGCTCTGGGGGTACCCATTCCTCATCCAGGGCCAGGGACTCTCTACCGCCGCAGCATCCGCAATCTTCACTCTGTACGTTGTTGCCGGCGCAGTCATCGGTCCCCTCGTCGGAGCGGTGTCGGCGCGCCACCCGCTGAGGCGCTCCTGGATCGTGTTGACCGTGGTTGGCGCACAGGCGGGAGTCTGGGCGGTGGTGATCGCGTGGCCGGGTGCCGCGCCGCTGCCATTGCTCATCCTTCTTGCCCTGGTGCTCTGCGCCGGCGGGCCCGGATCGATGGTCGCCTTCGACTTCACCCGCGCCCACAACCCGGCAAACAGGCTCGGCACCGCGACGGGCATTGTCAACGGTGGCGGCTTTCTCGCCGGGGTGCTCGCGATTTTGCTGATTGGCGTCGCTATGGACATCCAGGGTGCGGGCACACCCGACACCTATTCACTGGACGCCTTCAAAATCGCCTTCCTTGTTCAGTTCCCCATTTGGGCGATCGGCATCACCGCACTCCTCCGCGAGCGCCGACGAACCCGCGCTCATATGGCGACCCTCGGCATCCACCTACCCCGAATTCGTGACGTCCTTGCCGGCCGTCGATAATCCGCCCCAACACAGTGATGGAAAGACACCTATGACGAACTCCCCGCTCAAAATCGGCCTTATCGGTGCCGGCGGCATCAGCAACTCACACCTGCCACACCTCCTCACACTCGGAGCGGAGGTCTTTGTCTATTCGGAGGACGGCGCTCCCGAACTGGTCGCCCGTTATGGCGGGACGGCCGTGGACACCCTCGAGGAGTTGCTCGAGCTCGTCGACTATGTCGATGTCGCCACCCCGACGTTTACGCACTACGCCCTCGTCAAGCGCGCTCTCGAAGCCGGCAAAGACGTGATCTCGGAGAAGCCGCTGGCACGCCACGATTCCGAAGCAGCCGAGCTTGAAGAACTCGCCGCGAGCCTCGGCCGCAAGCTCTACCCCGCACACGTGGTGCGCTTTTTTCCCGAGTACGTGCGTCTCTACGAAGCCGTGAAGTCCGGCTCGCTGGGGGAACTGGCGGTGCTCCGGTTCTCCCGCTCGGGCGCTTTCCCGACCCGTACCCCCTGGTTCGCCGACCGCGCCCTCTCCGGTGGAATCATCATGGACCAGATGATCCACGACCTCGACATCGCACGGTGGGTCGCGGGTGAGGTCACCCGGGTGTCCGCGGTCTCGTCTCAGGCTGGCACCGCGGAGGCACCCGTTGAGGCAGCCCACGTGCTGCTGACCCATGAGTCCGGCGCCATCAGTCACGTCGCCGGGTTGTGGGGCCCTGCTCACCTTCCCTTCACCACCGAGTACTCGGTCACCGGCACCCTCGGTAGCCTCGAGCACTCCTCGGCGGCCGAGCGCAACTACGTCTCGAACCTCGCTGTTGCCGTCGAACAGGGCGGTCTGCTGCCCGACGTTGACCCTGCGGAGAACCCGTACTTTGTGGAGCTGCGCGAGTACACCCAGTCTTTCGCTGGCGGTGCTGAACCTCGCGTCACCGTGAAGGATGGCGCTGCCGCGGTACGCATCGCGAACGCCGCCCTCACCTCGCTCGAGACCGGTCAGCCGGTCGACCTCACGGAAGGAAAGTGACCCGAATGAGCACTCTCGACCGCCCCCTCAAAATCGCCGTGATGTCCTTCGCCCACACCCACGCCCGTGGCTACGTGGAACTTCTCACCTCATCCGGATCTATTTCCGTGCTGACCTCAGACCCGGGGGTGCACCCCGAGGGCGAACTTCGTGGGAGGGCCCTCGCCGAGAGCCTGGGGGTGGACTATGTGGACACGTTCGAGGAGCTGCTGGCGTGGCATCCCGACGCCGTCATCATCACCAGCGAAAACGCGAACCACCGTGCCCATGTTGAGCTCGCGGCAGCCGCCGGCGCCCATATTCTCTGCGAGAAACCGCTCGCCACCACACTCGACGACGGCAAGGCCATGCTCGCGGCGGCAGAGGCAGCCGGGGTGATGCTGATGGTCGCTTTCCCCGTGCGGTTCGCCAGCACCTTTGCGCATCTCAAGGCCGACTACGACGCCGGTGCGCTGGGCCAGGTGCTCTCGGTGCGCGGCAGCAACAATGGCAAGGTGCCGAGCGAGCGCGCCTGGTTCACCGATCCCGCGCTCTCCGGCGGCGGCGCCCTCGTTGACCACGTGGTGCACATCGCTGATCTTCTCGAGGCTCTGATGGGGTCCGCTCCGCTGTCTGTGACCGCGGTGACCAACCGGACACTCCACGCCGAGCGTGCAAAAGCCGAGACAGCGGGGCTCGTCACCATCAGCTACGCGAACGGCGTGATTGCCGCGATCGACTGCTCGTGGAGCCGCCCGGCGACGGCCGCGACCTGGGGCGGGGTGAAGTTGACTGTCACCGGCACCGGCGGAACCGTCGACATCGACTTCTTTGGGCCCCGTGCCCGGGGTCTCGACACCCTCACCGGGCGCCCGATCGAGTCGACCTACGGCCCGAACTTCGATGAGGCGCTGCTCGGTACGTTCCTCGACGCGGTGCGCGCCGGGGTACAGCCGCAGCCCGATGGCAACGTGGGCCTGCGAACCCTGCGTATTGTGCTGGCCGCGCAGGAATCCGCGCTCACCGGGCAGACGGTGTCGATCACCGAGGACTGAGTTGCTCGCTTCGGTCATTCCCTCCGGGCGTGGCCGAAGTACATCAGCTCCCAGATCGCGTCGTCGACGAAGTGCTCCACCAGGGTGCCGTCTTCGAGGTGATCGATACGGAGTTCGCCGGTGAAGCGCAGGTAGGCGGCATCGAACCGGACGAGGCGAGCGAGGAGTCTTTTGACCCCGCTCGCTTCGTCCGTGAAACGCACCACGCTGAGATCGCGGTGCCGGGTGTAGGTGACCACATAGCTCGTGGTGTTCTTGGTATACGTGTACCGCGTGACGTTCGCCACGGGTTTGCCGGTGTGGGCGTCGGTGTAGCCACCCATCGTCTCGAAGGTGACGTGGGAGGCGTCATCGGCGAGAAGCACACCATCCTTCGCCAACATAAAGATGGGGATCGTCTCGTATCCATAGCGTTTGTGCGCGGTGATGTACGAGGTGATCGCTGAGTAGGGACCGGCTTGGCCTCGTGCCCAGTACCAGTGATGGATGACCTCGGTCATCCCGATGTTGCCCCAGTTGTGGTCGTGGTATCCGACTCCGGCGGCGGACGCGCTGGTGCCGTTCACCTCGTAGGTGCCGGAGACCCGGCCCTGCGGTACCGACGGTAGCCAGGCGAACTCGAGCTGGCGTTCGGGCCCAAACACCATGTGGCCAGTGCCGGGACGCCACGCTGCGATCTCCGACTCGAGGGTGAGGTCGACCGCGACAGTCCCGAGGTCGGCGGTGATCCGGTAGGTCGATAGGTCGCCCACAAAGCGGTTGTCCCCGATCCGTATGTCTGCGGTGTCGGTCGCCATCGAGAAGTCGCGGGCGTCGAAGGTCTGCACCCGTTCGAACGAGCGTCCGTCGGGCAGATCGAGACTGATCCTGACAACAGGACGAAGGGGCTTCTTCGGCGCCGCGATGTCTTTGGTCATAAACACCACCACGAGTTTTGCGCCGTCGTCGAGGTGCGCGTCGAAGTACCACCACTCGTAGGTTCCGGCGCGACCGTTCGTGTGGGCGCCATCTTCCCACTGCTCCACGCGGTCGGTGCGCAACCCGAATGTTGTGTAGTCCTCGGGTTGATTCGCCGCCTCGGCCGCGGGAGGTTCTCGACGGGGATGGCGCGTTACGCGGGTGTGCACGATGGACTCCATTTCTGCGGAGGACATACAGCCAGCATCAAACGACGGGGATTGCGACGTTACTCGTCGCACGGTGCCGTTCGCTATGCCCCCACCACCCCTACTCCGGTAGGGGTGGGTAGGCCCTACCCGACGGTGATGTGCGTGGTGGGGGTGCGTGCCAGACTGACGGCATTATGAAGCAATCCCGTGAAAACTTCTGGTGGTGGGTCGCGACATCGGGCCTCGCCATTGTGCTCTTCAGCGTGAGTGTGCCGGTCGCCTCCACCGTCTACGACGTGCCCGTGCTCGCTGCTTTCGCGGTGGGCATTCTTCAGTGCGGGAGCCTGGTGCTGTCGATCATTGCCTCACGCTGGGCCATCGTGAGCTGGTTCACCGGCGCCACCGTGTTTTTCATTTGTGCGACGGCCACCGCGGGAGTGCCCTGGCCGCTCGACGTCTGTGGGCTGATCAGCCTGAGCGCGTTGCTCGTATCGCTGGGCCTGCGACGGCCCGTGATCGAAGGTGTCACTGCCTGGATCACCGGTGTTGCGGCGTCGGTTTTGGTACTGGTTTTTGTCAGCGCAGGTGCGTTGGAGTCCGTGACGGTCGGCGGTGTGGTGGCGAACCTCGTCACCTCCACGGCGATCACCGCGGCGGTACTGCTGGTGTCGATCCTGGTGGCGCAGCGCGGCCATATCCAGGGCGAGCTCGAAACCGAGCAGCAGCGACGCGGCCTCGTTGAAGAACGCACGCGCATCGCTCGTGAGCTCCACGACGTGGTGGCACACAGTATGTCCGTCATCCAGGTGCAGGCGTCCAGCGCTCCCTACCGGCTCCCGCACCTCGACGAAGCTGCTCAGAGTGAATTTCGTGACATTGCAGCATCCGCCCGGTCCGCCATGCAGGAGATGCGCCAGCTGCTCGGGGTGCTGCGCAACGAGGACGCCCGTGTTGAGGGGATGCCCCAGCCGGGCCTCGCCCAGATTGATGACCTCGTGCCGGCGCTCGCCCGGGCCGGGATCGAGGTGACGGTGGATATCTCGCCGTCACTGCCGGCGGACGGGCTGGCCAGCGCCGCGGCGTACCGGATCGCGCAGGAGTCACTGAGCAACGTGGTTCGACATGCGCCGGGAGCGCCTGCCCGGGTGCTCGCCGAACAGCTCGACGGGTCAATTGTGTTGTACATCGAGAACGACGCCTCAACGGTGTCCGCGCCGGCAAACCAGGCCAAAGGTGGTCATGGGTTGATCGGGATGCGCGAACGCTCCGCCATGCTGGGGGGAACACTGTTTGCTGGGCCCACTGCGGATGGAGGATTTCGAGTCATGGCGACACTGCCCATCGCGGCATCCCACGCGGCGCAGCCTGAACAAACCAACGACAAGGATCCCGCCCGACCGTGACCATCACCGTACTTATCGTTGACGACCAAGCCATGGTGCGCGCCGGTTTCGCGGCCGTGCTCGCGGCGCAGCCCGGCATTGAGGTGCTCGGGCAGGCGGCGAACGGCCAGGAGGCAGTGGACCTCGCGCACGAGTTGCGGCCCGACGTGGTGGTGATGGACGTGCGGATGCCCGTGATGAACGGCCTCGAGGCGACACGTGCCCTGCAAACCCCGCCGCGCAGCAGTGATTATGTTCCCAAGGTGTTGGTGCTCACCACCTTCGACATCGACGACTACGTGTATGAGGCGCTGCGCGCGGGAGCCAGCGGATTTCTGCTCAAGGACGCCCTGCCCGAAGAGCTGGTGGCCGCAGTGCGGATCGTCGCCGACGGCGAGGCCCTTCTCGCGCCCAGCGTGACCCGACGTCTCATCGAGGATTTCGCCCGGTCGACGCCGGTGCGGAGAGTGGACACCGCGCTGCTCTCCGGCCTCACCGAGCGCGAGATCGAGGTGCTCACCCTCGTTGGGCGCGGACTCTCCAACAGCGAGATTGCCGCGTCTCTCTTTATTGCGGAGCAGACCGTCAAAACCCACGTGAGCAAGGTGTTCAGCAAGCTCAACCTGCGCGACCGTGTGCAGGCCGTGGTGTTCGCCTACGACGTTGCCCTGGTGCAGCCCGGCGGGTAACCACTCGTGTACCCGGGCGGCACCGACTAACCACTCGGCCCCTACCGCGGTACGGGGTGCAAACGGCTCCCCGGGGTGATGTTCCGTCACGAACCGTCTCCCTAACCTGCCTTCACGAGCGGATCTCCCGCTCAGGCAAGGGGAACACTCGTGACGATCGCTCCGGAACGACTGACAACAGTGCAGCCGGCGCCACACGCGCTGATGGTGGACGCAGGAGCATCCACCCCGCGCACCAACGCCATCGGCGGCACCACCCGCACACCGCGGGACCGCAGCATCGACACCGTGCGCGCCGCGCTGCTGGTGATTGTGGTCGCCCTGCACTCCACGATGGTTGGCGTCAGTATCGGTGCGGCCGGCCCGGTGCTGGAGAACGCCCTCGAGAACCAGCCGTGGTTCGCGCCCGTCAGCTGGGTTGTGCAGATTATGCCGCTGTTTTTTATAGTCGGCGGATTTTCGAGCATCACGCACTGGCGCAGCCTGCGGGCAGGCAACGTGTATGCCGCGAGTTACGTGCGCGGCCGCATTGAGCGCCTGGTGCGCCCGGCCATCGCGGTAGTTGCGGTCGTCGGCGCCGCGCTTCTCACACTGACGGTGATGGGGGTGCCGGCCGACATCGTTGCGACCGCCAGCTTCCGTATCGGGCAACCCCTCTGGTTTCTCGGCGTCTACATCCTCTGCTCGGCGATGGTGCCCCTGATGGTGCGGGCGCACGAGCGCGCCCGGGTGCTGACCCCGACTCTTCTGGCCGGCGCCGTCATCGCCGTCGACGTCGCCCGAATGGCAACCGGGATCGACGCGATCGGCTTCGCGAACCTGCTGTTCGTCTGGTTACTGGTGCAGCAGCTCGGCTTCTGGCTCGCCGACGGACACATCGACGCCCTCACCCGCCGTACCCGCGTCGGCGTTCTCGGTGCGGCCTGTGTCACATTGGTTGCCCT
>Ga0247735_1000183_pt1 | contig 27599 bp, 24 predicted proteins | sample UWRJL178409R2_FD_180934 | JGI IMG/M metagenome (GOLD analysis project Ga0247735, IMG submission 180934) | Plant litter microbial communities from Arlington Agricultural Research Station in Wisconsin, United States - UWRJ-L178-409R-2 | ecosystem: Environmental > Terrestrial > Plant litter >... | reverse complement strand
TTGCTCGAAGCGATGGGTGGCTCCGGAAAGTACGCCATCGTCTCCTGCGGTGAGACCGCGGCGAACCTGAACGCCTGGATCGAGGTACAGGAGGCCTACACCGCCGAGAAGTACCCGGACGCCGAGATCGTTGACATCGTGTACGCCGGAGAGGACCAGGCGATGGCAGCATCCATGGCCACCGACCTGATGAACGCCAACCCCGACCTCACCGGGCTTGTCGGCGAGTGCACCTCGTCGGCTCCCGGCGTCGCGCAGGCGGTCAAGGATGCCGGAAAGATCGGCACCGTCTCGACCGTTGGGCTCGGAACACCGATGTCGATGGCGCCATACCTCGAGGACGGCTCCTCCAGCGCCTCGATTCTCTGGGACGTACAGAACCTCGGATACCTCACCGCCTGGGTCGGCCAGCAGCTTGCCGAGGGCAACACCCTCGAAGCGACCAACAACGTGAGCGCCGACCTGCCCGCCGTCGAATATGACGAAGCCAGCAAGGTCCTGCTGCTCGGACCGGCACTGGTCATCACCAAGGAAAACGTCGCCGACTTCGACTACTAGGACAACAACAAACATCCACAGTTCCACCTGACACCACTGCGGATGCTCCGCGGATGCCAGATCGGCATCCGCGGGGCCTCCCGTGTCCGCCATGAACCAACAAGTGAAGGATCGTGCTGCCCGTGAGCGCAGAACAATCAGCCGGTGACACCAGGCCGGAGAATCCCGGTGGCTACCGCCTGCAGATGAGTGGGATCGCCAAAAGCTACGGCGGTGTGCGCGCCATCCGCAACGCCGACTTCGCCGTGCGGGCCGGCACCGTGCACGCCCTCGTCGGAGAGAACGGCGCCGGGAAATCGACGCTGATCAAAATCCTGGCCGGCGCAGAACGGCTCGACGCCGGGAGCATCCAGTTCGACGGCGCTCCTACCGCCATCACCTCCACCACCGACGCCATCAAGCTCGGGGTGCAAACCGTCTACCAGGAACCGCAGCTGTTCCCGGAACTCAGTGTTGCCGAGAACGTGTTTGTCGGCCGTGAACTCAAACGCGGGGTGCGGGTGGACTGGTCCGGCCAAGCCGACCAGATGCACAACCTGCTTGGCACCGTGGGCCTCGCCGACCGGGTCGCAACCGTACCCGTCGGTACCCTCTCCATCGCCGAACAGCAGCAGGTCTCCATCGCGAAGGCGCTCGCCGGGGACGCCTCCATCCTGATCCTGGACGAGCCGTCCGCGATCCTCACGGACTCCGAGATCGAGGTGCTGTTCACGGTCATCCGTCGACTCACCGCCACCGGCGTCTCGGTCATCTACATCTCGCACCGCCTCGACGAACTGTTTCGCATCGCCGACGAAGTCACCGTCATGCGCGACGGCGCCACCATCACCACCAAACCCATCGGTGAGCTGTCGATCCGGCAGATCGTTGAACTGATGGTGGGCGGGGTGGTCAGCGAGTCCCGGCCCACGGACGGTCCGGAGCCCGGTGAGACCGTGCTCGAACTCGACAACCTCTCACGCACGAACCATTTCGAGAACGTCAGCCTGAGTGTCCGCGCCGGCGAGATCGTGGGCCTCTACGGCTTGATCGGCTCGGGCGCCGGGGACATCGCTGGGGTTGTTTACGGTATGGACCGGGCGACCGGCGGCCGGGTGCTGGTGGAAGGAAAAGAGGTGGTGGTCAAATCGCCGGCGAAAGCCAAACGGCTCGGCATCCACCTGCTCCCCGCGAACCGCTCAGCGCAGGGCTCCTTCTCCTTCCAGAGCATCGCCCTGAACATCGTGGTGGGCGAGCTGCCGCTGCTCAGCCGGATCCCGGGATGGGCCAGCGGGCGGAAGGAACGCTCCATCGCCCGCGACTTCATCAAACGCCTCGCCGTGAAAACCCCGAGTGAGAACCAGCCGATCAGCGCCATGTCCGGCGGCAACGCCCAAAAGGTGGTGCTCGCCCGCCAACTCGTCAAACGGCCGAAACTGCTGGTGCTCGCCGAACCAACCCAGGGGGTCGACGTCGGAGCGAAAGAAGAGATTCACCGCATCATCTCGGGCCTCGCCGACGAGGGAACTGCCGTGTTGGTGGTGACCAGCGACCTCGGTGAAGTGCTCCGGATCTCCGACCGGATCCTGGTGATCCGCGCCGGGGAGATCGCCGCCGAATTCACCCCGGATGCCACCCAGGTCGAGATCCTCGCGGCCGCCGCCGGCGCGGACCCGGAGGTTATTGGTGCCGCCGGCAGTCCCGGTACTTCCGGTGCCCACAGAGCCTCTGGCACACCCGCTTCTGTCTCAAAGGAGACGCAGTCATGACGCTCGAAAAACCCACCACCGGGGGAGAGGGTGCCGCCGCACCGGCGCGCGCATCGGCCCATCGCATCCTTCCGCCGCCGGTCACCGGCCAGGAATTTGTTCTTGTCGGGGTGATCGCCGTGCTCTGGATCCTGCTCGGCATCTTCACCCCCGCGTTCCTCAGCCCCAGCTCCATCCAGCCGCTGCTGGTGTCGGTCGCCCCGATCGCCCTGATCGGTGTCGGGATGACCTTCATCATCATCACCGCGGGCATCGACGTCTCGGTCGGCGGCGCGATCATGCTCTGCGCCGTGATCACCGCGAAACTCTTGGTCACCTACGACGTGCCGCTGCTGGTCGCGGTGCTCCTGTCGATCGGCATCGGGATCGTGCTCGGGGTGATCAACGGGATGCTCATCGCCTACGGGCGCGTGCACGCCATCATCATCACCTTCGGCACGGCCAACATCTTCCAGTTCCTGGCGCTGCGGGTCTTCGGCTCCTCCACCGTCAACGGCATCCCCTCGACCCTCGAGGTCTTCGGTCGCGGTGAGGCCGGGCGAACCTTCGGGGTTCCCCACAGTTTCGCGATCACGATCATCGCGGTCGCCCTGGCCTGGTGGTACCTTCGCCACACCTCGGGAGGACGGCACCTGTTCGCGATCGGTGGCAACACCCAGGCCGCGCGGCTCGCCGGTATCAAGGTGCAGCCGAGGGTTGTGCTGGCGTATGGACTGACTGGCGCGCTCGTCGGCCTTGCCGCCTGCTTCTTTATCGCCTCGGGAACCTCTACCCTCGACCAGAGCATCGGCTCCGGCCGGGAACTCGCCGTGATCGCCGCCGTGGTCATCGGCGGCACCTCGATCCTCGGCGGTCGCGGTTCGGTCATCGGGACGCTTCTCGGTGCCGTGCTTGTGCAAACCGTGACCAGCGGGGTCACCCAGCTCGGCTGGCCCTCGCAACTCGCCAACCTGTTCGTCGGTGTGTTTATCATCATCGCCGTCGGCACCGACCTGCTCCGCGAGCGCGCAAGGAAGACCTCATGAGTACAACGGCGACGGCACCGGCACCCCGGCGCAACCTTTTCTCCCGCGGCCTCGAGGCCCTGCTGACCCAGCGCATCGTGCTGCTCGCGGTACTGATCGTGCTGGTGCTCGCGGTGATGATGAGCCTGGATGCTGCCGGGCAGCTGAGCGGATCGTATAACGCCGACTACCTCGCTTCCTCCCTGATTAGCGCCGTGCCGCTGGCGATCCTCGGGCTCGCGCAACTACTGGTCATCCTGTCCGGCCGCGGCGGCATCGACCTGTCGGTCGGCTCGATCGTGTCACTGACCGGGATCTTCTTCGGCCTGGCCTACGGCACCTGGGGCTGGAGCTTCTTCAGCTCCCTTGTGCTCGCCATCATCGTCGGCGGCGTCTGTGGCGCGATCAACGGTGCGCTGGTCTCCTACATCGGATTCCCTCCGCTCATCGCGACCCTCGCCACCTACTACGCGTTCCGCTCACTCGCCCTGGTCATCAGCGACCAGAAGCCGATCAACTCGCCGGAGATCCAGGAGTTCTACTCCGCGGCACAGTCGATCGAGCTTCCGGTGATCGGCGGAACCCTGCCGCTCATCCCGCTGGGCATCTTCACCTTCCTTATCCCCTGCGTGGTTATCGTCTGGCTCGTGCTTAACAAAACGACTTTCGGCCGCCGCCTGTATGCGATCGGCACCAATGACGTGGCCGCAGCGTGGTCGGGAATCAACGTCAAACCGAACCGGATGGCCGTCTACGTGTTGTCCGGGGTTCTCGCCGGCCTCGTCGCTGTGGTCACCGTCGCCCAGTTCGCCTCGGCGAGACCGGATGCCGGAACCAGCGGCAACGGCATGGCCCTGCCGGCGATCACCATCGCCGTGCTCGGCGGGGTCGCCATCACCGGCGGCATCGGCAGGGTTTCCGGGATCGTGCTCGCCACCCTGCTGATCGTCTGGTTGAACGCCGGCATCCTGCTGGCACTGCCCGGCAACGACGGCTCCCAGTTCCAGCTGCTCGCACTTGGCCTTGTGCTCATCTTCGCGTCGCTGCTGAACGGCATCACCAAACGCCGGTACGGCGGGTTGTGACCCGGGATAGGCAACCGCAGCAACCCAGCATCCCGAACCACCAGCATCCCGAACGAGAAGCATCCTGAACCCCTAAGGCAGTGAGATGACAACAACGTGGAACCCAGAACTGGTCAGCCCGGAATTGGTGGCGTTGACCCGGTCGCTTGGCGAACCGGTCAAAGACCTCGTTATCCTCGCCGAGGGCAACACCTCCGAACGCCTTCCGGACGGGCGCATCGTGGTGAAAACCTCGGGCTCGAACATGGCCAGCAGTTCGCCGGAAGAGTTCGTCGTGGTGGAGGTCGAGCCGATCATCGCGCTGATGAACAACCCGGGCACCACCCAGGCGCAGCTGACCGCGGAACTCGACGCCGGGGAACACGGTGGGGTGCGGCGGCGCGGGTCGATCGAGACCCTTATCCACGCCGGGGTACAGGCGATCAGCCCCGCGGCATTTATCGCACACACCCACCCCACCGCGGTGGTCTCGCTGCTCGCGAGTGTTCACGCGGCAACCTCGTTCGAGCAGGCGGTGTACTCCGATGAAGTGGTGGTGCTGGGCACACCCCTGTATGTGCCTTACGCGGAACCGGGCATCCACCTCGGCCGTCTCTATTTCGAGAGGCTGACCGCCTACGTCGACAAACACGGGCAGCTGCCGTCGCTCATCCTGCTTGGCAACCACGGCATCGTCGCGATCGCCTCGAGTCCGGCCGGTGCCGAAGCCATCTCGCTGATGGCGGTCAAGAGTGCGCGGGTGCGGGTCAACGCTTATGCCGCCGGGGGGATCGTTGGCCTCGGGGCCGAGGCGGTCGCCCACTATTTCGACCGCGACGACCTCGCCGAACGCCGCCAGACCCTCGCCGGAACACCGTAACCCCCGGTGTCCGGAGCGGGAAAGCGGGCGCCCCACCCGGCCACTGCGGCAACGCGCCACACATCTAACGGAAACAACGTCGCAACATCCGCGGACTAGAGTCGGGTTATGGGCGACCTGTTCGATGGATATGGCACAGCGGCAACGCGCTCGTCGGGGGCTGTGGCCTTCGACGAGATGTTTTCTACGCCCGGGGTAGCGCGACCTTCTTATAAGGAGATCCACGCGACACTCGCGCGAATGACGCAGGAGGAGTTGCGCGGTCGAACCGACGCACTCGCCAGCAGTTACCTGGCCCAGGGGGTGACATTCGACTTCGCCGGGGAAGAGCGGCCATTCCCGCTGGATGCTGTCCCGCGGGTCATCGACCAGGCCGAATGGCAATCGGTCGAGGCAGGTATCAAGCAGCGCGTCACCGCGCTCGAGGCGTTCCTCGCCGACATCTACGGCAACCAGTCCGCCATCCGTGACGGCGTGATTCCCGCAGCGCTGATCACTTCTTCCAGCCATTTCCACCGGGAAGCTGCCGGCATCGTCAGCGCAAACGGGGTACGCATCCAGGTCAGCGGGATCGACCTGATCCGTGACGAAGCCGGAACCTGGCGGGTGCTTGAGGACAATGTGCGGGTGCCGAGCGGCGTCAGCTACGTCATCTCGAACCGCCGCGTGATGGCGCAGACCCTGCCCGAACTTTTTGTGAGCATGAAGGTACGCCCCGTCGGCGAATACCCCAACAAGCTGCTCGGTGCCCTCCGCGCCAGCGCGCCGGAAGGGGTGGAAGACCCCACCATCGTGGTGCTCACCCCCGGTGTCTACAACTCCGCCTACTTCGAGCACACCCTGCTTGCCCGCCTGATGGGTGTCGAACTGGTCGAGGGCCGCGACCTGTTCTGCTCCGGTGGTCGCGTGTGGATGCGCACCACCTCAGGTCCCACCCGCGTCGACGTCATCTACCGCCGGGTCGACGACGAATTCCTCGACCCACTGCAGTTCCGTGCGGATTCCATGCTCGGCTCGCCCGGTGTGCTGCTGGCGGCCCGCCTCGGCAACGTGACCATCGCCAACGCGGTGGGCAACGGAGTGGCGGATGACAAACTCGTCTACACCTACATGCCCGACCTGATCCGCTACTACCTCGGCGAGGAGCCCAAGCTCGCGAGCGTCGACACGTGGCGCCTCGAAGAGCCCCTCGCGCTGGAGGAAGTGCTCGACCGACTCGACGAACTCGTAGTCAAACCAGTCGACGGTTCCGGCGGTAAGGGTCTTGTTGTTGGCCCGGCAGCATCCAAAAAGGAACTGGAGGAGCTGCGGGTCCGCCTGCTCGCCGACCCGCGTGGCTGGATCGCGCAGCCGGTTGTGCAGCTGTCAACCATCCCCACACTCGTCGACGACGGGATGCGTCCACGTCACGCGGACCTTCGCCCGTTCGCGGTGAACGACGGCAAGGACGTCTGGGTTCTGCCCGGCGGCCTGACCCGCGTCGCGCTTCCCGAAGGTGAGCTCGTGGTGAACAGCTCGCAGGGTGGTGGCTCGAAAGACACCTGGGTAGTGGGGCTCGCTCCGCTGCAGGTCGACAGGCACAGCATCCAGGGTCTCGTCGCCGACCAGGCCACCTCGACCCAGTCGATCCCGATCATCACCGGCGACCACAGCCAGGACCACTCACCACTCGACGGCCCGCGGGCCGACCAGGACCAGCAGCAGCAACAGCAGCAGTCCCGCGTCGAGGAGCGCCGCAGCCAGTCGCCGGCGCAGCTGCAGAAATCGCAGCACCAGCAGCGCGAACAGCAACAACAACAGTTCTCGACCTCGCAGCCCCGCTCCGCGGCAACAGACTCTTCAGAAGGGGGTGAAGCCTGATGCTCTCTCGCATCGCCGAATCATTGTTCTGGATCGGGCGTTACATCGAACGTTCAGATGGCACCGCGCGCATCCTCGATGTGCACCTGCAATTGCTGCTCGAGGACCCGTGGATCGAGGAGAACCTCGCCTGCCGCTCATTGCTCAGTGTGATGGGCAGCGAGATTCCCGAGGACCGCGAGCTGACCAGGGCGGACGTGCTGCAAATCCTCGCCGTCGACCGCACCGAGCCCGCGTCGATCGCCTACTCCCTCGGCGCCGCCCGTGAGAACGCCCGCCGGGCCCGCGAGGTCATCAGCACCGAACTGTGGGAAGCGCTGAACACCACACGGGCGCGGATGCCCCGCAAGGTCTCCGGCGACAAGGTGCATGAATTTTTCGGCTGGGTGCGTGAGCGAAGCGCCCTGGCCGTTGGCATCATCGAGTCGGCGACGAGCCGGGACGAGGCGTGGCTGTTTTTCACCCTCGGTCGCAGCATCGAGCGCGCAGACATGACCGCGAGACTGCTCTCCACCCGGTCCCTGACCGAGGCGAGCGGGCCGTCGTGGACCACCATCCTGCGGAGCGTCGGCGCGTACGAGGCGTATCTGCGCACCTACCGGGGGATGCCCAGCGCACGCAATGCCGCCGAGTTCCTGCTTCTCGACCGCCTCTTCCCGCGCAGCATCCTGTTCAGCGTCTCGCGCGCCGAGCAGTGCATGCGCGACATCGAACCGCGTGCCGACCGGGTTGGGGTGAGCGACCAGGCCCTTCGCCTGCTCGGCCAGATCCGCAGTGAGCTCGAGTTCCGGCCGATCGCGGAGATTCTCGACGATCTTCCGCGCCACATGGATAATGTTCAACTTGCAACAAGTGCTGCCTCTGAGGCGATCAGGCAGCGCTACTTCCCAACGAACGCTGCGCCGAGCTGGGTGCGAGAGAACACGTGAACAGACTTCGTATCAAGCACTCCACCGGTTTCCGCTACGAGGGGGAGGTAACCGCGTCATACAACGAGGCGCGGATGCTGCCCGCCAGCGGTGACGGCCAGCTTGTGCTGTTCTCGAACCTCGACATCCTGCCGATCTCGAGCCAGCACTCCTACGTTGACTATTGGGGAACGCGGGTCGCATCGTTCGAGATCCTCACCCCGCACAAGGAGCTGTCGCTGACGGCGACCAGCCTTGTCGAGGTGCGCCCGCGCGAGCATCCCGCCCACAATCTCAACTGGGATGAGCTCGGCGGCGCCGTCGAGGCAACCACCGAGACGGTCGAACAGCTGAAGCAGACCAGGCGCACCGAGCCCCCGGTCGACGTGACCGAGCTGGCCAAAAACATTCTCGCCAAGACCGAGAACCCGTGTGATGCGGCGTTGGCAATCTGCACGGCGATTGGCGAAGCCGTCGAATACCGCCAGGGTGTCACGGGCGTGCACACCACCGCCGCGGAGGCCTGGGCCGTGCGGAAGGGTGTCTGCCAGGACATCGCGCACCTCGCCCTCGGCGCACTGCGCTCGGTGGGAATCCCCGCACGCTACATCTCCGGCTACCTACACCCGCTGCCGAACGCGGACATCGGCCAGACCGTCGCCGGCGAATCCCACGCCTGGGTCGAATGGTTTTGCGGGTCCTGGCGCGGTTTCGACCCCACCAACCTCATCGATATCGGTGACCGCCACGTGGCGGTCGGCCACGGCCGCGACTACAACGACGTCGCGCCCCTGCGCGGTGTCTACGCGGGCCCCTACGGTTCGCAGCTCTACGTGAAGGTTGAAATCACCCGCGAAGCCTAAAAGCCGGAAAGCCCCGCGCGACCCTTCCGCCGCTTCAACACCGCCGAACGGGTCTTCGCCAGGCGGGTGCTTCCCGGTGCTCTCGCGACCTCCGCATAAGCCCGGAAGTCGCTGTGGATGCTGCGTGCAGGCGTAGCAAGGCATTGTGGCCCCTCAGCGCCTCGGTAACGATAAAGCCATGACGGAAAAAGCGAACGGCCTCGACGAGATCTGGGCCGACTGGTCTGATGCGGTGAATATGACCCGCAGCGAGCTGGAGGAATGGCTCGACACCGACGAGTCCAAAGAGGTTGGTGACAAAAGCGGTGGAGGCGAATCCACCGGACACAAATCCGGCCGCAAAATCGTCGCCATCCTCGATAAAAAGAAAGCGGACATCACCGCGGCCGACGTGGAATGGATGCACAAGGTTGTTGGCTACGTGAAGCGGCACAGCGCGCAGGGACCGGAATCTGACGTCGAGCATTCGCGCTGGCGCTACTCGCTGATGAACTGGGGCAATGATCCGCTCAAGAAGTGATGCGGCGGTGCCACAGTGTGCGTTTGTTGGCCCTGGCTGTGAAGCCACCGAATCGAGGCATCTGGGTAGATATCGCCCCGGAGTTACCCAGTAACGTGTGATTTGTAGGCGGGAAGAGATCCTGCCAGGGAAGGGACACCAGCATGTTCGAAGCGGAAAACCTACGCGACTGGATCGGGCTTCCCGTTATTGACAGCGAATCGTCCCGCGTCGGCACACTCGAAAGCCTGTACTTCGACACCTCGACCGAGCAGCCCGCATTCGCGGCTGTACACGTCGGTCTCCTCGGCGGCCAGAAGCTGGTTTTTGTGCCGCTGTCCGGTGCTGTCGTCACACCAAAGGCGCTCAAGGTGCAGTACTCCAAAAAGCTGGTCAAGGACGCACCGTTCATCGCGACCGACGGCGAGCTCGAAGCATCCCAGGAGTCGGGCCTGTACGCCCACTACGACCTCGCCTATGTCACCGGCTCCAACGGCGAACGTCGCTTGGGCCGCCGCTAACCACCGTTTGCGGCCCCGGGGCATCTTGCCCGCCGGCGCCAGGTCGTTCTGACGTTACTTCGCCGGAACAATGGATGCCCCGTCGTTGCCGGCTTCGCCGGCAGCGATCCGCTCGCGCAGCCTGTGGATCTTGGTACCGTGCCAGGCTCGTCAGGCACCGTCCAGGATCAAGCAGATTGCAGCCAGTTCGGCCTGCTGCAGGGCACGCAGAACCTCGAGGTCCTGGCCAAGGCTTCCCTCGTTGCGGGCCAGGGTCATCGACATGGTGGCCGATCGGGAGCCGTCTGGACTCGCCACGGCGAACTGCGTATACCCGGGAATGTTCCCCGTGTGCCCGTACACGATGCCGCAGGACGTGTCGTAGCGAAACAGCGACAGGCTCGCCGAATTGGTCCCTGGTCCGGGCGGCCCCGATTCTCCGCCGGGGATGAACAGTTCCGTCTGTTCTGCCTGGGTCTCCGACCCGAACAGCTCGCCACCGACATAGCCCCGGATGAAGGCATTCAAATCGTTTGGTGTGGAGACGATCCCACCGGACGACCAGGACCAGCCGGCCGCCATAAACGTGGAGACATCCGTCGGCGCGTTGGGTGGATCGATGTCGTAACCGTGCAGCGCAGGCTCAGGAAGTTCGATTCCCGAAGGAAGGGTGGTCGAGTCCAGCCCGAGCGGATCCAGCACCTGCTTGTGAAGTGCTTCCTCGTAACCCAGCCCGGTCGTCGCCTCGATCATTAGCCCCACGGCGATGTTGTCCGAATTGCTGTAGCGATACTGGCTGCCGGGCGGGAAGTTCAGCGGTTGATCGTAGGCATAGCTGAGGAGCATGCCCGGCGGCGGGGCGGTTTCGAGTGACGCGAACGCCGCTTCCTGGAACGCCCGGACCTCGGTGAAGTCCGGCAGGCCGCTGGTATGGCTGAGCAGCTGGCGAAGAGTGACGTCCGCCCAGGCTGCCGGCAGGGTGGGAAGGCGCGTTCCGATCGTGTCATCCAATGACATCGTGTTGTCGTCAACCAGCGACAGCGCTGTCGCGCCGCTGAAGGCCTTCGCGACCGAGGCGACACGCATGTAGTCGTCCATGGCCGGAGCCTCGCCGGTGGCGAGATCAGCTACGCCCGCGGTGTGCACGGTCTTGTCGTCGCCGACCTGCGTGATCGCAATGACGCCGGGCGGCCCTCCGGGCATCGCCACCAGCTCCGCCAGCGATTGGTCGAGCCTGGCCGATCGTCCCGACGACCCCGATTCCGATTCAGCCGATGTGGAGGCCGCAGGAGATGATTTTCCGAGGGTCGAGGTGGAGAATCCCGCCAGCGTCACGGTGAGGAATGCACCAACGGCCAACACAATGTGGGTCCTGCTTCGGAGCGTCATCGAGACCTTTCAGATTCGTGCGTCGGAAACTCAGTGGAACCGTGCCTGTCAGTAGTCCTGTTGGATGCTGGCCACAACAGCGCCGACATCATCGTTGGCGGCGAGGACGCCGTCGATATCTGCCACGAAGCTATTTGTCGCCATGATCGCGAAGGCGAAGTGCCTGCCGCTCTTGGTGTCGATGTACCCGCCCAACGACTTGGTGGACACCCGCAGCCGGTTGTTGAACGCATCGCCGGAGACCAGCGTTCCCGTTTTGGCGATGACCATGCCTTTCGCAGGGCTGTCCGCCTGTACCTGGTAGAGCGAACCGTCGACCCCGAGGATGGGCAGGGTCGCCTTCCACGCTGCGGCATCAGGTCGCTTCGCCATGATGCCCTGCAGCTGCACTTGGTTGTTGGGGGTGACCAGGTTCCCGTCCAGCCCCGAACCGTCGATCAGCGACGCGGTTTTTGTGTCCAGTCCGGCGGCAGCCCAAATCTCGGCGGACTTGGTGATCCCGGCAGAACAATCCTTCTCTCCCGCGGCAACGGCGAGCCGGCAGATAAACGTCTCGGCCCCGCGGTTGTAGCTGATTTTCAGCACATAGGTGGCCTCCTGGGCCAACGGAAGGGACGTCAGTTCGGCCACCGACGGCAGGGCCTCGACCGCGGCGGAATCCGGCAGTGCGGCAGCGGGATTAGCCTCGGTGGGATCCGCTGCCACGGTGACGCCGGCGCGGCCCAGCGCCTCGATATACGCGGTGCGTGCGAAGTTCGCGGGGTCTTTGAACGCATAGATGTTGACCGTCGGAGCACTATCCTCGGCGATGGTCCCGGTCAGGACGATGGTTTTTTCATCCGCCGACTGGGTCCGGATCTCAGTCGTCCCTCCGGCAGCAACGGTCTGCACCTGCATATCAATGGTCCACGGCGAGACTTCCGGACTGATCTTGGCGGTGGCCGGCTGCCCGGCGGTGGTTGGCGTGGTGGTCAGGTCGATAACGTTCTGGTTGATGATCATCGGGGTGATCGGTTGCCCCTCCAGGTCGTGCGTGTCCCACAGCCGGTTGTCGACGATGACATTTCCGGCGATCGAATTGATGCCCGCCGCCTTGACCTGGGCGGCGAGATCGTTGAGGCCGGTGAGCGGGTCTTCTGGGGTGAGGGTGGCCCCGGGGATCGCATTGGCGTCGTTGTGGTCGAGGTCGGTGACATCCACGGTGCCGTCGGCCTTGGTGCGTCCGCCCATCGTCAGGTCACCTGCGCCCACCAGGATGAGATCGCCGGTCATCACACCATCAACAACCTCGGCGGTGCGTTTCACCGGTGTCACCACGGTCGATTCCGGGCCGAACTCGTGCCAGGCGGCCCCCGTGCTGTAGGTCTTCACCACCGATCCGGGTTCAAAAACGGTGTCGGCGTTCAGGGAGATGATTTGCTCTCCTGTGTCCATGTCCTGCACCGAGATCGCCCACTGCCCGTGGGTATAGGGGGCAGAACTCATCACGTCGAGGGCGTCCTGGGCAAGTCCCGGAACTTCGACCTTCGGTGCTGCGGTGGGGGAGGCGGTGGCGCCGGCTTGCTTAAGTTCGCCGATCAGCGAAGCGCACCCCGAACAGCACAGCAGGGCCGCCATCCCGGCCGCGACGAGCCCGGTTTTTAGTCTTCGGAGCATCCTGTTTCTCCCTCGGCCCTTCGGCCTGATAGCCCATCGTCACCGTGTGCGACTCGAAGAACTGCTACCGGCAGCATCGCGGAGTTACCGTCGGTGATCTACCGCTGGTGGGCTTCAGTTCCACGCAATAACGTGAGAATGAACCTTGTTCATTTACCTCCCGCGGAGATTCCGCCGCACAGGAACCCGCCATCAACCCGTTCAGCCGTCGAGTTAAGGACCGGGGTCCGTGTTCGAATCTGCGCGGGGTCTGTGGAGGTTCTGCCGTCCACACAAGAGACAGGCCGTGGGATGACGGACGTGGACGTGCTGAGCTAGCTCTGGTCTGCAGCGGCGGCGTACAGCGCGGTGGTCAGGTACCGCTCACCCGAGTCGGGCAGTATGGCGACGATCGTTTTCCCGGCGTTCTCCGGTCGTGCGGCCAGCACTCTCGCCGCCTCGAGGGCGGCTCCCGACGAGATGCCGACAAGCAGCCCCTCAGTGCGCGCGGCCTCGCGGGAGAGTCTGATGGAGTCGGCGCCGGAAACGTCGATGACCTCGTTGATCAACTCAAGGTCGAGCACCGGCGGGATGCTGCTGCCCCCGATGATGCCCTGGATGATGTGCGGGGTGAACGTACCGCCGTTGAGTACGGGCGCCTCGGCCGGCTCGACGCCGATGATCTGCACGTGGGGGTTCTTCGATCGCAGGTACGTGGCGGTTCCGGTGATGGTTCCTCCGGTGCCGATCGTGGCGACAAAAATGTCGACCTCGCCGTCGGTGTCCGCCCAGATTTCCGGGCCGGTGGTGTGCTCGTGGATGGACGGGTTCGCGGCATTGCCACCCTGGCCGGCGAGGAAGGCGCCGGGCAGGGACTCGAGAATACGACCCGCTTCCTGGTTGGCGCCGGCCATCGCGTCGTTTCCGGGAGTCAGGACAATCTCGGCGCCGAGCGCTGACAGCAAGGAACGTCGCTCCAGCGAGACGTCGTCAGGCAGGGCAATGATCACCCGGTAGCCGAGTGAGGTGCCAATCCAGGCCAGCGCGATGCCGGTGTTGCCACTGGATGCTTCGATGATGGTGCCCCCGGGCTTCAACCGCCCATCGGCTTCGGCCGCGCGCACAATTGCCAGGGCGGTGCGGTCTTTGACGCTGGAGGCAGGGTTGAAATATTCCAGTTTGCCCAGGATGCGAGCGGGGGAGTCCGGGAACAACCGCGTCAGGTCGAGAAGCGGGGTGTTGCCAACCAGGTCGGTCAGGCTCGCAGAGATATTGGGCATACGAGGATTCTTCCAAACCCTGGCGGATCTGCCGCATCGGGTGACGCCATGTTGCGTCGCAGCTCAACTGTGCGGGGCACCCTCCCGGGCGCGGAGGTCCTTGCGCAGGATTTTGCCCGCCGTCGACTTCGGAATCGCGTCGATGAATTCGACCCGGCGGACCCTCTCGTGCGGTGCTACCCGCGATTCGACGTAGCCCATCACGGCTTCCTCCTCGAGGATTGCGCTGGGCTGCAGCACGACAAAGGCCTTCGGGATTTCCTGCCCGTCTTCATCGGATACCCCGATGACGGCAGCATCCGCAATGAGGGGATGCGCGAGCAGCACCGCCTCCAGCACCGCGGGGGCAACCTGGTAGCCCTTGTATTTGATCAGTTCCTTGAGTCGGTCGACCACCGAATAGACGCCGTGCGAATCAACGGTCACGATGTCGCCGGTGCGCAGCCAACCGTCAGCGTCGAGGGTGGCTGCGGTGGCTTCGGCATTGTTCAGGTAGCCGAGCATCACGTTCGGTCCACGGCAGAGCAGCTCGCCCGGCGCGCTCACCCCCTCTTCCGGCACCGCGATGTCCTCGCCGGAATCGAGGTCGACGAGCCGGCATTCGAGGTTGGGCAGCGCGTAGCCGACCGAGCTGAGCGGCAGGTCGTTGTTGTCCAGAGGGATGACATGGGAGACCGGGCTGAGTTCGGTCATACCGTAGCCCTGGCGTACGCGGCAGCCGATGCGCTGCGAGACTGCACTGGCGAGGGCGCCATCCAAGGGGGCGGCTCCCGAGAAGATTACGTCGACCGACGACAGGTCGAACTCGGCGACGAGCGGATGTTTGGCCAGCGCGACCGCAATCGGTGGGGCGATAAACACCCAGCTGCACTTGTATTCGCTGATGATGCGCAGGAACTCGGGAAGGTCGAAGCGGGGCATCGTTGCGAGGCTCGCGCGTTGTTTGAGTGCGTAGTTCAGCAGCACGGTCAAGCCGTAGATGTGAAAAAACGGCAGCACCGCGAGCACCCGGTCATCGCGGCCCACCCCGATGACGGCGCCGCTCTGGGCGACGTTGGCAACCAGGTTGCGGTGGCTGAGCATCACCCCCTTCGGCCGGCCGGTGGTGCCGGAGGAGAAGGGCAGTACCGCGACCTGGGTCGCCGGGTCAAAATCGAGTTCCGGCGGCGCAGCATCCTGGTCGAGCAGGTCCTGCAGCGACGGGTAGCCGGCGTCGCCGTCGAGCACAACCAGGTGGTCGTCGAGGATCCCCGCAGCGAGGGCGGCGGCTTTCGCCCCGGGAAGCAGCGCCCTCACGGTGATCAGCCAGGTCGCCCCGGCATCCACCAACTGGGTGCCAATCTCCTCGTCCGTGTACAGGGAATTGATGGGGGTGACGGTGGCGCCGGCCCGAAGCACCCCGTGGAACGCGAGGGCGAACGCGGGCGAGTTGGGGCAGAGCAGCCCAAGCACGTCACCGGGGGAGGTCCCGCGGGCAGCGAGCGCCCCGGCGAAGGCGTCGATGCGGTCCCGAAGCTGCCCGTACGTCATCGAGTCGCCCGTCACGCCGTCGACGAGCGCAACCCGGTCGAGGTCGGCCGGTTCGAGGGAGGCGAACAGGTAGTTGTAGACGCTGAGGTTCGGGATCTCGACGTCGGGGTGGATGCTGCGAGCCATAACTATCTCCTTTGATAGATCCTCGGTGCACCATTGCTACCGCGGATTGGCTGCGGAGTCCACCGAATGGGCACCCACGCCCGGCAAACCGTCAGCTACGCTGCACGGCGGCTTCTTCGGCGGCGAGCTCCACTTCGACGTCGCGGCGCTGGTCGCCGTCGTGGTGCAGGCTGAATGCGGGGCGCGCACTGCGGTCGAACCGCAGGCGGAGGTGCTGGGCGGACACCATCCAGGCAAGGGCGATGATTGCTGCCGCGATACCGGAGGCCGCCGCGACGCCGAGGGCGAACCGGGGTCCGAACTCGTTCGAGACCCACCCGACCAGCGGGGCGCCCACGGGGGTGCCGCCAGCAAGGATGGTCATGTAGAGCGCCATCACCCGGCCGCGCAGCTGCGGTGCCGTGGTGGTCTGCACGTAGGCGTTCGCGCTGGTGAGCATGGTCATCGAGCAGAGGCCGACCACGATCAGCGACACGGCGAAGGACAAGAAGGTTGGCATCAGGGCCGAGGTGATGCAGGCGAGCCCGAAGCCGAATGCGGCCAGGATGACCACCCCGAGCCTCGGCCGGTCGCGCCGGGCCGCCAGCAGTGCGCCGGTGACCGAGCCGATCGCGAGGATCGAGGACAGCGCGCCGAACCCACTGGAGCCCTGCCCGAATTCGACAGTCGCCATGGTCGAGGTGAAGATGGCGAAGTTCAGCCCGAAGGTACCCACCAGGGAGACGACCACCATAATGACCAGGATGTCCGGCCGAGAGGCCACATAACGGAACCCGTCACGGATCTGGCCGCGCGCTCGTGGTGCACGCGGCGAATGCTGCAGCTGGTCGCTGCGCAGTAATTTCAGGGCGAGGATCATCGCCATAAAGGTCGCGACGTTGATCATAAAGACCCAGCCGGAGCCAACGGCGGCGATCAGCACCCCGGCCAGCGCCGGGCCGATCAGGCGGGCACCATTGAACGACGCGGAGTTGAGGGCGACGGCGTTCGGGATGCTGCGCTCGGAGACGAGCTCGGAGACAAACGACTGGCGCGATGGGGCATCGAAAGCGGACACGATGCCGAGCCCGAGGGCGAAACCGTAGACCTGCCAGAGTTCGGCGATGCCGAGCAGCATGATGAGGCCGAGCCCGAGGCTGAGCAGCGCCATCACGGTTTGTGTGACCATCAGCACTTTGCGCCGGTCGAAGCGGTCGGCGACGAGGCCGGTGAAGGGAAGCAGGATGAGGGCAGGCCCGAATTGCAGCGCCATGGTGATTCCGACGGCCACGGCATCGTGGTCGGTCAGTTCGGTGAGGACGATCCAGTCCTGGGCGGTGCGCTGCATCCAGGTGCCCACGTTGGAAACCAGTGCGCCAACGAACCAGAGCCGGTAATTGACGATGCTGAGCGATCGGAACATTGAACTCAACTTTGGGCGAGCTCCCTCAGGATGGGGGCCGCAGCGACCAGCGTCTCGCGCTGTTCAGGGGTCAGTTCGGCCAGGCGGAGCGAGAACCATTCGTCGCGGCGGCGACGGGTCTCGGCGATGATGGTGTTTCCCAGTTCTGTGACATCCAGCAGCACTTTGCGACCGTCGTCCGGGGAGCCGGAGCGAGTGGCATAACCGGCCTCGACGAGGGCATTGGTTGTGCGGTTCATCGACGGAGGGGTCACTTTTTCGTGGGCGCTCAGGTCGGCGAGACCCAACGCGCCCTCTTTCGCGAGCACACACAACACCGAGAACTGGGTATCGGTGATGTCCCCGGCCCGCTGGGACCGCAGGCGGCGGGCCAGTCGCTGGATCGTGACCCTCAGGTCACTGTCGAAGTTATCGTCGCTCACAAGTAGTTAGCATAGCAAATTAGTTGCGCAAATTAGCACGGCTAACTAAATAGTCCCGCCAAGGCCCGCCGTATTATGGAAGGAGGAGGCTATTGTGCCCAAATTCAGCGCGGTGCGCGACGACCAGACATTTGTCGACGCCCACGGCGTGACCATCCACTACTACGCGTGGCGTGTGGCCAAACCAGTGGGGATCGTGCAGCTCGCCCACGGCCTCGGCGAATACGCCGGCCGGTATGAATACGTCGCCCAGCAGCTCGTCGGAGCCGGCTACTCCGTCTACGCCGACGACCATCGCGGCCACGGGCAGACCGGGCTCGGGCAGGCCGGCGGCGACCACTCGAAGCTCGGCACGCTCGGCCCCGGCGGCCTGCGGGCCGCAGTGGAAGACATCCACCAGCTCACCGGCATCGCGCGCGCTGAGAATCCCGGCATCCCCCTGGCGATCCTCGGACACAGCTGGGGTTCGCTGATGCTGCAGCGACTGCTGAATACCCACGCCGCCGATTACGACGCCGCAATCCTCTCCGGCACCGCCCACCGGCTGCCCGGTCGGATGAACAGCGGCAACCTGAACAAAAAGCACGCCCACCTCGGCGGCACCGGGTATGAATGGCTGAGCCGCGACCCGCTCGTCGCCCAGGCATTCCTCGACGACCCGCTCTCGTTCTACGCCGATGCCCTCAAACTTTTCGGTGTTGTTGACGGGCTGCGCCTGTTCGGGGTGCCCAAAAAGAATTTCGCCACCGATATTCCCCTGCTGATCGTGATCGGCAGCGAAGACTCCCTCGGCGGCGAGGCCAGTGTGCGCTCGCTCGCCAACGCCTACATCACCCGCTCGGGCCTCACCGATGTGACGGTCACCGTCTACAACGAGGCCAGGCACGAAGTTTTCAACGAGACCAACCGCGACGAGGTGATCGCCGACCTCATCTCCTGGCTCGACGGACGCCTGCTGCCCGAAGGATAGAGACGCACATGCATGGAGAATTCAAGGTCCCCGGCGGCAAACTTGTAGTTGTCGACCTTGAGGTTGTTGACGGCGCAATCGCGGGCTTTCGCCTCGCCGGTGACTTCTTCCTCGAACCGGACTCGGCCCTCGAGGCGATCAACTCCGCTGTCAACGGCCTGCCTGCCGACTCAGATTCCGGCGTGATCGCCGCGGCCATTCGCACGGCTTTGCCTCAGGATGCTGTTCTGCTGGGGTTCACCCCTGAGGCCGTGGCCACCACGATCCGCCGAGCGCTGGCGCAGGCCACCAGTTTTCGCGACTACGACTGGGAGATCATCCACGGCAAGGCCGAGGTGCCTGCAATGCAGATGGCGCTCGACCAGGTGCTCGCCGAAGAAGTCGGTGCCGGACGGCGCGGCCCGACCCTGCGCATCTGGGAATGGGACAACCCGGCGGTTGTCATCGGCAGCTTCCAGTCGCTGAAAAACGAGGTCGACCTCGACAATGCGAAAAAGTACGGCTTCGAGGTTGTTCGCCGGGTGAGCGGCGGCGGTGCCATGTTTATGGAAGCCGGATCGGTCATCACCTACTCGATTTACGCCCCGGCGGACCTCGTGCAGGGGATGAGCTTCGCCGACTCCTACGCGTTCCTCGACGAGTGGGTCATTGTGGCGCTGAAATCCCTCGGCATCGACGCCTCGTACCAGCCCCTCAATGACATCACCTCTCCCACCGGCAAAATCGGTGGGGCGGCGCAGAAGCGCCTCGGCGCCGGCGCCGTGCTGCACCACGTCACCATGAGCTACGACATCAACGGTGAGCGCATGGTCGAGGTGCTGCGCATCGGTCGCGAGAAGATGAGCGACAAGGGAACCAAGAGTGCCGCAAAGCGCGTCGACCCGCTGCGCAGCCAGACGGGCCTGCCGCGCGAGGAGATCATCAACAAGATGATCGCTACCTTCACCTCCCTCTATGGCGCGGTGCGTGGCGAGGTGACCGAGGACGAGCTGGCCAAGGCGGCGTCGCTGGTTGAGTCGAAGTTCTCGACCGAGGAATGGCTGCAGCGCGTCCCGTAGGACACACCGGGCAGGAACCCGCAGACATATCGCGGTGTTACTGCCCTGCACACGGCAGTGACCCTATGCTGAAGAAGTGAATGGGTGGCTGCTGATTGCGATTGTTGCTGCCTTTGTGCTGCTCTGTTATGTCGCGGCGCACCTGGGTTGGATCGACCTGTCGAACAAAAACCGCACCGGGAAAAACGCCGGAAGCGGAATGGGCATCGGCGACGAGGTTTTTAACCCGACCCGCCACGAGGCACAGATCGAACTCGACCGCCAGACCATCCTGCCGGCTCCCGCGCCGACGCCGGGTGACCCGGGAGATATGGACAGCGGTGTCTACGACGGCCAGGTTCATATCAACCTCGGCGACAAGCGCAACTGAATGTCTCGTCGTCCGGCTGACTTGTGAGCCCAGTCGAGACCGACACCATCTTTATCACCGGAACCGTTGGGGTGGGCAAAACCACCGTGACCGGTACGCTCAGTGTGATCGAGCCAGCGACGCACGCGGTCATCGACCTTGATGAGATCCGACGGCTGAGCCCGGCCCCGGAATCTGACCGGTTCAGCCACGAACTCGAACTTCAGAACCTGCGCAGCATGGTGGTCAACTTCCGGCGGTCTGGTGCGGAGCGATTCATCCTGGCCGGTGTGATCGAGAACCGCTCCGAAATCGCCCGCTACACCGATGCGCTGGAATCAAGCGGGATGTTCGTTTGCCGGTTGGTGGCACGGGAGGAGGTGGTGGTGGAGAAGCTCGAGCGCCGGCATACCCATGATCCCGCGGGTTTGGCCTGGCATCACAAGCGCGCCGCAGAGCTGCAGCGGATTCTCGAAGACGCGGCCGTTGACAACCTCGTCCTGGACGCCTCGGAGGCCACCGCAGGTGAGCTGGCCGTCACTATTCGGCGCGCGGCGGGCTGGGGTTAAGCCGCGAGGAGCTCCTGGTAGGCGGTGTTCTCGGTGATGAAGTGCGCGACGAACGGGCAGGCGGCGACCACGCGGTAGGTGCCCTCACTGCGTACCTGGTCGAGAGCCCCACCAACCAGCGTCGCGCCGAGGCCCTTGTTGCGGCGATCCGTATTGACCTCGGTATGGGTGAACGTGATGGTGCCGTCCTCGATCACGTAATCAGCGAGGCCGATCAGGGCATCATCGTTCCAGAGTTTGAAGCGGGACTGTTCGGGGGCATCAACAACGGTGACGGTCATGCAGGCAGCGTAACCCCGCGGCCTGAACAGCCGCGGGGTATCTGCGTGGTGGGCGGTGCGTTACTCGGGGGCGGGATGACCGGGGCGGGGTGCAGCCGGGGTGCTTGCGGTATCGGTGGAGACGGCCGGCGCCGAGACCTGCGCGCCCATCGCCGAGGCGTTCTGCTGGGCGAGGATCTCGGCGTCGGCATCCGCGACTTCCTGCAGGGCCGATTTTTCACGCAGCGGGGTGGCCTTGAGGAAAAAGCTGAGCGCAAAGGCGACAAGTACCACGGCGAGGCTGACCCAGAACACGGCGACGGTCGCATCGGCGAACCCGTGCAAAAACGGGGCGGCCAGGCGGTGGTCGGCCGTGGTGAGGAACGCGGTGTCTCCGTTCAGGGCGCCGCCGATGTCGGCGCTCGACCCGTTCAGCAGGGTCAGGATCTTCTCGTTTTTGGGATCGGCAAGCACGGCGGGGTCGGCGAGGGCAGCCTGCAGGTTCGCCTGCAGCCTCGGCTCCTGGAACGCCGCGGCGATGGTGGTCGGGATGCGGCCGAACAGCACCGAGAAGATGACCGCGACCCCCAGCGTGCCACCGATCTGGCGGAAGAACGTGGAGGAGGAAGTGGCAACCCCGATGTCGCGCGGGCCGACGGCGTTCTGGCTGGCGATGGTCAGGGTCTGCATCAGCTGGCCGAGGCCGAGCCCGACCAGGAGCATCCCGATCATAATCACCCAGATGGGTGTACTCGCCGAGATAAAGGTGAAGAGGAAGAACCCTGCGGCCATAAAGGCGGTGCCGAAGATTGGGAACATCCGGTACCGACCGGTGCGGGAGATGAGTTGGCCGCTAACGATGGAGGAGATCATCAGGCCGAGGATCATCGGCAGGAGTTGGAAGCCGCTCTCGGTGGGGGTGGAGCCGTTGACGAGCTGCAGGTACAGCGGGATGGAGGACAGCGCGCCGAACATACCGAATCCGACAAGCACACCGAGGATGGTGGCCATCGAGAAGGTGGGGCTTGAAAAGAGTTTCAGGGGAATCAGCGCGTCGTCGCCCATACGCTTCTCCACAAGGATGAACGAGACGATACCGATGACACCGAGGACGTAGCAGAGGTAGGCACCGGTGGAGGTCCAGCCCCACTCGCGGCCCTGCTCGGCAACCAGCAGCAGAGGCACTACGGCGAGGACAACGGTGGCCGCACCCCACCAGTCGATTCGCACACCGCGATTGACGCTGCGCTTCGGGAGATGCAAAAAGCGCATCACGATGACGAGGGCGATGATGCCGATCGGGATGTTGATCAGAAAGACCCAGCGCCAGCCGGTGATCCAGAGGATCTCGGGCGCCCCGGCGAGCAGTCCACCAATGAGGGGGCCGATGACGCTGGAGATTCCGAAGACCGCGAGGAAGTAGCCCTGGTATTTTGCGCGCTCCCGCGGGGCGAGCATGTCGCCCATGATGGCAAGCGGCAGGGCCATCAGGCCACCGGCGCCGAGGCCCTGGAGGGCACGGAACGCGGCAAGTTCGTACATCGACTGGGCGAAACCCGAAGCGACCGAGCCGGCGAGGAAAATCGAGATCGCGATGATGAACAGTGGGCGGCGACCGAAGATGTCGCTGAGCTTGCCGTAGATGGGTGTCGCGATCGTGGAGACGATCAGGTACGCGGTGGTCACCCAGGCCTGCTCACTGAGGCCGTTCAGGTCATCCGAGATGGTGCGGATCGAGGTGCCCACGATGGTCTGGTCGAGGGCAGAGAGGAACATACCCGCCATCAGGCCGTAGATAACAAAGAGGATCTGCCGGTGGGTCATCACGCCCCCACCGTCGGCGACCGCCTGCGCCTCGGACCTGCGGGAAGTGACAGCGCGCGACATGGAACCTCTGACTGCTGGGGCGGCGGGGCCGGTGGGGTGGGAAAAGACAGAACCACCGCGGAAGAACCGACGGTGGCTGAATGTTGCGTAGAGCGCAAAGTTACACCGCTCGCAATCCCAACACAATGCGCGGGCGGCCAGTGGGAGCACTGGTGTTTTGCCTGAGTCTAAACTCACACTGTGCTGAGATTTCGTCGGACCCTGATCGGCTCCGCCACCGCTCTTGTGGTGGCGCTCGCCGCCGCGGGCTGCGTCCCGCCGCCGGATTCCGAACCGGTCGCGAATTCTTTCCCCACCCGCACCGCGGCGACGGCGACACCGAGCCAGACGCCCACACCGACGCCGACGCCCTCACCGACCGCGTCGCTCACCCCCACAGCGGAGCCGCCGGCAGCCGAGGCGCCCGACGCTCCTGAGGTGCCGCCAGCCATCGAAACGCCCGCACTGCCGCCGGCACCCGTTCCCGTGGAGACCATAATCCCCTTCAATAATGCAGCCCTGTCCATCGACGACCCGGCAAGCCTCTGGGTGGTCAGCAACAAACTACGACCGCTGAACCCGCTGAACTGGTCACCGCCCGACCTCGTCGAGGTGGCCGTGCCGTTCCAGAACCCGCCACGTATGCGTGCCGAAGCCGGCAACGCGCTCGCCACGATGTTCGCGGCCGCGGTCGCCGAGGGTGCCGGGCAGATGCAGGTGCAAAGCGCCTGGCGGTCCTACGACGTGCAGGTCAGCGTCTACGCCGGCTGGGTTGCGAGGCTCGGCCAGGCCCAGGCTGACGCGCAGAGCGCCCGGCCCGGGCACAGCGAGCACCAGACCGGCCTGGTTGTCGACATCTCGCCGGTTCCGCTCAGCTGCGCACTCGACGCCTGCTTCGGCGCCACCCCACAGGGACAGTGGCTGGCCGCGAACGCCTGGCGGTACGGCTACCTGCTGCGCTACCCGGCGGACAAAACGCCGATCACCGGGTTCACGTATGAGCCGTGGCATTTCCGTTACATCGGGGTGGAGCTGGCCGCCGAGATGCACAACCAGAACGTGACAACACTCGAGGAATTTTTCGGCCTTCCCGCCGCGCCGGACTACGCCGCCGGCTGAGCGACCGCCGGCCCGCGGCATCCAAAGTGAGCGGTGTGGCGGATTGCCGCTGCGGGAAATTCGCAACTAACGCGTCTACCCTTCAGATGGGCCTTCGGGCCAGGGTCGCCCGTGCGGCCATGCCGTTTCGTTCCAGGAGTGTCGTTTGTTGTTTTCGTCCGTGTCCCCCTCCCTCGTGCGTCGCCGCACCCTGACCGCGGGCGCCGTCGCATTTGTGCTTATGGGTGTGCTGGCGGGATGCTCCCCGGCGGGCTCGTCGGGAACCAACGGCCAGAGCAGCGACGGATCCTCGTCGGAGCCGGCGACAACCGTCACCGCGCTGTCGGTGACGACCGGATCGCTCAGCGGCGGAACCACAGTCACCCTGACCGGAACCGGGCTCGACTCGGTCACCGGCGTGAACTTCGGCGGAACGGCAGCGCCGTCCGTGACGGTCGCCAGCCCCACCGAACTCACCGTGGTCACCCCCGCCGCCGTCAACTTTGTTGCCGGCCCCGCCGAGGTGACCCTGCAGGTCGCCGACAGCGCGGACCCCGTGGGCAGCGGATCCACCTTCGGTTATGAATCGCTCACCCCGCTCGACGCCCAGATGGCCTACGTGTTGAAGCACTGGCACGAGCGCAACGTCGCCGAGTACGGTTCGCTGACCGACAACGACTGCGTCAACTTCGCCAGCCAGAGCCTCATCGCCCGCGGCTGGACCCAGAATGCGGAATGGTCACACTCGATCAACGCCAACGGCACCCACAACTACAGCAGCCCGTGGATCAGCTCGACCGCGATGATGAAATACTTCACCGCGCACCCTGAGCTTGCGACCGCCCTGACCGACCAGCAGCGCGACCAGGTTGTGGTTGGCGACATCGCCCAGTTCGACTGGGACAACAGCGGCGACCGCGACCACACCGGCATCGTCACCCGCATCGAAGGCTCGGGCCCCGACCGCGTCATCTACTTCGCCGGCCACTCGCTCGACTCCGACTACCGTTCGGTTGATGTCGCCATCACCACCGACCACCCGGGGGCGACCGCGTACTACTGGCACTTGAACGCATAAGCGTCCACCGGGGCGTTTCTGACCTGAAAACGGGATGCTGCGGTGGCCAGTACGGCCAACCCGCAGCATCCCGTTTCCCGGTGCTGATGCCTGGGGTCTAGCCGGCCAGTGCCGCGTCGACGATGATCTTGGCCTCCGCCTGCACCTTCGCGAGGTGCTCCGGGCCGACAAACGACTCGGCGTAGATCTTGTAGACGTCTTCGGTGCCGCTCGGGCGGGCCGCGAACCAGGCCTTGTCTGTAACCACCTTTACGCCGCCGATGGCCGCACCGTTTCCGGGGGCTTCGCTCAGGCGCGCGATGATCGGGTCGCCGGCGAGTTCGGTGGCCGTGATGTCCGCCCCGCTGAGCTTGCCGAGGCGGGCCTTCTGTTCCTTGGTGGCGACCGCGTCGACGCGCTCGTACACCGGGTCACCGAACTTCTCGGTGAGTTCGGTGTAGAGCTGCGAGGGGGTTTTGCCGGTGACGGCGATGATCTCGCTGGCGAGGAGGGCCAGCAGGATGCCGTCCTTGTCGGTGGTCCAGACGGTGCCGTCTTTCCGCAGGAAGCTGGCTCCCGCGCTCTCCTCGCCGCCGAAGGCGACGGATCCGTCAACCAGGCCGGGAACGAACCACTTGAAGCCGACCGGCACCTCCCAGAGGGTGCGGCCGAGGGACTCGGCGACCCGGTCGATCATGGTGGAGGAGACGAGGGTTTTGCCGATCGCAGCATCCTGACGCCACTCTGGCCGGTGCGTGTAAAGGTACTGCACGGCGACCGCGAGGTAGTGGTTCGGGTTCATCAGGCCGCCATCGGGCGTGACGATCCCGTGGCGGTCGGCGTCGGCGTCATTGCCGGTGAGGATGTCGTAGTCGTGCTGGCGGGCGAGCACCGAGGCCATGGCCGACTGGCTCGACGGGTCCATCCGGATCTTCTCGTCCCAGTCCAGCGTCATAAAGCCCCACGCCGGGTCAACGTTCGGGTTCACCACGGTGAGCTTCAGGTCGTACTTCGAGGCGATGAGCTCCCAGTAGTGCACGCTGGCGCCGCCGAGCGGGTCTGCGCCGATGTTGATACCGGACTCGCGGATAGCGTCGATGTCGATGATGTTCACGAGGTCGTCGACGTAGTGGCCGCGGAAGTCGTAGGTCTCCACGGCGGTCGGCTCTGCGCTCTTCACGTCGCGGTTGCCGTCCGCGATGAGCTCATTGGCGCGGTTCGCGATCCAGCTGGTCGCGTCGCTGTCTGCCGGGCCGCCGTGCGGGGGGTTGTACTTAAAGCCGCCGTCGCGGGGCGGGTTGTGGCTCGGGGTGATCACGATGCCGTCTGCCTGGTCGTTATGGCCTTCGGCGTTGTACTTGATGATCGCGTGGCTGAGCGCCGGGGTCGGCACGAAGTCGTCAAACTCGTCGACGAGCACCCGCACATCATTGGCGACGAGTACCTCAAGCGCGGTGGTCTCGGCCGGGCGGCTGAGCCCGTGGGTGTCCCGGCCCATAAAGAGGGGACCGGTGATGCCCTGGCCTGCGCGGTACTCCACGATCGCCTGGGTGATCGCGGCGATGTGGGTCTCGTTGAAAGCAGCATCCAGGGAAGAGCCACGGTGGCCACTGGTGCCGAAGGCGACTTTCTGGTTCGGGTTCGTGACGTCGGGAACCAACTCGTAGTAAGCCTTGATGAGCTCCTGGACGTCGATGAGGTCGGAGGCCTGGGCAGGTGTGCCGGCGCGCGTCGTTGTTGCAGTCATTTCTCCAGTGTGGCACCGCCACCGGATACGCAGTACCCCTCATTCCTGAGGATCGCCGTGTGCTCACCTTCCGGCGGGGAAGGACACACCGGCGTGCAGCCGGTGGAGGTGGGCGGTTAGCCTCGACGAATGAGTGCTGGGGGAGTGGGGGACGGTCGGACGTTGCCTGTGGGCGACCTCCTGCTGGCGGGGTTGCTGCGCGGAACCGTTGTTGGGGCCCTCAGCGGGCCGATCCTGGTTTCCCTCTACGCCTTCGCCGCGACCGCGGGCTCCTGGGTCCCTTCCATCCAGCAGGACACCGCGGATTCCAGCGGATCGATGCTGGTATCAGCACTGTCGAACGCGATGTTCGCGCTCTTTTTCGGGATCGTTCCCGCCGCCCTGGTTGGGCTCTTCGCTGGAGCGGTGGTAGGGGTGGCTGCCGCCGCGGGGGCGATCGGGGCGGTGCTGGCCACGGACCGGGGGAGCCCGTCCACTGCGGGCCCGCGGGCAGTATCGCCACGGTTCGGCGCGGCATCCGCACTTGGTGGAGCCGCGGGCGGTGGCGCTATGGCGGCGCTGGTGTTGTCGCAGCTCGGTATTTACGACCCGACCATGTGGGTGTTGGCGCTCAGCTGGGTGACGCCGGTGTCGGCCTGGCTGGCGGGCAGGGCCCTGCGCGCCGCACGAACCAGGGTCGCCGTCGCCGCGAGGACTCACCCCAACACACCAGCGGCAGGAACCCGGTCGGTGGCCCGGCTCGGTCGAACCATCACCGGGCTCGGCTGCGTCCCGCTGTGTGTCGCGGTCGTGATGGCCGCCATCGCGGCCATCCGGGTGGGGTGGGGACGCAACCGCGGCTTCTGTGCGGGCGGCGGGTCTACCGACGGTGACGGCGCCGTGGCCAGCGGACGCTACAACTTTTCGTCTGGATACTTTCCCCCGCAGGCCCGCTGCGTTTACGAGAACGGCACCGTT
>Ga0247735_1000182_pt1 | contig 27674 bp, 22 predicted proteins | sample UWRJL178409R2_FD_180934 | JGI IMG/M metagenome (GOLD analysis project Ga0247735, IMG submission 180934) | Plant litter microbial communities from Arlington Agricultural Research Station in Wisconsin, United States - UWRJ-L178-409R-2 | ecosystem: Environmental > Terrestrial > Plant litter >... | reverse complement strand
GCCAGGTCGGACTCGACCATGATGTGTACCAACTGTTCGAAGTCGACACTGGGGCTCCAGCCCAATGACTTCAGCCGGGTCGGGTCTCCGACGAGCTTCTTCGGGTCGGCCGGTCGATACAGGGCGGGATCGATTACCACGTGCCTCTCCCACCCCTCGATGCCCAGGTAGGCGAAGGCAGTTTCGACGAACTGCCGCACCGAGTGCGCCACACCTGTGGCGACGATGAAGTCACCTGGCTCATCTGCTCCGATGATCGCGAGCATCGCATCGACGTAATCGGGCGCGTAGCCCCAGTCGCGTGAGACGTCGATGTTGCCCAGGGTGATCGTGTCGGCGAGCCCCAACGCGATGCGGGCAGCCTCGCGAGAGATCTTGCGAGCGACGAAAGACTCCGGTCGTCGGGGAGACTCGTGGTTGTAGAGAATGGCCGAGCTCGCGAACATCCCCCGCGCCCGATAGACCCCGACCATCTCGTGAGCGAACGATTTCGCAGCGCCGTACGGGGTCACTGGGATTCGAGGGGTCAGCTCGTTCTGCGGCACGACATCGGTGTCGCCGAATATCTCCGCGCTGGATGCTTGCAGCACCCGCACCTCGACACCAGTCTCCTCCTGAAGATTCCAGGCGGCCTCGAGTAGACGCACCGGGCCGATGCCCAGCACGTCTGCTGTCTCAGTAGGAAATTTCCACGATCGCTCGACTGACGTGCTCCCGGCAAGATTGACTATTCGTTGAGGGCGCACGGTCCTGACGAGGTCATTGATTGCCGCGCTATCCGCTACGTCCCCGACATGGGCCGTAATCTGAGAAAATTCGCGGTGGAGCGTGTCAGCCCCGGCAAATGAGTGACTCATCGAGTGCACTACGGCACCTGCCCGCACAAGGTTAGACACCATGTACTGGCCGTCTTGACCGTTGGCTCCAGTCACCAATACGGTGAGCGGCTGCGATTGCATGACCACGACTCGAAACCTTCCTTCTCCCTGCTGATTTCAGCTGGAGTGAACCGCGGCTCGGTATGCGGTGAGATGTGAATCCTTGCAGTTCTCCCATGTGAATCGGACCGCGTGCGCGATTCCATCGACTGAGAGTTGCGGGCCTCGTCGAATCGCCTCAATGATTCCGGCGGCGATTGAATCTGGGCTCTCCGCATCGAACAGGACTGCGGCGTCTCCACACACCTCGGGTATAGATCCGGCGTCGGATGCAGCGACAGGGCACCCAGACGCCATCGCCTCCAACGGGGGCAATCCGAATCCTTCGTACAGGCTGGGAAACGCCATCACACGCGCGGAGCGATAAAGTTCTCGCAGTTCTGCCGTGCTCACCAGACCCTTTCGATCTACCCAATCCGGCAGGTCACCCAGCGCATCGAGGGCTCCGCCAGTGAGGACAAGCTTCAGCTCCGGATGAGAGCGGCGCACTATGCGCATCGCATCGAACAATCGCGCGTGATTCTTGTGAGCCCAGCCGCGGGCCGGATAGAGCACGAAGTCCTCACGCTCCCCGAGATTCGGAGAAAACTCTGCAGCATCGACGCCTAGGTATGCGACGTGCACCCGCTCCGGGTCAAGACGAAGGAGCTCTACCATGCGTTGCTTGGCGAAGTTGCTGATTGTGATTACCGCGTCGGCTTTTCGCGCTGCGCCCTCGTAAAAACGGCGTCGAAACAGCAGTTCTGGCTTGCCGAAAAGCGCCGGCAGATCGAGGTGCTGGACATCAAGCAAGGACTGCACCAGCGCCTGACCCTTAGCGGGGCCCGGCACCGGAACCGTGAAAGGGTAATGCACTAAGTCTGCCGCTCCGTACTCTCTGCGAATCGAGCGACTATGCATCTGCGCCGAGATCACTGCCTGAAGCCGAGCTCTCGTCGACGGACCGGTCCGAACCGACTGGACCGCGCACTCGGGGATTCCCTCGCTGAAGCCGACAGCGTTCGACGGTACGAACGCTGTTGCGGAGAAGCCTTCCACACCGGCAAGTTCGCGCGTCAGCGCACGAGCGTAGGTCTCGCTGCCTCCCATGCCGCCGGGCACGACCGTGAGCATAGAGAGAGCAACGTTAATAGTGCCGTCAGCCATCTAACTGCTGACGACCGTGTCGATCCACGGGCGCCCCCCGGCTTCTAGCGCAGCAATGTCGGCATCGACCATGATCTGCGCGAGCCTGGGCGGCAAGACTGAAGGCGACCAGCCCAGTTCACGCTGAGCTTTCGAATAGTCTCCGATCAAGGAATCAACTTCGGTGGGACGCAGGTAGCGCTCGTCGAACCTGACGTACTTCTCCCACTCGAGTCCGACGTGTTCGAAGGAGAGCTGCAAGAAGTCGCGGACGGTATATGCCGTGTTAGTGGCCAGCACGTAGTCGGACGGCTCGTCGTGCTGGAGCATCCGCCACATCCCTTCGACGTACTCGGGCGCGTACCCCCAGTCACGAACGGAATCCAGATTTCCCATGTAAAGCTCGGACTGTTCTCCGGCGGCAATCCGTGCGACCGCTCGGGTTATCTTGCGCGTGACGAATGTTCCACCTCGGCGAGGGGACTCGTGGTTGAACAGAATGCCGTTGCACGCGAACAGGTCGTACGCCTCGCGATAATTGCGAGTAATCCAGTACGAGTACAGCTTCGCAACGCCATATGGCGAACGCGGGTAGAAAGGCGTTTCTTCGTTTTGTGGGGGCGGAGTCGCTCCGAACATCTCCGAACTGGACGCCTGGTAGAACCGAGGCGAAACGCCCGCAGACCGGATGGCCTCCAACAGCCGCGTCGTGCCCAATCCGGTTGTCTCACCCGTGTACTCGGGTTCGTCGAAACTTACGCGCACGTGAGACTGGGCAGCCAAGTTGTATACCTCGTCCGGCTGAATCTCGTTGAGAAGCGTAACGAGGCGCGACCCGTCGGTCAGATCCGCGAAGTGCAGGAAAAGTCGCTGCACCTCTTCTTGTGGATCCTCGTAGATGTGGTCGATGCGCGCGGTGTTGAAGCTTGATGAGCGCCGAATGAATCCATGGACCTCATATCCCTTAGCGAGCAGAAGCTCAGCCAAGTAGCTACCGTCCTGCCCGGTGATGCCGGTGATGATCGCGCGCTTGGGCCGAGATTCGGTCATGTCGAAATGGTCCTTCGTGGTAGAGAGGGCTGTTTGGGCCGTAGCAAGCTTACCCGAGTGCCAAATCGCCGATTTGCTCGAGGATAGACTCTCTGCCCATGACCTTGGACATCATGATGCCGTTCTATGGTCGATTCGATCATTTCCGCGAGGCCGTCGAAAGCGTGATCAATCAGACATCGCCAGACTGGCGGTTGACGATCATTGATGACGTCTACCCGGATGCGGCGCCCGGCGAGTGGGCAAAGTCGCTGAACGATGACCGCATCACCTACATCCGCAACGAGACTAACCTTCGACCCAGCCGGAACTACAACAAGGCCATCGGTCTCACTCGAACCGAGTTCGTACAGATCATGGGCTGCGACGACGTGATGCTCCCCGAGTACGTGGCGAGGGTGCACCAGCTCCTCGCCGATTACCCCCACGCGGATGTCGTGCAGCCGGGGGTTTCGGTCATCGATGAGAACGGTCAACCGTCACTGCCTCTCGCCGACCGAGTAAAGGGCTGGTACCGCTTCTCGGGATCGGGCCCGCGAGAATTCAGCGGGCAACAACTCGCCGTGAGCCTGCTCCGAGGCAATTGGACGTATTTTCCCTCGCTCGTGTGGCGCACATCGAGACTGAGCACGACAGGATTCAGGACCGACCTCGATGTGGTCCAGGACCTCGCGATGTTGTTTGAGATCGTCAGGAACGGCGGCTCTCTGGTGGTCGATGACCAGGTGGTGTTCCAGTACCGCCGCCACTCGACGAGCGTGTCCGCCGTAACCGGGCCAGACGGGTCGAAGTTCCGTCAAGAACGCACGCTATTTCGCGAAGCGGAAACGAAGTCGCTCTCTCTCGGCTGGACGCGCGCCGCTCGGACTGCGCGTCATCATTTCACGTCTCGTCTGAACGCGCTCACCGAGCTACCGGGAGCAATCCGCTCCGGAAACGCTATCGGGCGGCGCACTCTCAGCCGTCACATTCTGAACCGGCCGTACGACTCCGACCCGAACAGGTCTTCCTGACCCGACGGGCTCGAGACACTCACACTGTCACGAAGGCCGAACTCTTCTGTCGACGGTGTTGACCTCCGCCCCGTGAGCGATGCTTAGAATTAATTCTCGAGCTGCCGCCCCGCAGCGACGACTTGGAGTTTGGTGCAGAAAATGCAGAGCGCAGGGGCTGTCGATATCGCCCGGGTCGCCGGGACGAGCCTTCCGTGATGGCGCGACCCGGGATGGCCGGCGTGAACCCGTGGAGGATCGCGCTGTTCTCCGCCCTCGGCGCCGTATCCGTCGGGTTGCCCGTGCTCCAGTTGGTCGGAGTACCTCTGTTCTGGGGCATGGCGGCCGCTGCCATACCCTGGGCACTGACCATGTGGCGACGGGGCGAGCTGGCGACCGCGGTCACTATTCCGCTGATATCCGCGTTGTGGGTGAGCCTCGCCCTTCTTCTCGTCGATCCATACCTTCATCTGGCTCTCGTGCCCGTGTTCTCCACGGTCACCGCGATCGCGGGCGTCGGCGGGCTGGTGTTTCTCGCCCGCACGTGGGGCGTGCGAAGCAATCCCGCGGCGCACCACGACCTGAGCGCGCTGGGGGTCCTCGCGGGACCGATCGCGTGGGTGACCGCTCTTGCTGCAGCCGGCTCGTTCACTACCGGGCGACGGCTCTCATGGGCCATGTTGAATGACTCACCCAACTACATCATCCAGGCTCGCGCCGTGCTCGCCCTTCCCGGCTTCGATCGCGGGCCGACTTCGAACCCGGTCCCGCTGCCGAGCGGGATCGTCGCTCTCGCCGCGGCAGCCGGACGCGACTCGACGCTGCCGCGGGACCTGCTCCTGCACGATGTGACGGCGTATTCCGCGATATGGGCAGCATTGATCGCACTCACGTGTGCACTGTCTGGACTGCTCGCGATCACCATCACGCGACGAATCTCTGACCGTCGATTCCCGGCACTGATCTCGGGAGTCATCGGCTCTGCACTCCCGCTCTCCTGGTTCGTCACCGGGTATGCGCTCGAATACGGCTTCTTCAATGCCGATATTGCACTCCCGCTGGTGATCTCCGCGATTGTTATCTGTCTTGATCGACGCCTTCGACTCGCTTGGAGGACGTTTTGGCTGGCCATCTGCGTGACTCTCATGCTGTCGGTCTGGAGTCCGCTGGTGCTGGTCCCGCTGGGGCTACTCCTCGCGAACGTAGTACTCGAGTTCCGAAGTATTCCCACGTTGCGGCGCAGGGATTGGGTGGTCATTGGCCTCGGCATCGCGCAGGCCGCCGGATATTCACTGGCCGTGGCGGTGCCAGCCTTCTTGGCGCAACGGATGGCGCTGGCCGGGGCCGGCGGAATCTACCAGCTCCCTCCCTCCGTGGTCTTCATCGCCGGAGCCGCGGTTCTTCTCGTGGCGGCCGTCGAATTCCGCACCGCCCGCTCATCAGCAGTAGGCAAGCGCCACCGTCTACTCGGGATGTCCGCCGCGGTCGTCTCCGGTTGGCTCGGCGTCGCGGCGCTCCTGTTCCTCTCGCGAAAGTCGGAAAATCCCTGGGGCTACTACCCCCTGAAGTACGCATGGTTGATGACGGTCATCTTCTTCATACTGCTGGTCGGGCTACTTGTCGGTTTGGTCGCCCGCAGCGCGCGAACGCGCCTCTTGCGTCGGATCGGGGTGGGTCTGGTAGCCGTTGCGACGGCTTGCCTATTCGCCTGGCTCCCGGAGTCCACGCCCAAATACACGCCGCTAGACCCGATCTCCCGCGTACTCGGTCTGAGACTCGATAACAAACACCCGGACGCGTCGTTCAACGAGGCCGTGCTGACGCTGACTGATCCAACCCATCCGCGGATACTGTGGCGATCGACCCTCAGCGACGACGACGAAGGAGAAGCCAACATCTGGTTCACTCTGTTCAGGTCGAACTCGCTCGACTCGTCGGACCTGAGGATCATCGGCCTCCAGGCCAACGCGATCAGAACGTTGCCCGTTCTCTGTTCCATGGCCGAGCTCATGGGCCCCGACACCGAAATCATCACCGCTGACCCCGGCCTGAGCGCGCAATTCAGCGCGAAGTGCTCAGGCTCCACCGCCAGGGTGGTCTTAGACCCGAGACGTTTTTGACCGAAAGGCTACGGAAGAGGCGGACGGCGTGGCGTCTACCGAACCCTCGCCTCACGTCGGGAGACGACCAGCCAGATCAGATGGATCAGTAAGCCGACGGCCGGACCGACCAGCATCGCGATCTCCGTCTTCACGACGAATGGCAGTGGGAGCAGGATCACCAGAACGGTGGCGGCAGCCGCGCCGCCCCATCCCGATGAGTAGACGAAGTGGCTACCCCGCGAGAGCACTGCCGAACCGCTGATCGACAGCCATGCAACCAGCGCCGAGGAAGCGACGAGGACGGCGATCACCGGTCCGGAGATCAACGCTCTCGTACCGGAGACTACGGAAAGCGCCCACGGGCCGAGGAGAAGTCCGGCGATAGCGAGCGCCAGGCCGCCCCCGAGAATCACCACGCACACCCGACCGAAGGTGCGCCACATGGTTGCGGGAGAGTCTCGAAATCGCACGATGAAGAAACTCTGCAGTGCCATGACCGTCACGATGAGCGGGGCTCGGGTCAACGTGATTGCGAAGATGAACTGGCCGAGGAAATGTGCGGGCTCGCCTCTCCCCGCGACGCCGAGGATCAGCGGAAATCCACTGACGAGGATGGACGTCGAGACCGACGCGAGCACGGTGCGCGCGACGTTCCACGTCAACGCGCGGTATCGCACGTCCAGTTCCGAACGCCCGGCCAATCCCGGGCGGATAGAGCGCCACAGCACGACGATTGTGAGCGGGAACGGAAGCGCCACTACCCAGGCGAGCACGGGAAGGTCGCGAGTGAAGATGAGCGCTATCCCCAGCAATGCCAGCCTGAACAGCCCGTCTGTTGCGACCAGGAAGGCAAGCGATCTCCATTGCGACAGACCGTAGAGCGAACCGCTCAGCGTGGCCACCAGCACATACGATGACGCGCCCACGGCCAGCGGAACCACCAGAGCACTGCCCTGAGTTGGAAACACCGCCAGCCTCCAGAGGGGCGAGGTGCTCACTATGACGACAAAGACCCCAACCGACACCACCACGGCAAACCGAAGGGCTCGATTCTGGAACACCCCTGGACCGGAAACCCGGATACGGGTAGCTCTCGTGATCTCCTGTTGGATGCCGGAAAGCGACCCGACCACGAGGTAAAGAGTCGCCCAATAGACCGCGAATGTCGCATACGCGGCAGCGCCGGCTGCCCGGAACACGATAAATGTCACCAGATATCCGGCTATTCCCGCGATCGCGGTCGCAACGATGATCTGCACCGCTCCGGATCGAGCGCCAGAGGCTGGCTCGGCGGCGCGGTCGGCTCCTGCTGCTGGAGATCCGTCAATCGTCACGTCTTCGGTGCCTTACGTCGGTCGATGCTATGGATGTCACGGAGCGCGGCGTGACGCGTGCGCCGTCAGGTACCCGCGCGGCTCCGGTGCCTGCTCGGCCTGACGCCTGCGAGGATCGCAGATCTGCACTCTCGGAACCGTCAATCGCTGAACGCTAGAATCAAGCGCGTGTCAAGCCTCTATCAACGTACCCTCATCGTGATGCCGGCGTTCAACGAAGAGGCCTCAGTGGGTGCCGTTGTGCGCGAGGTCTTGGGAAAGTTGCCCGGCATCCATGTCCTGGTCGTCGACGACGGCTCGCGCGATCACACCAGCGCCGCAGCGCGGGAAGCCGGTGCGCTGGTCGCGACTCTGCCGTTCAACCTCGGCGTGGGTGGCGCGATGAGAGTGGGATTCATCTACGCGCTCGAGAGCGGGTACACGAACGTCATCCAGGTCGACGCCGACGGCCAGCATGACCCTTCCGGCATTCCCTCGCTACTCGAGGAATTGAAACAGGCAGACCTCGTCCTCGGCGCGCGATTCGCTGGTGAAGGCGACTACACCGTGCGTGGCCCCCGCCAGTGGGCGATGGTGGTCCTGGGACAGATCCTCAGTCGGTCATCCCGCACTCGACTGACCGACACCACGTCGGGGTTCCGCGCTTCGGGTCCTCGCGCAGTCGCCCTGTTCGCGGAACACTATCCGGCGGAGTACCTCGGAGACACGATCGAGGCGCTCGTGATCGCGTCGCGCTCCGGTCTCGTCATTCGGCAGGTTCCTGTGTCGATGCGGCCACGCGCCGGAGGGGTACCGTCGCATAACCCCTTCAAGGCGGCCGCCTATCTCGGCCGAGCGTCGATGGCGCTGCTGTTCGCCTATGTCAGGCCACCGTCCACCTACGCGATCCGGAGCGGATCATGACAGTGACGAGTTATATCTTCGGCGTTGCCTCGGCACTGATCGGACTCGGTGTCGTGGTTGAACTGCTCCGACGCAGACATCTGCGCGAACGGCACGCGATCTGGTGGCTTTTTGCCGGACTTCTCGCGCTGATCGCAGGAGTATTCCCCGCTACCCTCACGTGGGCCGCCTCGCTGATCGGAATCACGGTTCCGATCAACCTCGTATTCTTCGTGAGCATCGCGATTCTGTTCTTCGTCTGTCTGCAACACAGCGCAGAACTGACGACGCTGGAGAGCAAGACCCGGACCCTCGCCGAACGCGTCGCGATCCTCGAGTTACGGCTGACGCACTCAGAGAGCGAATCCAGGTCGGATGAGTGAACTCCGTCTCGGCGGGTTCTGGCGCACGTTCGCGGTTTCGTGGGCCATTCTCGCGGGGCTGATGGCCGCGTGGTCGCTGGCTACGCCGATCGGGGCCGCTCCAGACGAGCCGGCCCACCTGGTCAAAGCGGCCGCCGTGGTACGGGGTGAGTGGATCGGCGCTCAGGGCACTGAGGGCCAAGGTCAACTGGTTCAGGTGCCCGAGTACATCGGCTTCGTGATCAATCAGACCTGCTACGCCTTCGATGGAAACACCAGTGCCTCATGCGCGCCCACCGTTCCGGGAGACCCTGACCGGACAGTGACGGCCGCGACGACGGCAGGGCTGTATAACCCGCTCTATTACCTTCTCACCGGATGGCCGTCACTCACGTTCCACGACAGCACAGGCGTATACGCGATGCGGGTCATGAGCGCACTGCTCGTCTCATTGTTCGCCGCAATCTCGATTGCGGTGCTTGGCGCGGGGAAGCGGCCGACGATCCCGATCATCGCCGCGCTGGTCGCGGTGACACCGATGGTGCTGTTCCTGGGAGGAGTGGTCAATCCCAACTCTCTCGAAATCACGGCGACCTTGGCCGCCTTCGTCGCGTTCTACTCGGCTGTGCGACAGCGGAGCGCCCTGCCTGCATGGTCATTGTGGACATTGTTCGCCGTGTCTGCATCCGTCGCTGTGAACATGAGAGGCCTTTCCGTGCTCTGGCTTGGCATCGGCATGATCGCCGTTGTCGCTGCTTCGCCGGCCAGCAGGCTCGCAGCCCTCGTCAGGCAACGGAACACGTGGATTTCGCTCGGCGTAGTGATCGTCGCCTCCGCCTTCGCCCTGGTCTGGGTGCTCAGCACCAATTCACTCGGGGCTGGGGTCGATGGTTCTGGCCCGCCCTCGACCGCGCCAGGTGTTGGCACCTCGGCGATTGGTGGCTTCCTCTACACCCTGCTGTCCACGGCGGAGTATTCGGAGGGAATAGTCGGCGTCTTCGGGTGGCTCGACACCCCTGCGCCTCCCGTGACGTTCTTCGCCTGGTCGGCATTGATCGGCGGGCTATTCGTTTGGGGTGGTGTGATTCTCACCCGGCGTCGCCTGATCACCCCAGCGATCCTCTTCGCATCCGTGATCCTCCTCCCAGCGATATTGCAGGGCCTGTACATTACGCACGGGGGAATCATCTGGCAGGGTCGATACATCCTGCCCTTGTTCGTGTGTCTTGCAGTGGCGGTGGGCGTGGAGTTGGCCGACACCGTCGTTTTCTCCCCCGCACTGCAGGTGAAACTCAGCTCCGTGGTCGCGGTGGTCTGGGTCGGAGCGCAGTTCTACTCCTTCGCGACGGCATTGCGGCGGTATGCCGTCGGGCTCGACCGAAGTTGGGGCGATCTTTTGCCCCTCGAATGGGCACCGCCGGGCGGTCTCGCGCTGTCATTGGTCGTCTACGGTGCACTGACAGTGCTCGCCGGCGTCGCGCTGATCATCGATTTTCGCACGATCAGAAGCCGGGCGCTCGCCTAAATCTACGGATCAGTACTTCGGCTCGGCCTTGATGGTAATGCCGGGAAGCTCCGTCGGACAGGTCGCCTCAAGCTTGTTCCGCAACGTCGAGTCCTCGGTGTAGACGTTCACCGTGCCGCCCATCAGCGTCACGATAGTGCACAGCGACTCCGTTTTCTTCGCGTCGTACAACCCGTACGCCATGCGCTTGAGTTCCAAGTTCGATGACATGGAATTCGCCCACAACTGAAGTACCCAGAAGTTGATGGTGCCCTCGTAGGCGTTGCCCGATTTCCACAGCACATTCGCCTGCTCCGGGTCGGCGAGAGTGGCGATGCGGTCGGTAATCTGATCTCCGGTTCCGAGATATTGTCCGGAGAGGATCTTCGGCAGTGGTTCCTTCCAGACGAATCCGGGGCTTGCTGACGGCGACCAGTGGAGGAACCCGACCGTGACCAGCGCGACCAGCGCGACAGCGATCGTTCGAAGCCAGATCCTCGAAAAGTAGCGGGCGATGAATGCGCCGGCCAGTCCGACCAGCACCACTGCCAGCACTACCGAGCCCAACCACGCACATTTCAGCGGGTAATAACTCCAGGGATTCTCGGCGTTTCTGGTGACGAAGAGCAGGGCGCCGAGACTGACCAGGCAGGCGGCCACGATCGCGGCGGTGCCGACGACGACCGGATGACGGAAACGCCGGAAGACAACGAACACGAGAACCAGACAGGCCGCGGCGAGCGCGAAGAGAACCCATCTCCTGAACGCGAAGGCACCGCCAGCAGCAGAAAGGAACTGCGACTGGGCAAGGAGGCCCGGCAGCGCGATCAGGAGCCCGTATAGCGCCAACTGCAGCACGGCGACGGCGTCGATGACCATCGTGAGCACACCGTCATGCAGAATCGCACGCCCACGGGTCAAGACCAGCGCCAAGGCGAGACCAAGGGGCAATAGCACTAGAGGACTCCAGATCGCCAGCAGAAGCGTCGCGGCGAACAACTGCACGGCGAGGCTGAACCCGGCCTTGGCTCCTGTGCCGAAATAGCTGAGGATGGCCGCCATCATCACAAGGAGCGCGACGCTCGTGTTGAAGAACCCATAGTCAAACGGGTATCCCGTGACAAACCATGAGAGAGGGATGAGAGACCCGCCCGCCGCGAGGATTCCCGCCAGCCGAGGGGATCCGCCAGCCACCGTCGACAGCTTTCCCACCACCGCGCCGGTGAAGAAGCAGACCAGTGCGATCACGATGATCCATACCTGCGCGAAGGCAGACAGATCATGCAGGGTGAGCATCGACGGGCTGACGGAACCGCGCCCTGCCTCCATAACAACCGCCATCAGGGCTGAGGGCAGGGGGACGGGGTTCGTGTTCGCGCCGATTGCCACGCCCCCGCCATCGATGATCTCGCGCGCGAAGAGGACGTTGTTCGCCGAGTCACCCTGCATCAACCACGAGAGGCGAGCAGCGCCCGGCACGAAATTCGTGGCGGCCATCACGCCGAGCCACACGAGACTGCCCAGGCTCGCCGGCACCCACGCCCACGCCGCAGCAGCCCATCCGAGACGGATGGTGCGGCGCAACCTCCACAGAACCACCGCCCCCCCGATCCCGACGGCAGTCCACACCGACACTACTGTCGCCAACAACGGCAGATGAAGGGGCCGCGCCACCATCATCACGAGGAGCGTGACCAGCAGCGAAGAAATGGCGCCACCGCCGACGGCGACCGCGAAACCTCGACGGGAGCCAACGATCAGCACCCACGGAATCGCCGCAACGAAGATCGCCAGCCATGACGGGGCGCCGAAGCCGACCGCCGCCGCCGACAGAGCGCTCACCGAGGCGAGAATTGCAGGCGTCAACCACGATCGTGGTTGATGGGTATCGTCGGACAAGTTCGTTCCACCGTTCTGGTTCGGATCACACGTCATCGCTGCGGATGCAAGGTCGGGTCACGCCGAGCCGGCCGAACGAAAAGCTCGAATCAGGCAGCGACCGAATGGCAGCTGCTCAAATACCCGACGATAGTGGTACTCGACGACGGTCTAGCCAACGACGCTCGGGCCGCAACGACCCATCGAGGCTACAGTCTCCCTCTGAGATTTTGCCATGCGGTGAGGGAGTCGCGCGCCGCGCCGATCGATACGCGGTCAGGTGCGACCGAACGGTCCAGCAATGAGCGTGCGAGGTTACCCCAAGGGGACTTTGACGGTCTGACACCCGATCAGCTTCGCGGCGCTCACGGGTTGCGCGACCCAGATGCACACGCTCTGCTGCCCACTCGATGCGGAAATCGTCCCGGCGAACCCCTGATTGGGGCCGACGCTGGCAACATAGTCGAGGGCAGCACTACTCGGCTTCCCGCTGGTGAGGGCGACCCAGCTGTTCCCGACGTTCGCCGCGACAGGAACCGCCGCGCCACTCTGGGCGGGCCATACCGCCCACCCTTCAATACTGACACCGCCAGACACACCCGCCATCGATGTAATGCCGCCCGTGGACTCCGGAGCCGCCTGAACGGCGACGGTCCTACAGCCCAGGTTCACCGCACCGGTCGTCGTGGAACCGGATGCCCAGACACACACCGACTTCGTTCCGACCGATGTCGCAAACAGGCCGCTGAAACCCTGATTCGGCCCGGCGCCGCTGAACTTCGTGGGAGCAACCGCATTCGGCTTGCCTGACCCCATTGCCACCCAGAGACCGTCGACGGTGGCCGCGATGCTCACCGGAGTCGTCGGGCTCTCCGGCAGAACCGCCCATCCGTCGACATGTATGCCGCCGACGCCGGACGACGCATTGAGGACCTCCCCGACTGTCGCCAGGGCTCCGGTGACGGTGACCGTGCGACAGCCCTGCTGCGATGACGTGCCAGTCGACTGCGCTACCCACACGCAAACCGAGTAGGTGCCGGGGGCCGCAGGGAAACTCCCCGCATAGCCGTGGTTCGGTCCGGCCGAGGGCAGCGCGGCGGCGGCAGCCGTACTGGGCTGATTCGCCGTCAGGGCCATCCAACTCGCACCGATGTTCACGGCCACGGGAACACTGGCAGTGGGCGAGGACGGCCAGATGGCCCAACCCGACACATCGATCTTCCCCGCGGAACCGGTAATCGACTCGATCGCGCCGACCGCGCTCGCGGGCGCAGAACCTACCGTCGCCGGCTGGCACCCGACCTGGGTTGCCGCACTCCCTATCTCGGCAGCCCACACACAGACGTTGTACGATCCCGCACTGAGCGGCAGCGTCAGGGAGAAGCCGTGGTTCGGTCCTGCCCCCTCGACAGCCGCTGCTGCATTGGCACTTGGCTTATTGGCTGACGTCGCGTACCAGGACGATCCGATATTGATAGCGATATCCACCGGTCGGTCTTTCGCGTTCGGCCACACCGACCATCCGGAGACCGTCACTCCCGAGGCGGTCGCGGTGACACTCTCGATCTTGTTGACTGAGAGCTGAGGCTGAGGCACCACCACGGTTCGGCAGCCGACCGAGACCGCTGCCCCGGTGGTCGGCGATGCCCACAAGCAGAACGTCTGTACGCCGGGAGGCGCCGGGAACGTGCCGCCGAGGCCCTGATTCGGTCCAGCCCCGCTGACCGCTCCGGGCGCTGACCCGTTGGCAGCGCCGGTGTTGAAGGCATACCAGTTCGCGCCGATGTTCACCGCCGCCGACACCGGCGAGGTCGGGGCGTCCGGGCGAACCGCCCACCCGGCGAATTGAATGGACTGCCCAACCGCGGTCGCGCTCTCGATCTGTCCGACCGGGGGCGGGGAACTCGGCACGGTGACCGTGGAGCACCCCAAGGAACCGGTGGACCCGATCCCGCCCGCGTTCACCGGGTAGATGCAGATCGAGTAGGTCCCAGCACCGATCGGGAGCGTGCCCGAGAAGGCGTGCTTGTTGCCCGCGCCGGGATACTTCGCGCTCAGGTCACTCCCGGTCTGGTTCGCGTAGAGCACCTGCCAGGTGGAACCGAGCTGGATGGACAGCGTGACGGTGCTCGTGACAGCGTCTGGATCGACTGCCCAACCGGAGAGGGTTACTCCCTTATAGCTCGCGGACAGGTCGACAACGCTTCCTTCCGGAGTTCCTGGCGGAAGCGTCGGGGAGCCGAACCAGTTGCTGTAATAGACCCAGAAATTCCGGTTGCCGTATGACGAACACCCGTCCCCGGTTCCGCTGAGGTTCGCAAGAGCTGCGGCATTGGGAACATACGGGGTGTAGTTGTAGAGGGCCGCTGTCGCGTTGTTCTTGATGTTGACCGAGGCAGTGCCACATCCGGCATTCGGGTTGTACTGGATCGATCGCACCCCCGGCTGGTAGGTGCCGAAAGGAACATTGGTGCCATACCGCTTGAGCTGCCACGCAGCCCAATACACCTGGTTGAAGAAGCCGTAGTACTCAGAAGCGCACGTTCCGCCCGTGTTATCCGGACAGCCGTAGCCCATCGCGCGCTCGAGGACTCCAGCGCTGGGTGCTGATTTGGTGATCAGACCCTGCTCTTTCTGGAGGGTCACCAAAATGACCTTTGCGCTGATCCCGCATGCCTGTTGCACCTTGAAGATTATGGCTGCGGCCGATTCATTGCCGGATCCGTTGTATGCGCTGCACACAAGCGCGTTGGCGCCGGTCCGCTTCTCCGCCTTGCTCGGTGTCGCCAACCGCAGAACGGCCAGGCAGTTCGAGTTCCCACAATTACCAACGGTAGAGCTGAGGAAGGACTGGATCCCTGCCTCGGACATTGCATTCGAGTCGTAGAAGTACTGATCGCTGATGATGTTCCCGGGATCGAACTGGCTTCCGGTCAACGCATCCGCTCGTGTTACCTGACCGCCCGCCGCCAGCGTCCCCGCGAGCAATGTCGCCACGACCACGCCCACGACTGCACGCACTGAGAACAGCGTGGTGCCGCCAGTCGCCCGATTCATCCCCATAATTGTTGCAGCATATGGCAATCATGCCGCTTTCGGCGGGATATCGGCGCCGCGGAATGACGTCAATTCTTGGCTGACGCGCCCCGGGTTCCGATCTTCTTCAGGATCGCCCGCGCCCATCGTTGCGATGGTCGCTCGACGAATCTGTACGACAGATAAGCGACGGCGATCGCTACGGCGATCGCGACCACGACGTTCAGGTCGTTCGGCACGTGCGCCAGAAAGAGCAGGTTGAGCACCGTAATGCCGACGGGCAGATGGAGAAGATACAGCGAATAGCTGATGTCACCGAAAAAACGGAACGGTCGGAAGAGCCTGGCGGGATTCCATCGCAACAGCGCGAGGAATGCCAGCAGTGCGGTCACATACGCAACGAGCGGCTCGATGCCCTTCCAGCCACCGGGCGCCAGCAGGAATCCCGGCTGAGCGCGCTCGACGAAGAGCATGTACAGGGTCAGAATCACGGCCACCAGGATCGCTCCGTCGACGTACGCGATCAGGCGGCGCTGCGCCAGGAAGATGAGCCGCCCGACCAACAGGAACGCCACATAGAAGGCGGCCCAACCATTTCCCCGCGAGCTGATGAACCCGACGTTGAGCGAGATAACCGATAGCACCACCCACACACCAGCCATCAGCCAAGTGGCCTTGAGAGGTGTCACCTTCGAGATGGAGAGAAACGCAAAGGTCATCAGGTAGAACACCACTTCGACCACGAGGGTCCAGGTGACGTCGATCACGAATCCTCCGGGGAAGAATCCGTCCACCAGAACCAAGGACTCGATCCAGTGGAGCGGCGATCCGCCATTGACCCCGATCAAGTTCGTGGAGGTTGCGTAGGCGAGGGCCAATAGAGCACCGCTGACGAGCACGGCGACCACCAAGGCGGGCGCGATGCGCATTATTCGTTTGATCGCGAACTGAGCGCGAGTCTCGCGAAGTGACGCGAGGGTGATCACGTATCCGCTGATCAGGAAGAAGAGGACGACCCCCAGATGTCCAGCGTTCTGATAGACGTGGAATGGCGTCACTATCCAGTCCTGCCACAACGACTGGGCGATCGAGGTCTGATCGTTGGAGAGCAGCCAGAAGCCGCTCAAGTGCGACCAGACGACGAGGAGGGCTGCGACACCTCTCAGCGCGTGAATGGCGGAAACCTTGCTCGGCGAACCCACTGGACTCTGGTCCGGAGAGACCTTCGCCTGACCCAATTCGATCGTCTGCGCCACTGCTATCTCACGCTCTCGTCGGTTCGCGTCGATTCACTTGCGGTTCCCTCGGCCAAGGGCTCTGCGAACCTTGTTCCGGAGGCGAACGGCCACGTGAGCCGGTGGCCCGGCCAACTTAAGTGTGACACGCAACGGGAACCACAGATACGGGCCGCGAAAGATCGACTCGAAATGCTCCATCCGCTGATGGAACCCGATCAACTCCCGAATTCTGGTCACCGAGCCGGGCGGGAGCGTGAGCGTCGATGAATTGATTCGATCCAGCACACGACGCTCTGCCCGCTGCCACGCCTCGGTGCTGTGGATCGTGTACGACGAAGCGCCACCCTCCCACCGTCGATAGACGGCGGTCAACGCCTCGATCTCCTCGACGCCACACAGCAACGAACCGCGCAGAATCATGTCCCAGTCCTCGCATACTTCGAGGACCTCGTCGAAGCGAAGTCCGAAGGTGAAGAACAGCGACCGGGGAAAAGCCCAGCTCATGAAGGGCGAATAGTTCACCAGAAGATGCTCGAGCTGATGGAATTCGACCGGGTACTCGGCAGCCGGCCAGCTTCCTGTGCGGAATCCTTTTGACCCATCTGGCCAGACTTCGGGAGTGATTGACTGGGTCGCGACAGTCGACCGTAGCAGACGCCCGTCGCCTCGAATGGCCGCGTCCCGAAACTCCTCCACCCAGTTGGCGAACACGAGATCATCGTCGTCATAGACCGCGATGTAGTGACCTTCAGCGGCCGCGATCCCCTCGTTCAGCGGCTTGGCACGGGTACCGCCGTCCACCACAAGATGCTTGATCCTCGACCGGAAAGCGGGAGGCTGGCGATCGATGACCTCGCGCACACCCGCAACATCTGCCGGTAGCGCGTCGTGTTCCAAAACGATGAGCTCGAAGTCCTGCAGCGTCTGGGCGGCGAGGCAGAGCATCGCGTCTTTGAGCGGCTCGATCCGCTTTCCCTGAGTCCTCAACAGCACGCTCAAGAACGGGCGGGAAGCCTCGTCCGGCTGGCGAAGGTACTCGGTGACGCTGCGCAGGCGAACCGCGAGTTCTTCGTCTAGTTCGGGGCGTCCGAGAATCGTCTCAATGACATCCACAAAGGAGGTCTGGTCTACCGGACTCGAATTGTTTTCAATCGGTTCGTTCACTGCGTGACCGCCCTAGTACCTATGAACGGCGTAGTTGCCATCGATGAACTGTGCAACGCGGTGGTCGCCGTCGATCTGGGCGGGAAGGCCACCGGACGCCTTGCGTCGCTCGTACTCGGCGACCGCTCGCAACCCAGGCTCAGAGCCCTCCCTCGTGAACGCCTTGACCAGAGAACCGACGAGGTCATTGCGCGAATATTTGTACGCCAGAAGAATCGCCGACTCGGCCGAGTAGTAGATCTCGGCGGCCCCCGCCGGCCAGTCGCCGGTGATGGTCAATCGCTTGTCGTGGAAGACCCTCGCTGAGGGCTCGTAGACGACGCGGTATCCGGCAAGGCGCAGACGCCACGAGTAATCGAGATCATCGCAATAGAGAAAGAAGGTCGCGCTATCGAACCCGCCGACACGGTCGAACGCCTCTCGGGTGGTCAGCGCGCATGCGGTCGATGCCCAACTCGTGTTGCCGGTCTGCGGCTCGAAGTACTTGGGGTGCTCAAGCGGCACCTGACGAGCTTCCGCTATCCCGATGTCGTCGCGGACGGCGCGCGCGAGGACGCTGAGGGTGTCTGGTGCGACTTGAGTGTCGGGGTTGAGAATCAGCATCAACTTCTCGTCCCCGTCCGCGGCGAGTCGATTCTGACCAGCGGCCGAGCCAAGGTTCGCCCCGAATACGGTGTAGCTGATCTCGCCACCGTTTTCTTCGACGGCTGCCCGCAAAGGCGAAATCGACTCTTCGGTGAAGACGGGCTCGGGTGAGCAATCGCCGAGCCTCAACACCCAGGTGGAGATCAGACCGGCATCGCGCGCCCACGACACGGAATTGGTCACGGCCAGCCCTGCCCTGACTATGTCCTCGGTGCTGTTTGCGTAAAGAACGGACTGGACTACTAAGCGACGAGCCTCAGCCATTGGACACGGCTGACTGCGCCAGCTGCTGGGCGATCCAGTCCTGAAGCGCTGCGACGCCGCTCTGAAGGTTCCACCTCGGAGACCAGTGCAGCTCACTCAGCGACAACTCGATCGAGCAGGAAGCGCTGCGAACGTCTCCGTCACGGAACTTTCCGTTCACCACCGGCGTCGGTGCTCCATAGAAGTCGGCGATGGCGAGAGCCATGTCCTCGATCGTGCTGGCTACCCCGGTGCCGATGTCGAGGACGGGCCGGTCGAAGGCCGGTCCGGCATCGATAGCGGCGACGAATGCTTCGGCGACATCGTCGATGAAGACGAAATCACGGATGATCTTCCCATCCTCGTACAGAGGGATGGTCTTGCCCTCACGCGCCCACTGCGAGAACAGGGAGACGATTCCCGTGTACGAATTGATGAGCGACTGGCCCGGCCCGTAGACGTTCTGCAGACGCAGGATCGTCACGGGAACGCCGCGCGATCCACCCCACGCTTTGAGGATGTTCTCCTGCGCGAGCTTCGTCGCACCGTAGACGCTGGTCGGTGCCGGAACCGTGGATTGCGCCGAGCTGGGCAGGGCGACCGCTCCGGGGAAATCCCATTCGCCGGCTTCCAACTGCGCGTGCGAGCGTTGACCGGGCTGAAAAACCGCCCCGGACTCGCTCTGCCAGTTACCCTCGCCGTATACGGCGCGGCTGCTACTGAGTAGAACATGCGCGGGGAGGTGCCCTGCTCGGCCGAAGGCGTCGGTCATTTCGGTCGTGCCGACCACGTTGGCCCTCGAGTGGCGACTTGCCTCATCGAGAGACTGGGCGGTACCGGTTTCCGCAGCGAGATGGATGACGACATCGGGATGCACCTCGCGGAGCAGCGAATCCCAATCATCCGGGTTCGTCACGTCTCCGACGATCAGTTCCGCCGCCGGGTGGAGTTCCGCTGGCCGCTCTGCCGTCACATGCACCTGGGGGTGCATGGAATCCAGCACGACCCAGCGATCTGCCTTCTCCGCGAGCTTCTGCGACAGAGCGGATCCGATGAATCCAGCACCGCCGGTGACGAGCACCGTTCCCAATTTCTGCTCACTCACTTTTGAATCCTCAATCTTGTTCACGTCAACTGTCGATCGCCAGACTCCAGGGCGACCCGGGCTTTGCGAGCGAGCAGGCGATCGCGGCCCTTATCAAGCCAGTGCCGCCACCCGCGGCCCGGTCCCCAGTTTTTGAGGGACATTGCCCATTTCTCCACGCCGTGCCAGCTCAACCACGCGAGACCGTACGACACGATCACGCTCGCGATCACGTAGGGGAAGTAGCCCAGCTTATACACGCCCAGTTGGGCGAGAACCTGTTGCACCAGGAAGCCGTAGATATAGACACCATAGGAATAATCGTTCTTCATCCCGACCCGATGCAGGGTTTTCGGGAGGGCAGCGCCAAGGAACATCACGAAATACACCCCTGCCGGCGTTCCGATCAGAGCAAACCCGCCGTAGCGGAGGGTGTACAGCAGAACCACGAACGACAGAATCCCGAGGCTCCAAGAAAAGGGAATCTTCTTGGAGTACATGGCCAGGCAGGCGCCATACATGAAGGTCAACGTCAACGAGACCGCGTACTGATCGTTGATCAGTGGCGAAATCGTCGCGAGCGACTGCGGGCTGACGATGAGCACGACCTGCGCGATGAATAGGAACCCTGTGACGATGGGGACGATCACCTTCGCTTTCGTGAGAACACCGAAAGCCACGAAAATCCCGATCAGGAGATACGCGCGCCATTCATAGATGAGCGTCCAAATGGATCCGTTGAAAGCACTGCCGTGGATCGACCTACCGTACGGCGTCGAATCGGCGAGCAGGTCGTAGATTCCATACGTGCCGATATTGAGCGTCCAGTTCGCGGACACGTAGTTGAACGGGCCATTCGGCGCGAAGCGAAAGTATTCTCCCAGAGCATCGCCCTGAGCAGCCCAGATAATGGGGCCGACAATGAACGCCGTGATCACCAGCACGACCCAGTAGGCCGGATAGATCCGCAGCACACGTCGCCACATGAACTGCAACACGTCCGCGGACAGGCCGCTCTTCGCGATCAGATACCCACTGATGCCGAAGAACCCGGCGACCGCGACACTTCCCAACGATGCCTGACCATGGGTGATCCGGAAGAAAGGATCGGTGCCGAATCCGCCGAGTGGGAAGGCGTGATCGAAAATCACGGCGGTCGCGAGGACGAGCCGGATGAATCCAAGCGAGTTGTGGTGCCCGCCGAGCGCCATTGAGAGGGAAACTGCCGTACTCTTCTCGCGAGCAGTTTCCGGGTCGTGAGCGGATGAGCTGTCAGCTCCTCGCTGCTCCGTCGTCGACGACGTCACTTCTGCTCCAAAAGATTGGTGAGATATGTCCCATAACCAGACTTGACCAGGGACGACGCGATGCCCGCCAGCTGGTCATCGTCGATCCACCCTGCCCTCCAGGCGATCTCTTCGATGCACCCCACCTTGAATCCCTGGCGGTCCTCGATGACTCGCACGTATTCGGATGCCTGCATCATCGACTCGAATGTGCCGGTATCCAACCACGCCACGCCACGATCCAACACCTGAACCTGGAGTTTCCCCGCCTTGAGGTAGCGCTCGTTCACCGTTGAGATCTCGAGCTCACCCCGCGCGCTCGGTTCGATCTTCTTCGCGATGTCTACGACGGAGCTGTCGTAGAAGTACAGACCGGGCACCGCGTAGTTGCTCTTCGGTGTGATCGGCTTTTCCTCGATCGAGATGGCGACCATGTCGGCATCGAACTCGACGACCCCATACGCGGTCGGGTTGGATACGTGGTAGGCGAAGATCAGCCCGCCGTCGATACTGTCATGCGCACGGAGCGACTGCCCCAGTCCGGCGCCGTGGAAGATGTTGTCACCCAGGACCAGGGCGACGCTTTCATCACCGATGAATTCCTCTCCGATGATGAAGGCTTGCGCCAACCCGTCGGGCGACTCCTGGACGGCGTATTCGAGCCGGATGCCGAGATCTTTGCCGTCCCCCAGCAGCGCACGGAACTGCGCGTTGTATTCTGGGGTCGTGATGATCAGGATCTCGTTGATACCGGCCATCATCAACGTCGACAAGGGATAGTAGATCATCGGCTTGTCGTAGATCGGCATCAGTTGCTTCGAAATGCCACGCGTGATCGGCCACAGTCGAGTACCCGAACCGCCGGCCAGAATGATTCCGCGCATGGGTCAGCCCTTCTGAGCGAGAGAATTGTAGAACGCGCGGAGGTCCGTCCACGTTGGCAGGAGGCCGGAGTCGGCGGCGGCGCTCAATGAGGACGCCTCGGTGTCTTTGGGGGACAACAGCAGCTCCCCCGCTTCCTCGGGAAAGACCAGCCCCACGGTTTCGTCCAGCGGGTTGATCCCGTGCTCCTTGCCCGCGTTGTATGTGTCAGATACTAGATAACTCACGGTGGCATCTTCGGTCAACGCGACGAAGGCGTGTCCGAGTCCTTCCGCGATGTAGATCGCCCGTCGATCGACGTCGTCGAGACGCACGCTGTCCCAGCGTCCGAAGGTCGGAGAACCCACGCGGATGTCCACCACGTAGTCGATGACCGCTCCGTGCGTTACCGTTACATACTTCGCCTGACCGAGCGGAACATCAGCGAAGTGGATACCCCGCACCACACCTCGTTTGGAAACCGAGGTGTTCGCCTGACGAAGGGTCAGCGAATGGCCCACCGCCTCTTCAAGCAGGTCGTGGCGATACCACTCGAGGAAGACACCTCGGTCATCTGCCCGCTGGATCGGGGTGATCTCGAAGGAGTCGGGAATGGTCAGTTCTCGGATTTGCACGTGGTTGATCCTATCTGAGGCTGTTCAGGGGCTGGAGAGCGTCGCGGAACACGTCGGCGATCCCCCGACCGAAGTCGCTGTATCGCCCGGTGCGCCACTCCCTGAACAGCGGAAGAAGCCGCGCGATGCGCCGGCGGGAGAGGCTCGAACGAAACCGTTCGTGGGCGAGCTTCTCGCGTGCGGCCAGCACGTACTCGGCGGGTACCGGTGGTTGAGCGCGGCTGAATCGATCAGCCAGGGCGGTCGCGCGAATGACCAGACGTCGAGTCCTCTCGCTGCCGGGCTCGAGCATCCTCCGCACTTTGCCCAGGGCGCTCAATCGCACCGCGCCGATCTGATTACCGCCATGCTGCCGGTACCGGATCAACTGTTCATCGATCACGTCGAGCTGGCCCGAGGCTGCCGCGACCATCCCCACCCACTCATCGTGCAACCATCCCTCTGGGAAAGGGACCGCGCGCAACAGTAGGCGCCGACGCAACACCACTGTTGCGCCGGTGACCACGTTACGTCGCATGAGAATCGGAAAAGCGTGGCCGCGATGGATTGCCGACCGGTCCTCGGCCGATACCTCCAGCGCGTCGAACAGGGAGCCCTCGATGGGGAGCCCGACCGAATCGACTAGGGTGGCGTCCCCATGCAGCAGATCCAGCTCCGCACGCGACGAGAAGATCTCGACGATGCGCGCCAAACGTTCACGCTCCCAGACATCGTCTTGATCGCTGAGCGCGATGAGATCGCCGGTGGTGCTGAGCATCGCCCGTTCGAAATTCGCGGTCACGCCGAGAGCTGGCGCGTTGTTCAGCACTCGAAACTGCATTGTTGACGAAGGACTCGACCTCAGGTGTTCGTCGAAGGCCGCCTGCGCTTTTGCGAGAGTGCGGTCGGTAGAGGCGTCGTCGGAGAGCACGATCTCATCCGGCACCAGAGATTGCGCCAAGATGCTCCGCAGTTGTTCGCCGATGTACTGTTCCCCATTGCGGGTACAGATCGCGACGGAGACTCGTGGCACAGTCACGAGTTCGCCCTCACGCCTCGCTACGGAGCGAGCCGAGGTATGCCTTGATCGTCGGCTCCGCCTCACCGACGGCTTCGAGATGGCCGTGGTTCAGCCACGCAGCGTGATCGCACATAGCCTGCACAGTCTCCATCGAATGGCTGACCAGAATGACGGTCTTACCGGCCACCTTGAAGTCCTCGAACTTCTTGAAGCACTTCTCCTGGAACTCGGCGTCACCCACCGCGAGGACCTCATCTACGACCAGAATGTCAGGGTCGACATTGATCGCGATGGCGAACCCCAGTCGCACGTACATACCGGACGAATAGTTCTTCACCGGCTGATCGATGAACTGCTCGACTCCGGAGAAGTCGATTATCTCGTCAAGCTTGCGGGTCACGTCCTTCTTGGACATGCCGAGGATCGAGCCGTTGAGGAAAATATTCTCCCGACCGGATAATTCTGCATGAAAGCCAGAACCGACCTCCAACATTGCCGCAATCTTCCCGTAGTGGGTGATGGAGCCGACGTTCGGGTAATAGATGTTTGCCAGGCATTTGAGAAGCGTGGACTTACCAGAGCCGTTGCTCCCGATCAGCCCGAAAGTCGAACCGGCGGGAACCTGAAAACTGACGTCGTGAAGGGCGAGGAAGTCTTCGTGGATCGAGGTGCGCCCGCGCATGATTGCCGACTTCAGGCTCTGGTTGCGCTCGTGATACATCCGAAAACTCTTGGTGACGTGATCCACGTCGACTGCGATCGCGCTCACAGTGCCTCCGCCAATCCTTTTTCGTTCCTGCGGAACACCAGCATGCCTACGCCTAGAGTGGCGAGGGCCCAGCAAATGCAGATGAGCCACTCCGCCGGATCCGGCCATCGGTTGTCGTACATCAGTTGCCGGAACAACGCGACGAAGTGAACCATGGGGTTCAGTTCGTAGAGACCGAGAAGCGTGACTGGCGTCCCGGCGAACGGCCCTATGGTCTGAGACGCGTCCGATACCCGATAGACCGGATAGATGATCGGCGTCAGGTAGATCCAGAGTTGCAACAGGATCGTCAGCAAATATTGCGTATCCCGGAAATACACGTTCGCTATGGAGAACAGCAGCCCGACACCGGCAGCGAACACCGCCAGAATTGCCATCGCGACGATGATGAGCGGAAGCCACGGAAGCACGAAACCACCGGCGATAGATATCGCGATCAGCAGCACGACCATTTCGAATGCCCAGTTGTACGCTGCCGATCCGACAGTAGAGAACGGGAGCACGATGCGGCTGAAGGAGACCTTCTGAATCAGGTTGGCATTGTCAACGAGCGAGCCGGCACCCGCGCTAACCACCGTGGAAAAGAACGTCCACGGAAGAAGGCCGCACAATAGCCACAGGGCGAAGACGTTCAACCCGCTGGGATCGCCAGGGAGTGGATTGCTCTTGAAGAGAAGACCGAAGACGAGCGTGTAGATCAGCATCAGCGCGAGCGGGTTCGCCAGCGACCAGAGCTGGCCGAAGATGGTCCGCTTGTACTTGCCGCGCACCTCGCGAGAGGTCAGGTTGAAGAGGAGTTCACGCGAACCCCATACTTCCTTCAGGTAATTCATTCGTCCTCGCCGTATCCACGATGCTCACGAGCAGCCCGTGAATCTCGAACAATCTAGCTTAGAAGTATGATTGCCTCCCGATGGCACTCTCCGCGCAGCACCCCACCGCCATCGGAATAGTGACGGTGAGCTACGGCTCTGGGGATGTCCTCAGCGGGTTCCTCGGTTCGGTCGAACGGTCGTCGTCACACCAGCTGATCACGGTGGTGGTGGATAACAAGGCCACGGATCAGTCCGTGCGCGACCTCGCGCAGGCGCACAAAGCCACCTATGTTCCGCTCGAGAAAAACCGTGGCTACGGCGACGGCATGAATGCTGGAGTTCGCTCCCTTCCTCCCGAGGTCGAGTGGATTCTGATCAGCAACCCGGACGTCGAACTGGGCGAAGGTGCGATCGATGCGCTCGTCGCAACGGGCGCCGCGGACCCGACGATCGGATCGGTTGGCCCGGCCATCATCACCGATGACGAGGTCTACCCGTCGGCGCGAGCGGTACCGTCGTTGCGACTCGGAATCGGTCACGCCCTGTTCGCGAACATCTGGACAGGTAACCCGTGGACCCGCGCATATAAGAAGGAATCCGAGAGCGCTCCAATACGTCGCGACGCCGGTTGGCTCTCCGGCGCGGCCGTGCTCGTGCGGCGCTCGGCCTTCGAGAAGCTCGGCGGATTCGACACCGACTACTTCATGTACTTCGAAGACGTCGACCTCGGCTACCGCCTGGGCAAGGCCGGCTACCGAAACGTGTACGAGCCAGCCGCAACAGTCATCCATAGCGGGGCACATTCCACCGAGGGTGAGTCGGCGCGCATGATCCAGGCGCACCACGACAGCGCGCGCGTGTTCCTCAGCAAGAAGTACCGCGGCTGGTACCTGTGGCCGGTCCGCTTCGTGCTCGGCATCGGGCTTTCCCTACGGTCGGCTCTCCTGAAACGCCGAGCCGGCCACCATTAGAATCGTCAGGACTTTGCCAAGGAGGCAACACTCCCCATGAAAATCCTCGTCACCGGCGGTGCCGGTTTCATCGGCTCCAACTTCGTGCGCCGCACGCTTCAGGATGCCTACCCGGGCCTCGAGGGCGCGGAGGTCGTCGTGCTCGACGCCCTCACCTACTCGGGCAACCTCGAGAATCTGGCCCCGGTCGCCGACTCGCCGCGGTATTCGTTCGTCAAGGGCGACATCCGCGATTCCGAGCTGCTCGACCAGCTGCTGCCGACCGTGGACGCTGTCGTGCACTTCGCCGCCGAGTCGCACGTCGATCGGTCGGTGCGCGACTCAGGCATCTTCGTCGAGACCAACGTTCTCGGCACGCAGCGGCTGCTGGATGCTGCGCTCCGCGCCAACCTCAAGCGCTTCGTGCATGTCTCCACCGACGAGGTCTACGGCTCCATCGCCGAGGGTTCGTGGGACGAGACACGTCCGTTGGAGCCGAACTCCCCGTACTCCGCATCGAAGGCCGGCAGCGACCTGCTCGCCCGCAGCTACTTCCGCACCCACGGCCTCAACGTGTCGATCACCCGCTGCTCGAACAACTACGGCCCGTACCACTTCCCTGAGAAGGTCATCCCGCTGTTCGTCACGAACCTCATCGACGACAAGCACGTCCCTCTGTACGGCGAAGGCAACAACATCCGTGACTGGCTGCATGTGGATGACCACACCCGTGGCATCGCGATGGTGCTGACCCGCGGGCAGGCCGGCGAGATTTACAACATCGGTGGCGGTACCGAACTCACCAACAAGGAGCTCACCGAACTGCTGCTCGAGGCCACCGGCAAGGACTGGTCGTATGTTGACCGGGTGCAGGACCGCCTCGGCCACGACCTGCGCTACAGCGTCGACATCTCCAAGATCCAGTCCGAGCTCGGTTACGAGCCGCAGGTTCCGTTCGAGCAGGGCCTCGCGGATGTCGTGCAGTGGTACCGCGAGAACCGCGCGTGGTGGGAGCCGCTGAAGGAGCGCGCCGCGCTGTGACCCGCTACCTCATCACCGGCGCCAACGGCCAGCTCGGCCACGACCTGCAGAAGGCGCTAAAGGGCCGCGACGTGACGGCGCTCGGCCGCGCAGTTCTCGACGTGACCGACCTCGACGCCGTGCGCGAGGCCGCCGCGGGGCACGACGTGATCATCAACGCGTCCGCCTACACGAAGGTCGATGACGCCGAGAGCAACGAGGGTGCCGCCTACGCGGTGAACGCGCTCGGTACGCAGAATCTCGCGATCGCGGCAGCCGAGATCGGCGCGAAGCTCGTGACTGTGTCGACCGACTACGTCTTCGACGGCAGCGCCACGACGCCCTACGCCGAGGACACCCCCCGCGTCGCGATCTCGGCCTACGGTCGCACCAAGGGCGAAGGCGAGCGCCTCGCCCTCGAAGCCCACCCGGGCGGCACGTACATCGTGCGCACCGCGTGGCTCTACGGCGCCGGTGGCCCCAACTTCGCCAAGACCATGGTGAAGCTCGCCGCTGGCCGCGACACCGTGTCGGTCGTCGACGACCAGCGCGGCCAGCCGACCTGGACCGGCGACCTGGCCGCCCAGATCGTCACCCTGCTCGATTCGGATGCCCCTGCCGGCATCTACCACGGCACCAACAGCGGCGAGACGACCTGGTTCGGCTTCGCACAGGCGATCTTCGCGGAGGCCGGGCTCGATCCGGAGCGGGTACTGCCGACGACGAGCGCCGACTTCGTGCGGCCCGCGCCGCGCCCGAGC
>Ga0247735_1000180_pt1 | contig 27691 bp, 20 predicted proteins | sample UWRJL178409R2_FD_180934 | JGI IMG/M metagenome (GOLD analysis project Ga0247735, IMG submission 180934) | Plant litter microbial communities from Arlington Agricultural Research Station in Wisconsin, United States - UWRJ-L178-409R-2 | ecosystem: Environmental > Terrestrial > Plant litter >... | reverse complement strand
TAATCCATCAACTTTTCGCTTGTGATCGGCTGCCCGGAATACACAAGGTCATTCCTGTACTGCTGGATTTTCATTTCAATAGTTTCCAGAAAGAAATTAGTGGTACGTGCATCCTCTTTGTTTCCTGTTGCCCGTTCTTTTGCCTGATCCCATCTGGTGACATCCCAACGTTGTTTGGTGGATGTTTCTTTCGGGATCCCATCTACTGTAATCCTTAGATAAATTAATCTAAGATTGTTTTCTTTTCGTAGGGTCTTCAGAAAGAAGGTTAACCCAAAACTTGTTGCTAACATAATTCAACATTTTAATTAATAATAAAATTAGAATTATAGCGTCCTCAAATCAAGTCGTTAAGCAGGTTTACCTGTTGACAATCAAAATGTTACATCGATTTCTGTGGCACATTTTTTAAAATTTGTGATGTGCCACAAAATGTGCCATAAATTATGGCCATTTTTGTAAATTTTGACTGTGCAGGGGATGAAATAAAAAAACCTGCAACTTCGTAAAGTGCAGGTTTTCTGTGATTTAACTTACTTTATAGTGATATAAAGCTGAATTGTGGTGGGCGATGAGGGGTTCGAACCCCCGACCCCCTCGGTGTAAACGAGGTGCTCTGAACCAGCTGAGCTAATCGCCCCAATCTTGCAATCGTTGTGATTACTTCCGTATTGCGAGTGCAAATATAAGACTCTTTTTTAATTCTGCAAGCATAAATCTATAAAATTTCTGCAACAACAAAGGTACTTCCTCCTATATAAATAAAATCCTGGACGCCCGATTGCGCTAAGGCTTTAGCATAAGCTTGTGCTACAGAATTATACACGCCACCTACAAGCCCGTAAATAACTGCAGCCTCTTGTAATTTTTTTTCGTCAAGGCCCCTAAAAATATCAGGTTTACAAAAATAATACACTGCATGTTTAGGTAATAGAGGTAAAATCTCATTTAAGTCTTTGTCATTTACCACCCCAAACACAATGCGCAGCGTTTCGAATTTTTGTTTCTTGACCTGGTTCATCACTAATTTTAGCCCATGACTATTGTGTGCTGTATCGGCAATTGCGGTAGGATTAGCATGTATTTGCTGCCAGCGCCCCATAAATCCGGTATTTACTGACACATTAAGCAACCCGCTTTTAAGCTGGTTCTCTGTAATAGGAAAATGCTCCTGCAACAAATGTATTGTTTGCAATACGGTTTTTCTATTCTGATGCTGATAGTCACCCTTAAGATCCGACTCATATTCAGCATTAATAGTTTCCTGAGCTAAGAATATGGGTGCATCTAACTCTTTTGCCTTTTCTGTAAAAATAGCTTTAGTTTCAGGAATGTACTCCCCTATAACTACAGGCACTCCATGCTTAATAATACCAGCCTTCTCCCCCGCTATAGCCTGTAACGTATTGCCTAAAAATTGCGTGTGGTCCATACCAATATTTGTAATTACTGATATCAGTGGTGTGATGATATTTGTAGCATCGAGCCTGCCACCCAGGCCGGTTTCTATAATAGCGATATTTACTTTTTCCTGCGCAAAATAATCAAGGGCAAGGCCTACGGTCATTTCGAAAAAACTAAGGTCGTTCGCTTCAAAAAATGGCTTATGCCTCCCCATAAAGTCCACAATAAAGTCTTTACTTATATTCTGCCCGTTTATTTTTATACGCTCTCTAAAGTCTTTTAAATGTGGCGAGGTGTAGAGCCCTGTCTTATATCCTGCCTCCTGCAATATAGACGCCAGCATATTTGATACCGAACCTTTACCGTTAGTACCTGCTATATGCACGGTTTTCATTTTTGCTTCAGGATGGCCAAGATAATCTGCCAGAAGCAATGTATTGGTAAGATCTTTTTTAAACGCAGATGCTCCCTGTAACTGGTACATGGGCAACTGGGCAAACATCCATTGTATGGTTTCGTCGTATGTCATAATAAAAAAATGACAGAGATTAATCTGTCATTAAATTTAATGTTATTTATATAAGCAGCCTGCTTAAGCAAGGTATGCTGTTTATTTTACTAATTGTTTAAGGGCAATTGTAAATGCAGTATTGCTCATACCTGTTTTAGAAGGGTTTTGAGCATGTACATTTTGTATTGCCTTCTTAATAATCTCTGATGTATCCTGAAAAATAGCTTCATCAGTCATAGATACTTTTTTCTCCATAAAGTAAGCAAATACACGCGCCATACCACAGTTAGATATAAAATCAGGAATAAGGCTTACCTGGCTATCTGTAGCTTCCATTATTGGTCCAAAAAATATTTCTTTATCTGCAAAAGGCACATTTGCACCACACGAAATCACTTCGAGCCCTGCTGCCGCCATAGCATCTACCTGCTCTTTAGTAACAAGCCTAGATGCCGCACACGGAGTAAATATCTCTGCGCCAACACTCCAAACCTCAGCGTTAAGTTGCTCAAAAGGAATCATATTGTCTGCAACAAGTTTATTACCATCTTTGTTAAGAAACAACTTCGTTATTTCTTCTAAGCTAAACCCATCTTTATTAAGAAGCCCACCATCGCGGTCTATAATACCAACTATTTTTACACCCATTTTAGCAAGGTAAAATGCCGCTGCCGATCCTACATTACCAAAACCCTGTACAATAGCTTTTTTACCCGCTACGTTACCACCATATATTTCGTAATAATTGCGCACAGCCTCTGCAACACCATAACCGGTTATCATATCGGCAACAGTATATTTACGAACAACATCTGGCGAGAACAAAGGGTTTTCTATAACCTTAACCACACCCTGGCGAAGTTGCCCTATACGGTTAATTTTATCGGCTTCTGTAGGTTTAAAGTGTCCGTTAAAAACACCTTCCTGCGGATGCCACACCCCACACTCTTCAGTCATTGGTATAACCTCATGAATCTCATCTACATTAAGGTCTCCACCAGTACCATAATAGCTTTTTAACAATGGCGAAACTGCTTTGTACCAGCGTTGTAAAACTCCTTTTTTACGCGGATCGTTAGGATCGAAATTAATACCTGATTTTGCTCCGCCAATAGCCGGGCCAGATACTGTAAATTTTACCTCCATGGTTTTTGCAAGAGATAATACCTCGTTCATATCAAGGCCTTTTCTCATACGTGTACCACCACCGGCAGCACCGCCACGAAGCGAGTTTATAACCGTCCACCCTTCGGCTTCGGTTTCGGTATCTTTCCAGTTAAAAACTATTTCAGGTTGTTTATTTTCGTATATACTAAGTAAATCTTTCATTTAGTTGAGTTTTTTTTAACACGCACAAAGATATAAAACATATTTTTTACAAATTCATATTTTTATGTTACAAAGCAAAGTGCACCCTTATAGATGTGCCGGCTCCTAAAGCCGATTCTATTTCTAAATTTCCATTTAATGCTTCCGATCGTTTTTTCAGGTTTTTAAGCCCAATACCTTCGGCAGCCACCTGTGTATCAAAGCCCACGCCATCATCGGCAACAGCAATTAATATAGTGTCATTGTTTTTTTTAACCCTAACCACAACATTTGCAGCCTGAGAATATTTGTTCACATTTTGTAATGCCTCCTGTATAATCCTGTATACATTAACTTTATGGGTGTTAGGCATAGCTTCCCAATCTATATCCGGGTCTATATCTGCCTCAAAAACAGTATCAAATTTATTTTTTTGAGAAGTAATCATAAAACCAAGAATATTTTCGAAATTCTTATCCTGGTCAAAGGCAATGCTTCGGCTAAGATCGTGAGAAACTGCCCTTATCTCTGTCTCTACATTTTGCAGTTCTTTTATAAACCCCTTCCTGTTCTCTATAGCCTGCTCATCGGTTTTCCTGTTGCTAAATTCAAGATTTAGCCGCACTGCATAAATATTGTTAAGTATACCGTCATGCAGCTCCATAGCGATACGGTTTTTTTCTTCAGATCGGGCACTGTCTATCTTACCCTGCTGCTCAAACATTAACTGGTAAATCTCTTCGTTAGCCTTTTGCTGCTCCTGTATATGCAAAAGTTCTTTATTGCGCGAATTAAGGTAGTAAATAATAAAGATGGCAGCCACAAATAGCAGCACAATAACCGAAACACCAATTATAAAATTATTTTTTCTATCCAGAGCCGCTTTTTCGTCTTCCAGTTTCTGTGTTTCATATTCTATACGCGCAAATTTATTGTGGTTACGCTTAGATACATCTTTAAGACTATCTGTAATACGAAAGTATTTTTTATTATAATAACTACTGTTGGCTTTATCTGCATCGGCCAGTTTTCTAAGGCTCATTAGCATATCAGTACTGCTTTTAATGCCATTAGCATCCCTATAAGCAAGTTTTAAATACTCTATACCCCTTAAAGTATCTCCGGTAGCAACATAATATTCGCCTATATTAATACGGCTTGCCACCTCTCCCGCCACATTATTAAGGCTATCTCTTATTTTTAACGACTTAAAAAACATTGTGGGAAGGCCTGAGTAATCTTTCTTTTTAAATTTAGCATGACCCAGGTTATTGATAAGTTTTGCATATAAATTAGGGCTGGATCTTTTAATATCTGTATAACTTAGTGCTTTATTATAAATCGCTATAGCGTCGTCCAGGCGACCCATTTTTTCATATACAAGCCCCATATTATTATAACACGAACCTCTTAATCCATCTATATAATCATCTGTATAACCATTCTCTTTAAATATTTCGAGCTTATTAAGCGCCATTTCAAAATATTTAATTGCCTCCTCGCTATTATCCTGCCCATCAAGCGCAGTAGCAATAAGGTTATAACAATCATATACTTTAGTATTTAAGTTTTCACTCTGCAGCTTCTTAAGCGCCTTAAAAGCCTCACTTTCGCACATTTCGTAGTCACCAATATCATAATAAATATAGGCTTTATACAATATTACCTCTCCTAATTGGTAAGCATCGAGAGCCTGATATATTTTTTCGGAATTTTGGTAGGCCGTAAATGCACTATCTTTATCAGAGCGTAAATAGTAGGACGCCCCAGATATATAAAACGCTCTGGCCATAGCTAAGGAGTCGTGAGCGTCTGATGCAAGGTCTAAGATTTTTTTGCTTGTAGCGATTGCTTTTTTAAACTTGCTTAATTCATAATAACCCAACCCCATTTTATTGTATAAATTCCTACTTGCCGAATCGTTAGACACATCGGCTAATTCTACATATGCAGAATCCAGGTATATTTCACGCAGGGTATCGCTAAGATTAGTATCCGCACTACTATCAAGCAATTTTTGAACAGAACTTCTCATGTTTTTTTTCACAGAGGCTCTTTCACAGGAAATCCCTAAAAGTAATACCACTACAGCAGAAAGTAAAAGATGAGATGTCTTCAAATTTTTTGAGGCAATAGTATTTGTACTATTGCCTCAAAAATAAATAAAATTATGTTAAAATCCAATTCTGGATATTATAATCTAGGTCTTGGAAGATCTCTGTCACCATTACCTTGTACGATTGCTCCGTCTGCAGATGTTTGTTTTGTTTCTAATCCGCTGTCGTCAGTTGAGCAAGAAGTTGCAGTTAGACCTAAGAATGCAATAAGCGCTAGTGTAAGGATAGTTCTTTTCATGATAGTAAATTGTTTAGTAAGGTTGGTATTTTTAATTATTTATTTTTTAACTAATCGGTTGCGTTTACCAATTGTTTCTGGAGCAAACTTAAGCACAAAAAACACATAAACACCAATAATTACTGACTGTTTAGTAATATACCCTCTCCTGCGAGTAACTCGACCTATTTGAATGGTAAAATGCGTATTTTAAATAAACACCCAAAATTAGAAGTAATTTTTTATCTTAAAATCGCATAAATAAGACTATTATGCTTATCTAAAAAGTAGATGTATTTTAAATCAATTCGATTTAAAATACCTTTAGAGCAGTGCAAAATTAAGATATTGTTAATTAAGCCTTATCTAAATTTTATTTAAATTTTCAAAATTATTTAATTAATGAACTCTAAAAATTTAACTATTTTAATTACTTTGCTATAAATACTCGGGTGCTATTTTACGTATTATAGTGTCTATATTTTCTTTAAAAGTTTTAGAAAAAGAGACAGATACCTCATTATTGTTTAAATAGCATAATAACTTACCTGTATTTATCCTTGAAACGTAGTTACTATTTACAATATAACTGTTATGAATGCGGTAAAAAAACGATGGCAGGTTATTTTCATAATGCTTTAATGTTTTATATGCCGTCAGTTTTTTTCCGTTTTTCATGTAAAAATCGGTAGTGTTATTATCAGATTTAAGATAAATAACGTCTTTAAGCGCTATAAACTGATAATCTCCGTACGATTTAATACATATTTGTATATCTACTTCTGATTTTTGAACTCGGGTAGCTCCTTTATCAAATTCTGCCTCACTGTCTAACTGCCTGCCATCCGTGCCAAGAGTTTGCGTTTGCCGAACTGCCGGTTTATCATCAATATACTGCGGCCACAAAACCTGCTTTTTAAATTTAAAAAGAGTTTTTCTTATCTCATAAATATGGAGTGGTTTTTGCAAATAATCAAAAACGCCATGCTTAATAGCCTCAAATGCAAATTTCTCATTATCAGTCAATACTATAAAGTAAGGCAATACGTTAATATATCGATAGAGGTCGGTAATTACAGTAAATGATAAATTAGGTTTGCTTTTAGGATTAATTTCTAAGAAAACAAGTTGCGGTCTTAACTCAAGTATTTTATTTACCGCGTCATCATTATTAACAGCAGTGCCAATACAATAAAATTCAGGAAATTCATCAAACCAGTTAAGCGTGTCCTTTACATTTTCCTCGTCATCATTTACAACAAGATATGAATATTGCACAAATTACTATTAAAATAAAGTTTAGGCAATATAAACAATAAATTCACTAATTTTACACTAATGCTTTAATTTTATTAACTCACAGATTATTGCACCTTACTTATGATTCAAAATGTAAATATTTTAATCGTCGACGATCATCCAATGACGGTTAATGGATATATCAATGTTTTATCTGACGAAAAGTTTGAAGGACATGAATTAAATTTCACAAAAGCCCTTAACTGTAAAGAGGCTTACGAGCTCATTACAGATCCTAACAATATCTTTAACCTGGCCTACCTGGACCTGAGCCTGCCACCGTACCCCGAAAAGAAAATAACATCTGGTATAGACATAGGCATGCTGTTAAGGCAGCACATGCCAGACTGCACTATTGTTTTTTTAACAATGCACAGCGAAGCACCTTTAATTGAGCGCCTTATTAAAGATATAAACCCGCAGGGTATAATGTGCAAAAGCGACATTGATATTGATGAGTTTTTAAACGCATTTAAAATTATATTCTCCGGAGATACTTACCTAAGCAATAAAATTGTAAAATCGCTTAAAGACAGGGTTTTTGATAATTACAAGCTTGACAATTATGACAAGCAAATACTTATGCGCCTAAGCGAAGGCATACAAACCAAGAACATACCTAATTATGTACCTTTATCGCTAAGCGCAATAGAGAAACGTAAGGACCACATGAAAAATATGTTACTACAAGGCAAAGGCGGAGATGACTTTGAACTTATAGAAGCTATTAAAAAAATTGGGGTGCTGTAACAGCATTCTAAAATTTATATAAAAAGCAAAACCCTCTTATTATTAAGAGGGTTTTGCTTTTTAAACTATTATACAGAATATAGTATACCACTTATATGGTCTTTAGCCGCACCGGTAACGCTGCCTAAAACATTTACCTCTCCCCTTAGCTTTAACACGCCCAGCAATGCAAATATTAAAGCCTCTTTATACTGTACGGTCTTATCATTTGGCACAACACTGTTTATTTGCGGTAAAAGCTGCTGCATGCGGTTTATAAGCGTTTTATTGTAGGCACCGCCACCGGTAATAAGGAGGCTGCCCGCAATGGCTTTTTGCTCTATTACTTTTGCTATTTGCACAGCAACATGCTCTGTAAATGTAGCAAGGTTATTTTGCGGAGAATCGTTATATCCTTCTACCAGCGGCAGTATGGTTTGCTTTACAAACTCAAACCCTAACGATTTAGGGTAAGAAGCCGCATAAAAATCAAGCGCATTAAGCGCAGTTAACAAACCATTATTTACAATCCCGCTTGCTGCTATAGCACCGGCATCATCATAATCAAAACCCAGCTTATGGGCATAAAAGTTAAGTACCGTGTTTACCGGGCAAATATCAAAGGCAAGGCGGTTACCATTTTCTTCAAAAGATATATTACTAAAACCACCCAGGTTAAGGCAATAATTATAATCAGCAAACAACAGCCTGTCGCCTATGGGCACTAAGGGTGCTCCCTGCCCACCAAGAGCTACATCTGCCACCCGGAAATCGCATACCACACGCTGTCCTGTTAAAGTAGCTATTTGCGACAGGTTACCTATTTGCAATGTAACACCATCTTGCGGGCGGTGCAGTATGGTATGCCCATGAGAGCAAACAGCATCGAGATCTTTAAGATCATAACGCACTATAAAATCGTTTATAAAGCTGCTTAGCAGTAGCGTGTAGTCTTTATTTAAAGCTTCAAGCTCATCCCGGCTATAATCTATAGCTGTTTTAAGCCTGTTAACCCACTCGTTAGTATATGCCATGGTTTCTGCCTGGTAAATATGGTACTGCCAGACACCATTTGTAACAGTTAGTTTTATATGCGCTAAATCGGCTCCATCAAGCGAAGTTCCCGACATAACACCTACAACGTTATAGTTTTGTGTAATCATAGGATAAAATTAATCAAGTTTTTTAAATTATTAGCATTAAATAACTACATTTGGACATAATAAAACAAAAAAGTAATTTATTAATTATGGATTTCAAACTTACCGAAGAGCACCTGATGATACAGCAGGCGGCCAGAGATTTTGCACAGGCAGAATTGCTGCCGGGAGTTATAGAGCGTGACGAAAAACAAATTTTTCCGACAGAGCAAATTAAAAAAATGGGCGAACTTGGCTTTCTTGGCATGATGGTAGACCCTAAGTATGGCGGCAGCGGCCTCGACACCGTGTCTTATGTACTTGCTATGGAAGAGATATCTAAAGTAGATGCATCCGCTTCGGTAGTTATGTCTGTAAACAACTCTTTAGTATGCTGGGGCCTTCAGGCATTTGGTACTGAAGAACAAAAACAAAAATACCTTACCCGTCTTGCCACCGGCGAAATTATAGGTGCTTTTTGCCTTAGCGAGCCAGAGGCGGGCAGCGATGCTACCTCTCAAAAAACTACCGCTATAGACATGGGCGACCATTACCTGGTAAACGGCACCAAGAACTGGATAACTAATGGCAGCACAGCCGATGTTTACCTTGTTATTGCACAAACACACACAGATAAAAGACACCATGGCATTAATGCCTTGATTTTAGAGAAAGGCATGCCGGGCTTTGATATAGGCCCTAAAGAACAAAAACTGGGCATACGCGGCAGCGACACACACTCACTAATGTTTAGCGATGTAAAAGTACCAAAAGAAAACCGCATAGGCGAAGATGGTTTTGGTTTTAAATTTGCCATGAAAACCCTTGCCGGTGGCCGTATAGGCATAGCATCTCAGGCACTGGGTATAGCATCTGGCGCTTATGAACTGGCATTAAAATACAGTAAAGAGCGCAAAGCCTTTGGTACAGAGATTTGCAACCACCAGGCTATTGCCTTTAAACTGGCAGATATGTATGTAAGTATAGAGGCTGCACGCCACCTGTGTCTTAAAGCTGCATGGGATAAAGACAACCACTTAAATTATGATATTAGTGGTGCCGTTGCAAAGTTATTTGCATCTCAAACAGCTATGGATGTATCTGTAGAGGCTATACAAATACATGGCGGTAATGGCTATGTTAAAGAATACCATGTAGAGCGTTTTATGCGCGATGCTAAGATTACCCAGATATATGAAGGCACATCTGAAATTCAGAAAATTGTAATTTCAAGATCCCTCATTAACGGATAAACTAAATTTAAAAATGCCCTGTAAACGTTTACAGGGCATTTTTTTTAAGAACCGTGAGATTTGTGAGATTATGCAATTACCTCAAACACTTCTTTAAACTCTCTCTCAATACCATCTTTGGTTTGGCTAATATCTACAGTAAACATGTTAGCCTTGTCGATTAGGCCATTGCTGCTTTTTTTAGATGATCCAAGTACAAAGGGCATTTTAGGGTTGTACAATTTTGCCATATCTAAAAACTCAATCTCATCGTGCAGAAAAAATACTACTGCGTCGTATCCGTCTTTATAATCATTCCTGTTATTAAATAACTGAAAATCGTAACTGCCGCTTTTAAGCGTTTCATTTAATAACTCATAATAACCCAACTGGTTATCATATACTAACACTTTCTTCTTCATTATACATTTTTTAAGGGGGACTGCATTATTTAAATAGTAATTATTAAAAAATAACTATATATCTATATTTTATTTGTTTTTTAACGGTTAAACCAAGCATTATATCGAAAAATTAGTGCAAGTGTTTTGTTAAGATTATATGTTTAATACATTTATAAAAAATAACAGCAGCGTAAGCATTTACTACCACTCAATATACTTAGCAATAACAACAAAGAGTGTGCTTAAAAAGCCAATATTGATTGAGTATTTTAGTAAGGAAAAGTAAAATAGATATTTATTAAAATTTGTAATACTAATTTAAACAGAAAGTACTTAAACAATAGTTATAGATAAACTAATTAAAACATAATAATTGAAGCATCATCCCAGCAACTATAAAAAAACTAATCATGAACGTAATTGGACAAAGAATTAAAAAATTAAGAGAAGACAAAGGTATCACACAAGAAAATATGGCTTTACAGCTGGATGTTACTCAAAGTAACTATGGCCGCCTTGAAAAAGACGACAGAAGGCTTAACGTGGTAAAATTGCTAAAGATTGTAAGAATACTTGATGTTAACATCATGTACCTTTTTAACGAAGTTCTTGGCGAGCAAAACATGGAGAGCAGCGGCCTTAGCCACACAAATAAAGAGGTGTATGATATTCTTGTAGAAAGCCTAAGATCTGAAATTCAGCATTTAAAAGACGAAGTAAATTTTTTAAGGGTAATAGTAAGAAGCTAAAACCCAAATGCCCGCTTGCCCCCAAGCCCCCAAAAGTACCTAATACTTAAATTGCATTTGCAGCGTTTTTAATACCATAAAATAATTATGTACTTTTATGGTTATGGTACAAAGACCTAAAGCAATAAAATTTAAAGTCGTAGCCGGCTATTTCCTGCTGTTTGCAACTGCTGTACTATCGGTATGGTTTGTTTATACCGAAATATTAAAAATTGCCCGCCCGGCACAAAATGCCGGCGATAATAATAAGATAATCCGCATAAGCAATACTATTGCCAGCCTTTACGCATCCGAGGCTATAGGCCGTAACTCTATTCTTACCGGAGACCCTAAAGATTTAAGGCACTATAACCGCCTTACAGACAGCATTAACAGAGAGATAGACTCTATAAAAAAAGAAATTGATCCGGCGCAGGTTCAAAAGCTGGACTCTGTACAAATGCTGCTTTCGCGAAAAAAGTACAGTATTGCAGAGATTATAAAATACCGTAAAACTTATACGGCAGATAATACTTTTACAAAAGCCATTTATGGCATTAACAGCGCGCGCGATTCTATATGGACCGCCATTAAACCTGTTAAAATGACTAAGGATTATGAGTGGCGCAAAGTTGCAAATGCGTTGCTTACCCCAAAGCAGTTAGACTCGCTTAGTAAACTGCCCGTTAGCAACGACTCTCTTGTAATGGCTTTCGAAAATGTAATTCACCGGCTTGCTATTAAAGACAACAAACTTAAAGACCAGCTGTACCGCAGAGAGCAAAAAATGCTCGAAGAGAACCGGTTAATATCAGACCAGTTACGTTTTACGCTTGCATCTGTAGAGAATGAGTTTGTACAAAAAACCTATAAAAACATATATGCCTCGCAGTCTGCAGTAGCAAACACGGTTAAAACCATGGCTTGGGTAGGTGCTGTTACACTGTTTTTTCTTATTGTTTTTGCCTACATTATTATTTCCGATTTAACTACACAGCAAAACTATCGTAAAAAACTTGAGGTTTTAAATATAGAGAACCAGGAGCTTTTGCGCAGCAAAAGCATGCTTATGGCTACTGTTACCCACGACCTTCAAACTCCACTGGGTAGTATAATAGGTTTTCATGATCTTATAAAAAAACTTGGCGTTACCCCTAAGCAAAGCCACTATCTGGCAAATATAAAAGAAAGCGCCAACTACATTTTAAAGCTTGTAAACGACCTTCTCGATTTTTCGCGATTAGAAAACAACCGTATTACCATAGAAAAATCAGGTTTTAATATGAAACAGGTTATAGAGGCTGCATGCAGATCGCTGGAACCTATGGCTTTTGACAGAAATGTAGAGCTTACCTGGGATATTGAAGACGAACTTAATGCAAATTTTACATCAGACCCATACCGTATTAAGCAGGTACTTACTAACCTTATAAGTAATGCATTAAAATTTACACACGAAGGATCTGTAGAGATAACGGCAAAAACAGAAGGCTTAAGCATTATTATATCTGTGCTGGATACAGGAATAGGCATAGCAAAAGAAAATCATAGTGCTGTTTTTAAGGAATTTACACAGGCGCACGAGGGTATAGAAAAAAAATTTGGCGGCACAGGCCTTGGCCTTACCATCTCTAAAAAAATTATAGAATTGCTGGATGGTACAATATCATTAGAAAGCCAAGAAGGACAGGGTTCTATATTTACAATAACCTTACCCGCCATACCTGCAAAAAATAATGCAGCAGTTAGCGACACAACATTTGCTAAACCAAATATGTATGATTTGCTAAAAGGCAAAAAAATACTAATAGTAGATGACGACAATGTGCAGCTACTGCTTATGAAAGAACTCTTTATGCATTATCCGGTTACTGTTGTTACCGAAATTAACTCAGCATCCGCACTACATTTAATTGAAAATGAAAGTTTTGACGTTTTACTTACAGATATTCAAATGCCTATTATAGATGGTTTTGAGCTTGTAAAACAAATAAGGCGGCACATGAATACTACTATTGCAGATATGCCTGCCATAGCACTATCTGGCAAACGCGACCTTGCACCACAAGATTATATAGTAAGAGGTTTTACTGCCCACCACCCTAAACCTATACAAATAGAACAACTCTTAGAACTTATTGCAGGTATTTTTAGCGAAAATACTTTTTTTGATAATAATTTATTACCTCAAAGTGGTAATAATACACTTTACAGTTTAAAAAGCCTGTCGCAATTTACCCATAACGACCCGGAATCTTTAAACACGATATTAGAAACGTTTGTAGAAAGCGCACGAGATAACTGCGAGGTTTTACATGATGCTGCAATTGCAGACGATACAGAGATAGTGGCACAAATTGCCCATAAAATGATACCCATGTTGCGACAAATGGAAGTACACTCTATTGTTGAAAAATTATTACCCCTTGAAGACAAAACAATTCATTTTAATAATGAAGAACTTAAATTATACATTGATGATATATACAGCAGAGTTAATGAACTTTGTACAATGCTTGAGGCAGAAATGGTGTAACGCAAAAAATGAATTTGCCCTAAAACGAAAAGTCATCAAAATAAATTGTTCATGACTTTTCTTTTTAAGTTTTGTAAATGTTTACAAATCTAAATTATATAATTTAAGCTTGTTGTATAGTGTTTTACGGTCTATATCTAACAGCTTGGCTGCTTTAGATTTATTGTAGTTAGCCTTTTCCAACGCTTTTTTAATAGCCTCCTCCTCGTTATCTTTGGTATAACCAAAAGACTCTTCGTTTATAACAGGCTCGCGCATTTCGGCGGGTAAAACATCAAGATGTATAATATCTGATTTTTCGAGCAGCACAGATCGTTTAATGATATTTTTCATTTCACGAAGATTTCCCGGCCAGTCATAATTGCGAAACAACTGGGTAACATCCTGATCGAAACCTTCAATTTCTTTCTCAAGGTCTGCATTAGCCTGTGCTAAAAAATGATTGGCAAAAACCATAATATCCTGTTTCCTTTCGGCAAGACGCGGTACTTTAATTAAAAACTCGTTAAGCCTGTGGTATAAATCTTCTCTAAAATCGCCACGTTTTACGGCATCCTGCAAATCTTCGTTAGTAGCCGCTATTACGCGTATATCTACATTAATTTCGTTATTACTTCCCACTGGCTTTACCTTACGCTCCTGCAGGGCGCGTAAAAGTTGTACCTGCACTTCATAAGACAGGTTACCCACTTCATCCAGAAACAAAGTTCCGCCATTAGCTGCTTCAAAATGGCCGGTTTTATCATTAACAGCACCAGTAAAAGAACCTTTAAGATGCCCAAAAAATTCGCTCGATGCAAGCTCTTTAGGTATCGCACCACAATCTACCGCTATATAAGGTTTGTTTGCCCTTTTGCTTTGCAGGTGTATAGAGTGCGCAATATATTCTTTACCAGTACCACTATCGCCTATTATAAGCACCGACATGTTTGTGGGTGCCACCAGGCTTATGTGCTCATGCAATTCGGCAGAATTATTACTAACCCCTTTTACAAAAGGTACAGGTATTTTATTGGTGACAGTTTTTTTTTCAGTAGTAACATTATTGGTAGTTTGTTTTTCCGGCTTTTTGTTAAGAGCCAAACCAATAATATGTAGTATCTCATCCGGGTTAATGGGCTTTCCCACATAATCAAATGCGCCCAACTTCATGGCATTTACGGCAGTCTTAATATCGGTATACCCTGTCATTAATATTACACGAGCATCCAGCGATGCTTCTTTAATATGCTTAAGTATTTGCAACCCATCGCTATCAGGGAGCCTTATATCGGTTAAAACAACATCAAATGTATAGTTCTTTAACGCTTCTTTAGCCTGCTCTCCGTTAAAGGCATTTTCAACCTCAAATCCTTTTTTTTGCAGGAATGTTTTTAGCATAACGCAAAAGGCAGTATCATCATCAATAATCAGGATTTTCGAACTCATTTGGCATAAATAAATATATGCAAAGGTAAGGTTTTTGCAAGTTACTATGTGTTAACAAAAACAAAAGGAGACGCTCCCGTCTCCTTTCATCGAAGAATACAATTCTTCAAATCACCTTACTATATGTTATAATATTACTTTTCTTCTTTAACAAATTCTCCTGTACCGGTAAAGTACACCTTTGTAGATTTAGAATCTTTAGTAACAGTTATTCTGTATTCATTATCTATAGATACTGCAGTATCGCTTATGTTATACCCGTCGTATTTTGTAGATATTTCTTTTAGTATTAAAGCAGGAACTTTAGACTCTTCAATTTTTTTATATTCTTTTTCCTGGTTTTCTGTAACTACACTAATTTTTGTTACAGTAGTAATTGATGCGTTTGCACTAAGTGCTAAAACCAAAGCCGCTGCTATAAATAGATTTTTCATGATTTGTTTTGTTGTTGTTACGATTAAATAAATGAAATAATTGTACCAAAACTAAACAGCCGGCAAAAAACCTAATATACTACTGTATTTCAACGCATTAGAAAGTAATGCGTAATTTGTAAAAATATAAAAGGTGAGGAATTTCCCCACCTGTACTGTAGAAATACACAGTTATTTTTATCTTATCAAAGAGAAATGACCTTTAAATATCCTGCCATCCTGTCTTATAACAACAAACCAGTAATCAGTAGCCGGTAAAGGACTGCCATTAAGAGTACCATCCCATCCGCTGCTAAGTGCATCAAAATTAGATATTAACTTACCATATCTGTCATATATATAAACAATCATTCCCGGCTCGCGAATAGAATATTTAATATGCCAGGTTTCATTAGTTCCATCTCCGTTTGGTGTAAAATACTTAGGATAGTTAAGCAATACAACCTGATTAGGAATTGTAGAACACATTGCCCTGTCTCTAATGTAAACAGTATAAATACCCGCCGCAAGACCCTTAAAAATTGGGCTCAACTGATAGTTAACATCATCAAGAGAGTATTCATATCTTTCGGGATTATCTAAAGTTATAGTAATAACATTGTCATCTTCCGTCCAGTCTTCTGTACTTATCACAACATTTTCCGGAGAACCGGCGACTGTAACAGTAATTGTCTGGCTATTTTCGCATGCCTGAGCCGGTATGCCGTAAAAGTTTTTAACCGTTACAGTATAATCCCCGGGATTAAAAACTTCAATCGAAGTTTCAGAAATTACTGTAAAAGGCTGCGTGCTTGTCCATACATAACTGTCATGCCCGGCATTTGCAGTAATTATTAGCCTTCCATCATTTAAACAAATAAATTGCTCCTCCTCCATAGTAAGTTCCGGATTTTGCGAAATCCATATTTTAAAACTTACAATTTTAGGGCATACATTAATAAAATTATTTATTACTCGTGCATAAATAGTTTGCTCATCAGATGATGCTAAATAAGGCGTAGCAATCTCATTAGTTGCGGCATCAGCATCAATGCGAGACCTGTAATATGTTACATTATAAACATCTGCGCTTTGGGTTCCTAATATCTGCGCTGTTCGTGTAGAGAGGTCTACTTCGTGGTTAGTGTTATTATCTATAGTACAAATTAAGATATCATCTGGCTGATTTGCAGCTACTATATCAGGTAGTGTAGATATATCCCTAACTTCTATACTATTCTGCCCACAAGGATTTTCTACTTTAAATGTATAAATACCAGTGCTTAGACCCGAAAACACATTACTGTTGCCATTACTAATAAATGCGGTATCACCTTCTCTCATTACAAAGTAAGTAAGTGGCTCTGTACCCTCTGCCTGTATGTAAACAGCATCAGGATTTGGCCCACAAGACAGCCTGAACACATTATCTATAGATACACTATCGTTATATTTAAAAGGATCGCTAAGCGGCAGTATACAGTTTTGTACTGCCGTACCACTGCCAATGCTTTGAAACGTTTTTAATATCCGGAAATTACCTGAAAATGAAAGGTTGATATTAATCTGGTTGTTAATAAGCTCTACCCCGGTAGTACTGTCAGGAACAACACCATCAGTATAAATTGCTCCCGTAACAGGATTAATCCATTGTCCCGGTACGACAGGGTCTTCTACCTGAAGCCAGTATGTAGGAGATTCCGAAGTAGTATCACTGTCAGAAAGTGAAATATCAAAAGAATTACAATTAGCATGCAATGTATACAGCGGTTCGATACCCGGTACATAAGTAAGTGCCGTAACGGTAACCTCTTTTTCTATACCGCAGGCATCTGTACCTTTAAAGGTATAGTCGCCTGCAATAAAATTGTTCATGTACAAAACACCCCTATTTAAAAAAGAAGTAACATCCATTGGCAAAACATCATTATTAAACCCATCCGGAGCATCAACAATAGAAATCGAAGTTAATTCTCCGTTAGGACTCATAACACTTATTCCCGCCATGCCGGGAGAACAATCTGCCTTAGATGTAGCTACAAAATCTAAATTTACAAAAGGTGGAATGTCTACACTAACTGCATCATAATTTTGCCCACAATCATCTGTAAGTTGCAATACATAATTGCCCACAGGCAAATTAATAACTACTAAAAAGCCGGCATTGTTTATAAAAGAAGTAACATTATAGGGAAGCGACTCCGGAAAAACTGCACCCGTAGGGCTGGTAAAAGCTATAATAGATGCAGCTATGATCCTTCTGTTTGGCACCCGTGCAGTAATACTCCCAAAACCTGAAAAACAACCGTTATTCCTGCCCGAAACCGCAGGGGGCGGCACATCGTTACTAATTGTAATACGAGTGGTTGCAGTCCTTCCACAAGCATCTGTCATTAATATATTATAGGTACCTTCTGGCACAGGCTGATTAGAGCCACCGTAGCTAACAGTGTTTTCACTAAAAGTTCCGGAATGATTAGGGTTAAAATCTACAGGATTAAAATTTGCAGGTAGAGCTCCTGTAAATTCTAACTTATATCTCGGCGCATAATGGCTCGAAGTTACATTTATATAGAACATACCACATGGCAAAGGAACTTTGGTAGCCGAAACTTCTGGAACCGGAGCTACAGCCATGCCCGCTTTTACAGGAAATGCAGTACCACATCCATTAGTAACTTTTATATCGTAAGTATCTGTACGACCAGGAATCAATTCAAACACGCGGTTAAACGAAAGTCTTGAGGTGGGGCCGGAAGTATACGTTTGGGTATACACAATATCAGCCGAGCCATCACCGGGGTGTATTGTGTATGTTACTGTAATAGGATACTGGATTACTACCCCCTCCGGGTTTGCAAATGTATTGGTTATAGTTACAGAGTTGCAGTCTCCCGTTAAAACCTCGTCAAATATAGGGTCAGATATTACCGGGACAGAGCTGTTCGCTTCTACTGTAAACGTTCTTGGCACATTTTGTCCGCAGGCATCATATGCCCTTACAATGTACACACCGTCTGGAACATTGGTAAAAACATTCGAATCCTGAGGGCCCGCACTGTAATTATCAGAAGATATTTCATATTGTACCGCTGCACCAGATGTGATATTGACTGTTATAACATTAGAACCATCGCAGGAACTTGTAGATTGCACTACACTAAAAGAAAGAGGTACATCGGTATTATCATTTATTACAACATCATTCTGTTGCTGAATGTTAGTTTCACCGTTTAAAGTTTCTACAGCGACAATATTATACGTTCCCGCAATTGTAGCAAATGTTGTTGACGAACCGGAATACACAGGATTATCAAGATCCGGTTGTAAGTAAACAGAATATAAAATAGTAGCACCAGGTAATAGACCTGTTGTGGTAAATGTAAGCTGCCCATTGCCTGCACATGTTTCATCAGTTGCTGCTACAGTAAAAGTAAAATCCGGTAATTGCGCAGAAACAGAAAATGTGGTTAATAGCAGAACCCAGAAAGCTTTCCAAAATGTGGGCTTCATATTCAACAATTTAATTTTAATCAAAATTTTGACACGAAGTATATCAAAGAGTTGACAACGGCAAAATTAAAGTCTTAAACATAAAAAATATGTTAAATTTTAACAAAGGTTTAAGATTTATCTAATTTATAAATAATGTTAGTTAAAACAGAAATATTGACAATAATACAACCTAAAAATTAGTATTATAATAATCGCTAAGTAAACAAAAAAAAGAGGCTAATCTTTTCAGAAAAGCCTCTTTAGAGATATACTATTATTAATAATTCCACATATCCTGCTCAAAGTTGCGTATTTTATCTCTCACACGCTCCGATTCAAGCAATTGCATCTGTGCATTATCTTTTAAATATGCATCGATAGATCTGTCACCATAAACATTTTCTTCTTTTGTAACAACTCCAGAGAAACGTCTTGCATTTAAAAGGTGGTCAAAATCTATTGGTATAGCAGAGTTCCTGTCGTTAAATGCTTTCGCCTGGTGAAGAACATCCCTTGCAGCCGGGAAATATACCCAGAAACTTGGGTTATATTCCTGCTCTTTAGTAGAGTCTTTTTTAGAGAAAACATCAACTACTACAGGAGCAATACCTAATAAACGGTATTTAAGCTCGCCCTGTCTTTTATCAAAATACCAGAAACCTACGATATCATAAGCAGAAACATCCGAAGCATCAATCTCTGTTGTTGTAATATACTCCGGAGATATTGTTTTCTTACCTTTTCTGTAAGCAGCAACATCCGCGTTATATTCATCAATACCCGCTTCAGTCGTATCTACACTTCTTAAAGAAGCTTCAATATCTTTTAGCGTCTTTTTAGTGGTAAAATAAGACGTGTCATACACTTCGGTAATTTTACCGGCACGTATTGCAGTCATTAAAACCTGATAAAGAGGCCTCCTGTCAGCACTTAATTCTTCAATAGGGTAATATAAAGGGTAGTTAATCCTTTGGTTAAGATCTATAGTCTCCCATATTTTTCTTCCAAACAACACATCCCTGTCTCCCACATAACCATAAGGTAGTGGTTTATCATTATCTAACGAATCTTGTGCCGCAGTTCTTTTACCTATCTGGTCTGGAGTTTTTGCATTCAATAAATTTGACTGCGCAAAACCGGTATTAGCCACAAGGCAAAATAAAACGGTTAATGAAAAAATGGTCTTACTCATCATCTATACTTTTTAAACGTTATGCTGTATGTTATTGAATTTCAAACGTACAAGCAGAAACAGCTTTCGATTTCTGGTCTATACCAGAGAAATTAGCTTTAATCTCAGAAATTACAACTACATCACCTTTTTGCGCTCTTGCAATAGCTGATTTTGCTCTTCCATCCATTTTGTTACCACTTACTACAATTGTAGGCTGGCCAGGAACTTTAACGTTAAACTGTGTTACGTTTACTGTTACAGGGAAATCAAAATCTTCCATAACAGCAGAGATAGTTACAACTTCAAGGTTAGATTTAGGTCCTTTAGCAGCAACTTCACCCCTAACTTTACCTGTTGGAGCAGGAAGTCCTTTTATACGGAATTCTTTTTTATCAGAAACTTTATCACCATTTGGTAATGTACCTGTTACGCTAACCATAACTGTATTACCAGATCCTGCGTTAAGAACATATTTACCTGGTTTACCAGCAGAACTCATACCCGGAGCAGAAGCACTAACCTTATTATCAGCTATACCAGCAAATGATACAGAGATTGGGTTAGGTACACCACGGTATACTACGTTCATTTTATCTGCAGATATTGTAGCAGAATTAGGTTTTGGTACAACAACATATTTACCTTCAAATGGTAAAGGAATAGTCTTACCATCTTCAACAAATGTAAACTGTCCTTTGATACCTTGCTCACCTACACCGCCAGCAACCATGTTGATTACTGCCTGACCATTCTCTATTTTACCAGGACCCTGGAAAGATGTAGGAACAGTAGTTTCGTCATAACGACCAAGAACCACTTTACCGGTCACTTTTTCTCCTTGAAAATAAGCATTTTTATCAAGAACTACTATAGCAGTATAGTTTTTCATCGACACTGCACTTTCTAACGCTTTACCTAAGGCAGCACTGTACATTGAAGCCTCGATAGTCTTAACATCATTCTGCATTGCAGAAATTTTTGCTAAAGATGCGATAGCAGGAAAACCTTTAAAATTATAATCAAGGTATTTCTTTGTAACATTCTCACGATCTTTAACGTCCGCAGTACTAAATTTATTGTTAAGATCCTTAACAATGGCAGCATATTTAGGATTATTAGCTACAAGAGCTAACATATCAGCTTTATACTTATCAATAGTAGAAACTATTTCCTGACCTCTTTTAGAGTATCCATCACCGCTAAACCATTGCTCATCGATTTTGTCGCCCTTGTCCATTGCCTCGTAAGGAAGCTTACCGCCTTCAGTCTTTTCAACTTCTTTAGTAACATCTCCTTTAAGTGTACCTAAAAAGTTATAAAAATTAGCCGTAACCTGTTTAACCTGATCACCTAATTTTTTTGCGTCACCGTACTGCTTTGGACTCTCAGCCGCTTTAGCAACTAAAGCCGAATAAGTAGATTCGTTATTAGCAACGGCATCATTATTAGATGACTCGAACTTTTCGTTCATCAAACCAAAGGCCGTCAGAACTTCTTTAGACATATTTAATGCCATCATTGCGATGAAAACCAGGTACATTAGGTTTACCATCTTTTGCCTTGGGGTTTGTTTTCCTCCTGCCATTTTACTTTAAGTAGTTTTTTCTTGTTAGTTATAAGTTATTATCTACTAATTAAGCTTTGTTGCCCATTGCAGAAAGCATACCACCATATACATTGTTTAATGAAGCAATGTTTTTAGTCATAGCTGACATTTCTTGCTGTAGTTTAGTTGCGTTTTCAGCAATTACCCTGTTAGCTTCAGCATTACGTGAAGCACTGTCTAATTGTACTTTGTAAAGGCTGTTTAATGATTCCATTTGTGCAGCAGCAGTAGACATTTCTTCGCTGTATTTTTTCTGAGAAGAAATTGAGTCAACTGTAGGAGCAATTCCTTTTGCAGCAGATTCGAAATTTTTGATGCTTGATCCAAGGCTTGCCATAAGTTCGCCGTCGATTTTAGCTTCTTTTAATAAATTGTCAAGTTTTTGAGAAAGTAAGCCCTGAGCTTCTGTAGGGTTTTCTTTTTTGATCTCTTTTTTCTTAGCTTCTCCTCCTGCAAGTTCAGGATAAACTAATGACCAGTCAAGGTCTTTGTGAATAGGTTCAAAAGCAGACATAGCAAAGATAAAAGCCTCAGTTCCCAGACCTGCAATAAGCATCTCACTTGCAAAAGGCCAGTGCATCAATTTGAAAAGTGCTCCGATAATTACAACCGCTGCTCCAAGACCATAGGCCATATTCATAACTCTTTGTGGTAGTGCCATAATAAAATAAATTTAGTTTTTAGTTAAGTTAATTAATTTAAATATTCAAAAAATCGAGTTGGTTACTAATTATTGATTACCTGTATTTTGTGTACCCATGTAATCCTGAACGGTCCTGAAACCTATGTAGCTTCTTGCAGAATCTGCATACTCCCAGTCTCTTGTACTTGTTTGAAGGAAATAAGCAACATCCTTCCAAGATCCGCCACGTATAACTTTACGTTTGTTTTTCTGGTCAGATACATTAGGGTTCATGGTAGAAACATATTCGTATGAGTTTGCATCATAAGAAGAATCTGTCCACTCTGCAACGTTACCTGCCATGTTGTACAAGTTAAAATCATTAGGGTCAAAAGAGTCAGCCTCTACAGTATATAGAGCACCGTCTGCTGCATAATCTCCCCTGTCTGGCTTAAAGTTTGCAAGGAAACAACCCCTGTCATTCTTAGCATAAGGCCCACCCCACGGGAACGTACCTGATTGTATACCACCTCTTGCAGCATACTCCCATTCTGCTTCTGTAGGCAAACGGAATGCATTTGCAAACTCCTGTTTCTTAGACTTTTGGTAAGCACGCCTGTATAATGTTCTCCATGCACAAAACGCTTTTGCCTGCTTCCAGTTTACACCCACTACAGGATATGTACCGTATGCTTCATGCCAAAAGTAGTCATTATGCATAGGCTCATTATAAGAGTAAGAGAAATCTTTTATCCAAACTGTTGTATCAGGATATATCTGTACTTTTTCAGATATAAGGTATTTACTTCTTTTCTCCCTGCTGTTGCCGGTACTTTTATCTTTTGCTGCTGCCTGGATATCCATCCATTTAAAAGCAAATTGAAGTTTAGAAACATCTATAGTCCTTTGTCCGTTGTATGATTCAGACTCCGGCAGGTACATAGAATCCATCACCTCCACATAAAATTCATCAGGATATTTTTGCGGGTCCTGAATAAGTTTTGCTTTATGGTTTATTTTTCTTCCTGCATAAGGATCGTCACTAACACTATAGTAGTTGTCTTCCATATATTGATCATAAGCTGACTTTTCTTCTTTTTCCTGATCTTTAAAAGCATACTCTCCTATACCGCCACTACCAGGTGTTTGTCCCTGCTCATCGGCAAGTATAGCAAGTCTTGTCCTGATCGTAGAATCTTTAACCCACGTAACAAACTGCCTGTACTCGCTGTTTGTAATCTCTGTTTCGTCCATATAGAAAGAACGAACAGTTACTGTCTTTGTAGGAGCATCCTGAACATTAGCCATGTCATCGTCAGACTTACCCATAATGTAAGCGCCACCGGGAACTAAAGTCATGCCATAAGGCTTTTCAGGCTTCCACTTCTTTCCTCTAACACCTACCAGTTCACCTCGGTCACTCGAACCACAGCTGATTAGTAATGATAAAGTTGCTGTTAATGCAATGAACTTCTTCATAAATTTGGGTTATTAATGTAATCTATTTTTAAGGGCGTAAACCTATTTATTTATTTTGAAAAAAACAATTTTTTTTAGCAAAAATCCTAAGCCAATCATAAACATTTGATAACTTAATGCTAAAGGCTGGTAATTTATAGCGATTATGTTAAATTATGTTTTTTCTTTGCGCTTTCCATAACCTTTCAGGAACTTCATTATTACAGGCACTTACGTAATCTTTGTAACTACATGGTAATAACGTAGTATTTTTTACTTTATTATTTCCTAATGAACCCTTTGGCACCTCAATCCACCATCTTTCTGTCCTGTCGCTCTTAAAAAACACCAGTTCTTCGTCTTCCATGGGTACAATATACTTAATATAATGCTCCCTGCTGCCAAAAGGATACTCCTGCGAGCGATAATGTATTCCTTCTATAAAATACCATAATACCTGTGCTACCAGCACCGACTCCTGCCTGGTGTCGTCATGATTAAAGATTCCAAAGGAACTTACCTTATCACTTATCCCGGCATAGCGCGCTAAAGTACAAATTTCTTTTCCATCAAAACCATTTGGCACAAATTTAACAATATTTCCTGAGTCGCTTGATTTTACTGCCGTCATATCTATACTTACAAAATCAGCATCTCTAAACACAGGCTCAGCAATTGTAATGTCATTACAAACCTCTCCAAGACGATAGGCGTCAAAGTACAACTTTTCTATCAAATCTATCTCTTCCTGCGCATTATAATACGTTTGATACCCTATATTACTGTAATTAAAAAGATTATGCGGCTCTTCTACAATCATTCGCGTTAAAAATGAGCGCGATGATATAGCCTGGTCTTCTTTACCAAAATCAAAACGACTGTCTATAGATACATAGTTAACCATTTGCTCTAAATGGTCGTAGCCCCTGTATATTGCATAAGCAAGGTCATGGCCGCCACCCAGTATTACGGGTATAATTTTACTTTTAACAAGTTCCCCCACTATACTTTTTAGTGCATAATACGTATCCTGCAGCGATTCTCCGGCATTAATATTACCAAGATCGGCAATTATTTTATGCCAGTTACCCGGGTAAAGGCCATAAAATTCTTTACGAATGTAGTTAAGATGGATGTTTGGTTTGTTATCGTGTTGCCCCCTGTTATCTAAAACCCCAATTATCGCTATAGATACCGTTTCCAGATCAGGAAAATCTCCTTTTGTATGGCACCGCACCTTTTTACCCAATGTCTGGGTGTTTAGTGCGTCTACATACTCGGCAAAACTTTCGTCTAACGGTTGTAAAAATTCAAAAGCCATACTTTATTATTTCTTTTTTGCTACTGTTTTCTTTGTAGCCGCAGGTTTCTTAGCAGCTGTTTTCTTTACCGGTGTTTTTTCGGCTATCATAGCCTTAGCCTTATCAAGCGTTAAACCCACAGCATCAAAATCTTTACTAAGCTCTATTTTTATCTTGCCTTTTGTAAGCACAGACCTGCCCCAACGGGCTTTCTCTACCTTAATACCCTCATCTTCCCAGTTATGCAAAACTTTATCTATATCCTTTTGCATCTTGGTTTCTATAAGCTCAATAAGGTCTGCCTGAGAAAGATTATCAAAATTGTATTTCTTGCTAACGTTTATAAAGGTACCGTTCCATTTTATGAAAGGGCCAAAACGCCCAACGCCTTTTTGTACAGGTTCGTTTTTATAAGTACCTATTGGTGCATCTGCCTGCTGTTTTTCGGCAATAAGCTCCTGCGCCCTTGCTAAAGTAACATCCAGCGGATCTTCTCCTTTTGGCAATGATATGAATAATTTTCCGAAACGCACATACGGGCCAAAACGGCCATTACTAACCTCTACCTCCTCGCCATCATGCATACCCAGGTTTTTAGGCAATAAGAACAGGCCTAAAACCTCATCAAGCGTAATGGTACCAATATTTTGCTCTGGCAGTAAGCTGGCAAATGTTTTATTTTCGTCATCCGGCTCGCCTATTTGTGCCATAGGGCCAAATTTACCAAGGCGAACACTTACCGGTTTTCCTGTTTTAGGATCGGTACCCAGTATTCTTTCCCCTGATTCTCTGTCGGCATTTTGCTCCACATCTTTTACCTTCGGGTGAAAGTGGTCGTAAAAAGTGCCCATCATTTTAGTCCAGTCTTCGTTACCGGATGCTATTTCGTCAAAATCCTGCTCTACTTTTGCGGTAAAGTTATAATCAAGAATAGTATCAAAATGATTTACAAGAAAATCATTTACAATGGTACCAATATCTGTAGGTACAAGTTTTCCCTTATCAGAACCTACGTTTTCGGCAAGTATCTGGTCGGTAACATTACTGTTTCTTAAAGTTAACTGTGCATATTTGCGCTGCTGGCCTTCAAAATTACCTTTCTCTACATAATTCCTGCTAATAATGGTAGATATTGTTGGCGCGTATGTAGACGGGCGGCCTATACCCAGCTCTTCAAGCTTTTTAACCAGCGCAGCCTCTGTGTAACGTGCCGGCGGCCTCGAAAAGCGCTCTGTAGCAGTAATGTAATTATTAACAAGTTTTTCGTTTACGCGCAATGCAGGCAGCATTCCTTCCTGCTCATCTTCGTCGTCGTCATGCCCTTCAAGGTATACTTTTAAGAAACCTTCAAACATAAGTACTTCGCCGGCTGCGGTAAATAATTCTTTATGGTTGTTAGCCTCTATTTTAACGTTAGTACGCTCCAGTTCGGCATCGCTCATTTGCGAAGCCAGTGTACGTTTCCATATAAGGTCATACAATCTTGCCTGGTCACGGTCTATATCTACAGTATGGCGTGTCATATCTGTAGGGCGAATAGCCTCGTGAGCCTCCTGTGCGCCTTTACTTTTTGTATTATATGTGCGCGGCCTGCTAAACTGCTCCCCATACGAACGGATAATTTCTGCCTCGGCAGCAAGCATTGCTTCCTGCGAAAGGTTTACACTATCGGTTCTCATATAAGTAATAAGCCCCGCCTCATACAGCCTTTGCGCCAGCATCATGGTAACACCTACCGGAAGGTACAGCTTGCGCGCTGCCTCCTGTTGTAGTGTAGATGTAGTAAAGGGTGCTGCCGGCGATTTCTTTGCCGGTTTGGTTTCAAGATCGGCCACTTTGTAACCCGACCCTATATTTTTATTTAAAAATTCCTGAGCCTGCTCTTTAGTAGCAAAGTTTTTAGGCAATTTTGCTTTAAACGTTTTACCGGCTTCGTTAGTAAACTCGGCAGTAATGCTGTAAGAACCTTCGGCTTTAAAATTTTGTATCTCTCTTTCGCGTTCTACTATAAGCCTTACAGATACTGATTGTACCCTTCCTGCCGATAATCCGCTTTTTACTTTTTTCCATAACACGGGCGATAGTTCATACCCCACAAGCCTGTCTAAAACCCTGCGTGCCTGCTGTGCATTTACCAGGTCATAATTAATATCCCTTGGGTTATCTATAGCTTTTAGTATAGCGGCCTTTGTAATTTCATGAAAAACAATACGCTTGGTTTTAGTTTTATCCAGTTTTAGCTCTTCCGCCAGGTGCCATGCAATTGCCTCACCCTCGCGGTCCTCATCGCTTGCTAACCAAACCATATCGGCATTTTTAGAAAGATCCCTGAGTTTTTTAACCAAAGCTTTTTTATCGGGCGAAACTTCATAAGAAGGTTTAAAGCCATTTAACACATCTACCCCTATTTCTTTAGAAGGAAGGTCGGCAATGTGCCCATAGCTACTCTCTACCTGGTAGTCTTTCCCTAAAAACTTTTCTATGGTTTTTGCCTTCGCAGGCGACTCAACAATCACTAAATTCTTTGCCATCATACATTTCTTTGGTCGCAAAAGTATATGATTTTTTTA